>JAEEGL014081718.1_pt1 | contig 46679 bp, 34 predicted proteins | sample 9134231 | NCBI WGS metagenome assembly JAEEGL01 (sample SAMN16246548, study PRJNA631951) | gut metagenome | biome: gut microbiome; feature: rumen; material: fiber-attached | host: Bos | place: Iran: Karaj | collected 2018-10
AGTCCTCACCTCTTGCCGTGAGGAATCCGTGCTTTCCCGCGGGCTTCTCATCGGCAAAGAGAAATGACACATCCAGAGGTCCGCGGTCGGGAAATGCGGGAAACGGGATATAGCGTTCCATTCTGTCTTCCTCCTGTCGTATTGAATCGTTCCGTCAGCCCGGGTAGAAACCCAGCCGGCGGTTGAGTTCCAGATAATGACGATACTTCTCCTCCCGACGGGGGCGGTCAGGCCCGGGGAAAAATGTCTTCGCGATGGTCCGGCGGCGAAGGATTTCCGCCTTGTCGATACGTCCCATGGCCATGGCAGCGCCGTAGGCGCATCCGAGGGCGGTGGATTCCCCCTGCTGAAGCGTGCAGATGCGTTTTCCGGTGATATCTGCCTTCGCCTGGAGCCACCAGTCGGAGTTTGCCCCGCCGCCCAGGGAAATGACAGTCTCTGCGTCGAGACCGTTTTCCCGGAGAGAATCCAGATTCTCCCGCAGAAGGAATGCCACGCTCTCCATGAGGGCACCGGCAACGTCGTACCGGTCTGTATCCAGAGTAAGTCCCCAGAAGACGCCCCGGGCGGCGGGATTCGTCACCGGGCACTGGCTCCCGCTGAAATGCGGGATCGCGATGAGATCCGGATTCCCCATCCCGCGGGCCGTCAGCACCTTGTCCATGGCGGCGAAGAAGTTTTTTCCCTCTGCAGTCAGCGCTCTGTTCATATCCGTCTGGATGCTGTCCCGGTACCACTTCAGGAGCATGCCGGCCGTGGAACAGTTGGGAAGCGCCATGTACTCCCCGGGAAGGCCGTGGCAGAAGACCGGCATGGTGCTGGTCTCGGGCCGGAAAGCGGGCAGGATGGCCGCAACAGCCAGTACCGTTCCGGTAGTTTCCGAGAGCACGTCGCCGCCGAAGTTCCCGCAGCCTACCGCGGAGGCGGACTGGTCGATCATGCCGCAGCATACCGGGACGCCCCGTTCCAGTCCCACCTCATCACAGAACTCCGGTTTGAGGACTCCGGGGAATGCGCAGGGTTCCGTGAGAGGCGGCAGGAATGCGGGGTCGATCCCCGCCGCTGCGAGAAGTTCCGGATCCCACCTGCGCTCGGCGATATTGAGATATCCTGTGCAGGAACTCACGGAAGGCTCCGCGGAAAACTCCCCCGTCATGGCATAAACAAGGTAGTCCTTGAGCATGAGGACTCTGCGGATCTTCCCGTAATTCTCCGGCTCGTGTACGCGGAGCCATGGGAGCTTGCACAGCGGCATGGCCGGATCGAAGCCCGGGATACCGCTCTTCTTGTAAAATGCCTTTTCTCCGATGGCGAGGCGAAGTTCTTCCGCCTCCTCCCCTGCCCGGGTGTCCAGCCAGACAAAGGCGTTGCCTACCGGAGCTCCGTCCTCATCCAGACAGATCATGGTCTCTGCCTGACCCGTGAGGGCGAGCGCGTCCACGGAACGAACGCCTGCATCCCGCAGGAGCCGGGAGATCACGTCCTTCGCTGCCGTTACATACCCCAGAGCGGGGTATTCGATCCCGCCGGGACATGGGTAGGTATAGGTAAACGGATAGGAAGCCTGGGAGAGGGGCTGATAATCGCCGTCATACAGCACGCCCTTCATGGCGGTCGTGCCGTAGTCCAGAACGAGGATTCGCCCGCTCATAGGACTTCAATGCCCAGGAGGCTGCACAGATCCCGAAGAACGCCGGTATTGTCCCCGTAGGAGAGGATGGTGTGCTGAGAGGAGACGTTCGCTGCGAACTCCTCCACAGAGATATCCGGGAAGATCTCCAGGCTCGGCAGCTGCGGTGCGGGAGGCTCCCAGCCGCATTCTTCCCACTTCGGAGGCTGCTTGGCCTCGCCGGTGACCAGCTGCATCACATACTTCCCGCCTCTGTCGATGAGCCGGGACATAGTGACACGGCCTGTGCGGTATTTTGAGACATTCAGCAGCGAGGTGGAGAGCAGCCCGAACGTGCTGGGCTTGATGACCTGGTCCCCGTCTGTGACCTCTCTGGGGATGAAGTCCGGAACGCCTACCAGGAGAGACTTCTCGAAGAACTCGTAGAACTCCCCGTAAGCCGCGATCTGGCCGGTCGCGTATCGGACCATGAGCTGGGTCACACCGCCCATGATATCGTTCTCCGGGATGGTGCAGACCCCGCACCAGCGGTTGAGCAGCAGGAAGATCATTGCGGGCGGGATGCCCATGAGTTTTTTCATGCCGTCCACATCGATGAGGGAGATGGCATCGTACCCGCGGCGGCGGATCCGGTCGGCAATGACCAGCGCCCAGGAAACCGCATCCGCGATGGGTTCGTCGCCGCAGGGTGCGGTGAAGACGAAATGCTCGCGCACGTACCGGACGCCTTCATCGATCTTCTCTTTCGGCAGCTTCCCGATCGCCTGGTACATCTCCAGCATCTCGAAGGGCTCCACCTCAACGCCGATCTGGCTGCGGATGTGGACGCCGTCGGCCATGGTGCCGTAGAGAAGCATGTCCCGCCATCCCATGGTGCCCATACGGGCGTCCCGAAGGCGGACGCTGGCGTCCACCGCAGCAGCCCAGTCAGCGATGGCTTTCATGGGCGGTTCTTTTCCGATGGAACTCCAAACGTATTTGAACTTGTAGCCCATCTCCTGCATCGCGTGACGAAGGCCGGTAGTGCCCGCCTGGTCGGCGGTGGAGACGATATGATCCCCTTCTCTCCAGCCGCAGAGCCCCCACAGCAGCATGGGAGTAAAGCGGAATTTGTCCGCCACCTTGATGACGGCGTGGGTGGGGATCCAGCCGCCGACGCACAGGACCAGCAGGTCAAAGCGTTCCGCCTGCAGCTCCGCGACTGCGCGGTTGGCCTGCTCATATGCCTCGTCATCCGCTACCGGAGCAGTGGAGACGACGGGGTAACCCAGAGCCTCGATCTGGCGAAGCGCCTCGCCGCAGCGGGTCTCGATGACCTCCCGAGGGGTATTGACCTCTCCGAATCCGACAAATCCGATCTTCATATGCTGTGTCTCCTTTCAGTCCTCCAGGAACAGTTCGTTGATGACGTCCAGCGTCTTCTCCACCAAAATAGCGCCTCCCTCGTGGCCCACGATGCCGCTGGACACATATGCGCTGTAGTGGCCGCCCCTCTCTCCCTTTTCCGTGGGGAGATAACCGGCGGAATCGTTGGTGAGCTGAGCCAGGAAGGTCTGGGCGGCCCAGCTGCGGGCGCGGATCTGATTTCCGTAATCCAGGTACAGCTCAAAGGGGCTTGTGGCGAAAGCCATGTCATCCAGACGCGCCACCACGATGTCCGTCTGATAGATCCGGTCCTCCTCCTGACGTTCATAGCGGTACATGTCTCCGCTCTGGACGTGGAGGTCGTGGAGATCCCGGGCGGTGAGCGTCGTGTGTCCCAGGGCTTCCAGAGTGCGGCGGTACGCAGCCTTTGCCGCCTCATATTGGGCCGGAGTGACCTTTCTTACCGGGAGGTCCAGATGCACGAGACGCGTTTCCAGGAACCCCTCGGTCTTACGGTTTTTGAATCCTTCCGCCAGTTTTTCCTTCACCACGGCGGCGGCTCGCCGTCCCAGCTCCTCGGCGCCCTCCAGCGTATACATCATGGAGGCGTCTTCCCGCCGGGGACGGTACTTCTGCGAGTCGGGATGTCTCCCGGCTTCCCGGTCGATCCGCACCAGATCCCGTGGTGACAGATCTCCCGCGGGAGCGCAGACGGAGATGAGGACGAAATCGGGACCGAAGGTCTCGGCGAGATGCGCCCGGGCCTTTCCCCAAAAGTCTGAGGATACGAAGTATTCCGACTCGACGACCTGTGAGGGACAGGCAACGTTGATGAGGGCGCCAACAGGCCTGTCCGTCTCGTCAAAGAAGTAGAGCAGATCCACGCCGCTGTCGTTCCCGCCCTCCAGCGCCACGAAGGCGGAGGTCTGAGCGGAGCCGTACATCTTCGCGGACCCGTCAGTATAGGTGACCCGGCGGCTGTGCCCGAATACGGCGCGTCCGAACGCCGGGCCGAACGCGCCGGGCTTTCTTCCCCGCCAGGCCGCCGCGATCACCGAAGCGGCGGCCTGCGCCACCTGTTCGGCCGCTTCGTCCTGGGAGAGATAGCCTGGCGTCTCCGCTTCCTTATCCTCAAAGGTATAGCCCTCGGGAAGATAGCGCAGCGCACAGCGGAGTCCGCTGATGGCGCTGTGATCATCACCGGAAAAGCTGCCGTGGGGTCCGGTGTGGGTGTGGGTACAGCACAGGGCAATGGATCCGGTGTCGATCTCTGGCTCCTTCTGCTCCACAAGCTCCATGATCCGCTGGGTGAGGGACAGGCTGGGGCTCTCCAGATCCAGAGAGCAGACGATGAGCTGCGAGTTCCCGTCCTCCAGGACCACGCAGTTCGCCATGAGGTCCGATTCCACATACCGGGAAATACGGGTCTCAAACTGTCCGCAGAGGCTGATGGGGCCATTCGGGGTGATCTTCCCGGAGGCAACGCCGATCTTCATCTTTCCCATGTCAATTCTCCTTCGCAAGCTCCTCAAGTTTTTCCAGCGTGGCTTCGACGAGCTGCTGGCCTCCGTCGGGGTTCACCTGGTTGCAGAACATGCTGGCGCTGTAGCCGCGGCCCCAGGCGCCCCGCTCCGTGCAGAGATACGTTCCGCCGGAGACGCCGGGCTGACCGGTGAGCTGAACGATAAACGTCTGCTCAAAGGGGCTCCTGGCCTGGATACGGTGCTGATAGTCCATGTAGAGTTCGAAACGGTTCGTGGCGAAGGCGATATCTCCCACCCGGACCACGTGGAGCTCCATGGGGATGGTCTTCTCCGTCTTCTGCTCCTCCCAGCGTGTCAGGATCGCACGCAGGCGGTTCCTCCCCGCTTCCAGGATGGAATTCTCATACAAGTTCTCCTCGGGAGTGCCGTCCGTCTTCCAGGGGAGCTTCTCCATGGCGTCAAGTTCTTTTACGGCATCCTCATGCTCCTCGTCCGTGATGATCCGGCGGTCCAGCTGGATCGTGCTTACGGAATGACGCACCGGGATCTCCCGGCGGATGTCCTTTCTGGCCCAGGCATAGACCTCGTCGAAAGCCCAGGCCACCCGTTCGGCGATGTCGCGCCGCTCGCACATGGCGGTCGTCCCCACCCGGTCATGTTCGGGGGAAGCCCCCTGGGTGCATGCCTCCCGGTTGCTGAGCCCGGTATCCTCCCCGACGCCGTACTTGAGGCGGAACCTGCGTTCCTGTGCCTTCTTGTAGTGGAGGATCCTGGGAGAAAGATCCCCTGCGGCAGCGCACTGGGGCAGGATGAAAATGTTCCCGTATCTCGCCCGGATGGCTTCGCGGACATTGTGCCAGTAATCTGCTGAGAGCAGGTGCAGCATCTCACTGTTCTGAGAGGGACAGGGGATGTTCACCACGGCGCCGGTGAGTTCGTCCTTCTCGTCGAAGGTGAAGAGCAGGTTGATGAAGTGGTCCGCCCCCGCCTCATAGTGGCTGAACATGGGGTCGTTGGTGTTGCCGTACATGGCGGCGTGGCCGTTCACCCCGTGGGTGGAGTTCCTGATGGCGCCGGGACGCAGCGAAAGGTCGTCGAAATAGACCACCCTGCGGCTGTGGGCGACCACCGCGAATCCATACCCCCAGGCGACGCCGCCGGCCCTCCGGCCTTTCCAGGCCTCCTCCACGGCATCTGCCGCCTGCTTCACCAGGAACTTCCGGTATTCCCGGCCGCCTGCGATCTCGATGCCGTCGTGGGGAACGGTAGCTGCGGGGGGCGTGGAGATCCCGGTGCGATTCACCTCTTCGCCGCCGAAGCCGTCGTTATAATGGCTGGCGCCGGTATGGGCATGGGTGGCGTTCATGAGAAGCTTCTCAGCTGGGAAATCCGGGATCCGGTCGAGCATCTCTTCCCGCAGTTCGTCCAGAAGATGGTCCCGGCAGACGACCATGTCCCCGGAAACGAAAACCACCTGGTCCCCGTCTCCGTCCAGTACGAGGGCCGTGACGGTGAGGGGATCCAGGACCCCCCTCGAAATCCGCATGTGGAACTGCCCCGGGATGTTCACGGGCGCATTTGTGGAGATCTCACGGCTGCCCCATCCGATCCTGATCTGATCCATAGTCGGCCTCCTTATGCCTCTTCCCGCGGGAAGGCTCTCAAAAACAGCTGCTCGCCGTCCGTGGCGATCCCCATGTACTCATAGCCCATACGCGCATAGAGGCCCTGGGCCCGGGCGTTCGCCATGTGGGTGGTCAGGCGGATTCCGCCGCATCCCAGGGATTTTGCGTATTCCTCCGCGAAGGCGAGAAGCCTTCTGCCGAGATGCGCCCCCTGGAACCGGTCGGCTATGCAGATCCCCAGCCAGGGGACGGTGGTGTCGGTAGCCCAGAGGTACACATAGCCGATCATGGCTCCGTCCTTTTCCGCCAGAAAAGGATCGTTGTGCGCCGGCGCCTGGGGAGTAAAGCAGGACAGCGCCCGCTTGCTGTTGTAGTCCTCCCGGTCGAAAAGCGCCCTGCTCATGCCGCCCAGACCTGCAAAGAAATCCCTCACGAGGGGTTCGTCCGCCGCCTCGAACGGCCGGATGACGACGCCGTCTTCATATTCCTTCCGCATTTCCCGATCCTCCTCAATGTACCTCGTTCCAGGCCCGTCTCACCGCGGCGATCATCTCCTCCGCCATCGCCTCGGGATCGGCATTTTTGATGATGCCGCTGGTACTGCCGGTCGCCATGGCCCCGGCTTTGATGACCTCGTAGACATCGTTCCCGTTTGAGATCCCGGCGCCCTGAAGGACCATGATCCTCGGATCGATGGCCTGAACCGCCTGAATGGTGGCCAGCACATACCCCATGTCGCTGGTCTGGCCGGTGCCGATGAGCTCCGTAGGTTCAGCCACGATGAGATTCGGCGCCATCCTCGCGATGGTCTTCACATCCTCCACGGTGTCCGCGCAGACGATGGTCCCCAGCCCCACCTCGTCGGCACGGGCTATGGTCTTTTCCAGCACGTCCATCGTGACGGGCCGCTCGGCATGGTTGAGCATGACGCCCTTTGCTCCGGCCGCCTTCACAGCCTCCGGAAGGACGCTCCCCAGGCCGCGCCCCACAGGCAGCGGGTCCATGTGCTGAGCGAAGACGAAAAGCCGCTCCGTGGCCGCGGCGCAGGGAGCGATATCCGTATACTGGGGCGTGAAAATAATGTCCACGTCGTACTTGACGGACAGGTGGTCCAGCCACTTCGCGAGCTTCAGCGCCCGTTCCCCGTACAGATAGGCTTTCGGACCGACCTCGAAAAACGGCGCTTTGATCTTGAGACCCTCGTACATGTCCTTCCATCCTTTCCCCGCCGGGCTCCGCCCCGACGGCTCTGCGTATCTCGGTGTCTCCGGAGTCCCGCCGTACAGACACAAGATGTTGTGCCGAAGGGCCGGATCGCTCCAGATACAGTATCATCTTAGCATGGGCTCCAGGTCGCGTCAAGGCACACCGTGCCGAAAAGGAAGAAGCGGCAGGGGAAAGTTTCGAAACTTTCACCTTGCCGCTCCGGTCGATTCCCGGACGATGAGTTCCGGACGGATGAGGATGTTCCGGACGGTCTGGCATGAGGGGTCACGGAGCTTCCGCAGAAGCATTTCCGAGGCGATCTCGCACATGGACTCCGTGTGGCTCCGGACGGTGGTCAGGGCCGGCGAGAGGAACGCGCAGTAGGCGGCATCATCGAATCCCACCACAGAAACGTCTCCCGGAACGCTCAGACCGGCCTCCCCCAGGCGGCGGATCACCCCAAGCGCCATCCCGTCGTATTCCGCCACCACTGCCGTGGCGTCTGCGGGGAGCGCGAGCATCTCCCCTGCCAGTGCGTATCCGCAGGAAAAGCCCACATCGTCTGCCGTGAGAACGGTGCAGTTCTCCAAGATCCCCGCCCGGGCCGCCGCAGTCCGGAAAAAACCCAGTCTTGCCTGGCAGAAGCGCCCCCCGAGGAACGCGATGCGCCGGTGCCCGAGCCCCGTGAGATGATCCAGGGCTGCGCGGATCCCTTCCTCCTCATCCACGCGTACGTTGTCGTAATTCCCCGTAGGAACGCTCATTCCGATCTGGACCGCGGGCACCTCCCGTTCCCGTATGCAGAACTCCAGTTCCGGACCCAGATCCCGGCTCTCCGTGAGGCACAGGATCCCTGAAACGCCCCGTTCCGGGAGGGTCCGCAGGAACTCCGCCTCCCGATCCCGGTCGTAGCCCGTGAGGAGAAGGATACATGCATATCCTGCGTCCCGCAACCGGGCGGAAAGCGCCGTCTCGATCCTGGCGTAAAAACTGCTCTCCACTTCGGGACACAGGATCGCCACAGTCTTGGGCGCACCGGATCGTCGTTCCCGGGGGCGATAGCCCTGGCGCCGGGCCTCCGCCCGAACGGCCGCGACGGTACCCGGCGCAAGGCCCTGCCCGTCCCGCAGGGCCCGTGACACCGTCGAGGGATCCAGATCCAGCGAACGAGCAAGATCGTAGATGTTCGCCATCAGCACATCACGCTTTCCAGGATTCCGATGCCCTCGATCTCGACTTCCACCCTGTCTCCGGGACGGAGCCACTTTTTTGCTCCCGGCACACCGCCGAGCGCGACGCCGGAGGGGGTCCCCGTGAAGATCACGTCCCCGGGCTCCAGTGTCATCTGGGAAGAGATATAACTGACGATCTTCGCACAGGGGAAGATCATGTATCCGGTGGTGGAATCCTGTCGAGTCTCACCGTTCACGCGGCTGCAGATACGCAGGTCTGCGGGATCCAGACAGTCCGCAGTAACGATGCGTGGACCGATGGGGCCGAATCCGTCCATGGTCTTTCCCACCAGCCACTGTCCCCCTCTCCCCATCTGGGTAGTGCGGTTGGAGAGGTCGTTCCCGCAGGTGTACCCGAAAACGAATGAGAGCGCCTCGTCCTCTGTGACGTATTTCGCCCTCTTCCCAATGACGATGACGAGTTCCGCCTCGTAGTCGTATTCCTCGAAGGCAGGGTCCAGGCGGATCGCCTCTCCGTCCGCCGCCAGGGCGTTGGGGAATTTGGAAAAGAGGACCGGCCACTCCGGCTCCCGCTCCCCGCACTCTCCGATATGCGCCCGATAATTGAGACCGACGCAGAGGATCTTGTCCATGCCTGTCACTGCAGGCGCCGCCGGTACGGGTTCTGCGAGCGGCGACAGGGCGGGCAGTTCTTCCCGCAGATGCACCACGGCCCCCTCTCCGCCCCGAATGAGTTCCAGTACGGTCCGGCTGCTCTCCGGCAGGACCAGTCCGCGCTCCGACTCCACTGCGAGACGGATCTCCCCTTCCAGCTGGATCTGTCTGAGTTTCATAGACCTTCCTCCCTGCGGGATCTCCCGCGCCTCTAATATCAGCAGTATTATTATAATTACCCCTGAAAACGGATGTCAAGGACAGGGCGGGACGGATCGTCCCACGATGACAGAAAACCGCTTGACAAGGTGTTGAAACCCGGGTATGCTGACCTTGAGCTATCTCGAGGGATTCCTGCAAGCCGGACTGCTCCGGACAGATCTCCGAGTGAAAGGTGGATATCACATGGACAAACCCGTATATATCGGCAATTACGAGCACATGGGCAAGGTCTGCTGGGGCAATGAGACGATGCGCCGCCTCTTCGATACGGAGGAGGAGCGTCTTCAGAAATACCCCGGGGCAAAATACGCCTGGGAGAACGAGGCGTTCACCTACGACAATTTGTCCGAGGAGGATCCGAAGCTTCTGAAACGGATGCAGGAGATGCATAAGCGGTGGCCGGGCCGCATCCAGATCGGAAGCAGCACCTATGGGCAGCCGCTCTCCTTCTACATCGGCGGGGAATCCAACGTGCGCCAGCTCACAGAGGGGATCGCTTCGGATCTCCAGTACTTCGGCCAGCGTCCCTGGATCTACATCATGTCCGAACACGGCATGCACGCTCAGATCCCCCAGCTCGTCGCACAGGCCGGTTTTCGCGGCGCCGTGATGCGCACGTCCTTCTGCATGTATGGACTCAACCCCGAGTACCCCGCCTCCTGCATCAACTGGAAAGGATTGGACGGCGTGAGCTCCGTACCCACAGTGCCCACCTATCCGGGCGAGCAGTGCCACTGCGCCGTGAACGGCTATACCCATGACGACCGGACGCTGGAGTTCGCTTTCTTCGGCGCCAACACCATGGATAACAAGATCCTCCTGGACTACCCCGTGAACGCTCCATGGGGAGGCCTGGAGGAGTTCCGGGACCGCTTCGGCGGCCGCATCCGCAATATCGTCGCCTTCCGGGACGACGATCCCCGCCAGCCGGAGGGCGTCATCGCAGAGTACCATCAGAAGCCCGGTTTCACTTTCGTGCTGGATGAGGACATCCTCAAGGCGGCAGGCGAGCCGGAGATGGACGTACAGACCGGCGTCAACGATTTCCATGTCCGTATGCCCTGGGGCTTTTGCGGGAACTGGATCTGGGAGAAGTGCCGCTCCACGGAATACAGGCTCTTCGCCCTGGACGAGCTGGATGCCATGCGTGCCCTCGTTGGCGCCTCCGCACATCCTGAACTCCTGCGTGATGCCTGGAAGATGCTTCTCATCTGCCAGCACCACGACGTGCAGATCTGCGGCATAGAGGCCGATGCCCGCCGCTTCTTCGGCCGCGGCGACAGGGACCTTGATACGGTGGAAAAAGACGTCCTGGGCGAGACTCGGACCTGGCGCTTCAATCCTCTTCCCTGGACACGGAAAGATGGAGGCGAGGAGGCTCTCTCCGTCGCGCCCGTGACGAAAAAGGCGGCCACCGGATCCTCCTTTGACGGGCAGGTCCTTACCACGCCTTTCTACAGCGTGACGCTCTCCCCGGCCGGCGGCTTTGACGCGTTGCTGGACCGTCAGAACGCCCGCAGTGTCTTCCTACCCGGACGCCGCAGCGGTCTTCTGGCCGGCAGCATCGACGGCGTGCCTCATGTGGCCGAGGGTTCCTGGGCATATCGTCCCGGCAGCGGCAAGGCAGAGCTCGTGGAGACCGGGCATGTGGGCAGCGTTCCCTATGAGACTACCTGGACCTTCTACGACGATCACGACCGGGTGGACTGCGCGGTGCGCATCGAGACGGACGGGCAGTTCATCGGCCGCCGGTCCGACGATCCCAAGGATGCCGTGTCCAGCTTCATCCACGACGAGAAGCTTCGCATGAAGTTCTATCCGGCCATGCCAGGCACCGCAATGGGCTGGCGCGATCAGCCCTACGGCGCCGCCGCCTCCAACCGCCAGTCTCTGGAGTGCAATCTCTGGGCCGCCGTGGTAGATGGGGATAACGGTTTTGCAGTCCTAAACCGCGGCATCTCCACCCTGGTACGGGAGGTGGACGGTGCGGTGAGCGTGCCAATCGCATTCTCCATGTACTACCGCTGGAGCGGCTGCTACACGGAGGGGCTGCCGGACGGCAGCGATTCCGATGTGAACAATGCCGCTTTGTACCGCAACTCCGTGGAAGATAAGTACTACCGGGACGAGGCGATCCTCCGGGAGCAGCGCGGGGAGCCCCACACCCGCCTCGTTTCGAAGCATTTCCTGCACGGGACCTACACAGGCCATCTGGCGATCCTCCCCTTCAGCGGAAACTGGCAGAGTGCGCAGCTCCACCGCAGGGCATATGAGTACAACGCTCCCTGCATCGATGTATCTGAGGAGACCGCCTCGCTCCTGCGGGATCTGGATCTGAAGCTGGATCTCCCCGAAAATGTGTTCCTCTCCTCCCTCTATCACGCGGACGGGCGCGCCTACGTTCGTCTCTACGAAATGGGAGGCGGCGAGGGAGACGTTTCCGTTAGTCTCCGGGGCAGACGGGCCGGCCTCACGCCGGTTGACTTCTTCCATACGCCTTCCGGCGCCGCCGTTTCCTCCGCCCGGCTTGGTCCCTGGCAGGTCCGCACCTTCCGCATCGAAGCTGAGTAACACACATATCCGAAGACCGCGGCGCTCATTCCCTGATGCGCCGCGGTCTTTTTCATGATCGGAAAAACAAAAGCGCCCCGAAAACGGGGCGCTTGCGTTTCAGAATCAGGCAAGGCCAAACTTCTTGTTGAACTTGTCCACGCGGCCACTGGTATCAACCAGCTTCTGCTTGCCGGTGTAAAAGGGGTGACACTTGGAGCAGATCTCGACCTTGATGTCCTTCTTCGTGCTGCTCACTTCAAAGACGGCGCCGCACGCACAACGGATGGTGGTCCGCTCGTACTTGGGGTGTATCCCTTCCTTCATTCTGTTCACCTCTTTCTCATAAGTCCGCTTTACAGCAAGAGGTATTTTAGCACACCGGTTTTGAAAATGCAACACTTTTTTCTGGAGATTTTCTTTTTTTTCGGGCTCTTTGGGGTCGCATTTTTCGCCGGAACGGATCAGACGGCTACAGCCTCGTCCAGATGGAAGAAATACACGTACCGCTCACCCACCGGCAGGCCGGTCATCCGCTCCAGTGCATAGGCGTAGGCATCCAGCTGACCCGCATAGCTTCGGGCACGCTCGGCCAATGTCTCCGGCCTGACCCGGTCCGTCTTGAAATCCAGGACAGTGAGCTTCCCGTCCTCCACGAAGCAGCAGTCCACCACGCCCTGAAGGAGCACCTGCTCGTCCCCGCCCGCGGGCAGAAACCGCGAAGCCGGTACCAGAAGAGAGAATTTGAGTTCCCGGTAGCGCTTCTCTGCGGCCATGACCCGCGCTCCCAGAGAAGACCGGAAAAAGGCCGTGATCTTCTCCGGGTGCACGGCCTCGGCCTGCTGAGCCGTCAGGACGCCCTTTTCCCGCAGGAGACGGATCTCTTCGGCCGCTCCTTCAACGGTAAGACACTTTTCGTAGTCGCAGAACTGCATGGCCAGGTGCTGGGCCGTGCCCGCCTCGGCCGGAGTGAGACCCCTCTGACGGAGAAAGTTCGGCGTGCGCACTCCCGGCATGGAGGGGTGCGGAAGCTTTTCCGCTTCCTCGGCTGCCTCCCGCCGAATGCTTCCGCCTTTCAGTTCTGTGGCGGTGAGCTTGGAAGGCAGCGTCTCCGCCCCGGCATATGGGTAGACAAAACTCAGACGACGTGCGATCTCTTCCGGAGAGATCTCCGTCTCTGGACCTGTTTCCGCCTCAGCCGGGACGGTGTAATCTTCCGGCTGCTCATCCAGCGGGACGATGCGGACGGCCCATTCTTCCCCGTTGTCCAACGCCAGGGGCACATGCTCCCCGAAGCGAAGGGCACCCGATTCAGGGCGGCACATTGCCGCGGAAAGGATCCAGTCGCTCATGCACCTGCAGGTTTCCGCCTCCTCCGGCGGCATGGGACAGACCGCGCTGAGGGAGAGTTTTTTCAGATCCTTCTCGGGCTCTTTCCTGGTGCAGGTGACGATGAGCTTCTCCCTGGCCCTCGTAAGGCCCACGTAGAGGAGCCGAAGTTCCTCCGAGAGGAGTTCCCTGCGCAGCGCCGCAGCGATCGCCATCCTGGGCAGGGTCGAGCAGCGTGTGCGCAGCACGGGATCCGTGAGTACGGCGCCGACGCCGAGATCGCGGTGGATAAGAAGATTCCGCTTCAGATCCTTTTCGTTGAAACTGTGGGAGGTGTCGCAAAGGAAGACGACGGGGTATTCCAGCCCCTTGGATCTATGGATGCTGAGGATGCGCACTGCGTCGGCCTCGGGCACGTCCGGCAGCTCCGGTTCCTTCCCCATCTCCTCCAGTTTTCTGAGATATCCCACGAACTGGAAGACGCCCCGGTAGCCTGCCTCCTCATAGCCGCGGGCAAGCTCGTACAGTGTCATGAGGTTCTGTCTGCGGCGAGCGCCCCGGGGAAGCGCCGCCATCACCGCCGGAAGTGACGTGCTGATATAAATCTCCCAGAGCATCTCCGCGGCGGAACGTTCTGGTACAAGGTCCCGCAGCCGTCCGAGATCTGTGAGGAAGCGCCTGCAGTGATCGTCCGTCTCCGCCGCCTTCTTCACCGCGGTCCAGAGATTGCAGTCCCTGTCCGGAAGACGGATCGCAGTCATCTCGTCGGGGGTAAAGCCCCAGACGGGGCTCATCATGGAGGAGGCCAGGGCCACGTCCTGACAGGGATTGTCCACGACGGACAGGATGGCTGTCGCCACGATGATCTCTTCCGTCCGGAAGAAGGACTGCGTCCCGGCGTAGTCTGAAGGGATCCCACGGATCTCAAGCTGCCGGGCATAGGCCGCCGCGCGGTCCGAAGGAGACCGCATGAGGATGGCGATGTCGCCCGGCCGTACTGGACGCAGGCCGTTCTTCCCGTCTGGGATCCGCGCCGAGGACAGAAGCTCGGAGATCCTTGCGGCCACGAAGGCGCTCTCCGCCTCCCAGCTCGCGTCGCCGCCTTCCACCACGTCCAGCTCCACTGCCGCGCCGCAGCCAGAGGGCCTTTCCTCACCGCCGGGGCGCAGCGCCTCCCGGTCCGTGTATTCCATCTCCCCCAGATTGGTGCTCATGAGGTTCTGGAAGAGGAAGTTTACCGCGGAAAGGATCCCGGGGCGGGACCGGAAGTTTTCAGACAGAAGGACCCGCCGCCCCTCGCCGGGAACGGCGTTCTCCGCATCGGGATACCTGTTGTAGCGTTTGAGAAACAGAGTGGGATCCGCCAGACGGAACCGGTATATGGACTGCTTGACATCGCCCACCATGAAGAGATTCTTCTCCTCGCAGGAGAGCGCCTTGAAGATCGCATCCTGAACGGCGTTCACGTCCTGATACTCATCGATCATGATTTCCCTGAACCGCCTGGAGATCTCGCGGGCCGCCTCAGTCGGCGCCCCGTCCTTGACGAGAAGGCGCAGAGCCATGTGTTCCTGGTCATTGAAGTCCAGCAGGTCCCGCCGGCGCTTTTCCGCGGCATATGCCCGGTCGAAACGAAGCGTAAGCTCCAGGAGCTCCCGGGCAACGGGAGCGGCCTTCCGGAGATCCTCAAGAAGCACGGAAGAGGGAGCACGGAAGGTCTTCACGATCCGGTCGAGATTGCTTTGACACAGCTTCCGGAGGTTTTTGAGCTCCTCATAACCCTTTGCGGGTTTCGCCCGCGGGAAAGACACGGGACCGTAGGCGCAGGCGGCGTCCCACCCGCGTTCCATGGCGGCCGCAAGTCCCCTCGCCGAATCGGCGCTAGCCTGAAGCGTCTCTCCGTAGCCCTTCCCGAAATCCTCATGCTCCTCGGCCTCACGGCACAGATCGTCCAGCCGCCGGATCCAGCGGTCGACGCCCCGCTTTGCCTGGTCCAGAAGCTCGCGTCCCCACTCGGTCTCTCCGGCGTCTGCCGCGTTTCCGGCGTCCAGCTCCGCGATCTGGCGCCGGATCCAGTCCTCGGGATCTGCGTGACTCTGCAGCGTCCTGTGGGTACGAAGGAGCAGCTCCACCAGCGCGGCGTCATCCCGCCCGGAGGTCATGGCATCCACCAGAGCAGCAAACCCCGGACGCTCCCCGATCGTCTCATATTCCGTGTCCAGGAGCCGCTGGGCGCTGCTTTCCCGCAGGACCTCCGTCTCCTGTTCGTCTGCCACCCGGAAATCCGGCGCAAGGCCCAGCAGGTGCGCATAGTCCCGGAGGATCGTGACGCAGAAGCTGTGGATCGTGCCGATCTGCGCCCGGCTGCACAGAGAGATCTGCCGCTGGAGATGCCGGTCAGCCGGATGGGCCGCGATCTCGGCACTCAGCGCCTCCAGGATCCTGCCCCGCAGTTCCGCCGCCGCAGCCCGTGTAAAAGTGATGACCAGAAAATCGTCGATGTCGCAGGAGGCTTCCGGATCGGCTACCCGGCGTACAAGCCGTTCCACCAGGACCCTGGTCTTCCCGGAGCCCGCCGCAGCAGACACGAGGAGAGCGCCGCCGCGTTCCGTGACCGCCTTCTCCTGTTCGGGAGTCAGTATGAAGTCGCTCATCCTTCCGCCTCCATCTTCTCAAAGGCCTCGTCCCGGCCCAGAGTCCGCAGGTGCCGGGGCAGATCCCCCCGATCCTCCTGGAACCGGCATACCGATGCGTAGTCACAGAACCTGCAGGCGGAATCCTGCTCCGACTTGACGAAGGGCTCCGCTTCGATGGAGCCTCTCCGGAGCTCTCTGGCCATCTGCAGGAGCAGCAGACGCACGTGGCGGGCCAGGATGCCGAACTGCTCGCTGCGCGCGAGGGAGTCCCCCGAGATCGTCCCGTCCTTTTTGAAGCGGAACGGCAGCAGGCTGCCGGACCCCTCCCGATCCATGGCCTGCAGCACTTCATCGTCCGCCAGAAGGAGACCGCTCCTTTTCAGCTTCTTCTCCCGCTCCGCGAGGATCTCCTCCTCCGTAGTCCCTGGCTCCACAGAGACGATCACATCCCTCGCCGGCGTATAGAGCACCCCGGCCGGGACCACCTCCATGCCGTACTTTTCCCGCCCCATCTTCTGGAGGGCGAAGAGATAGATGAGCATCTGCATGCCCATGCCGTAATACACGTCCGAGAGGGAAAAGGATTTCTGCCCTGTCTTGTAGTCGACCACGCGCAGGTAGATTCGCCCGTTGTGGACCCAGCCGTCCACCCGGTCCACACAGCCCCGCACGCGCACGTCCACATCCCCGCCGTCCAGGCGCACCGCCGGAAGGCCGCTGGACCCGTCGGCAAACTCCAGTTCAAAATCCATCGGCAAAAAGTCGGATCTGCGGAACTCCTGGGCCATATCCAGGACCACCCGCTCCGCTTCACGCCCCAGCCGCAGGAAAAGATACCGGAACCGCTCTGTCTGATCCCGAAGTCCGCCCATCTTTTCCCGCGCATAGGACTCCACGCATTCCTTCGTGTAGGCGCGGCACTCTTCATCTGTCACGGCGGCGAAGCCGCCCCGTTCCCTTGCCCAGGAAGCCACATGCTCCAGGAGGTAGTGGAAGAACGTGCCCGCCTCGGGCGCATCCATCCCCGCGGCCCTGCGCGGCTTCACCTTCAGGCCGTACTGGAGAAAATAGGCAAATCGACATGCGTAGAACTTGTCTACCCGCGACGCCGTGAGATTCATTCTTGCGTTGTAAAGTTTCTTCGCGGCATCCGCGGAAAGGCTCTCACGCCTGTGCGCGGCGGCGGCGCGCACAGCGTCCAGCCGTGCGCCCCAATCCGGAAGGGACGAGAACCAGGCGGACGCCGCTTTCGACTCCCGGGAGGATCCGGGAAGCTCCGCACCCACTGCGAGCTCAAAACAAGGCAGCAGGGAGAGCGTCCTGTCCCCGTCCTCGATCTCACGGATCGTGAGACGGAACTGCTTTTTCGCCCGTGCGGCCAGCGGCGAGGGCTGTACGTCTCCGCCCCGGCCGGGCCAGAACATGGAAAGGCCTTCCGACGGGAGCGAGAAAGCCGCGTACACCGCGTACATCTCCCGGGAGAGACGGGCCTCCCCCGTGTCGTCCAGATCCAGCCCGCAAAGGGCGATCTCGTCCCGTTCCTCCTCTGTAAGGATGCCGGTCTTCCGCCCGACTGCGGGGATGCTGTCGTCAGTCGCGCCAAGGACCAAAAGCCACTTGAGATGCCGCCTTCCCGTGCGAAGGAGGTCACCGCAGGCGACCCGGTCCAGAGCCGTCGGGATGGTCCCCACGTCGTAGCAGGAGAGCACCATCTCGAGCAGCCTCGAAAAGTCCTCTACGGAAACCGCGGTCTCCCCCAGGACGCCGGAAAGCTGTTCCAGGGCTGTCACGAAGATCTCCCAGAGCTGAAGGTATTCCGAGGAGAGCTGCAGGTCCCCGGCCTCCCGGAGAGACGCCGCCCGTTCCTCCACCGCCTTGTCCGTTCCCAGTTCCGCGGCGCAGGACCAGAGCGCCTCCGCCTTTCCCCGGGCCGTCTCCTCACGGCGGAGCGCCGCTTCCAGTCGGCCTACAGGCACGGCGAAGCGCCGGCGAAGCCCGTTGATCCTCTCCAGCTGCTCTCTGTTGTCCTGCCCTTCTCCGAACCCCTCGGGATCTCTGGTCCAGTCCTCCGTACGGGTCCAGACCTTGGAACCGCGGATGTTCCACTTGAGGATGTAGTTCTCGAGCTGATCCAGTTCCTCAGGGTCCCGTGTGATAAACCCTGTCTTGAGACAGCGGAACACGCTCTCATAGTTCCAGCCGTCCACGATCACGTCCAGAAGGCCCGTAAGGAACGCCAGGACCGGGCGGTCCAGCACGGGCCGGCGGTCTGTGGTCTGCACCGGGATCCCGTATTTCTCCAGGACCGCCACGGCTTCCGCGCCGTATCTCTCCCAGCCGCGGGCAACGACGGCGATCTCCCGCCACCGGCATCCGTCCCTTACAAGCCGGAGGATCTCAGAGGCCGCGAGTTCGCACTCCTCGCTTTTCCCCGCCGCGGAAAAGAGCCGGATCGCTCCGTCAGCATCGCTTTCGGTCTCATCCACAGGGAGAAAGAGGTTCTTGCAGTACTCCTGCAGAGCAGAGGCCCGGCCGCTTTCCTCTTCCTGGATCCGGATCTCGACCCGGGCCCCCTGGTCCTCCGCCATGCGGCGGAGCCTCCGCAGCGTCCTGCGCGGCAGTTCGAATTCCGGCTCAAGCCCTTCTTCCCGCGGACACGGCACCGTCACCTTGAGGTGTACGCCCTTACGCAGCAGCGCGGTAAGGACCGCCCGTTCCTGGGCGGTGAAATCTGCGAAACCGTCTACGAAAACGACGCCGCCGCTTCCGAACGAGCTGGATTCGATCCGGTCCGCCAGCGCGTCCAGCCTGTCCGCCGGGTCGTACATCCCTTCCGGGATCGCCGCGTCGTAAGCGGCGAACACCGCAGCCAGATCCGCCAGCTTCCGCCGCAGGGATCCGTCCGCACGGGCGGATGCCTCGACCAGGGCTTCCGGACGGATCCTGGCCGCCCGGAACTCATCGTAAGTCTGCAGAAGGCTCTGCAGAAAGTCGGTCCCCCGGATCCCCGCTCCGAAAAGCTGCAGAACCGGCGCTGCGGAGGACAGGGCCAGGTGCATCACAAGGATCCGGCCTCCGTCATCCAGTGCCGTGCCTGGACATCCCCCCGTCTCGGAGAGGACGCGGCTGCACAGGCGGGAAAAGCTCAGGACCTCGGCGTGCAGACTGATCCCGTCCCCGCAGACCCGGCAGAGTTCCCGCTCCGCTTCATGGGAATACTGATCCGGGACGATGAGCGTCTGCCGCCCTTCGCCCTCTGCCGCACGGCGTCGGATCTCCTCCAGAAAGCACCCGGTCTTTCCGCTTCCCGCGGCGCCCAGCATCAGTGTCAGCACTCGGTGTCCCCCCCTTTCCTTTGGCCTTTTCGACCTTATTATAGAGGCGCGCAGCCCCCTCCGTCAAGCGCCTGGACGGGACGAAAAAGATCATGGGACACTCTTGTCACACGATTGGGAATGTGATAGACTTCCCACAGAGCCCTGACTCCGGGCATTCAAGGAAAGGAAGCGATCCAATGGGCATCAAGATCACGGACGTCCGCGCTGTGAGCCTCAATCTCAGCAGTTCTCTGAACCAGACGGTGCTCAGCGCCGGATGCAACCTCACCGTTGTCCGGGTGGACACGGATCAGCCCGGCCTGTACGGTCTCGGCTGTGCCACTTTCACCTATCGGTGGAAGGCCGTGGAATGCGTGGTGAATGAGTACTTCAAGCCCCTGCTCGTAGGCCGCGACGCCGAGAATACGGAAGAGCTCTTCCAGCTCATGAACAACAACTCCTACTGGCGGAACGGTCCTGTGACCAACAACGCCATCTCCGGCGTGGACATGGCTCTGTGGGACATCAAGGGCAAGGCGGCGAACATGCCCGTCTACAGCCTCCTTGGCGGCAAGTGCCGTGAAGCGGCCCTGATCTACCGCCATGCCGACGGGCCCACCCCGGAGGCAGCCGAGGAAAACGTGCGGAAGTTCATGGAGGAAGGCGTCACCCACATCCGTATCCAGTGCGGGGGCTACGGCGGCAAGCCCGAGGATCTCAACACTCCTGCCGGCTCCCAGCCCGGCGTATATTATGATCCCGATCAGTATTTCCGCAAGACGCTGGCACTCTTTGAGCACATGCGCAAACATGTGGGATGGGATGTGGAATTCCTCCATGACACCCATGAGCGCCTGCCCGCCATTCAGTCCGTACAGCTGGCGAAGGAACTGGAGCCCTACCGTCCGTTTTTCCTGGAAGACATCCTCTCCCCCGAGCAGGGCGAGTGGCTCCGCATGGTACGGGCGAACTGCACCACGCCGATCGCAAACGGGGAACTGTACAACAATCCGCGTGAGTGGGAGGATCTCATCTCGGATCGCCTCATCGACTTCATCCGCTGCCACATCAGCCAGATCGGCGGTATCACCCCGGCGAAAAAGCTGGCCGTTTTCGCGGAGGTCTTCGGCGTACGCACCGCCTGCCACGGGCCCGGCGACGTCTCACCGATCGGTCACGCGGCAAATCTCCATCTGGATCTGAGCTGCCCCAACTTCGGCATCCAGGAATGGTGCGGATTTCCGGATCTGGCATACGAGATCTTCCCCGGCATGCCGTACGCAAAAAACGGCTACCTCTATGGGAACGATAGGCCCGGCCTCGGCGTGGACTTCAACGAGGACCTGGCAAAGCTCCATCCCCCCACGCACACCGTCACCGAGTGGACACAGACCCGTCTCCCCGACGGCACTGCCCATACGCCGTAAGATGCACGAAACAAAGCCAGGAGGCCGGTACGGTCTTCTGGTTTTGTTATGCGTGTCCGACTGGAATCCGCCGCAGCGAACGCCGTGTGCCGCAAGGAGCGTTTTGATATCTTTCCCCAACCGCCCGTATCGGCAGGACGGCCGCATACACGGTTTCAGTGGGCCGTCTACAGGATGCGTTCGGAAGGTACCGGCACAACGGAGAAGACGTCCCGGTATTTAGGCCGAAGGATCCGCGCGGCAGCCTCGGCCGCCGCCGTATCCCGGAAAAGGCCGAACACCGTAGGGCCTGTCCCCGTCATGGCGGCTCCCATCGCTCCCGCATCATACAGAATGCTCTTGATGGAAAGGATCTCCTGCTTTTCCGACCCCAGCACGTCCTCGAAGACATTGAACGCCCGTACGGCGGTCTCCATCAGAGAACCCGTCTCCAGGGCCGAAAGGAGCCCGTCCGTATCGGGACGGCAGAGCACCCTCTTTCCGTCCAGGCGCTGGAACAGTTCCGGCGTGGAAACGCCGAAACGCGGCTTGCAGAGCACGATGCCGCAGTCCGGCAAGGGAGCAAGGAGCGTCAGGATCTCCCCCCTGCCTTCCGCAAGCGCAGTACCGCCCGAAACGCAGTAGGGCACATCGCTCCCCACCCGGGCGGCGATGCGGCACATCTCCTCCGCAGAGAAACCGGTCCCGCAGAGACGGTTCAGGGCCCGCAGGACCGCAGCGGCGTCGCTGCTGCCGCCGCCCATGCCGGCGCAGACCGGGATACGCTTCTTGAGCACCACCCTCACATCCATCTCCGGCAGTCCCGCCTCCTCTCGGAAGGCAACGGCTGCCTTGCCCGCGAGATTGTCGACTCCCTCGGGAAGGTATTTCCAGTCCGTACGGACTTCCGTGCGGCCGGTGCCGTCCGAGACGGTGACTTCCGCCTCGTCACAGAGCGACACGCTCTGCATCACGGAGCGCAGTGCATGATACCCGTTTTTCAGTTTTCCCGTCACGTCCAGAGAAAGGTTGATCTTTCCCCAGGCGGACTCCAGGATCGTTCCCGTCATAGTCTGCTCCCGCGTCTCTCACAAGACTTGATTTCAGTTTTCAGGATCATGATACAGGGGATCTCCGCGTTCTGCAAGTGCTGTGACGCATCCTCTCGGAGAGCGCCTCGATACACGAACAGAACGCCGCTGCCGGTGCGATGCGGCATCCCGAAACCCCGCTCCAGCGGCCGGCCGGTTTGACAATACGCCTTCATGAGACTATAATAACCCTGCCTATTCGCCGGAAGGGAGGGCAGCGCCGTGCCGCTCACGCCGAAAGAACGCATGCTCGCCGCCTACCGCGGTGAAACGCCGGACCGCATTCCCGTCGCTCCGGAATTCTGGTACTACATCTGTGCAAAGGTCCTTGGAGTCTCCATGGAGACCTTTGAGCGGGAGAATCTTCTGGGCGAGGGCCTTCTCTCCGCCTTCCGAAAGTATGACACCGACGGCTGGGGGATCGCTTTCCCGGCCCCGCAGTGGGGCGACCGCACGGTCCGGGAAAACACCGTTCGCCTGTCCGACGGCCGTCTTCAGGCAGAAACGGTCGTACGCAGGGGGCGGCAGGAATTCACCACGGTCACGGTCTACGACAAAACGGATCCGTCCTGGGTCGTGAAGCCCCTCGCTTCCTGCGAAGAGGAGATCCCGGCGGCGGCGGATCTCATGCTCTCGGACGAGGTCAGGTATGATACCGACTCCATGACGCGCTTATGGGAGCAGGTTGGAGACGGATATCTCTGCGAGGTCTGGACAGGCTGTCCGTTTTTTGATTTCATCGAGGGGCTCGCAGGCTTTGAGAACGCCGTATCCTATTTTTCCGAAGAGGAGGAAGACGTTCTTCTCGCTCTGCGGGAGCGGTACACGGAACATCAGCTCCGTATGATCGACGCGTGCATCGAACGCACGCCTTTTGAGTCCTATGTCATCGGCTGCTCCAGTTCCTGCAACTCCCTGATCGGGCCGAAGCTATGGCGGATGTGGGACAAGCCCTACATCGCGAAGGTCGCGGAGCATCTCCACGCCCGCGGAAAACTGCTCCATGTCCACTTCCACGGCAGGAGCATCGAAACGGTCGAGGACTTCGCAGAGCTCGGGATCGACTGCGTCTGCCCCTTCGAGCGGGGGCCGGGCGGCGATGTGAACACGCCGGAAGACCTCCGCCGCGTCCGTGACGCCCTTCGGGGCCGCACGACTTTCAACGGCAACCTCCACACCACGAACACGCTCCTCACCGGCACGCCGGAGGAGGTGCGCCATGAGGTCCGTGAGCTTCTGGAGGTCTTCTCCGGCGATCCCCGATTCATCCTCGGCACGGGTGACCAGGTCGCGCCGGATACCCCGGATGAGAATCTTTACGCCATGGTGGAAGAAGCCAGGCGGGCCGGGTAGACGCTATTCCGCAGCCGCACGTTTCCGATCCAGGCCGCGGTTCCGGAAATAGAGGCAAAGATCTGCTGCCACCATCACGAAATTCAGCACATAGAACACGAAGACGTAGGTGATATTCCCTTTGATGAGCTTGGAGGCGATCCCGCAAGCGTATCCGAAGAGGATCATGATGAGGAAAAAGAGACTTTTTCCCTTGGCCGTGCGGGCCGTCCAGCTTTTCACGATGGAAGCCGGCCAGGAGATGCCGAAGCTCACTACCATGACCGCCTCAAAGAGCTGTGAAACATCGAACATAGGAGATCCCTCGCTTTCCGTTGCTCTTACATCATAGCGAATCCCGATTGGATCTGCAACAGTTATTCTTGTTCGGATGGTATGCGACGTGTTTCGCGACTGTCCTTGTTCGGAGGAAACACCGAAATGTGGTTCTGGCTTTCCATCGCTGCGTTGTTCTGCTGGAGCGGCTCGGATCTGTTCTCGAAGATCGGCTGCCGGGACGGCAGGGACAGGTATGCCCACCTGAAGATGGTCATCGCCGTCGGTGCGGTCATGGGACTGCATGCTGCCTGGGAGATCTTCATAGGCGGGACCGAGATCACCTGGGGCGTGATCCTCACCTATCTCCCTGTCTCTGCGCTGTACATCCTCTCCATGACCATCGGCTACCTTGGTCTCAGGTACATAGAGCTCTCCATCTCATCACCCATCTGCAATTCCTCCGGAGCCCTGGTCGCCGTGATGTGGCTCATCACGGCGGGCCGTGAGGAAGTCAACGACTGGCAACTTGCCGCCATGGCGGCCGTCTGCCTGGGCGTCATCGCCCTGGGCGTCATAGAGGCCCGGGAGGACGATGAGCTGCGCGCGGCCCGGCAGGAAGCATCCAACTTCAAGTACGCGAAATCCGCCCTGGCTCTCCTTCTTCCCATCCTCTACTGCGTTCTGGACGCTCTGGGCACCTTTGCCGATTCTCTGGTCCTCAGCAGACTCAACGAGGATTCCGCCAACGTCGCCTATGAGCTCACCTTCCTCTTCTGCGGCTTCGTGAGCTTCCTGTACGTGGTGGTCGTCAAGAAACAGAAGCTCGTCCCCAGGATGGAAGGTCCCAAGTATCTCGGCGCCGTCTTCGAGACCGCGGGTCAGTTCGCCTATATCTACGCGATCGGAGACGAAGCGCATGTGATGCTGGCCGCCCCCATCATTTCCGCCTACTGCGTGGCCTCCATGCTCTGGAGCCGCATCTTCCTCAAAGAGAAACTTTCCTGGAAGCATTATGCCGCCATTGCCCTGGTGGTCGCCGGCATCGTCGTGCTTGGGATCTTCGACGCCTGACCGCCCGTCTCTGAAAAGGAGCATAGAAATCCATGAAACATGCCCGCACGGAAGCAAAAAAGCCCCGCACCGTCCTCTGGATCCTCCTTGCCGTTTTCGGCGTGCTGGTGGTCCTGGGCGGCGTCGCCGCAGCCTTTCTGATCCCCGCGCTCCGCGCGCCGGAACAGCTGTTCCCGGAAGCAGACACCGTTGAGGAGTTCTTTCCGGATATCGACGGAGAGAACGGCAGCGCCATGCCGGACGGAGTCGTGAACTTTCTTCTCCTGGGCGTGGAGAACAAGAGCGGCGAAGGCGCTTCCTACCGCGGCGTCTCACCCGGCCAGGATGCCCACACAGACGTGGTCATCGTTGCGTCGGTGGACTTCAAAAACAACACTGTCGATCTCATTTCTCTCCCCCGGGATACCTTCATCGTATGCGACGGGATCCGGGGCTGCTACAAGCTCAACGCCGTCATCAACTACTTCGGCGGCAAAGATTCGGAGGATGAAACCGCCTTTCTGGGGGTGTGCGCTGTCGCTTCCCACCTTCTGGGTGGGCTCCCGATCGACTACTATTTCGCCGTCGACTATGAAGCTGTGATCGGGATCGTGGACGCGATCGGCGGCGTGGACTTCGACATGGATATGGACTACAGTTCAGAAGGGCGCAGCTATACGAAAGGACCCGTCCATCTGGACGGGGTCGGAGTCCTGGATTATCTCCGAGCCAGACAAAACGCCGAAGGCGCGCATGACGATGCTTCCCGCGTGGTGCGGCAAAAACGCATGCTCTCCGTGATCCTGGCGGAAGCGCAGAAAAAGGGCATCCTCTCCTCCCTCCCCGGCCTTCTCTCCTCCATTTCCGGCAGGACGTATACGAACCTCTCCCTTCGCCAGCTCACGGCCCTTGCGGCCTTTGCCGGAAACGTGGATTCGTCCGCCATGGGCATGTACGCTTTCAGCGGCGAGCTCACGGGGGCCATGCCAGGCGGCGGTGCTCCGGACGGCTGGAGCTTCTGTTTCCCCGATGAAGACCATCGCGCCGAGGTCATGGAAACGGTGTACGGCATTACGCCGGAACCGCTACAGTACTGCAGCTACGACTTCTCCGTCTGGCTGAGGTGGAACGGGTTTTCCGCCTGGAACGCCCTCTACAATGCATCGCTGCTCTCCGACTGGGCCGAGACCGCCTCACTCTCCGACGAGGCGAGAGACGCCCTTTCCGACATGGAGCGCGCCTCCGCAGACCTTCGAACCGCCTACGGCACCGCCGCACTCTCCCTTTCTGACGAGGACACCTGGGAGATGGACGAGCGGATCGACGTCCTGCGGGATGCCACGGACACATTCTCCTGGCTCGTCGGGGAACCTGTGGACTATTCCTCATGGGTCAGGGACGACTGGTACAACGACATCTCCATCAACGCCGTGGCAGTGGACTTCAACTGATTCTCAGAGACAGGAAACACGGGCGGGACCGCATCGGTTCCCGCCCGTGTTCTGCGTGTTCTGTTCGTTATACCCTCAGGGAGTCGTCTGTGCCGGGCCGCTCGCTTCGGCAATCTCTGCGTCAGAAGGATAGAGGGGATGAACGGTGAACGTCTCCAGGTCCACACAGAACTGGAAGCTACCGGCTCCGGCGGAGAGGTAGAACGTCCCCACAGCACACAGGTCTCCGTTGGGGGCGAGGCAGGGCGTACAGGCAGCCAGATTCTCGTCCGAGATGGTCCGCAGGAAATCCGTCCTGGTATATTCATCCAGATCGGCGAATTTCTTGTACTGGTCGCTCGTGCCCACAAAGACGTCGAGCACCTTGGAGCCCAGGGCGTGTCGGAGGAGGTCCTCATAGGTCTTGCGGTCCACCCCGGCGGCGGCCAGTATCTCATCATCAGTGAGCGACCTGCCGTCTGACACGGAGAGATTCACCGCATACCAGCGATCTGCGCCGTCGGACCAGTATTCCATGCCGGTATGATACACAAGGGAGAGCACGTCCCCGGATGCGTAGTACTCGTAGTCGCCAAAGCGCCAGTCGGTGGCGTTGGACGCGGGGGCGCCGCCCACGTAGTTCCCGGCGATCATGCCCTGACGCATCTCGTCGGAATACATGTTTTGGAAGATCTCATCGTTGATCTGAAACACATTATTCCCTTCGATGTTAATGTGGGGGATACGCAGCTGAGCGCGGGCCTGGATCAGGGGATTCTCGTCCAGGGCACTGTCATAAACGGTCTCCACCAGTTCGTCCCCCGTAAGGGTGACAAGTCCCCGCTGCTCCTGAAGGAGCTGCAGGAGATCGATATGCACGCTGTCCTCGGCTGTGTATGGGATCAGGATCGGAACTCTCGGCAGAGCGTCGCCCTCCCAGTAGAGGAGTTCCACGCCGTCCTCCCGCATGGCGAAAGTGTCCAGGGCGGCAAAACCGTTCGCCTCGCCCAGATTCGTCACCTCGTAGTACGTGCGGACAAGATCCCATTCCTCGGAACTTCCCACGAAGAGATCTTCAAACGGGACTGCCTCGCCGGTCTCCTGGTCGATGCAGGCTCCGCCGTAGTAGGAGTACGGATGGGCACCTGCCAGCCACATGTCGTATCTGCTGAAGATTCCCACCACTCCCCGGTCAAAGAGGGTGATCTCAATGGTGATATCCTCATAAAGCGGAAGATAGCTCTCGTCCACCATCGTATAATCCGCCGGGTCATATTCCACTGTACGGTAATACTCCAGGATGCCCTCGATGTAGGCATTGAGGGATTCCGCCGCCGGGCTGGACCCGCGGAAGACCGGATAGCTCATGGTATTGCTGTAGAACACCGTGTCGTCGTCAAGGGGCGTCTCCCGAACCTCTGTCTGCATGCGGTATTCCAGGAACGGCATCGGAGGATCCTGGACCTCCCGGCTTCCGTCCCGCGACACCGATACCAGAGAATAGTCCTCAGCGTCCTCGGGAGCCGCAGCGTCCTCCAGGACGAAAACGCCGATCTCCAGGTCAGACCGGGACGCGTCCTCCGGAGAGAGAGTACCTGTCAACACCTCTCCGCCGTTGAGCCGCTCCGCCTCGCCGATGGCTTCCATGGCGCCGTCCGGGCCAACGTTCGCGCCCAGCACGAGACGGGCGTCCGCCTCTACCTCTGCAGAGACCAGAACGGCCGCCCGGACAGAGACCGCGCCGTCCGCTTCGGACTTCTCCATGGTAAGGCTCGCCACCACCACCGAAGCCCAGCCTCCGTCGAAGACGCCCCTCGCCTGCGTGAGCTGTGCTGCGGCGGCCTTCACTGCCGCATTTCCGTCTTCGTACAGTTCCAGCCCGGAGGCGTTTTTCAGGACGGCCGCCGCGGTGTCCAGATCCCATTTCGCAAGATACCCGTCTGCAAGCGCGAGATATGTGTCTCCGTGCAGGGGATCGATCTCCTTGGCCGCCGTGAGAGCGAGGATGGCCGTATCATAGTCACCGCCCAGCAGATGAGCGATTCCTGCGTCGTACTGCTCTTTCCAGGCCGCCTGAGTGGGATCCTCGTGCAGCCATGGCATGGTACATGCGGAAGAGAGCACCATCACAAGTATCAGGACCGCGAGCACCCCGCGTCGTAATGACTTCATACCGTTTCCTCCAAATCCGGGACCGTGCAGACCACGGCCGCTCAGTTCTCTTTTTCGTGTTGTCCCGCCTGACAGAAGAGCGCAGAAACAAATTCTGCCGCAAGGCGAAGAAGAAGTCCTCCAAGCCCGAGGATCACGCCGAGCCTGTGCCTGCCGCCCAGGGCGGTCATGAGGAGAAAGACGGCGAGACCCGTCCAGCGCACCAGGCCCCATCGGCATACGGCGCTCTCCGGCGCCGCGGCTGCATACAGCCCGTAGGAAGCTGCGGCAAGGGCCAGGATCTCCCAGGCGAAACGCAGGATCACCGGATCCGATGCGTAGAGCAGATAGCAGATCAGCAGGGCAAACGCCGTGAAGAGCGACGGAACAAGATCCAGCGAACGGAGAACGGTGCTCCTCTTCCCTGCCAGCCTTCCGACGGCCGCCGCTGTCTGGCACACCGCCGCAATGATACCGGTCACTACAAGGGCCGTCTCGATTTTTGAGAAGTTTTGGAAGCGAGCCAGGGTATGCCGCGGAAGGAGAAGCGCACCGATAACGATCAGGATCGAAGAGAGGAAGACGCAGAGAAACGACACAAAAGATGCCCCGGCAGCACTCCCACGGGGATCCTCTTTGAGTTTTTTCCCGATCGTGGCGGAGAAAAGGAACACCGCCGTGACCACGGTGAGTCCTGCGAGGAGCCACCCGCAGGCGATGCCCGGCACGGGAAACCCCGTCTCTCCGTCAAATCCTGTTTCGACAAATCTCCGGCGCAGGAAAAACCCTGCGATCCCGGCCACGGCAACGACCGACGCGATGGAAAGCGCTCTCTTCCGCATCCCCATCCCCCGTTCCATACGAAATCAAAGATATTTTACATCAGACCGACCGGTTCGTCAACGAAGAAGGATACGCCGCAAAAAACCTTTTTCTGCGGCACGAACGCCCGGAGAGACATCCAGGTCCGATCCGCGCCGGCTCTTCTCCGTTCATGTTTTCGAAGTCCCTGCCATAAAACGCGGCCGCCGGCTGAACCGGCGGCCGCAGGATCGTATTGCGGGCTGAATCACTCGTAGAGCGCCTTGAGTTTCAGCAGGTGCTCGTACCGTTCCTTTGCGTTCTCCTCGGACTTGGCAAAGAGATCCGCGGCGCGCTCCGGGAAGGAACCCACAAGGCTGGCGTATCTAGCTTCGTTCTTGAGGAACTCCTGGTAGCCGCCCGCCGGCTCCTTGCTGTCCAGCGTGAAGGGTTTCTCTGCCGCGGGATTGTAGCGGAACAGATTCCAGTAGCCGCACTCCACGGCCTTCTTCATCTCGGACTGGCAGTTGACCATGCCGCCCTTGATGCTGTGCATCTCGCAGGGGCTGTAGCCGATGATGAGGGACGGGCCGTGCCAGGCCTCTGCCTCGCGGATGGCCTTGAGCGTCTGGTTCATGTTGGCTCCCATCGCGACCTGCGCCACGTAGACATAGCCGTAGGTCATGGCGATCTCAGCGAGGGACTTGCTCTTGATCTCCTTGCCGGCCGCGGCGAACTGTGCCACCTGGCCGATATTGGAGGCCTTGGAGGCCTGTCCGCCGGTATTGGAGTACACCTCGGTGTTGAACACGAAGACGTTCACGTCCTCGTTGGAGGCAAGCACATGGTCCAGACCGCCGAAACCGATGTCATAGGCCCAGCCGTCGCCGCCGAAGATCCATACGGATTTCTTGGACAGGAAATCCTTGTCCTTGAGAAGCGCAGCGCCGTGGACGCAGGCATCGCAGGTGCAGCCGGGGATGACGCTGGCTTCCAGCTCGGCGATGAGCTTCTCTGTGGCGGTCTTGTTCTTCTCCCCGTCCTCAAGAGTATCCAGCCATTCCTGAGCGGCTGCCTTCAGATCGGCATCGGTCCACTCTACGGCGATGAGAGCTTTTGCCTCCTCGACCAGGCGGGTCCGTACCGCCTTCTGGCCCAGGTACAGGCCCAGGCCGTGCTCCGCGTTGTCCTCAAAGAGGCTGTTGGCCCAGGCGGGACCTTTGCCCTTCTGATCCTTGCAGTAAGGAGAGGTCGCAGCGGGACCGCCCCAGATGGAGGAACAGCCGGTGGCGTTGGAGACGATCATCCGGTCGCCGAAGAGCTGAGTCACGAGACGTGCATAGCTGGTCTCGGCGCAGCCGGCGCAGGAACCGGAGAACTCCAGATAGGGACGCATGAACTGAGAACCGATGACGGTCGCAGGCGTTGCGGCCTCGGGCTTCACAGTGACCTTTTCCACCATGTAGTTGAAAGACTTCTGCTCTTCCAGGCGGCTCTCGGCGGGGACCATCTCCAGAGACTTGGTGGGACATACGCCGACGCAGACACCGCAGCCCATGCAGTCCAGCGGGGAGACGCTCAGTGCGTATTTGAACTTGCCCTTGAGCTTGGGATTCTTGAATTCGGCCATCTTGGTGCCCTCGGGGGCGGCAGCGGCCTCTGCCTCGTCCAGCGCATACGCGCGGATGGTGGCATGGGGACAGACGAAAGAGCACTGGTTGCACTGTGCGCAGGTGGCGGGATTCCAGCTGGGGACCATAACTGCCACGCCGCGCTTCTCATAGGCGGAAGCGCCCTGCTGGAAGGTCCCGTCCGCGTAATCCACGAAAGCGGAGACAGGCAGCGCGTCGCCGTCCATCCTGCCGACGGGATCCAGTACGTTGCGGACCATGTCCACGAGTTTCTCATCGCCGGAAAGCTCCGCGGGAGCCTTCTCATCCGTGGCGTTCGCCCACTCCGCAGGAACGTCCACCTTCACGAAGGCAGTGGCACCGGCATCGATGGCATTCCAGTTCTTCTCCACCACGTCGCGCCCCTTCTTCAGGTAGGAGTGCTCCGCAGCGTCCTTCATGTAGCCGATAGCCTCGTCGATGGGCATGATCTTCGCCAGGGCGAAGAAGGCGCTCTGCAGGATGGTGTTGGTGCGCTTGCCCATGCCGACCTTCCGGGCCAGATCGATGGCGTCGATGGTGTAAAGCTGGATGTTGTTCTTCGCGATATACCGCTTCGCGTCGGCGGTGAGGTGATGCGCCAGGCCCTCCGCATCCCACTGGCAGTTCACGAGGAAGATGCCGCCGGGCTTCACGTCGTTGACCATCTTGAAGCCCTTGGTGATGTAGGACGGGTTGTGGCAGGCCACGAAGTCAGCCTTGCTGATGTAATAGGGGCTCTTGATGGGTTTGTCCCCGAACCGCAGATGGCTGATGGTGACGCCGCCCGTCTTCTTGGAGTCATACTGGAAATAGGACTGGATATACTTGTCGGTGTGGTCGCCGATGATCTTTGTGGAGTTCTTGTTGGCGCCCACGGTGCCGTCGCCGCCCAGTCCCCAGAACTTGCACTCGATGGTACCGGCTGCGGCAGTGTCCGGGGTCTCTTCCCGGCTCATCTCGGGCAGGGAAAGGTTCGTCACGTCGTCCACGATACCCACAGTGAAATGGGCCTTGGGAGCGTCCTTCTTGAGTTCATCGTATACGGCGAAAACGGAGGCGGGGGTCGTGTCCTTGGAACTCAGACCATAGCGGCCGCCGGTGATCACGGCGGAGCGGCCGGAAGCGGCGAAGGCGGTCACAACGTCCAGATACAGAGGCTCGCCCAGAGAGCCGGGCTCCTTGGTGCGGTCCAGGACAGCGATCTTTTTCGCGGTCTCCGGGATGGCGGCGAGAAGCTTGTCGGCGCGGAAGGGCCGGTACAGACGGACCTTCACGAGACCGACCTTCTCGCCTCTGGCGGTCAGGTAGTCGATGACTTCCTCGGCGACGTCGCAGATGGAACCCATGGCGATGATGATGCGGTCCGCGTCGGGCGCTCCGTAGTAATTGAAGAGCTGGTAATCGGTGCCGAGCTTAGCGTTGACCTTTGCCATGTTCGCTTCCACGATCTCCGGGAGTCTGTCATAATAGACGTTGCTGGCCTCACGGTTCTGGAAGAAGATATCGCCGTTCTCATGGGAGCCGCGCATCGTCGGATGCTCGGGGTTCAGGGCACGCTTGCGGAAGGCTTCCACGGCATCGAAGTCCAGCATGTCCTTCAGATCGTCGTAGTCCCACACGGCGATCTTCTGGATCTCGTGGGAAGTACGGAATCCGTCAAAATAGTTGATGAAAGGCACGCGGCCGGAAATCGCGCTCAGGTGTGCCACCGGGCTCAGATCCATGATCTCCTGAACGTTGGTCTCGCAGAGCATCGCGAACCCGGTCTGACGGCAGGCATACACGTCGCTGTGATCGCCGAAGATGGACAGAGCGTGGGAGGCAACGGCACGGGCGGAAACGTGGAACACGCCCGGAAGCAGCTCACCGGCGATCTTGTACATGTTGGGGATCATGAGCAGCAGGCCCTGGGAGGCGGTGTATGTGGTGGTGAGGGCGCCGGCGTTCAGAGAACCGTGCACGGCGCCGGCAGCGCCGGCCTCGGACTCCATCTCCATGACCTTGACGGTAGTGCCGAATACGTTCTTCCGGCCCTGTGCTGCCCACTGGTCCACGTAGTCCGCCATGGGACTGGACGGCGTGATGGGGTAGATCGTGGCAACTTCGGTGAACGCATAAGACACGTGGGCGGCTGCGGTGTTGCCGTCCATGGACTTCAGCTTTCTTGCCATTTCCATTACCAACCTTTCTCGGTGAAATAAAACAATGGTTTGGCGTTATGGTCCCCCATAACACCAGACTACAGTTTACCATCTTTTTTTGTGTCTGTAAACAGGAAGCAGTAAAAATTTTGCCTGTTCCGAATCGAAATCCACGTCGTTTCCCCGTACTTGAAGGCGGCGGTATGCAGTGATATAATTAGATGTCTTTCCTGCCCCGGCGTCTGCCGGGGGCGAACGGGTCAAAGAACGGTCTCTCCCGTCCTGTCCCTGCGTTTTTGGTATTCAGAGTTGCGGGAGATCGGCGGACCGTTCCGTCTCCATCCCCCCTGCCCGCCTTAGGTTAAAGACGACTGTCGGCTGTGCGTTGACCGTATTCTGCATATCGCCAGAGGCTTTCACGGGCGTCAGCGGTGCGGAGCAGATACGAACAGGCAATTCGGCTGAGGTGATTCGTACCCTGAGTTCGATCTCCCTGCAGACACGAAAGGAGCTGCGCATGAAGATCTTCGACGGACATATCCATCTTGACAGCGACAGCGCTCATTTTGCCGCCCCGGCGGCTGAAGCTGAGGGTGCGGAGCGCTGGGCGCTCCTCTCGCTCTCTCAGCACCATGACGATCCCGTTCAGAATCTCGCCGTGCTGTTGGCCAAGGCACTCTCTCCTGACAGATGCTTCGGATTCTTCGGACTGGATCATCCCGTTCACGGCCGATCGGTCCCGGATCCGCTGGACCAGGTGAAGACATGGCGCGCAGCCGGTTTCGACGGTCTCAAACTCATCGAGACGAAGCCGAACTGCCAGAAGGCCACCGGCGTCCGTCTGGACGAAGCGCGCTTCGATCCCATGTTCGATTATCTGGAACGTGAGCAGATCCCCGTTCTGTGGCACAACGGCGATCCGGCGACGTTCTGGGATCCGAAACTCTGCCCCGCCTTCGCGGTGGAAAACGGCTGGAGCTATGTGGACGGGACCTTTCTTCCTCTCTCCGAGCTCTATTCCATTGTCGAGCGTGTTCTGGACCGGCACCCTCTTCTGAAGGTCACGTTTGCCCACTTCTATTTCGTTTCCGACGATCCCGCCCACGCCGAGCGTATGATGGAACGCTATCCCAACGTGCGTTTCGACATCACCCCCGGCAGCGAGATGTACGGGGGCTTTTCCGACAATCCGGAGTTCTTTCGTCCGTTTTTCCTGCGGTACGCCGACCGCATCCAGCTGGGTACCGACACGCTAATCACTGCCGCACCGCATCCCCCGGTCATAGAGGGCGACGCGAGGTTCGCCGGTGACACCATGAAGAACATCCTCCGATTCCTCATGACCTCGGATGAGTTCACGCCCTGGGGCGTCCACGTGAAGGCTGGCTTCGCTCTGCCTGAAAAGGCGGTGGAACAGATCGTCTCCGGCACGATGACCTCTTTCCTGGGAGACAGGCCCGTCCGGATCGATCCGGACTCTGCCCGGCGTGCGTGCTCCGCCGCTCTGGAACGCTGCAGCGGGACGCAGGTCTCGCTTGCGCGCGACCTGATTGCGGAGATTGAGGATCTTCTGAGAGAACAGACGGGAGGCGCCGGAAATGCAGAATGATCTCTTTCCTGGTATGGAAAGCGGGGACATCCTCCTGCTCAAGGAGGGCGAGATCGTCCTCAAGGGACTCAACAAGCGGCTGTTCGAGTCGAAGCTCATCTCCAACGTGACCCGTGCCGTAAAGCCCTACGGTGATTTCCGAGTCTACGCCATTCAGTCCACGGTCTATGTGGAGCCCCTGGATGACAGATGCGACGTGGACGGCGCCTGGGAGGCGGCGAAAGCCGTCTTCGGCGTAGTGACCCTGGCCAGAGCGGCGGCAGCCCCAAAAGATCCGGACGCCATTGCAAGAGCCGCCATCATGCGGTTCGGCCCGGACATTGCCCGTTCAAAGAGCTTCAAGGTCGAGACCCGCCGGGCGGACAAACGTTTCCCGATGACATCCATCGAACTGAGCCAGTACGTGGGAGGCGCCATCTCCGATGTATTCCCCGATGTGCCCGTGGACGTTCACGAACCGGATTTCGTCGTCCGCGTGGAGATCCGCGATCTGGCGGCCTACGTCCATGGACGTTCCGAGGCCGGTGCAGGCGGCATGCCCGTTGGCACCAACGGACGGGTCGTGAGCCTTCTCTCCGGTGGTATCGACAGTCCCGTGTCCACCTATCTCGCTGCCAAGCGCGGCGTTTCCGTCTTCCCTGTGCACTTCTTCTCGTTCCCCTACACTTCGGAACTGGCGAAGCAGAAGGTGGTGGATCTGGCGCGCCTCCTGCAGCGCTGGTGCGGCGGCATGACCCTGCAGATCGTACCGTTCACACACATTCAGGAGGAGATCCGGGACAATTGCCCGGAGGCATTCTTCACCGTCATCATGCGCCGCTTTATGATGCGTCTCGCTCAAAAAGTAGCAGACGCATGCGAATGCGGCGGAATCGTCACCGGTGAAAGCCTGGGACAGGTCGCGAGCCAGACGCTCGAGGCCATGCGGGCAACGGAGGCCTGCTCTGACGTGCCCGTTCTGCGGCCTCTGATCTGCATGGATAAGGAGGAGATCGTCCGTCTCTCCCGGAAACTGGGCACCTTTGAGGTCTCCGTTCTCCCCTATGAGGACTGCTGTACGGTCTTCACCCCGAAGCATCCCAAGACGAAGCCGCGCATCCATGAGATCGAGGCTGCTGAAGCCGCGCTGGATGTGGAGGGCCTTGTGAACGAGGCCTTTGCGAACATAGAGAGGGTCCGGCTGTGAATGTGGCAGAGCGGGCTGTAGCCCTTTTGAAGCAGGCACATCTCACACTCGCAGTCGCAGAATCCTGCACCGGCGGTTTGATCGCCGCGGAGATCACCGCGGTCCCGGGTGCCTCGACGGTCTTCCGCGGCGGTATCGTCACATATCAGACAGACACGAAGGCTCTTCTCCTCGGCGTGGATGCGGAGCTGCTCCAAAGAAAGGGTCCCGTATGTCCGGAGGTCGCCCGTCAGATGGCGGATGGCATTCGGGCTCTGCTCGGCGCGGATCTCGCCGCGAGCGTGACGGGCCTTGCGGGTCCCGACGGGGACGGAAGCGAGGCCAGAGTGGGCGATGTCTATATCGGTTTTGCATCACCCGCAGGCACGGAGATCCTGGAGCTCCACGACCCCATCGGCAGAGAGGCCCTCCGCAGACTCGCATGCAGGACGGTGCTGGAGCGGGTCTCCGAGTTCGCGGAGGAGCGCTGCGCCGCCGAGTTCACAGACAGTTCGTTCTGAGTACCCGAACAGTTCAACTTTTCCTGCAATACTGTCCTTGACCGCAGTTACAGGAGGCAGCTATGCATTTCGTACTCTATGTCCTTATCGGGTTCGCAGCGCAGTGCATCGACGGCACACTCGGAATGGCCTACGGCGTAAGCTGCAGGACCTTTCTGAAGACCGTTGCGGGACTGCCCTCCGCGCTGGCGAGCGCCGTGGTCCATGCCTCTGAGGTGCCCACCACCCTGGTCTCAGGGTTTTCCCATCTGAAACTGAAAAACGTGGCACTGGATCTGCTCTGGAAGCTTCTCATCCCCGGCGTCATCGGCGGCGTGCTCGGCGCCTGGTTCCTCTCCGATTTCGGCGACAGGCTGGAGCCCTTCATCGACGTATACCTTATCGTCATGGGCGTAGTGATCTTCACCAAGGCGTTCCGCAAACAGAGGGAAAAGCCCCGCAAGGTCGGCGCCTATGTGTTCCCTCTCGGATTTGCGGGCGGATTTCTGGATGCAACGGGCGGCGGCGGCTGGGGTCCCGTGGTGACCTCCACCATGATCGCGACTGACCACGACGTGAAGAAGACCATCGGTACCGTGAACACAGCGGAGTTTCTCGTCACGGTGGCAGAGACCACGACCTTCGCAACTCTGGTGAGCGACTTCACCAGCTACTGGAAGATCATTCTGGGTCTGGTGGTGGGCGGCGTCATCGCCGCACCTCTGGCGGCCTGGCTGTGCAAGAAGATCCCGGTACGGCCTCTTCTTGGCATCGTCGGTGCACTCATCATCGGTTTGAACGTATGGAATCTCATCTCCTGGTTCCTCTGATCAGAAAATGAAAACGCGCAGTTCCCTCGGACTGCGCTGCATAGCTAAATATGGGAAGACGCCCGCATCAGCGGACGTCTTCCTTTTAGAGAGGGGGAAAAGAAGGGGATCTAGCTCCCGTGTATCGGATGCCGGCAGCGCTGAAAGTGAGGGAGAACAGCCCGCCGGAACGGAATCTCAAGGACGGTTTCAGTATACCGCATGAGGCCGTAGAATGTGTGAATATTCCGTATCGGTTCTGTAAACAATCGGATCCTAGGCCACAGTGAGGGTAAAGGTAAAACAGGTCTCTCCGTTCTCACTGGTGACGAAGATGTCCTCTCCATGATTCGCAAGGATCGTCTTCACGATGTAAAGTCCGAGGCCGACGCCGTCCCTGTCCCGGCTGCGCGAGCGGTCGGTCTTATGGAACCGATCGAAGATACGGGGAAGTTCCTCTCTGGGGATTGTCTCACCCCGGTTGTGCACGGAGACATAGACCTTTTTTTCCTTCTTGAAGAGGTCGATGCGAAGCGTACTTCCCTCTTCGGCAAATTTCACAGCGTTATCCAGAAGATTGTATACCACTTCTGTGATGCCGTCCTGATCACCCCGGACGATGATCCTGTCCTCGGGGAGGCGGGCGTCCACGTCCAGATGACGGTTGTTGATCTTCTGCTCCAGCCCCAGAAGGGTCATACCCACAACTTCTGTGATATCAAAAGTCTTCTGCAGTACTGCTGTGCGGTCCATAGCCTGCAGACGGCTGGTCTCCAGCATGTTCCGAACCAGACGGGACAGCCGCTTCGTCTCTGAGGAGATGGTCGCAAGATACTTCCCCTGCTGTTCCGGCGGGATCGTGCCGTCCAGAATGCCGTCAGCAAAGCCGGTGATGGTCGTCATCGGGGTCTTCAGTTCATGAGAAACATTTGCGATGAACTCCCGCCGCTGAATCTCCTGGTGCTCGATGGAGTCGGCCATGGCGTTGAACGCTTCGGTGAGCTCGCCAATCTCATCGTTGCGGGCCGATCCCTCCACCCTGGCCCCATAGTCGCCGTCCGCGAAACGGTCCGCCGCAGCCGCGATGGCGTTGATTGGCCGGGTCACCCGCTCGGAAGTGATGACAGAGACCACAAAAGCGATGAGCATCACGGCTACGGCCGTCATGATGAAGATCGATGAAAACCTGCGCCAGACTCCGGTCATGGAGGAGAGATCGCAGGAAAGGATCACAAGGAAGGCGATCTCCCCGTCCTTTTCCCCGGGCACAGCCAGATAATAGCGCTTTGCTCCGAAGAGCCCGTCCATATCCGTGATGCCGGAGACCTGTTCCCCTTCTCGGAGAAGTTCCGAGATCCCTGACGGCAGATGGTGCCCCAGATGGGGACAGCTGAGCTCAATGTCGGAGCAGGATACCACTGTGCCGTCCGCAGAGCAGAGCAGCACCTGGAATCCGGAGGTGTTGGAGAGGCTTGTGATCGCCATGCGGAGCTCCAGATCGTTCAGCTCCATCTCGGAGTTGTGAGCTGCCACCACGCGAATCGTCTCAGCAGCCGCGGCGCCCATGGCCCGACGCTTCTCCCCACGGGCATACCGATAGGTAAAGACGGAGAACGCGGAGCCCAGCAGCAGGAAGCTCATAAGCAGGATCGCCGCGGTGGTCATAAAGTTCTTAAAGCGCAGGCTGCGAAATTCCTTCACGCACTGCCACCGGCTTTCTCAGGTCTCGTTGAGTTCAAACTTGTATCCCACGCCCCAAACCGTCTTCAGGGACCACTGGGGGCTCACGTTCTCCAGCTTTTCCCGCAGACGCTTGATATGGACGTCGACAGTCCGAGAATCGCCGAAATAGTCGAATCCCCAGACCTCATCCAGAAGCTGGTTTCTGGTGTAGACGCGATTCGGATTGGAGGCGAGATGGTAGAGAAGCTCCATCTCCTTTGGGGGCGCCTCCACGCGCTTTCCGTCCACCACCAGTTCAAAAGCCTCCATATTGATGACGAGCTTGTCGAAGACGAGCTTCTTCTCTCCTGCCGCGTCCTCCGGCCCATACCGCCGCAGGACGGCCCGGATGCGTGCAAGGAGCTCCTTGATCTCAAAGGGCTTCACCACGTAATCGTCCGCACCCATCTCCAGGCCCGTGACCTTGTCTACCGTCTCGCCCTTGGCAGTGAGCATGATGATAGGCGTTTTGGATGTGCTGCGGATCTCCCGGCAGACCTCCCAGCCGTCCATGACCGGGAGCATCAGATCCAGAAGGACCAGATCCGGCGCGAAGCGTTCGAACTCCGTGATCCCCTTGCCCCCGTCCGGGGCAAGAGAGACCTCAAAGCCTTCCTTCGTGAGATACAGCCGCAGCAGTTCCGCAATATTGGTGTCGTCTTCTATGACGAGGATCTTCGTGGGCATGTCCCTTCCCCCTTTTCTTCCGGGGTGCGCGCAGCGGACCCCGATACAGGTTTATTTTACCACAGCGTTCACAGCGTTGGTGTCTTTTTTGTAAATTCGGGCTGCAATCCCCTCTCAAAAAAGGACAATTCGTGCTTTTTCCCCCGCGCCCTTGAAAACGGGGAAATTCACTGCTATATTGGGGACAGTTTCTGAAGATCGCCGGTTTCCTCTGTGATCCGGACGAAATACTGAGAAAGAAGTGGTAAAGATGTCTGACGAGAATACATCCGTTCAGGACCCTTCCGCCCAGCAGACGGCGCCGCTCCGGCAGCCGGCTCCAGCATCTCAGGCGGCCACGGCTATGCCTTGCCCGCCTCAGGCGCCTTCAGCATACGCCGCACCTCTGCCCAATGGGTTTGCGCCGCCCGCCGAGACGCCGAAAACGGAAAAGAAGTCCCGTGCATCCATCGGCAGGATCATCATTTTCCTTGCCGCGCTGGTGCTCTTCCTGCTGGTGACGAACCCAAGGCTCATCCCCTTCCTGCCTGCGCAGGCGAAAGAGGCCGCCGGCAACACCTGGGAGAGCCTCTTCGGCGATGTGGACAGTGTCGTTTCCGTCCTTCAGTTCAACTGGGCGACGATCTTCAAGCTCATCGCCATCATTCTCTTCCTGTTCCTTATCACATCCATCATCGACTTCATCCTGCAGCGCGTCCGTCCGAAGACCCGTCGGGGCCGCAGCGTCGTGACACTTCTTCAGAGCGCCCTGCACTGGATCTCCGTTCTTGTCGGCGTTTTCTGGGGCCTTTCGGCCATCGGGCTGAACCTGGGCATGGTGGTCGCCTCCCTGGGACTTGTGGCCGTCATCATCGGTTTCGGAGCCAATCAACTGGTAAGCGACTGCGTCACAGGCATCTTCCTGCTCTTTGAAAACCAGTTCAACGTGGGAGACGTCATCGAGGTAGGCGGCTTCCGCGGGACCATCGACCGGATCGGCATCCGCACCACCAACATCCGGGACAGCGCCCAGAACATCAAGATCGTAAACAATTCCCAGATCCGGGACGTGCTCAACCGTTCGCTCTCTGCAAAATGGGTGAATCTCACGCTGGAGATCCCCTATGACGAAAACCTGTGGTTCGCCGAGGACAAACTCGTTGCCGTCCTGCCTCAGATCGCTGCGAAGTATCCCGGAAAGTTCAAGTCAGTGCCCGTCTATATGGGAGTCACGAAAGTCACCGGCAGCGCCGTGGAACTCATGATTGCCGCGGAGGTCTCAGAGGAGGATATCTACCGGGTACCCAGGATCCTCAACCGGGAACTCAAGCTTCTGCTTGACCAGGAGGGCGTTGCCAGGGCCGGCCGGCCCGTGGATCCCTCCCACAAAGACTACGTCTCTCCGCGTCAGGGGATCCGCACATGAACGGCGAGGGCCGGGAAGAGATCCGGCCGCTGCCGCCGGAATTCCATGATGTCCACGACACGTGGGCGCCGGAGAACGAGGAATTCCCCATGCCCGGAACATACCGCTCCCTAGCCGGAGACGGAGACGGGGACGACGATCCCGCGCCCAGGCGTACCCGCAGCGCCTTCCAGGTACTGGCGGCGCTTCTTCTGTGCGCCGTCTTCCTCATGGGTGCGCTCCCCGCCGGAACGGATTTCTTTGCTCCGGCTCAGGAAGGAGCCCCAGTCCCTGTGACCGGGGATGCGGGCGATGTGGATCTGGAGATCCTGTCTGCGTATCGTTCCGGGGATTCCGTCTTCTATACATATGTCTTCCGTCTCAATGCCGCGGACTATCCGGTTTCGATCTACGCTCAGGTCACTGACGCCGCCGGAAAAACGGCCTCACCGCCCGGCGATCCGGATGTCTGGGACGGTTCACGATCCGTCTTCGAGTACGAAATCGGCGTCGAAGGTCTGGGGGACAGTCTCACCCTCTCTCTTCGCGCCGTCTTCCAGCGGGACGGTGAGGAAAAGGCGGTCGTCGCGGTCTCACCCGTCGCGGATGAGCCCCCGGAGGATACTGCCGCCTATGGAGATAACGAGCCGGAACCGACACCGGAGCCCATCGACGTGCGTGCCACGCTCGTCTCGTACGGCACTTGGGGCACGACAGGCGGCGACTATCTCCACTTTGACGAGGATGGCACCGGCTGGTGCTTCGACGGAGAGTATTTCGGCCTGTTGACCTTTGAGGGCGACGCAGAGAGCGTGTCCTTCCGTGTCGTCGTGACCACCAGGGGCGAACACCTCGAAAGCATCCCCGGAAAGCCCGGGGCCGCATCAGATGAGGAGTGGTCCGGTGTTGTTTCTACCGCGACCGCGACAGTCACGAGGGAAGAACTCACCCATGCTGATCCGTATGAGCTTTTCACAGCTGACCCCTACCTGGACGGTTCCTGGGATCACTTCGTCCCGGCGGAGATCGCAGCGGACCTCTCCGTATTGGAATCCGTCCGCGGCAAGACAGCGGAGGAACTTCTGACAGGCTCCTGGGGCATCCAGGAATCTTATCTTCCCACCACGACGGCGTTCGGCGTACCGTTCGTCGACATCATCGTCTTCGAGGGGAACGGCGAGGTCTCCTTCCACTGCGTGGACACGCTTGAAATCGGCGACGAGGTGTTCACGCTCTCCGGTGTATGCCCGGATGAGACGGTGCCCGCCATGACGATCGACGCTTCCGAGGACCTGGCCTACATGATGGTGTTCCCCGACAGCACCTATCAGTCGTATACGGAGATCGGATATTCTGCGGAAGCTGTGCTTCTGATCCGTGAGTCCGGTGTCACCGTGGTTTTATGGACTCCTTTCGGCGTCGGTCTTGCCGAATACTTCCACTACGAAGATTGACCTTCTACAAGGCAGCAGCGCCGATCCCCGTTGGGATCGGCGCTGTCGTATTTTGCTGTCTCGAGCCGTGCAGGCAGGTGATCTTTGCTGTTTGACAATCAGTCGAAAAACACGGGTTTTCCCGTCTTGGCAGACTCATAGATGGCGTCCAGGATACGGGTGACTGTCGCGGCCTGCTCCGGCAGCACCCGCAGTTCGCCCTCGCCCCGGACAGCCTTCATCCAGATCTTCGCCTCCAACACGTGAGGCTCATCAGCGCCGTCGCCCTCGAAGAACGCCACGCCGCCGGTCGAAAAATCAGGGGTCTCCACATACTGACGGCCGTTCTTCACGCCGTTGATACGAAGTCCGCCCACCATGTCGGCGCCAGCCTTGGTTCCGCACAGGATGCATTTGGCCTCTTCGGTATCCAGGATGTTCAGCGCCCAGGAAGCCTCCAGCATGATGGTGGCGCCGTTCTTCATGACGATGAAACCGAAAGTGGCGTCATCGGCGGTAAACTGTTCGGTGTCCCAGTCGCCCCAAAGGTTGGCTGTCTCTGTGTCCTTGTTGAGTTTGTGATAGGATGTGCCCACCACATAGTTGACCTCGTAGTTCTGCATGAGCCAGAGGGTCAGATCCAGGGCGTGTGTGCCGATGTCGATGAGAGCGCCGCCGCCCTGCTCATATTCGTTGAGAAATACGCCCCAGGTGGGAACGGCTCTGCGCCTGACGGCACGTGCCTTTGCAAAGTAAATCTCTCCCAGCGTGCCGTTCTCACATTCCTTTTTGAGGTACAGGCTGTCGGGTCGGTTGCGCTGCTGATAGCCGATGGTGAGGAGCTTCCCGCTCTCCTTGGAGGCCTGGACCATGCGCATGGCCTCGGTGTAATTGATGGCCATAGGTTTTTCGCACATGACATGCTTTCCGGCGTGGAGCGCATCCACAGTGATCTGGCTGTGTGAACGGTTGGGAGTGCAGACGTGGACCACCTCGATGGTGGGATCCTTGAGCAGTTCCCGGTAGTCCGTGTAGGTGCGGCTGCCCTCGGCGCCGTAGTCCTTCGCGGCTTTCTCCGCCCGTTCGGGGATGATGTCGCAGAATGCAACCATGTCGCACACGCCGGTCTTTTTCAGTGCGGGCATGTGCTTGCCGTTGGCGATACCGCCGCAGCCGATGATGCCGACTCTCGTCTTTTCCATTTGAGATTCCTCCTGTTTATTTCCGGGCAGAAGCCCAAAACTTCCGTCAGTACAGTTCCCGGAGCACAAGATCGGTCTGACCCTGATTGAGTCCGACCTCGTACCGCAGCACTCTGGGATCTTTCGCGATCTGGTTCCGTACCAGATCCCGCAGCTCCGTTCCCCCGTGATATCCGTGGATCACCCGGATCCGGTACACAGAACGGGGCGCCTTTCGCAGCTTCGCCTGAAGGCATATCTTTGCCTGTTCCCGGGTCATTCCGTGGATGTCCACTTCCGGGAAAGCGGGAGACACCGCGTACTGCATCTCTACTCCCCTGTCAGAAACGGTCCGAGTCTGGAAGCACAAACGGCAGCGGCAGCCACCCGGTATCCAGCCACTGCAGCGCCGGGCAAGCGGCGATCCCGTGGGTGAAGAGTTCCCGTACGGCCGCAGGACCGGACAGGGTCCGAACAGGCGTCTCTTCCGTTCTTTCGACAGAGGCGTTCCCTTCCTTCACGGACAGGCGGAACCGCTCTCCGTCCAGTTCCAGAACAGCGTTTCCGTCCCGGACAGGGCCGCACATGCAGCGGAGTTTCAAAGATGCCCGAAGCAGCGGTTCCCAGTTCAGGACCCGGATCATCTCCTGGGATTCCAGAACATATTTGTCACAGTCACGGATCCAGCGGGCGATCCGGTGCTGATTCCAAATGGGCACATGGATAAAGAAATGCCTGTTCCCCAGCCGCGACCAGCTGCGCAGGGTCACGTCCGCCTCCTCCTCGTCGGCAAGGACGAGCTCCGAGATACGTTCTCCGGAGGAGATGAGATAGCCCAGGAATTCACCATCGCGTTCCACGGCGAACAGCGTGGACGACCAAGAGCGGCAGATCGTCAGGAACCGGTCCCTCGGCCTGGCGCCGGAAACGGGTTGTGTCTCGTAAAGGGCCCAGGCCGCATCCAGGGCAGGGTCTCCGTCATCCAACGGCCGGAAGCTCACATCGCTCCGGGGATCCGAGCCGAAACTGTGGCGGACGCTGCTGTCTCCGAAGTGGAAAATGAACCGTATTCCGGCCTGTTCAAAGCCGAAATGCTGGTAACGCTGATGCTGCCCGCCCAGCGACAGCACATCCAGTCCGCGGCAGGCGGCGTCCGCGATCATATCCGTCATGACGCGGCGCATATGTCCTTCCCGTCTGGCGTAGGGATGGACGGATACGGTGCCCACGAGACCGAGACGCACAGTCTCTCCCATGCAGCGGATGTCCGTCTCGGGACACCCCACCATTGCGCGGATCTTCCCGTTTTGCACCGCGAGATAATGACACTCTGCGACCTCACCGGCGGGGACGTCGTCTGCATAGACCTTCGGGAGAAGGGTCTTGAAATTGTGCGGACAGTGGGCCTGGCTGAACACGTAGTTCCCGAAGTCAACGATATCCTCCCGTTCTTCCGGCAGGGCTTTTCTGTATTCCGTTTCCATCATGCGCCTCCGCAATCTGAAATCTTGATCTGTTTTCCATCCAGGACCGCCTCGCACAGGTGCTCTCCCTGATAGCGGAGCTTCAGTGAAAAAAAGGGCCGCTCCGTCCGAATGAGGTCCAGAAAGATCCTGTCCCCCTGCCAGATCGGCAGCTCCGGGACCCGTTCCACCGGGATCCATTCCAGATTCCCTTCGTCACATTCGCGCACCGTCCCGGTAAACTCGTCGGAGGTAAACAGATGCATGTATTCCGTCTCCCACCGGTCGGAGACGAAGGTCACGATGCCCCGGTACGTCCAGGACAGCAGGGTCAGGCCGGTCTCCTCCAGGGTCTCACGAAGAACGCAGTCCTCGGGACTCTCGCCGTCCTCAAAGCCGCCGCCGACGCCCAGATATTTGTCATGGTTCATATCCCCGGCTTTTTTCACCCGGTGGAGCATGAGATAACAGCCATTCCGACGCAGATAGCACAGGGTCGAGTTCCGCATAGGCACCTCCTGTTTCCTTGATTGTATCATGCCGGCGATCCGTTGTAAATCTCAAAATTCCCGCATGCACTGCCCGTACCAAGTACCGCCGGAAGACAGGAAGCCGGTGGGATCTTCATAAGCGGCGGATTGCCTTTCTTGCATTCCGAAAGGCTGCATGATATAATTTTACCGTTGATTATTCGTGTAGGAGGTCCTGTACATGCCAGCAACCATTTCCAGAGGAATCCGCGCGCCGATCATCCGCGAAGGAGACGATATCGTCAAGATCGTTGCCGATTCTGTCCTCAATGCATCCGAGGCTGAAGGGTTCACCCTGCATGCACGGGATGTCATTGCCGTAACGGAATCCGTCGTGGCCCGTTCCGACGGCAACTACTGCACCACCGACGATGTGGCGGCGGATGTGCGGAAAAAACTCGGCGGAGATACGGTCGGCGTTGTTTTTCCGATCCTCAGCCGGAACCGATTCGCCATCTGTCTGCGTGGCATCGCCCGGGGCTGCAGGAAAGTCATCCTGATGCTCTCCTATCCCTCTGATGAGGTAGGCAATCATCTCTTTGATGAGGACGCTTTGGACAGCAGCGGCGTGAACCCGTATTCCGATGTGCTCACTCTCGCCGACTACCGGAGGATCTTCGGCGAGCCGAAGCATTCCTTCACCGGAATGGACTACGTTGCCTATTATGAGGAGCTCATCCGGGAGGAAGGCGCTGAGGCGGAGATCCTCTTCGCCAACCACGCCGACGAGATCGTGAAACACACGGAAAATGTGCTCTGCTGCGACATTCATACGAGAGAGCGCACCAAGCAGCGGGTCCTCGCAGCGGGTGCAAAGCGGGTCTTTACCATGGCGGAGATCATGAATGCACCCGTGGACGGCAGCGGCTATAATCCGAAGTACGGTCTTCTCGGTTCCAACAAGGCTACCGAGGGCAGGCTCAAGCTTTTCCCAAAAAATGCGGATGAAGTCTCGCGGGGCATCCAGGCGGAGATCCTCCGGCGCACCGGCGTAAAGGTCGAGGCCATGGTATACGGCGACGGCGCATTCAAGGATCCTGTCGGCAAGATCTGGGAACTGGCGGATCCCGTGGTCGGCGCCGGCTACACAGACGGTCTCATAGGTCTGCCGAACGAACTGAAGATCAAGTACCTGGCGGACAACGATTTCTCCGGCCTGACGGGAGAATCGCTGGTCGAGGCGATCCGTGCCAGCATCAAAGCCAAGAGTGCGGATCTCAAGGGCCAGATGGCTTCCGAAGGAACCACGCCCCGGCGCCTGACCGATCTCATCGGCTCCCTGTGCGACCTCACCAGCGGCAGCGGCGACAAGTGAACGCCGATCGTCCTGGTTCAGAATTATTTCTCCAACTACGCTGACTGATCCCCATTTGATGAGGCCCGCGGCTTCGGGCTCCCCTCGGACCGTCAGACTCGCAGCGATACGAGTGAATTGTCAAACTAAGTGCAACAGTTAAGGAGCTCAACGTCCCATAAAGACTGAGCTGAACGAAATCCAAGAACCTTACGAGGCCTGGCGTTAATCAGCACCAGGTTTCGTTTTAGTGTAGCCGGAGCGACGCGAGATAGATTTCTGCCCTTCGGATAGAACTCCCGAAGAAGACCATTGCTGTTTTCATTAGAACCTTTCTGCCATGCGCAGTATGGATCAG
>JAEEGL013220698.1_pt1 | contig 46675 bp, 31 predicted proteins | sample 9134231 | NCBI WGS metagenome assembly JAEEGL01 (sample SAMN16246548, study PRJNA631951) | gut metagenome | biome: gut microbiome; feature: rumen; material: fiber-attached | host: Bos | place: Iran: Karaj | collected 2018-10
GTCTGCGCCGGTGGCAGCTGGGATGCAGGCAGCGACTGCGGCAGCGCGGGCTGCGACGACATCACGAAATCGTGCAAGAGCGCGGTCGTTGGTGATTGTAACGATGGTGACAAGAAATGCGAAGGCAACAAGGCTTATGTCTGCGCAGGCGGCAGCTGGGATGCAGGCACCGACTGCGGCAGCGTGGGCTGCGATGGCGATGTTTGCAAAGAAACTTATCGCTGTGAAGATGGGAATGTCGTCAGCAATGTCGATGGGACAAGCAAGGCGTGTCGCGGGAAAAACATCTGTACTCTTAACGAAAAAGATAATGCTTATTGTTCGTATAACTTCTATGATCTTCTGATTCTCGGCGAAAATGTTGAGGAGTGCTCAGAACCTGGTGCAGAAAAGTCTCAATGTCTATATGAATATGATTATAGGTGTGACTTTGATACGCCAGGTGGTTATTGCATCAGCAGTCCATTTTCCGTAAATGCTGTTCATAAGAAATGTCAGAAGCTTTACGACGATGTGGTGTTTGACGGTTCGGCTCCCGGTGTCAGTTCTGCCGACGGAAACTTTTGGGTAGATCTTTATGGAGAAGAATGCGCATTCGGTATCTGTTCATCCGGGCAATGTGCTTCGAGAGTGAAGGACACGCAATGTGTATGTGATGAATCTACTGAGGGATTAACGAAAACTTACTGCATATCCTATAGATACTGGAATGATAGCGGAACGGGTACTGAACCGCGGAGTGTTGTGGTCTCAATACCTTGTGAATGCAAAGATGGTACTTGTGACTGGAACTGGAATCAGAATTCTAGCGCATTGGATTATCGCGTCGGATATTGTGAAGAGGGCACAGCGGGGCAAGCAGTCTGTCCGTTGCCAGCCCGTGCATGCGAAAACGGTGATACCTTGTGTGAATCAGATGAATTCTATATTTGTGAGAACCAGCGCTGGAAAAAGGTAAATTCATGTCAGTTTGGATGTGCTTCTGATAAACAGTGTCTGGATGATAAGCCGTGTGAAAACGGTGCTCTGTATTGTGATTCATGGAATTCGTTTGTTTGTGAGGATGAACACTGGAAAAAGACGCGATCGTGCCATGAAGGATGTGCTTCGGATGGTAAACGGTGTAAAGAAGATACGCCTTGCGTAGATGGTTCGAAGATGTGTGAAGATGGCAAGGCGTTTGTTTGCCAGAATCAAACCTGGGGCAGGGGAACGCCGTGCGAGAATTTCGTGTGCGACGGCGATGTTTGCAAAGAAGACAATAAATGTTTCAAGGGTTCCAACCCCTATTATTCTGACAAGTGTGCGGATGGCAAAGCTATCAAGTGTTCTGACAGTGGTGAGCTTTATGCTGTAGATTGTGCCGGCAACGGGCAATTATGCTATGTCGATATCGTGTCGGGAGAAGCGTCATGCATGGACAAACCCTCGGAACTGAGCGGCATCACCAGCTGTTCGGATGATGATTTTATGAAAGATACCTATAGTTGTGAAATCATTGACGGTGAAGATTATTATGTTGAGAGTTCATGCCGTCCGCCGATTTCTTCTTTAGACGCCGCCTCCTATCCGGTCGATCAAAATTATAATCAGATTAAGACCATCCAAAAGTGTCACGAGGGCTGTGATTTGTCGTATGGTGGCTGCTATGACCACTATTATGAACCGGATGGTTCCTGCTCTTACCAGACAATGTACTGCATTGCTGATGAATGCACTTATGATGGATCAGCAGACGGTAACATCTGGTCCTGGTTTAGGGAAACATCGTGCCTTTGCTTAAATCATAAATGTGAAGAAAGAATCCGCGATTATCAGCAGCCAGGGCCGTGCATTCAGGGAGCTGTAATTATGGATGCCGATTGTGATTATTATTCTCATTACAATTGGTAATTTCCGGGAGCTTGTTTGGTTGCGGCGCGTATTGCGAATGCAATAGCGCCGCACGCGACCGTATGGGCGAGTCTTGTACTCGCCCATAGGTCGTGCGCCAGTGCGTATCCCGCAGCATGCGGGATAGCACGGCCGCTTAAAACATTTACGATTGATACAGCATATCAAAACTGTTTTTTGGCGCCTTTATTTGCCTGATGTGTGGGGCAATGGGCGCTTTTTTTTCTGAATTCGCTCACCAGATTGAGCCGGCCGACGAAAATCCCTTGCCGTTGCTTGAGATGAGCCTGTCGCCTGTCGCCTGTCAGCTGTTGTATCGCGCATCCCGCTTCGACGCGTAGCCCGTCGACTCTGCCAAAACCGCCCGCTGTGAAAGCGTGCCCAATACCCGCGGCATGCGCACCAAAACATTCGATAATCCGCCCGAACCTGCACAATGGGTGCATTCTCCTCAGCAACTTGCAAGAGATGCTTTCAAAACCTAACTACATGTAGTATGATTTAGGGCGCGGCTATCGCGCATGTGCGCGATACGCCTTGCGGCGCGGTCTATTGCTGCGCAATACGCCCGCGCACCCTGCGGTTACCACCACCATACCAATCGGAGCATACTATGAAACGCTCATCTATATATCAGTCCATTCGGCGTTCTGTAGCCAAATCTGTCGCCACCATACCAATGGTATCGTCGCTGCTGTGTATCAGTGGATGCGGCCTGCCGCTGTGTCACGATGACGATATGGTTTGTGTCTATCAGGTATACAATACAGAAGAATGCCTTGCCAAATGCCAGGTCGATGCAGAGGGAACATGTCCCGACACTTGTTATTGCGTCAATGCTGGCGATGATTGTATTGAATTTCGTGCGCTCGAAACACAGAACCTGTGCACCGTTCACATTTGCAGTGATGACGAATGGCTGTGGAAAACCGAGTGTCCACGCGGATATAAAGACGGCGTCTGTCTTCCGGTCTGCTCGACCGATGAGCTCAAGGGCACATGCATCGATAATCCCGCCAACGCCTGCTCATACCAGATTTGTAAGTATGATATGGAGCTGCAGGCCCTGAATTGGTCCGATAATATCACTTGTCCGCACGGATTTGATGTGCACACCAAGGCCTGTGCATTCGAATGCACCCAGGGGGATGCGAAGGGATCCTGCCTTGAATCGCCGGAATCCGACTGCACTTTCCAGCAATGCGAATTCAGCAGCGAGCTCAATACATGGCATTGGTCAGACAGCATCAGTTGTGCACACGGATTTGATCCCGATTCCAAATCATGTAAAGCACTTTGTGGGCTGGGTGCGGTGCAGTGTGCAGAGATCGATACCGATCCGCGCGCCTGTACGCTGCAGTTGTGTGAAATTTCGGCAAATGGCGCCAGATGGGCGAATTCCAAAACATGCCACTTCGGATTTGATCCCGTCGCACGCGATTGCATTGATCCATGCGATATCTGTAAACACGGCGATGATGTTCGCGTTTGTGCCCAGACCTTATACGACAAAAACTCGCACGACATCTATGTGTGTGACGATAGTGGATGGCGACAGGATAAGAGCTGCTTTAACGATTTTTCGATAGATGCGGATTCTCCGGCTTTGAACCGCGAAATTGCCGCAGCTGTGCTGCCCGATGGCCTGATGGATGATTTTGATGCGCTTGTCTACGGGCATTGCGGCGAATGCAATCAGGATACGTCCCCGATTTACTGTGACAAGGATCTTACGGTCGTTCATGTTTGTGAGAATGGCCGGTATACACGAAAGCATTTCGATAAGGATGTGGACGATTATTGCAAAGGATTCAAGCTGTGCAGCGATGAATATAACGATATTCTCGTTGATCTCAAATCCGATCGGAATCATTGCGGCAGCTGCAACAACAAATGCAGCAGCATGCAGTCGTGTGTGAACCGGGAATGCGTTTCAACCATCCAGTGCAACGATGGTGAGACCACTCAGGTTCAGCTTGGAGGTCGGTGGATTAGTGCTTATTGCGTGGGGTCTTTGGATTCATTCAAAAAAATTGGCAATCCGAACAACGATTTGGATGCTTTCGTGCTGATCGATGATATTAATATCGATGAGCCCTGGCAGCCGATGGTGATTTCCAAAGAACTGCTGTTGCTTGGCAATAAGAAAACCATCACGATTAGCCAGGGATTTGCAGCGCCTGCAGGTGTCGGCGAAGGTGAACCTGTGGCTGTTGGATTGTATCAGAATCTCAACAACAGCTATGTCGATGATTTGAATCTGGTTTATCACGGCGGACCAATCGAAAAAGCGGATTATTTTGGTCTTTTGGCTGGAACCGCAACAGATACAACTATCAAAAGTGTTTCGGCTAAAACGCAGGACGATATCGTGATTGGTGAGTCGATCGCCGCCGGTGGTTTGGTTGGACTCGCCAAAAACGATATGGATATTGCTGATCTCCGTATCGATGTTTCTCTCGAAGCCAATAATATAACAGAAGAGTCGGCGGTTGGCGGCGTCATCGGTATTGCTGAGAATATCCTGGAGCTGAAAGGTGTATCAACTTCGAGCGAGCGATCCACCAGAATTAAAGGTAAGCGCAATGTTGGCGGTCTGATTGGATTGGCGAAAAGTCATGACAATCTGTCGTCTTCTCTCGATAACAGCGGCACCTCATCATTTAGGGTGGACGTGATCGGAGCTCAGAATGTCGGTGGTTTGATCGGAATGATTCAAGGTACAGACAATTCCTATTTTTCAATCGAAAACTATAGTATTAATGATGTGAATCTGATAATTGCCGATGACGAATCATCCGGCAGCAATGATTGTGTGTTAGAAAAGGCAGAACGATACTTTGGCGGCCTGGTCGGCAGGTATAGTTCCAATCATATAACCGATTATTATACTTTGTATATGAGTTCGCTGAGAATTGATAAGGTGACGATCTCAATGAACGCTTCAGGTGATGATTACTGCACGATAGAGAAGTATTTGGGGGGTGTTGGTGGTATGCTGACCAATACCTCAATCTCAAAGCTGTCTATTGCAGATGTCAGCATTTTCGATATGCGGGGAAGCAATGTCGGCGGCATCGTTGGAGACGCCGAGAATTTGTCCTTGTATTCCGGCTATGTGGATGTTCAGATTGCGTTGAACGAGGGGGAGGATAATGAGCTGATTGGCGGTGTCGTTGGAAATGGCAGGCATGTGTCAGCGGATGAATATTCAATAAACACATCGATCAACGTAGATGGCTGGTTTGTTGGCGGCTTTGCCGGTTATGCGACTGATCTTACTATTGATGATACAGAATTTAAGAACGATGTGCTGCGTGCAATGTATGCTGTCGGTGGCGTGGTCGGCTCCGGAGCCGGAATCACGATTCAGAATTCCAGCATTTTACAGCATTCTTCAGAAGGCGTAAATGCCGCAATGTATGGCGGCGGAATTGTAGGATTTTTGGATCGGTCTGCTTCCAATAATACATTTATCATCAATAATGTGAGGATCGAATCAGATTTGTACTGCGATGATGTATGCGGCGGCATCGTCTCTCAGGCTGAAGGTGCCAATACCGTGATCACGGATCTGTATGCAGTGACATATTATAATCACTCGCCATCCATGCGCTGCGGCTGCAATGCCCCTGTGAATTCCTTTGAGTCTCTTGGCTACTTCAAAGATGGCTTGCTCACTGTGAGTGATTCCGGCATCGACGGGGTTGTTGCTGAAACCTGTGGAATGGATGAGTATGCATTCGTGACGACCTCTGGTGTTTACAGCTCTTTCACCAATGTCGTCAGTAATTTCGAAATCCAGAATGTGTATCTTGAGGATGATTCATGCGGACTTGCCGATTATTATGAGTTGTTGCTGGATCGGTATAAAGACGAAGAACAATTCGCACTGGATTTAACTAACAGAAGTAATGCTGATTTTTACCAGAGCAGTTTTATTGTGACTTCGCCGCATAACAATGTCTGTGCGCGAATGAGCGTTTATGAAGATCACATCGAGGCCGGTGATGTTGTGGTGAAGTATAGCTCGGACAATGTGGAGTGTTGTGATGAAACACATAGTAGCTGCCGGCTGAAAGAATCAGACGCATGCCCGCAGGATGCATCAAAAGAATCATTGTTTATGCACACATGTACTCTGAAGGATATCGCGTCGTGCAAAAATGAAAAAGAGCATTTCAGAATCCCGGCAGTTCTTGATATGGTGGCTAAACCGACGTGCGACAGCTCGAACCTGGCAATTTGCGATGCCGAGATGGATGAAAATACACCTGTCCGGGTGATTCCGCTTTGTCTTGATGATACTGCGCCCGATTGTTCTTCGGGTGAACCCGTGTGCGCGCAGGGAAAGCCTTTGTGCTACAGCGTGCAGTCGATTCCATACTGCGAATAGAGGTCTTTGTTTTCGCTTTCACGATTTTCCCGAATTTTTGCCAGTCCAGCAGACTGGCAAAAATGGAGGGAGAACACTGTCATTGTGTGGACAGCATCGGGCGTAGGGGCTTATTGAACCACTATTGCCTGTGGCATTATCAAATCCGTAACTGCAGTGCGCTGCATGTTGCCCGAGCCTGAACCATAACCTCGCCGATTGTGTCTCTTTTTTTGTTGCATTAATGATGTAAAAGATTATTCTGTTTAATCGGTGATTTTGGTGCGTTTGACGAATTTTATGTATTTTGCAGAGCTCGATCTGGTGTGAATTGACGTTTTTCTTCGGGTTTTGTCACGATGTGTTTGGTCGGATGCTTCAAAATGACGCGGTGTTGTGCTTTTGATTTGTTGTTTTTTGTGTGTGGAGGTGTTTTATGCGAAAAATATCGCTTTTGGTCTTAGTTTCTGCACTGGTCGTATCGTGTAACGAAACCGCCCAATATGATGGCAGCAAGTGGGGTGCTGGACATGGTCTGGCGCAGAGTCATTCGTCGCTGACCTGCATTTCTTTCACCGATTCGGCGATTGAGGCATATGCCAAATCCAACTGGGATGCCGATAACGATGGTTGTGTGAGCCGTGATGAAGCTGCTGCGGTGACCAGCATTCCGGCCAATGCATTTGCCGGCAATACGAGTCTTGCTTCACTGGACGATCTCAAGCAGCTGCCCAATCTGACGTCGATTGGAGACAATGCATTTGCAGGCTGCACCAATTTAAAGAATGCAAACCTGAGTTCTGTGACTTCGGTTGGCGATTCGGCATTTAAAGATTGCGTGAATCTGACCGAAGCCAATATGCCCAACGCCAGCAATGTCGCAGATAATGCATTTGCGGGCTGTACCAAACTGAATGCCGGCAATTGCAGCGACGGCGACAAGAAATGCGAAGGCAACAAGGCCTATATCTGCGTCGGCGGCAGCTGGGATGCAGGCAGTGACTGCGGCAGCGCGGGGTGCGATGACATCACGAAAGCCTGCAAGAGTGCGGTCGTCGGCGATTGCAGCGACGGCGACAAGAAATGCGAAGATAACAAAGCCTTTGTTTGCGCCGATGGCAGCTGGGGCGATGGCAGCGACTGCGGATCGCTTGGCTGCGATGACATCACGAAAGCCTGCAAGAGCGCGGTCGTTGGCGATTGCAGTGACGGCGACAAGAAATGCGAAGATAACAAAGCCTATGTTTGCGTCGACGGCAGCTGGGGCGATGGCAGCGACTGCGGCAGCGCGGGCTGCGACGACATCACGAAATCGTGCAAGAGCGCGGTCGTTGGTGATTGTAACGATGGCGACAAGAAATGCGAAGGCAACAAGGCTTATGTCTGCGCCGGTGGCAGCTGGGATGCAGGCAGCGACTGCGGCAGCGCGGGCTGCGACGACATCACGAAATCGTGCAAGGGCGCGGTCGTTGGTGATTGTAACGATGGCGACAAGAAATGCGAAGACAACAAGGCCTATATCTGCGTCGGCGGCAGCTGGGATGCAGGCAGCGACTGCGGCAGCGTGGGCTGCGATGGCGATGTTTGCAAAGAAACTTATCGCTGTGAAGATGGGAATGTCGTCAGCAATGTCGATGGGACAAGCAAGGCGTGTCGCGGGAAAAGCCTCTGTACTCTTAACAAAAAAGATAATGCTTATTGTGAATATAACTTCTATGATCTTCTGATTCTCGGCGATGAAGATAATGGGGAGTGCCCAGAACCTGGTGCAGAAATATCTCAATGTCTATATGATTATGATCATCACTGTGACTATTCTACGCCAGGTGGTTATTGCATATACAGTCCATTTTCCATATATGCTGTTCATAAGAAATGTCAGAAGCCTTACGACGATGTGGAATATGACGGTCGGGCTCCCGGTGTCAGTTCTGCCGACGGAAACTTTTGGGTAGATCTTTATGGAGAATCATGCGCATTAGGTATCTGTTCATCCGGGCAATGTGCTTCGAGAGTGAAGGATACGCAATGTATATGTGATGAATCTACTGAGGGATTAACGAAAACTTACTGCACATCCTACAGGTCAGGGAATGACAGAGGCACGGATACTGAACCGCGGAGTGCTGTGGTCACAATACCTTGTGAATGCAAAGATGGTACTTGTGACTGGAACTGGGAAGAGAAATATGAAACAATAAGTTATCGCAACGGATATTGTGAAGAGGGCACTGAGATGCAAGCCAGCTGTCCGTTGCCAGCCCGTGCTTGCGAAAACGGTGATACCGTGTGTGAATCAGATGAATTCTATATTTGTGAGAACCAGCGCTGGAAAAAGACACATTCATGTCAGTTTGGATGTGCTTCTGATAAACAGTGTCTGGATGATACGCCGTGTGAAAACGGTGCTCTGTATTGTGATTCATGGAATTCGTTTGTTTGTGAGGATGAACACTGGAAAAAGGTGCGATCGTGCCATGAAGGATGTGCTGCGGATGGTAAACGGTGTAAAGAAGATACGCCTTGCGTAGATGGTTCGACGATGTGTGAAGATGGCAAGGCGTTTGTTTGCGAGAATCAGACCTGGGGCAGGGGAACGCCGTGCGAGAATTTCGTGTGCGACGGCAATGTTTGCAAAGAAGACAATAAATGTTTCAAGGGCATCAACCCGTATTATTCTGACAAGTGTGCGGATGGCAAAGCTATCAAGTGTTCTGACAGTGGCGAGCTTTATGCTGTAGATTGTGCCGGCAACGGGCAATTATGCTATGTCGATATCGTGTCGGGAGAAGCGTCATGCATGGACAAACCCTCGGAACTGAGCGGCATCACCAGTTGTTCGGATGATGATTTTATGAAAGATACCTATAGTTGTGAAACCATTGACGGTGAAGATTATTATGTTGAGAGTTCATGCCGTCCGCCGATTTCTGCTTTAGACGCTGCATCCTATCCGGTCGATCTGAATTATGATCAGATTAAGACCGTCAAAAAGTGTCACGAGGGCTGTGATTTGTCGTATGGCGGCTGCTATGACCACTATTATGAACCGGATGATTTCTGCTCTTACTACACATTGTATTGCATTACTGAAGAATGCACTTATGATGGATCCGCAGACGGTAACATCTGGTCTTCGTTTGTGGAAGTATCGTGCGATTGCTCAAATCATGTATGTAAAGATAGAATCCGCTCCTATCAGGAGCCAGGGGGGTGCATTGAGGGCGTTGTGTCGATGGATGCGGATTGTAGTTACTTTTATAATCTGGATTGGTAATTTCCGGGAGCTTGTTTGGCTGCGGCGCGTATTGCGGATGCAATAGCGCCGCACGCGACCGTATGGGCGAGTCTTGTACTCGCCCATAGGTCGTGAGCCAGTGCGTATCCCGCAGCATGCGGGATAGCACGGCAGCTTTAAAACATTTACGATTGATACAACATATAAAAACTGTTAATATCTGGCGCCTTTTTTTGCCTGTTGTGTGGGGCAATGGGGCGCTTTCTTTATGTTTGGGGAAGGAAAGACTATGGCAGCAAAAGCTAAAAAAGCCTACGAATGGAAGTATTGCAAGATTGGCGGCGTGACCCGCGTGAACATCACCTCTGGTGCGGATATCGCGCATTTGGGCGAATTGGACAAAAAGCTGTGGACGGTGTTGAGCTGTCCGGTGGTCGGACTGGAGTTCGACGAGAAAACGCTTAAATTCCTCGACGCCAATGATGACGGCCGAATCCGTGTGAATGAAGTGGTTTCGGCGGCAGAATGGCTCACCTCTGTGCTCAAAAATCCCGATTCGATTTTGGCGCAAAAAGATAAAATCAAGCTCGACGAATTCAATCAGGACAACGCGGACGGCGCGAAACTGTATAAGTCGGCCAAGCAGATTCTGAGCAATCTTGGGGTTGAGGGCGATGTGATTACGCTCGACCAGGCCAGCGACAGCACGGCGATTTTTGCCAAGACCGAGTTCAATGGCGATGGTGTGATTACCGAACAATCGACGATAGACGAAGAATTGCAGGCCGTGATTAAGGATGCGGTTGAAACCGTCGGTTCGGCAGACGATCGCAGCGGTCTGAAAGGTATTAATACCGAGCTTCTGGACAAGTTTTATGCGGCTTGTGCGGATTACAAGGCGTGGAAAGATGCCGGAAAACCCGAGATCTTTGTGTTTGGTGACGACACGGCGGCTGCGCTGGATGCGGTGAATGCGATTAAGGATAAGGTTGCGGATTACTTTATGCGTTGCAAACTGGCTGCGTTTAACACGGCCAGCACCGCGGCACTTGACGTTTCGGCCGAGCGGATTGGCGAGATTGGTGCGAAGGATTTGACGGCCAGCAATGATGCGATTTCGGCTTGTCCGCTTGCCCGCGTGATTGGCAAAGCGGCGCTTCCGCTCGATATCGCAGCCATCAATCCCGCATGGCAGGATGCTTTCGCAAAGGCCAAAGACCTGGCGATTAGCAAAGCCTTCCCGAGCGCGCACGATCTTACCGAAAACCAGTGGAAAGAAATTCTCGCCAAATTCGATGCCTACACCGCGTGGAATGGTGAGAAGAAAGGGGCTGAGGTCGAATCGCTGGGGCTCGAGAAAATCGAAGCCATTCTCAATGCCGACAGGAAATCTGCCCTTGAGGAACTGATCGCCAAAGATAAGGAAAAAGAAGAAGAATCCACATCTATTGATGCAGTGGAGAAGTTCTTAAGATACTATAAAAACTTCTACAAATTGCTTAAGAATTTTGTCACACTGACGGATTTCTATTCGCGCGATCCAGAGGCTTTGCCCGTATTCCAGGCCGGTACACTGTATATCGATCAGCGCAGCACCGAGCTTTGCATTAAAGTTGCCGATATGGGCAAACAGGGCGATGTTGCTGAAATCAGCGGCATGTATGTATTGTATTGCGATTGCACATCCAAGGTGAAGAATCAGACGATGACGATTGCTGCTGTGCTCACCGATGGCGATGTGGATGATCTGCGCATCGGAAAGAATGCCGTGTTTTACGATCGCGATGGCGTCGACTGGGATGCTGTGATTACAAAGATCGTCGATAATCCCATCAGCGTTCGTCAGGCTTTCTGGACGCCCTACAAAAAGCTCTATCGCTTTGTTTACGACAAGATCAACAAGACTGCTGCCGAAAAGAATTCGATTGCCGAAGAGAAACTGACGGCCAAAGCTGATGCCGTGAAAGTGCCTGCAGCTGATGCCGCACCTGCGGAACCTGCAGCAGACGGCAAAGCTGCCGGATTTGATATCGCGAAATTCGCTGGCATTGCGGCTGCCATCGGTATGGCGCTCGCCGCTCTCGGCGCAGTGCTCGTCGGCATCATCGCGGGCGCCAAGGAATTGGTATGGTGGCAGTGGCTCATCATCATCGCAGCCATTATCCTCTTGATTTCCGGTCCGTCGATGTTCATTGCATGGCTCAAACTGCGCAAACGCAATCTGGCTCCCGTGCTCAATGCCAATGGCTGGGCCATCAACTCCCGCATCCTCGTCAACACCCGGTTTGGTGCGACCTTTACGAGCCTTGCAAAATATCCTCGGGTTCATGTCGATGATCCATATGCATCAAAGTCTGCGAAGGTCTTCAAGGTCATCTTCATTTTGCTCGTTCTCATTGTGATTGCGCTGGCCGGATTCAGATTGACAGGGCACTGGGATATGGTGACCGATCGGTTCGAGTTTCTCAAGCCTGCGCCAGCAGCACCGGCTGCAGCACCTGCGGCTGATGCAGCTCCCGCAGCCCCCGCTGAAGCCGCGCCTGCTGAATAGTTAACCGTTATCGATTCGTTATCGATTCATAAAAAGCTCGCCGGTTTGGCGAGCTTTTTTTTGTCGATGGGCAGCGATTGCGTTGGTTTTATCAGTTCCTGGAATGATTGAGGTCGTCCGTGGGTTTCACCCACGGGTAAAATATGTCGCCCCTGCGTGGCCCTGGTTGTGATGCGTCTGTGGCATGTGTCGAATGGTTGCACGCAGAGCGTCCAGCGTTTCTATTATCCCTTGGCACAGGGTTTTCAGAGATTGTCTTCAGATATGTGAGGCGGTTGTATGTGAATTACATATTTGTAAATATGTATCATACATAATTGAATATTTGTGATGTGTGGTTTTGTGTGTGTCTTTTTCGTAATGCTTTGAATTTGATGGAAATTTTAAAAATCTTTGGTTGGCCTGGTTCTGGCAATATTGGATAAACGTCACGCCATATCGCGGTTGAATGGTGTTGGATGAGCCGATGATATCGGTGTGATTATTGTGAAGCCAGTGAGGAAAAAGCCATGTTAGAACAGATGAAACGATTTGAATCCGAAGCATTGTGTCACAAAGAAGCATTGATGAACCATGCGCTTCGTCTGACGCATAATGAGCGGGATGCCGAAGATTTGGTACAGGATACGCTGATGCGAGCCTGCCGCCATTTCGATAAATACGAAGCCGGAACGAACTGCAAGGCGTGGCTTTGCCGCATTATGACGAACGAATTCATCACGCAGTATCGCCACAATCAGCGCGAATTTGCCTGTGTCGATCGCCGCGAGGAACTCAATGAGAATCATCCCGATATGAGCGAAAAGTATTATCCGGATGATGATTATGATGTCACGAGCGAGGATTTTGGCGACGAAGTATCGAGCGCATTATGCAACGTTCCCGAAGATTTCAGGGCGATTGTGGTGATGGCCGATTTGCAGGATCAGTCCTATCGCGAGATATCCGAAAAGCTCGAGATTCCCATTGGCACGGTGATGAGCAGGCTTTTCAGGGGCCGCCAGATGCTGCGCAAAAAACTTCATGATTATGCGGTATCATTGGGGATTGTTCGTCAGAGTGTATAATCGACAGCAATAATCAGGGTTTTGTCATGACAGACGCGATTCGCAGCAGATTTGAACAGGAGGTGATGCCGCACATGCGGGTCATGTACGGCATCGCTTTGAGATATACGCATAGCGAGATGGAAGCTCAGGATCTCCTTCAGGAAACGATGGTGAAAGCTTACCGTTGCTTTGAGTCGTTCGAGGAGGGCACCAATTGTCGTGCCTGGCTTTTGCGCATCATGACCAATACATTTATCAACGAATATCGTCGTCACAGACGTGAGTTGAATATATTGGACGTGGTCACGGATGAAGCTGGCGATTACGTTGAAACCCTTATCAATACGCCCGATCAGTCGCTCGAACAAAACGAGGTGAATCAGCAAAAGGGCTATCTCTATAGTTTTTCCGATGAGCTGATGCGCGCGCTCAATGAGATTTCCAGTGAATTTAAATCGATTATTGTGATGGCAGATCTGCAGGATCTTTCGTATCGCGAAATCGCCGACAAGCTTCAGATTCCCGTCGGCACAGTGATGAGCCGCCTGTTTCGTGCGCGCCAGATGCTCAAAAAGCTGCTTTCGGATTATGCGAGTGATCTTGGATATTGTGTAGAGGCGTAGAACTATGCTTTTTTCTCTTTTCCCGAGAAAACGCCGATCAAAACCGAACTGAGCACGACGAGCGCGCACCCGCACAGCGCAAGAATTCCCGGCAGTTCGTCCCAGATGACGAACGCGATGATAATGCTTGAGAACGTCGACATATAGATGAATGGCGCGACAATGGTTGCCGCAGCATATCGGTAGGCGCGCGTCATCAGCAGCTGTCCGCCGAATGCGGTGAGCCCGGTCAGCACCAGACCGCCGAACTGCGCGGGATTTGGCATCATCCACGGGTCGGATATCGCGGTCGCAAGCGCCATCAGACAGGTCATGCCAAACAGCCACATGATGATGGTTTCGGGCGATTCGGTGCGCCGCAGCACGCGAATACACGTATACGCGAGCCCCGACAGCACGCCCGATATCAATGCCGCAATCATCACCGGATTGAATCCCGATACGTCGGGCTTGATAATCAGCGCAATCCCGGCGAACGACAGCAGCACCAGCGCATAAATGTGCCAGCTGAACCGTTCCTTTAGAAAAATCGCCGCAAAAATGCACACGAAAATCGGCGATGTCTGGTTCAGGCCGTTGGCCAGCCCCAAATCCATTCGCTGCACCGACCACAGGTAGGCGAGCGCAGCGATGCCCCCCAACAGGCCGCGCAAAAACAGAATCCCCTTGCGCGTGCCGATGCCGGTCTTCTTAATCCCGGTCACCGACATGCCAACGATGAGCACAAATCCCACAAAACAGCGGAAAAACGCGCATTCCATCGGCGGCAGACCAACGCTGAACCCTTTCAGCAGCGCGGAACTGATGCCAAAAAGCAATCCGGCCCCGCACATCAGTCCAATCGCCAGCGGCACACACGTTTGGGGCGTTTTGCTGTCCGTTTCCTCATGGATATTTGGTAAATGTGGCATATCAATGCGCTCTTGCACCTATCATACGATGATGGCTCGAAGGGTCTTGACCATTTAAAACGAGTCAACCGCGCATGATATCACCGGAATGGGGAAGGTGCCCCATTTCGACCTTTGTGAGGTATAGGCTGTTGGTGCGTGTATGGTAGAATGCAAACGTTATTGTGGGTTCCAAGAGCCTTAGGCTCTTGGCGGGGGTTGGGGCAGAGCCCCAAATCTCACTTACTTACACGATTTGCACGACCCGCCGCAGCCAACGCATTGCTGCGCGATTTCCTCGTGAAAATGCGCCTTGATAAACTCTTCACCAAGCTGCTTGCGCGCCAGTTCCGGTTCGACCGTCAGCGCACTCTGAAGCCACTGCTGCGAAATCGGCGCCTTATCATTGCGTTCCAGCAGCGCCTTAATCAAATCCATCGCCAGCTCGCGGTCGTACCCGTCCCACAGTGACTTAATCGCCGAATTGAACACCGTCGCCACATCGGCTGTTTTGTCGTTGTCAATCGCCTCAATCACCGGCTTCACGTCTTTGGTGGTGCGCGCCCGCTTCACCTCTTTCGATACCGAATTGCCCTTCAGATTCGACACGATAAGCACCAGCACGGCTATCGCACAAATTATCGCTATGATTGTTGTTCTGTCCAGTTCCATTCTACATCCTGTCGTTTCGTTAAATCGCGAAAACCCGCCGCGTTCTGCTAGCGGCTACGCTCCAAATTGTCAAGTCATAAAAGCCTTTTCTTACATGATGGCAACGATTCAGCCCATCTGCTGACGATTCAAACTTAGCATGCATGCCATGCTGGCATTCAGCGATTGTCTTTGTAAGTCATTGCAGACCGTAAACTTTAGGCCGCACCTGAAAATATTGCGGTGTCCGGGGCAGAGCCCCCGGCTGAATCGTAATGATGACGCGGCGCTATGTGATATACGCGCCGCTGCCGTGCTATCTGCCTGCGGCAGATACGCACGGCAAACGATGTTAATCACCAAATCTGATGCGGCTACCGCATATTTGCACTATTTCCCCGATTGGATCGAATAGATTTCTCCGCTGTTCTGCGCACTCTGCGCGTCGATGGAGATTCTCTGAACCTTGCTGCCGCCATTATTGGAGCCGATCAGAATCACCATGTCGTTGCAGACCGAGTGCACGAGTTCGGTGTGCCCATCGCCAATCCACACATCTCCGGGGCGCGCCTTTGATTTGTCGATCGTCTTGTAGCCATAGCTCTTGCATGCACTGCGCAGCTTTTCGCATCCCACCACATGATTGCCGATAAGGCCCACCTGCTTGAGTACTGCCGATACGAAATTGGCGCAGTTCAGATTGTAGCCGTTGTTCGTCGATTTGCCCCGGCTCAAATCTTTCAAATATTTCAGCTCGCCAACCAGATCTTTGGTCGTGCGCCCAAGATAAGCGGTCGCAAGCGAAATGGCTTTCTTCTGCAGCATCCCGCATTTGATGCGCTTATCGCTTTCGACCGAACGCAGGTATTGCCTCGAAACGTAGGCGGTTCCTGTGCCGTGCGGAATACTGGCCCATGTTTTGCCGGTCATATCGGCATGTACGATCTCTCCGGCTTTCAATCTGCCGACCACGGGATAGCTGCTGCCCGGGCCTCGCCGCACATTCAGCGTTGCGGGGAGCACAATCGCTTTTTTGGGTGCGGCTCCCGGCGTTTTGGGCTGCTGCAGCATGGGGGGACGCATCGATTCCCGTCGTTGGGGCAGAATCTGATCGATGGGCTGATTGTACCCATAGTCGTTGTAACGGTGTCCTTTTTGCTCTGTTTTGTACAGCTCCTTCATCATGGCCAACCTCCTTGTAAATTGCCACAGTTATCCGGAAACGCAGGGATTGTCCCATATTTGTCCATGCGCACGATGCGCTGGCGCTCGAATCTCATTTCCGGTTCGCTATATATATGTGGCAATTAAAAAAAAATCGGCCGCCCAGATGAAAAAAAATGTGTTCTGTTGGACGAGCAAAGAAAAAGATGGCTTATGGCTTATGGCTTATGGCTTATGGCTTATGGCTTATGGCTTATGGCTTATGGCTTATGGCTTATGGCTTATGGCTTATGGTGGGGATATCATAAGCTCTAAGCTCTAAGCTCTAAGCTCTAAATAGCCCTGAGCTACCGTAAAAGTGCAATTCATAGCCCCCGGTTGGAGCCGCAGGCGGATACCGGGGGATCAGGGCTGCCCCAGAACTAATAACAATCGGGTCGTCCGGAGTTGTAAATATTGTCTTTACTGGTTACTTTGCACGATTGCCCGGGTTTGCAATGACACGAGAAGATGTGCTTCTGCAGACAATAGACGACAAAAGAATGCGTGCTGTTGCTGGAGCATGCCGATGTAAAGTTGTCACAAATGGTGGATGTATCAATTCCGCTGAATGCATCCTTTCCGATTGTACTCAGTGAGCCGGTGCAAAGATTCAGTTTTGTATCGTTCATAAATGCTCCCTCGCCAATCGTTGATAAATCCGGTGCGAAGAATGTTTCCAGTGCCGTGCAGGATTTGAATCCGTATGCATCAATGCTTCGCAGCTCCGGTGCATCTACCGTTGTTAACGATTTGCAGCTGTCAAAACAGCTTTCACCGATTTTAGTTACTCTGGGAATATCCAGACTCGTGAGGCCGCTGCTGGCAAAAGCCATCTCGCCAATCTCGGTGACTCTCGGGATCGATATGGATAGAAGCTTAGATGTGTTGGCAAATCCCATGTAACCAATGACGTTTGCTTTCGGCAGATTGATGCTGGTAATAGATGTACACCCCCAAAAAGCACCATCTTTGATATTTGTAGCCTCTGGCAGATCAACACTGGTAAGCGACGACAAAAACAAAAATGAACCGATACCGACCGTTCTTGCGTTGCTGCTAATCTTTTGTAACTTGCTGCATCCCATGAATGCGTTTTTGGAAATGGTGCTCATTTTTGACAGCGTCACTTCTTTCAGCGTGCTGCATCCCTTGAATGCAACATCATCCATGCTTTTGGCACCTGCACTGAATTTCTCGAAATAGATGTCGTTCTGTTTGCAATTGAGTGAAGCCAGTTTATATAATTCAGGTACATCTATGGTTTTGATGAGTTTACATCCGTCGAATGCCGACCAGTCGATGGTATAGGCCTTGGGGATATTAATACTCGCCATGGAGGCACAGCCTTTAAATGCATTTGCCTTAATATCGGTTGCTTGAGGCAAAGAAGCGGAGGTCAGACCTGTACACCCCGAAAATGCCGATTCTTTTATCGTCCTTGCATTTGGCAAACTGACCGTTGTGAGCTTTATGTCGTTGATAAATGCAGATTCGCCAACTGTGGAAGCCTTGGACAGATCAATTGAAGCCAGTGACTGGCAGTTTGCAAAAGCATTGTTCCCAATGTTCGAAGCTTTGGGGGCAGAAATCGATTTCAAACCGCTGTCTTCGAAAGTGGAATCGGGAATCCTGCTCGCTTCTGGCAGACTGGCGCTTTCGAGCATTGCAGTCGATTTAAATGCAGATTCGCCAATCGTTCGCGCGATCGGCAGATCGAATGTTTTAAGGCTTTGGCAATTGGCAAATGCTGAACTGCCAATGGTCGCTGCCGCAGGCAGGGATACCGACTGCAGACCGCTACCGTCGAAAGCATTTTCGCCAATTGTCTGGATTTTCGGCAGATCGGCCGATGTCAGAGACGTGCATCCCTTAAACGCATTGTCGTTGATGGCTGTGAGATTGGGGAAAAGATTCAGCGATTGCACGGACTTGAGGTTTGTATTGTTTAGAAAAGCGCTGTTGGGAACTTCGGTCACTTCGTTGGCTTCCGCCATCGAAATGCATTGATTCTTGTCGCTGTCCCATTTGAGATAGGCATAAGCTTCGACTTCAGGATCGTCGAAAGTCAGGCAGATATTCTCATCATTCACGCAATCGCCGTTTTTGCAGTACTGGAAATCCGCGCATGTTTTGTAATCGCTGCATCCCGGTTTTGCACCGCAATACTGGTTGTTGTTTTTGGGGTCGATGCATTTGTTATCGCAAAGAACTGAATCGGCATTCTGGCATATACAATTGCGGTCGTTACAAATCTGTTCAGAAGTGCAGGTTTTGTAATTGACACATTCATTTGTACTGCTCTGATTTGCGCCGCAGTAGATGTCGGAAGTGGTGGGATCGATGCATGCATCGTCGCAGAAGATTTCGGTTTCTGCAATGCATTTGCATTGCTTGTCGACACAGTGCTGTCCGGTTCCGCAATGATGTATATTTTCACACACGCCGCTGCTGTTCACCGTTGCACCGCAATAATCGTTGTCGTTATTGGGGTTGACGCATTTTCCGTCACAGCGGATTTCGTCGTCTGTGCATTTGATCTCACACTTTTGGTTTTCACAAATCTGAGTTCCGGTGCACTTTGTATAGTTTGCACACGAGTCGTCAGCCCCGCAAAAGTCGCTGTCATTTTGTGGATCGATGCATCTTTCGGTCTGGTCTTCGAGTGTGCATTTTACCAATCCCGACAAGCAAACGCAGTTTCCACCGACACAATCCTGTTCTGCCGGGCATTTCTTTCCGCCGCTGCATGTTTCATCTGCACCGCAGAAATCCTTGCTGGTTTGGGGATCGATGCAATGTGTTTCACTTCCAACCATGCATGCGACTTTATTGTCTTTGCATTGATCCATGCAATCGCCGTCGCTGCAGATCTGGCTTCCGGTGCAGACTTTGTGAAGCGGGCCGCAGTCTTCTTTGGTATCGGGTTCGCAGCCGCTGTCTTTGGATTTGTGGGTACCCGGGCCGCAGTCTGTATTGCATTTGCCCTGAATGCATGTGCCGTTGCTGCCGCAGTCGTCACCTTTCCAGTGCGCGCTGGCGCTGTCATCATCTGAACATTCGCCGCGGGCACCACAAAACTTGTTGTTTTCCATGGGATTGATGCATCTGTCGATGCACCATGCTTCGTTGCTGCGGCAATCTTCGCGGCAAACCGGTGTGCCATTGGCCTGCGAGCAGACCGGATAATCGGAAGGGCAATAGCCAAAGTCCTGATAGACTTTATAATACGGATCGGAGGCGTCCAGAAAACTGCCCTGAACGCGTCCGTCGGAGCTCATATATTCTGTGGCACCATCGCATCTTCCGGAGATTTCCGGTGCGCTTTCGAGGTGACAACCCGAAATAGAAATAGCAGCCAGCAGTATCCAGTATGATTTATTTGTTTTTTTCATAACAGATTATAACCTTTGAAGAGTGGAGAACCGGGATTTACAAAATAACGGCGCGTATCTGCCGCAGGCAGATAGCGCCGTGGGGGTAGGCGCGTATTTGCCGCAGGCAAATAGCGCCGCAGGGGGCGTCCCCCTAATTCTTAATCACATCGATTTGGACATAGCCGTCGCCCTGTCTGAATCCTTTGGTATAGGTTGTGTTGTTGTAGAAGAAATACTCGCAGCTGGTGTTGACACTGCTGGTGCCGCCGTTGCCGCCGGCTTCCCAGCCCGATCCGATGGAACCGCCGAGATAGCCTGCGCCGCCGCCGCCGCGGGTGTCGCCTGTTGGACAGTCTTCGCCCTGGCCGCTCGATATGGTGGCCCCCGTCGAATAGTCGTTGCCATTTTTGTCGCTGCCGTAGCAGTCCGTGTCGTATGCGGATGTGCAGCCGCCTTTGCCGCCCCAGCCCCATGCGTCTTTCATGTATGCGGTGCTGCCGCCGCCGGCGCCGGCCACGATCGACCGGCAGTTGGCGGTGAGGCGCAGTTCGGATGAGCCGCCGCCGCCGTACGTCCAGTTGCGCGTGCCGTAGTCGCCTTTGCCGCCTCGTTTGGCACCCACGCCTGCCGAGTTGTTGGTGTCGTTTTTGCCCTCGGGGCCGCGGCTGCCCTTGCCGCCAACATAAATCACGGCATTATAGGTCTTGCTCAAAGTGATTTGGGTGCTCACTTTGCCGCCATAGCCGCCGTGGTTGTCGTTGCCGCCGCCCTGCGGGCTGACGACGGTGACACTATATCTGCCGGGCACCAGCGTTTTGTTGTTTCCGCTGTTGCTGGGCGTCGTCCATTTCCAGCTTTTGCCAATCGGATAGTAACTATACGACTTGGAAACCGATGGTGCCGGGTAATTCGTCGTGTCGCCCGAACTGAACGTCACCGTGTTGCTGAGGTAATTATTGGATGCGCTTGTCGTCGTCGAGCATGAGGCGGTGACGGTCTGCGGCGTGGCAAAGTTCGATGATGTAAACGTGAGCTTTGAGGCGGAAAGCGAGTGGCCGCTTTGCGCGCTTTTAATGTTGACCGAGAGGTTTTGGGCTGGCTGTTTTGAAAGCGATACACTGAATGTGGCTTTATTGGCGCTGCTGCTGGAACAATCCACATCGTCCGTCGTCGAACTCGTGACGATGAGCGAGGGCGTTTCGTCATCCTTGACGGTTATCGTCTTGGAATTGGCGGTTTTGCCCTTAAAGTTGCTGTCGTTGCCGCCAACAACAAATGTCAGATAGGCAGTGCGGCTCCCGCCCCAGTCGACGGTATTGTTGTCTACTGCTGTAAACTCAATACTCTGCATGGTGTTCCAGCTTGAGCTCGAGAACGTCACGGTCGATTTGCTGGGTTTGATGACCGTGGGATCCGAAGATGTGATGGTCACCGTTGTATTTTCCGACGGCTTTGCACCAAGTTTCACGCCGATTGTGCCTTTGCCCGTTTCGGCTATCGGGGTTACCGGATCGCTCAGTATCAATTCATACTTGTTTGTATTCTGGATACTCACCGTCTGGGTTTCCTGAATCTGATAATTGGGATCTGATGAATCTGCATTATAGAATAATTCGTATGCAGCAATTTCTTCGGCCTGAACAATACCGTCGTTAATCGGCTGTATCCGTAATTCCTGAGTTTTGTTCCAGTTCGACGGTGTAAACTTGAGTGACGACTTGCTGAATACGATGGGCGTTCCGTCTGCGACGCTGAATTGAAGCGTTACATCGGCCTTTGGCTGGGACTTCAGGCTGATTTTTTGGATTTGTGTGGTACAGCACTCGGTCATGGGCGGCAGACTGGCATCAAGATAAGGCGAATATTCAAAGCCTGCCACGTCGTCTTCGACGACATTGACATGAATCGATTTGGTCAGCACATAATCCGCATCACCCGATTGTGAACGCAGAACAAAGTCTGCTTCGCGATCGCCGTTGACGACGTTATCGTCCGACGTTGAAATGGTGAACATTTGTTCTGTTTTGTAATTATCCGGCGTAAACGTGAGCGTTGGCGGTGTAATCGTCATTCCCTCAATATAGCTCGTGTCTGGCGTGACGGTGACTTCCGAAGCGGGCTGAGTCGCAAGAGAAACGGCAAGTTCGTAGCTGGTTCCCTCGGTGACATTGATATGGCTGTCGGCATTGATGGCCGGCATTTCGTTGTCCAGATTCACCACTTTCAATTCTATTGTTTCGCCAAACGCGCTGGGATTGGAGGCATCGGGCGTCGCGATGATATGATATTCAACTTCGCCGTCCATGATTTCATCATCGACACCATCGATCGTCAGCTTCTGCGGCAAATTCCACTCATCCGTCGAAAATGAAAGCTGCGCTTCGGAAGCAATCACGCCTTCCTGGGTATTGTCGCTGGCAAAACTATAGATAACCGTTGAATCCGGAATGCATGACAGCCGCACTTCGACAGACTGCGATTTTCCGTCTTCCGAGGTCTGAAGATTCTCTGACGGTTCAAACAATAGTTTGCATGTGTCGATATCCATCACATTGACCGTCTGATTTGCTGTCAGACCGTTGAATTTGTTGTCATCCGCCGATTCGGAAGCTGCCGCGATTGTCAGCGGCCAGTCGCCAGTTACCCGGTAATCCTGGTTGGAGTGCACCATGATGGTGATTGGCGTTTCCCAGTTATCTTGCGTGAATTCGACGCTATCGGGCGCGATTTCGATGCCGCTGGCCGCACCGGAATTCAGGCGCACAAGCACAGTGCCTTTGGGCGCGCGGTTTAGCGAAAGCTCGAACGCAACCGACTCGCCTTCCCGCATCGATCTCACATAGCCGCTGGCCAGATTGAACTGGAGCGCGGGCGCGTCGGGGCATACCCAGTTATTGCCCTCGCATACGCAGTCTTCATCGGTTTTGTCCGCTTCGCTGCACTGCACCTCGGTTGGACAGTTCCAGCTGCCGCCTTCGCATTCGCACTCTTCAGACGTTTTCTGCGCGGGATCGCAGATGTCGGGATCGCTGCATTTCCAGCTGGTGCCCTGGCATTCACAGTCTTCGGACGGTTTGAGCGCCGGATCGCAGGTCTGCGCATGCGGGCAGTTCCAGTCGCCGTGATCGCATGTGCAGTCTGCAGACGGTTTGTTCGCAGGATTGCACTGTTCGTTGGTGCCGTTCGGGACGCAGTCGCCGTTCTGGCAGCTCTCATCTTCGTGGCATCGCTTGAATCCGCGGCACTGAACGTTTGCACCGCAATACGCCGCGTCTGTCTTTGGGTCGATGCATGTGCCGCCGCAACTTACGTAACCTTGCTGCGTGCAGCCTGCAGGTGCAGTTGTATCCGTCTTCTTTCCCGAATCGTCGCTGCATGCCTGAGTCATTCCCATCATCACACCAATGGCTGCGATTGCCAATAACTTTCGCTGCTTCATATTTTCCTCTCTGTATCATAAAATGCGTTTTTTTTATTGCTTGCCTAAAGACGTGTCACGACACGTCTTTACGGCGCGCTGGCCCGCCTATTTGCCGTAGGCAAATATGGCGCGCCGCCTCGGCCTATGGGCTTGCAGCCCATACGGCCTGCGTTCTTTGGTTTTGCGTTTTGTATCAATCACACGAACAATTATGAATAAATGCTAAATCCTGTGACTGGCAGAGAGATGGATAGCGTTCGTAGCATTCATCCCAATTGTCATAATTTGGATTTCCATTGTCGTCGAACCCCAAACACGCCATTAAAATCTGATAATACTCTTCATGCTTGGTGCATGGCGTTTCGCTTTCACATTTTATGATATTAACGATGCCTTCCAGACACTTTAAATAAGCATCTCCACTGCATTTGTTGGCATCTTCCCACCTGCGGTCCAGCCTTCCGATACAATCACTGTGTTCATAGTATTGTTCTAAGCCACATACGATTTCTTCGCCGACATGGCTTTGACAAAAATTGGCATTCAGTGATTCGATTTGCTTGTTATAGTCTTCGACGGATGGTTTTGGTGTATCTGGTTTGCATACTTCCGATTCAGGATGTTTTTTGCACCAACAATCCCTGTCATCTTCATTGCAATCGGTGGGGGTGGGATTGGTTTTACACCCTTCCATATTGGGATTTTGACGGCACATGCATTCCATATCTTCTTCGCCGCATTCGCTGGGCGTGGAATTGGTTTTGCCGTTAATGCAATCACCGAGCGTTTGATTCGATGCCCGGCAGGCATCAGGAATGGTTCGTCCCTGTGATTCAGTAAAAACTATCAGCGCGCTGCAATCCACATTCATCAGGCATGTGCGGTATTCGTCGGCTTCTTTGGTGCAATCGTATTTGATTTTTGATACTGCAGCCTCCTCCGAATCTATGCAATCATTGATGAGCTGTGTGATTTCTGCGGGTGTATAACCGTCCAGATGGCCCTGCGAACCATGACACTGAACCTGACGTTTGCACAAAGCTTCGATAAGTGGACTGCTTTGCGTATTCTTATTGTCTTTTTTGTCATCATCGCTGCAACCCACAAGTGATATGGCGAGACCAATGGCGAGGAGGGTTTTGATGGCTTTGTTCATGATGATTTCCTGGTTGTTCTAAAAAATATAAGCGCTAATGGGGATTAGCGCTTACAAAAGGTTGATAAATGATGGTGGACGATATTTTGTTGCCGGGATTACGGGCAGACGCAGGAATAATCTGTATCCCACTCGCATTCCTCGTGTGAGATGCAGTAGCAGGTTTCGGGATTATCTCTGCAATCATAATGCTTGTCGCCGCCGCCGCCGCTTCCGGATTTGCACGAAGTCAGATTATTGTATTTGGCCTGGCAATCGGACGGGACTGTTTGGCCGCGGCTCTGATATACCGGGTGGATGGCTTCGCACGAAAGTCCCTGAACGCAGCCAAGATAATCTGCGGCAGCGCTGTTGCAGCTTTCTTTATCGAGGAAGTTTTTAAGCAGTACGTCGTTGCAGCCTTTAATCTCTTCATTGACGCGTTCAGCGCTGGCGTCGCTCGGCAAATAGCCGAGTTTGCCTTCACACTGCACGAACTTTGTGCATGCGCTTTGTGCGACAGCTGTTGCGTTGACTTTGTTCTTGTCGTCATCGGTGCAGCTGATGAATGATAATGCAAGACCAACGATAACCAGTGTTTTGAGGGCGTTTTTCATGATGGCTCCTTGTAGACTTGTTAATGTGTTAAAGATAATATCCTAATATGTGGATGTTACCTTCCCTTAGTGTTAATTCTTATACGTAAAATTGAGCGAAACCCCAATGACATTAATAGGATCGACATTCTTAAAGGTGTCTGAACCACCAAGGTCGACCATTGTATAATTAAATGCCAATCCCATTAGGAAGTTTTGGGATACAGCGAATTCGGATCCGACAGAGAGTTTAAATCCAAAAACGGTTTCGTTGAAACGTGTGCCCTTTTCTTTTTCTGTTTTAACCTTTATCTCACTCATTGTTGAATAGTCGTATTTTGTCTCATAATATTGAATTTCGTATGGGGTACGTATATTTTCGAGGCCGATACCAATCTTTATGTATGGAGACACTGCACCAAACTGTGCGCGGATGATTGGTCCAACAAACCATCCAATCATAAGATCATGAAAGTCAGTTTCAGCTGAATCTGCAATACTATAGAGGGCTCTCAAAACTTTGTCACAATCGTCGGTTGCCCAGCCGCCGGTGATATTAAGCGTTGTGAATAAACCGAGGTATTTCCAATGATATCCAAGTGTTAATTCACCGCCGACGTTATGTCCAAAATGATTGGAAACCCCCGTGAGTTCGCCACCGCCATTCATTTCATCCCACAGCAAAAACTGGTATTCGACGCCGAAGGTGAAGAAAAAGTGGCCGCTTGATACATTAATGGAAATGGTATCGCCCGACTCTTTTGGAGCTGGCTGCGCATAGACGACTTGTGGCTGCTGTGCTGGCTGTGTATAGACGACCTGCTGCTGCGGCTGTGTATAAACGACCTGTGGCTGCTGTGCAGGCTGTGTATAGACGACCTGCTGCTGCTGTGCCGGCTGGACGACGACACAATTGGCCATGGTGCCGTTGATATTGTCGCACTGCATCGTGCTGCCGTCCTGATTTGTAATCGTCACTTTGGGATAGACAGGCTGCTGTACAGCTGGTGCCGGGGCGGCCTGAATCGGCGCGCAGTTGGTCGGCGCGCCATTCACCAAATCACACGTCAGCTGGGTGCCGTCCTGCATCGTGATCGTGGTTTTGCTCGGTGCGTTTGTATCTACTGTACGTGGTTGTGTCTGTACAGTATCCTGAGCATAAGCCGCAGAACCCAAACAAATACAAGCTGCTGCAATCGCACAAATACCTACACTATATCTGGTTTTGCTTGCGATTTGATCCGATATGTTTTTTGTGTGCAAAATTCATGCCAAATATCCTCCGTGCGCTAAATTTTCGTAGACCTAATTTTCTTGGCTATGTGTATTTACATGCCAAATACTGTAACAGATTTACTGTATACCAGTCGTTCGGTTTTGTAAAACAATTTTTATACCCATGGAGAATTTTTTTTACCGGTAATCGACATGAGTGCAATCCCCGGTGGCAATTGGAAATTGGCAATCTGTGGCAATGTTTTCGACCATTTTGACATCCGGATGCTAAAATGGTCGAAAACCGGGTTGGGGGTCAATGTGCGGCAGGATGATACGCTTACGGCGGGGCGTTTAAATTGATGAAATCCCTTTTCATCCCGGTGAAAACAGAATAAAGAGAGCGCGGGAATGATTTGCCCGATGCAGGCATTATGGATTGGGGTAAAGAGGGGGTAGCGGCGTATTGGGCCGGCGTATTTTGTAGAGACGTGCGATCGCACGTTTCTACAAAACGCCGGGCCAATAGACGCGTAGGGGGAGACGTCCCCCACACAATAAAAACATTTGTGTGTTTTTGGCGGTTTCAGGAGTTGAGGTGGAGATTTTTAGGGCGGATATAGCGATTATCGGTGCCGGCGGTGCCGGGCTGAGGGCGGCGATTGCGGCGGCTCAGCGAGATTCGGCGTTGAAAATCGCGTTGATTTCGAAGGTTTATCCGATGCGCAGCCATACGGTGGCGGCGGAGGGCGGGGCGGCCGGCGTGATTGGCAAGGACGACAGCCTCGACAACCATTTTCGCGATACGGTTTCGGGCGGCGACTGGCTGTGTGACCAGGATGTGGTCGAGTTTTTTGTCGCGCAGACGACGCGCGAGCTGATTGGGCTGGAGCACTGGGGATGTCCGTGGAGCCGTCTGCCTTCGGGCGAGGTTTGCGTGCGGAAATTCGGCGGCATGACCGTGCCAAGGACGTGGTTTGCGGCCGATAAGAGCGGATTTCACATTTTGCATACGCTGTATCAGACGTCGACGCAGTTTGCGAATATCCGGCGGTTTGACGAGCATTTTGTGATCGATTTGATCGAGGCGGATGGGCGGATTCAGGGGCTGGTCGCGTTTGATTTGCAAAACGGCGTGTTCAGGACGATTCTGGCGAAGGCTGTGATCGTGGCGACCGGCGGTGCGGCGCAGGTGTACAGTTTTACGACGAATGCGACGATTGTGACGGGCGACGGAATGGCGCATGCGTATCGGCATGGCGTGCCGCTGCGCGATATGGAGTTCGTGCAGTATCATCCGACGGGGCTGCCCGGGTGCGGGCTGCTGATTACCGAGGCGGCGCGTGGCGAGGGCGGTATTCTGGTGAATAAGGACGGGTACCGCTATTTGCAGGATTATGGGCTGGGGCCCGAGACGCCGGTTGGTGCGCCGCAGAATCGCACGATGGAGCTGGGGCCGCGCGACAGGCTTTCGCAGGCGTTCTGGCACGAGCAGCAAAAGGGCAGGACGATGGAGACGCCGCTGGGGCACGTGGTGCACCTCGATTTGCGGCATCTGGGCAGGTCGCGGCTCGACGAAAGACTGCCGCAGATTTGCGATCTGGCGCGGTCGTATGCGGGCGTCGATCCGGCAGTTGCGCCGATCCCCGTGCGGCCGGTGGTTCATTACACCATGGGCGGCATCGAAACCGATATCCACACGGCCACGCGCAAACTCGGGCTTTATGCGGTGGGCGAATGCGCTTCGGTCGGATTGCACGGCGCAAACCGGCTGGGGTCCAATTCTCTGGCCGAAATCCTCGTTTTTGGGCATGTCGCTGGCGATGAGGCCGCGAAATTTGCCGCTTCTGTGCCCGATTTTAACGATTCTGCGCTCAACGGTATCGCAAACGAAATCGTTGCCGGGGTTTCCAAAAAATTTGAAAGTGCCGGTAAATCTGCCGACGATTCGATCGCCGCGATTCGCCGTGAAATGGGCGATACGATGGAAGAAAACGTCGGCATCTATCGCGAAGAAGCCGGGATTCGCCGGGCAATCGATAAGCTGTGTGAACTCAAACAGCGGTACAGCGATTTAAAGCTGAACGATACAACCGGACGCGTTTTCTCGTTCGAACTCACGCATTTGCTGGAGCTCGGTTATATGCTTGATGTCGCGGAATGTATGGCACATTCGGCGCTGAACCGGCGTGAGTCGCGCGGCAGCCATCAGCGTCTCGAAGCGGATTGCAATCAGCGCGATGACAAATCGTTTTTGAAGCATTCGCTGGCATTTATTGGGGATAACGGGCCTGCGATTCAATACAGCGATGTGTCGATTACGTCTTATCCGCCTGCAAAACGCGCTTATGGCGCCGAGGAGCAAAAGCAGAAATTGCAGTCACAGGAGGCGGGTGTATGAGCGAAAGAAACATGCACTTTTCTGTGATGCGATATCGGCCCGAAACGGACGATAAGCCGCATTTCGAGGATTTCGAGGTGCCTTTTATCCATGAGTCGTCGGTGCTCGACGGACTGAACTATATCCGCGATAATCTGGCGCCCGATTTGAGCTATCGATCGTCATGCCGCATGGCGGTTTGCGGTTCGTGCAGCATGATGATCAATGGTGTGCCAAAGCTGGCGTGCAAAACATTTATCCGCGATTACGTCAAATCGGGATCGATAACCGTCGAACCGCTCGAGAATTTCCCGATCGAACGCGATTTGGTCGTCGATATCTCCGATATGATCGGTAAAATCGAAAGCGTGAAGCCGTATATCGTTCCGGCGAATGCGCTTGCTGCCGATACGCCGAACCGGCAGACGCCGCAGCAGCTCGAGAAATACCGGCAGTTTGCGCAGTGCATCAATTGCGGATGCTGTTATGCGGCGTGTCCGCAATACAAGCTGAACCGCGATTTTATTGGTCCTGCGGCGCTCACGCTGCTGTATCGGTACAATCACGATAACCGCGATAAGGCTTCGGGGGAACGCACGGCGATCATGAGCCAACAGCGAGGCGCGTGGGGATGCACTTCGGTCGGGTATTGCTCGGAGGTTTGTCCGAAGCTGGCAGATCCGGCATCGGCGATTCAGCTCAATAAGGAAGAGAGCGCATTTGATTATGTGAAGCATTTTTTGTTGAGACGTAAGAAAGATTGATCTTTCGCGGCTACGCGCCGCAGGCGAGAACTCTCGCGGCTACGCGCCGCAGGCGAGATCTTTCGCGGCTACGCGCCGCAGGCGGGTAGGGGGTGTGCCACCGCGCACACCCCCTACCAACCCCCGCGCGTCTGGGGGCTCTGCCCCCCGGCCCCCGGCTTAGTTTCTATTCATTCCTATTGCGCCGCTGAAACGACGTCCTGTCGTTACATCGACGCGCCCGCCAACGTCCTGTTGGCGGGGAAGTTTATAGCTCATCAGGACGGCCTTCGGCCGTAATGTTTGAGCTCCCCCTGCCCGCCGCGGCGCGTAGTCGCACAAATAAAAAACTAACGGCTGCAGGCCGTCAAAAAACAAAGTATCAATAAAATGGAAGAATCTCATCGAAAACCCTATATCCGACCGGTCCCGAAAACCTGGTGGCTCAAGCGCAGGGAATATACGCTGTATATGGTGCGCGAGCTGACTGCGGTGATGGCGCTGCTGGCCGTTGTCGAAATCTTTGCGATGATTTGCGTTGCTGCGCTTGCACCGGAATCGGCGCAGGCCGCGATCGCCGCCATTCTTCAGCATCCGGCTGCCATCGCATTCAATATCGTTGCGTTCATCGCGGTGATTTATCACACGATCACCTGGTACAATATCATGCCGATTGGGGTGCGCATCTTTAGATCCCGTGCGCCCGAAGAAACCAGGATGATTCCGCGATGGCTGTTCACGGCTGGATTGTGGATCGTGACTGCGGTGGCCACGGCCATTGTGATGTTGGTTTTGTATTTTGTTTGATTAAGCTGAATTTGATGATGCTTATGCGAATGATAAGAACACAATCATGTTTGACGGCCTGCGGCCGTAAGCACGATTGTGGTGCGGCTACGCGCCGCAGGCGGGTAGGGGACGTGCCACCGCGCGCGCCCCCTACCAACCCCCGCGCGTCTGGGGGCGCTGCCCCCCGTCCCCCGGTCTTATTTCTACATTATCACAGGTGCGTCGCTGAAACGCCTTCCATGGCGTTACATCGACGCGCCCGCCGACATCGTGTCGTCGGGAAAGGGATTGGCTTATCAGGACGGCCTGCGGCCGTAAGATGCTGAAATCTTTGTCTGTTTTGGAGTACCCTATGACGCAGATAACAGAATATAAACGATCGAACGAACCGGTTTTCTGGTTTTGTTTTGGATTTGGCGGGATGGTGATTGCGTTTGCGATGCCGGCATTATTGATCTGTATGATCATCGCCGGATTCACAGACGGACGCCAATTCTTTCATCTGCCCGAGACCATCTCGCACTGGTGGGGAGCTGCAGCGCTGTTTATCATTTTATTCGGCGTTGCGTTTCACGCGGCGCACAGAATTTACTACTCGCTGCATGATCTTGGCGTAAAAACAGGAATGTTGCATCACATAGTGATATATTCGCTTGCGCTTTTATTTTCGATCGCTTCGGCTGTGATGCTGGGGATCTACTATATGCATGCATTTTAGTATTGCGTGTTCTGCGCAAACTCGCCAAACTGGCAAAGTTTTGGCGGAATGGGGGATTGATATTGCCTGTTTTGGATAATTTCGATTAACGTTTTTAGCCAGAATGCAGCTCCCCGCCCCTTTGGGGAGGGGCTGGGGGCGGGGCTTGGCCCCATTTCGACCTTTGCTGGCTTTGGCAGTATGCATGTTCAGGTAGTCTCTATATCGTAATGGGTTCTAAGGGCTATTGGCCCTTAGCGGAGTCCGGGGCAGCGCCCCGGAAAAAATAAAAGAAGGAAATCTCCATGAATCAGCCATTTGAAGCATTAAAAATCACAGACAGCATTTACTGGGTTGGCGCGATCGACTGGAACCTGCGCAATTTCCATGGTTATGAGACGCGGCGCGGTACGACGTACAATGCGTTTCTGGTGAAGAGCGACAGCGGCTATATTCTGATCGATACGGTCAAGCGCGGGTTCGAAGCCGAGCTGATTTCCCGCATCCAGTCTGTGTGCGCTCTCTCGGAAATCAAGGCGATCATCAGCAATCATGCCGAAATGGACCATTCCGGCAGTCTGACAAAAATCCTCAAACGCGTTCCTGCCGACACCCCGATTTATGCATCGGCCATGGGTGTAAAAGCGCTCGCCGCACACTTTGATGGTTTGAAAGCGACGGCAGTTGCCAATGGTTCGACGCTGACGATCGACGGCCGCACGTTCAGATTTGTCGAAGCGCGCATGCTGCATTGGCCCGACAGCATGTGGACTTACGACGAAGCCGAGCACGTGTTGTTCTCGAACGACGCATTCGGCATGCATCTGGCGGGCCTGGAACGCTGGTATGACGATTGCGACAGCAGCATACTTGCCGAAGAAAGCGCCCGATATTTCGCGAATATCCTGATGCCCTATGCGCCGATGGTGGCCAAGGCCTGCGCAGGTTTCCCGTCGCTGGGGCTGGACGTGAAAGTGCTGTGCCCGGATCACGGTCCGCTGTGGCGCGGCGAAGGAATCGCAAAAATCCTGAGCAAATATGCGCAGTGGAGCGATCCTGCCGCCCCGCGCAAAAAAGCGGTCGTCGTATTCGACACGATGTGGCACTCGACCGAACGCATGGCATTTGCCATCGCCGAAGGCATTCAAAGCGCCGGTTACAAATGCCTGCTCCTGAGCCTCGAATGCAATCAGCGCAGCGATGTGGCCTACGAAATGCTCGACGCCGACGTCATTCTGGTGGGCAGCCCGACGCTCAATTCCGGCATGCTCCCCAAAATCGCCGATATGCTGTGCTACATCTCCGGCCTCAAATTCCGCTTCAAAACCGGCGCCGCATTCGGTTCCTACGGCTGGGCCCCGCTCGGTCAAAAGGCTGTCTCGGAGCAAATCAAGCCGCTGTGCGCAAATCTGGTCGATCCCCTCACGATAAACTACGTGCCCACCATGGAAGATTTGGCGCGCTGCCGCGAGTTTGGCCGCGATATCGTTTCCGGTTCCTGATGTTTGGTGAGGGGGAAGCCTCCCCCTGCGCGTCTATTGGCGCGGTGCTGCACCGCGCCAATACGCCGCGACCCCCTCGGTACGAGGCGTTTCTTTGGTTGTATTGAGACGTGCTAGCCGCACGTCTCTATTGGAATAAGAGATTACTATGATTTCTGAACCCGCATCCCAATCTGACGATAAATCTACCAAAGCCGTATTGCTCGAAACGGGCCTTGAACTCTTTTCCCATGCGCCATACGAAGGCGTGAGCGTTCAGGAAATCGTCAGCCGGGTGCAGGTGAAAAAGCCGACGCTCTATCACTATTTTGGGTCTAAGCTCGGTTTCTATATGGCTGTGTTTGACCATTATCTCACGCCTTTTTTCGAAATCATCGTCGAAAAAAGTATCTATAAAAATGATTTGGTCAACAACCTGAACGAAATCGCCAAAAGTACAGTAGAATACATGATGGCCAAACCGGATGTATTCTGGATGATAGAATATGCGCTTTGCATTTCATCCGGCGCTGAGCATTATCGCTTTGTTTCGGAACGATTGGCAGTGCTTTCGAAAGCAGTGATATCCATGTTTAATCAGGCTGTTGCACAGCACGGCAATCTGCGCGGCAAAGAATCGCTGATGATGTGGATGTTTCTTTCGGCTGTTCGCACTGCGGTTCATGCCGTACTTCGCAATTATGAGCCTTATACGCCCGATTTGCCATACAAAGTTGTACATCAGTTTATGTATGGTATTTTTTCATAGAATGATTGTGTTTTCCGGATATGGTTATGGATTGCTTATGGCTTATGGCTTATGGCTTATAGTAGAGATTGGTTCACTCCGGGATCAGAGCTGCAAGCCATAAGCTATAAGCTATAAGCCGGCAAGCGACATGCTTTGGGCGGCAATCCATAGCGATGGTGGCGGTATAACACCAACCATTCATTCACAGAGGTTACATCAATGGATTACAAAAGAATTCTCACCATTCAGGATATTTCCTGCGTTGGCCAGTGCTCGCTGACCGTTGCACTGCCAATCTTATCGGCCTGCGGCCTGGAAACTGCGATTTTGCCGTCGGCTGTGCTTTCGACGCATACGGCAGGATTTAAAGGATTTACATGCCGCGATTTAACCGACGATATTCCTGGCATTGCCGCACACTGGAAAAAAGAGAATATCACTTTTGACGGCATTTATACCGGCTATCTTGGCAGTACAAAACAGATCGACGATGTGAAGAATATCGTTCGCGATTTGTTAAAACCCGGTTCGCTTTGTATTGTCGATCCGGCAATGGCCGATTACGGCAAACTCTATCCGGCTTTTGACGATGCCTATGTCGAAGCGATGAAAACGCTTGCCTCCATGGCTGATATGATTCTGCCGAACATTACCGAGGCCTGTTTCTTAACCGGGATATCATATAGGGAGAACTACGATCGCGCCTATATTGACGAGCTGCTCAAACGCCTTTCGGATGCCGGTGTCAAGACGGTGATCCTCACCGGCGTTGGTTATACCGAGGGCAAAACCGGTGTCGTTGTTTATGAGAATAACCAGTATGCTTATTATGAGCACAAAAAGATAGCCAAAGGCTGCCACGGCACAGGCGATGTCTATGCATCTGCGTTCGTTGGTGCGCTGATGCGCGGCAAATCGACGTTTGATGCCGCCCGAATCGCGGCAGATTATACGGTTGCCTGCATCGAATATACTCAGGGCGATGCAGATCACTGGTATGGTGTGAAATTCGAGCCGCTTTTGGGCGATTTGATCAGGATGTGTGAATAAACTGTTTCCAGCTCAAAACCCTTTGCTTCATCCCCTCGATATCGAGCACGCCCAGCGCAAATCCTTTGCGCACCAGTTCATCCGGGACGAATTCATCGTATTTCTCAAAAACGGGCACTTCTTTGGGATAGACGAGCAAGAGGGGATCGAAGGGTTTTGCGGCTTCCTGTGATGTGATTCTATAGAATTCGTTTTCGTCTGCCTGCATTGTAAATTGTATATAATATGGCCGGCAGGGATTGAGCCCTTTGATTTGGAGTTTTGGGCTGCATTTCAGCTTTAGGAATCGTTCGAGGGCGAGGAAAGCATAGCTGCCCAGCCACGGGAAAAGCGCCCACATTTTACCGCCCAGATGTATGAGCGGACGCGCGATCATGCCCGATTTCTGTGCGGTATCGCGGGCCTGCGCAAGACGGCACACGGCATGTGGCTTGAGATATTTGTATTCTGAGCTTTCGGCAAGAACGGTGCGCATGCGCTCGAGTATATGCGTATGAATATCGCCTGCGACATCGCCGAAATATGCTGGAATATTGCCTTTGACGAGCGTGCAGCAGACCTCGCGGCGCTGGTGATCGACTTCATCAACAATCCAGACCCGGCCTGCAATCGCGATTTTGTCGCCAACCGGCGGCGGCTTCACAATTGTGCCCAGTTCCTGCGAACCGGTGCGCACCGTATATTCGACGTTTTCGCGGAATACCGCATAGAATTTAAAATTATTGACGATGCGTTCTCCCGTCAGCCCCACGATGAGTCCGCCATTTTCGGTCAGGCTGATGTGATCAATTTCGATTAGGTGATGCAATAGAATGCGGAAATCATCAGGCGTTATGCGGTGAAAATAGGTCAGCGGCAAGACGCGGGTGGCGAGTTCGCCCGGGGTCATTTCGCCGCAGGAAGCAAGGGTGCTCATCGTCTGGTGATACAGCAGGCTATAGGGCAATCTGTCGGTTCGCGGCGGTTCTACGAATCGTTCTTCGATATAGAGCTGTACGAGTGCGATGCCCTGAATCAGATACCAGGGGATCATATCGGGCATCATGGCGCGGGGTTCGGGGTGATCTTCGCGCATCACAAACCACATTTCGGCGGGATCTCCGCGTCTGCCGGTGCGTCCCATGCGCTGCAAAAATCCCGAAACCGTAAACGGCGCATCGATTTGAAATGCGCGTTCAAGCCGACCAATATCGACGCCGAGTTCCAGTGTAGCCGTTGCGCAAACAGACATCAGCGATTCGTCGTCTTTCATATCTTCTTCGGCGCTTTCGCGGTACGAAGCCGACAAATTCCCGTGATGTATCAAAAAACGGTCGGGTTCATTATTGGCTTCGCAATACTGCCGCAGATTCTGGCAAACAGCTTCGCATTCTTCGCGGGAATTCGTAAAGACCAGGCATTTTCTGCCTTTGGTGTGCTCAAAGATATAGCCCATGCCCGGATCGGCGGCCTGTGGTGCGGTATCGGTCGGCGGTTCGATGGCGGTTTCGGTGCTGTATGTCGATTCGGTGGTATATGAAATCGGCGTCGCATCTGCAGGTGCAGGATCCTCTGCATTCGCAGGCATATCCTGTGGGGATGGCGTTTCTATCGGCGCTTCGTCTGCCTGTGGTGCGGTTTTAAAAAAGTGCTCCATCGAGAGCCGCCAGATTTCCTTTTTCGCGTCGATCTTTGGGATTACTGTATTTCGCTGGCTGCCTGCAGCCAGAAATCGTCCGGCATCGTCTGGGTTGCCGATGGTCGCCGAAAGACCGATGCGCCGCGGTGAACATCCGGCAAGTCTGCATAACCGCTCGATTAAGCAAAACGTCTGGCCGCCGCGGTCTCCGCGCAGCAGCGAATGGATTTCGTCGATCACGATAAACCGCAAATCGCCAAACAGAGACGGAATTTCCATGTGTTTGTTAATCAGCAGCGATTCGAGCGATTCGGGCGTAATCTGCAGAATGCCCGAGGGCTTGCGCAACAGCTTGCGTTTATGCGTTTGCGGCACATCACCATGCCAGCGCGATACCGCGATGCCAGCTTCTTCACACAGCTCATTCAAACGCCCGAACTGATCGTTTATCAGCGCTTTCAGCGGCGCAATATACAAAACGCCAACCGTCGCAGACGGCGATTCCTCGAGCAGCGTTAAAATCGGAAAAAAAGCCGCTTCGGTTTTGCCCGAAGCCGTCGACGCCGTGAGCAGCACATTGTCGTCGGTATTGAAAATCGCATCTCCGGCAGCATTCTGAACTGCCCGAAGCGTTTGCCAGCCGCTGCGATAGATATAGTCCTGGATAAATGGGGCGTATCGATTAAAGGTGTCCATGCAACAACCTCTCAATCATCTCATTTGCATCGGCAATCACTCCATAATCGGCGTACCTGAATATCGGTGCATCTTTATCGGTATTGATGGCGATGATCTTTTTGGCGTTTTTGATACCGGCCAGATGCTGTATGGCCCCCGAAATGCCAAAAGCGATATAGACATCGGGGCAAATCGCGCGTCCGGTTTGCCCGACCTGCAAATCGTTTCGGCACCAGCCCAAATCCACGGCAAGCCTTGATGCCGCAACCGCCGCACCAAATCTTTGGGCGCAGTTCACGAGCTTGTCGAAGTTCTGTTTCGACTCGAGCCCCCGGCCGCCGGCAAATACGACCCGCGCATTGTCCAGGCCAATCGTGTCCGAAACAAATGGCTCGAATGATATCTTTGCGGGCGGCCAAACCGTGAGCAAATCATTTTCGGCAACTTCGGTGATCGTGAGCGGATGGGCCGATATGGGCCACAGACCGTGGTCTGTTGCCGGCTCATCGAGCGACAGCGTCCCAATAAACCTATCCTCCGGAATTCGCCTTTTTTCAACCACTCGCCCGGCGCATATCAAACGCGCACAATCGGGTAAAAATCGCGTGCACAGATTCGGGATAAACTGCATTTGTGCAGTCGCAGACAATATCGAAAGCGTGCGCAGCCACCGCTGGCTGTGGGGCGCAAGCAGCGCGGCAACTGCATAATCATAAAACAGCTTCTCAAGTTCCAGTGCGGCAACCGCCGGATGATTCAGCTTAGAAACGAGGTGATCGTTGATGACGATTGTACAGTCGCCCTCAGCCAGTTTATCTGCATAGCGGCTGTCTGTATAAACCACGATCTGCGCCTGCAGCGTCTGTGACAGTGCCTGGATTTGCTGCATTCGTGCCGTCGAAACCGCCGATTCCTCGAACGCCAGCCAGATGAGGTGATTCATGATTTCAGTCCCTCCATCATGGTGAGCCATTCGTCTGTCGACAGCCATTGGCACGAACGGTGTGCGTCTGCGGCCATTTCGAGCGACAGCGTTTGCGGCTGCTGCGATGTCGCCTCGATTTGCACCGATTCAACCGGTTTGCGTCTGGCTTTGATGATGTTGGGCAGACTTGGAAACCGCGGTTCTGCGAGGCGAAGTTCTGCGGTCATAACAAAAGGCGCTTCGGCTTCAAAAATGGGAATCCCTACGTCGTCTTCGCAATGCAATCGCCAGCGTTTATCGGCTTTTTCGATCTGGAATACCGAGCTGATACAAGGGCACGACAGGCGGTTGGCGAGCATCTGAGGCACGCAGTGGCTTTCGAAATTCACGCCGATTTTGCCGAGCATATAAATCGTTCCGTTGTCCGGTTCGATATGCGCAAGTGCAGTATCTACAACGATTTCGGGTGTGAGCACCGCGTTGTCGTATTCGCCGTATATGGCGCGATCTGCGCCCATGGCCAGCGCCTTTTGCACATGGGCAATTGACGGTCCCAGGCTAAAGACAACGATCTCATCAATCTCGCCCTTTTCTTTCAGCCTGACGGCTGCTTCGACCGCGATCAAATCGAAATCGTTCGCGATGCAGTCTTCCTGAACTGTTTTGAAGTGATCGTTTTCAAGTATGAGGTTTTCCTCGGGATTTGCCGCCGAAGAGACAAAAACAATGGCTCGCATTGGATGTTCCATAGATATTATCAACAAACCGCCGTGTGGCGCGAGGCCCCACGGTTCGCTTTGAAATATCGAAAAATGCTGCAAACTGCAATCTCAGAATCGTGCTGGCGCGGGCTGCATCTAAACGCGCAGAACACTATCGAATCTGCCAAGAATGGTTTCAATTTGAGCGAGTGCATCACCGCGAACTGCGGCAATGAGATGTCTGGGAGATTGGTGCAGGGATGCGCATAATGCAGGCATCATCCCGAGATTTTGGGCTTCGAGACGACCGAGTTCATCGATAAGCAATATATTGTGGCTTTGGGACAATCGTATTCTGGATTCAGCCCAGGCCCAGGCTTCGTCAAAGAATCGATAGCCCAATTGCCGCAGATTCGCCGGATTGACATCGCATTCGGAAATGCTTTTTTTTCGCGCGACCATGCAGGTTTCGCCGGTTTCGGGATCGACAAAATCGTAGCCAATGCGCTGGTCGTTTTCAAAAACTGCTTTTTCTATAAAACCGCAGATATCCAAATGCTGCTGTTTACAAGAACGATAGATCTCCATCAGTGTTGTCGATTTTCCGACGTGGCGATCTCCGGTAATTGCGATTCGAAGCGGCGATTCTGCGGTTTGCAGCGATTGAACAAGGGATTTAATCAAAATCGGTCGCCCACATGATGAGTCTGCAATTGCCGTCGAATGGTCCCAGATCGAGGCCATCGCCGTGGAATTCGTCGCTCACGCAATCCATATCGACCTGCAGTTCACGTTTTGGGCCAGCTTTTTTGACATATCTTGGCATACCGCCATATTCTTCGTGTGTATTCACAAATCCGGCATCTTTCAAAGACTTTTCGTAATTGAGCACAAACGACAGCGGTACATTTTTGTAGATATAGTCTGTCTGGGTCTTGGCATCGTCTGGCGGCAGGAATTCGGCATATTGTGCGGGTTTCCCGCTTTCATCCAAAGGAATGGGGATGCCTTTGTCGGGGATTTGTGCATATAAATCCTGAACAGCTGCGGTGTCTGTGTCTGCTTTGGCTTCGTCAGCTTTAGCATCTGCCTTGGGTTCATCAGCTTTGGGCGCATCAGCTTTGACTTCGTCGGCTTTTGGTGCATCAGCTTTGACTTCGTCGGCTTTTTGCGCGATTTCGGTGTTTTGTGGGGCTGCATCTGTGTTTGCTTTATCCGCAGGCTTGTTGCAGGCAGATAAAAAGACGAGCAGGGCGAGTGATGTGATGATGGACGTGGTGATTTTGGTCATGTTGGATCCTTAAAAAAGCGAAATAAAACTAATTGTTTATGTGGATATTTCGCAGAATTATCAAGCAAAATTTGCGCAGCGTATTGGCCGCAGCGCGGCCAATAGCGAGCACCCAGGCGTGCAGCATGCGCGCCTGGGGCGCGGCGTATGCAGGGGCGGCCGCATGGCCGCACCAAATAGCCGCGTGCCTTCAAAAAACAGCCTAATCCTGGCTTTCTGATCTTCTTTTGTCGATTTGTCTGCAAATCAAGCCGTAGATGATGAGCGCGACACCGGCGGTTGCGGCAATGGCAAAGAAATAGTACCAGATGTGATGCGCATTGGCGTAGCGGGCGGCGATTTCGGCTTCCGAGAGGCCGGCTGGGAGGGTTGCGCGGTCGGGACAGTATTGTTCGAGCAGAAATCCGCTGATAAAGAAGCCGAAGATGGCCGAGAAAAACGAGTGCAGGTGCGAGAATCCGAGGTAAACGCCCTCCTCGCCCTTGGGCGCCTGCAGCGAGAAGAATTCGAGAAAACGCGGCGAAATGAAGCATTCGGCGATGCCTTGCAGCGCGATGCCGACGATGAGCATGAACGTGAACGGGTGCAGACCGAGAATCGAGTCGCCGAATCCGTCGCGCATCCACGGGCCCAGGCTCATGGCGAACGCCGACACCGGCATGATGAACATGCCAATCGTCATCGACGTGAGCGCTTTTCTTTTGCGCATCCACTGCGTGATAAATATGACGCAGATGACCACGACGAGCGGGTTCACGTTTGCGATCCACTCGGGGCGCGCGCTTTCGCCGACCGTGCGAATCACGTATTTGGGCATGGTTGCGTAAAGCTGCTGCTGCACCGTCCAGAACCCGGCGATTATCAGCGTGAGCGCCATCAGACGGCCGTTCGTGAGAATCTTGATCAGGCTTTTGAACAGCGCGCCAAACGATTTCTGCTCGGTCTGCGCCTGCATGGGATGATAGAATAAAAGCGCGCACGTCAGCGCCAGCAGCGCCATGCCGCCCGAAAAGAAATTGACGTATTCCAGCCCGACGCCCTGACGAATATACGGCACAAACGTCTTGCCCAGAAACGCGCCGATGTTGACAGTCCAGTAAAATAGCGAGAATCCGCGTGCGCGGTTCGTTTCGTCGGTGACTTTTGCGACGGTGCCCGTGATGAGCGGTTTGACGAACGCCGACCCGACCACGAGCACGACCAGAAACAGACAGACCGTGATTTTGTTGTGCCACACGCCCAGCATGGTGTAACCGAGCGAGAGCAGCCCGAACGCCAGAATAATCGCGGGCCTGAACCCGATGCGGTCGGCGATGATGCCCGCAAACGGTGGCAGCAGGTAGAGCGTGCCCGAGAAAATGCCCGAGATGATGCCGGCCTGGACATCGGTAAAGCCGACGACAATCGACAAATACAGCGTGATGACGATAAAAAAGCCGTAGTAGGCGGCGCGTTCGCACAGCTCAATCGAGTTGGCGATCCAGAACGATCGCGGAAATCGCCACGAACTCTTTTTCTCGCCGGCGGATTGTGTGTTTTCAGACATCCAATTTCTCCATTCATAAGCAAAAAAAACACCGTGCTGCACGATGAAACACGGATGCCTATGAATTATCGGATATCGTCGAAAACTGCAATTGCTGATTTGTATGGTGGCGCGGGCTATCGGCGCGAAACGCGCCGATACGCCCTGCGCACGCGGCTATCTGCGATACGCCGCGTGATGATTGGGAGCCGTGGGTGGCGCTGCGCTTCACCCACGGCTAATGTCAGGCGCCCCTACGGGGCGCAAGCTGTCCAGTCTCCATTGCAGCCGTTGGGGCATTCTATAATTTGACTTTCTTTAATAGATGCTGTGCCATCAAAAGGAGTATCTTGGCTAGCTGGGGTAAATGCGTATGATGCCTTTTGTAAAGTCAATTTATTATAAAAATCAATGCAAATCGTACTATCAAACCATGCAGTTGTAGTATTGCTAAAGATGCACGAAAACTTCTCTTTGTCAAATAAGTTATTACATGAAACGTCTCGAATTCCTTTATATCGACAGACTCTAAAGTTAAATTCTGAAAGATCGTTAGGAATGTACTTAACCGATGAACCAATCGCATATTCAGAACATTCACTCGTTTGATCATAATCATATGCGTTGTCTGTTCTGTTTGAATTGCAACCATCGGGGGCTGATTTGAAATTCACTTTTAGATTCTCGCTGTCAACAATTTCAAAAGTAAGAACAAGTGAATGATCTCCTTTATAATACGTTGCATCGTTATCGTTATCAACAATGCCAGGTTCGACAGAGACAGCATCGACACAAAATGATAATTTATTGCAAGAATCCGTGTTGCAATCGAACCATCTATAATATACTTTCATGCCTTGCGAGTACCAAAACCAGGAAGGTAAATTCTGGATACTATCTTCCGGATTTAAACCATAATAATACTTAATGAAACTTTCAATGTCGGATACATTGCATTCCTTTTGGCAAACATTAAAAATGCTACTGCCTCCACCTGGACACGATGTCGTCTTAAATGTGGCATCAATGTTAGCATTGTCGTCTAGTAAAAGACTGCATTCGAATGGCTGCATCTGATTGTCGATTGTCACATTATTATTGATATTAAAATCAATACTACTCGTATGCGCCGAATATAAGCTAATTGTGTTGTTGTTGCATCGAATCGCGTGTTCATATCGCTGAGTATTGACATGTATTCCAGATGAACATATATCAATGCTAAGTTCATTACAATCCGATGGAATTTTGGGCTTTTTATCTGAGATCCGGTATTGACCATTAAGACATACGCCTAAATCATTATGCTCAGAGTTGCAACTGACAATGTCTTCTGATTTATCCCACTTGCCTGTATTACATGAATATAGTTTTGAACCGATCTTCTCTAAATCAAAGCATTTTTTGTCTATGCCATTACACTCTGCACACCTTGTTCCATCACTGCTGCATTGTAATCTTGCTGGCGAATAATACTCTTGATTATAGACTTCACATTGTCTGTTATGATTGATGGTCCAATTTGGTGATCCGAGTTTGGCTAAGATCGCATTCACGCGTTCTTCTGAATATTCCCAGTCTGTAGACCAGTTTCCATTAAGACAATAATCGATAATGCCTTTCCCATCTGCGTCCGTACATTTGATTGAGTCATTCTGGCAAATTCCACATGTTTCTCTTGGTGTACAGGATGCATCACCTTCACAATTCTCTTTACCCCACTCACCATTCGCTGTGCATACAGGGATTTCTCCTATTCCTGTATCTGGATTGTTGGAACATTTATTTTCTTCTTTATCGCCTGGAGCACATTCTGTGCATTTCTTATCAGTCGCACATTTACAATCTTTTATCTTTGTCCATTCTCCATCAGTACATCTGCTGAATACACCACTATTTGTATCGCTTGATATACTTTCACATTTCTCATCGTTCTCTTTGCAATCGGCACATATGGCATTCATATCTGACTTTTTAATACATGATGTTAATTCGCATGTTTCTTGATTAGTCCAAACACCTCCTACACATTTTTGTACGGTCTTTTCATCGCATCTCATAAAGCCATTTTGGCAATCTGGATTACTTTTGGCCGAACATGTCATTTCTGCGTTACATATGACTCCCGGATCACAAATATCTTTGCATTTACATGCACCCTTATCCTCGATAAACTCACCTCCGCTTCCCTCACAAGCCAGCTTCAGTGCATTTTGCCCCTCGCTTTCGCAGCCACTCGCCAAACATCCGGCCACAGATATTGCCGCAATACAAATCAGGTATTTACGCATATTTTTGTCTCCTCTGTATCTTAAAATGTGAATGCGATTGATGAATAGTTGGGCGAGATTTGGAAAGATAGTTCTTTGGAATTGTCGTCTTTGTGATTCTTGCGGTATTTGTAGCCGAAATAGCCCGACAGCGCAGTGCCGATAACGGTGACGCCGATGCCTGCGCCGACCAGACCCCAGGCCATTGGGTAGCTGGATTTCACATAATTCTCGGGGGATCCTGCGTTTGATCTGGAGCCGATGGCTTTGTCTTTGTTCTGCACGACCAGAACTGCGCCGACCGCTGTGAGTATCAGTCCGGTGCCGCCGATGGCGACACTGGTCCACAAAAGCGCATCATCGGCCTTGTGGGAATCGTTCACTTCTTCCTGCAGCGCAATCGATTCACCGGCGGTGAGCTGGGTGGATTTGAGCTGAGCTTCGAGCTGGGCAATCGTCTCGGCCTGGCTTGCGATGGTCGCTTCCCGCGCCTTGATATTCTCGGGATCTGCCTCGGGATGTGCGGCGATGTATTTGTCGCTCCATATCTGGTCGAGGGCGTTCTTGTCGACCGAAAACCGCTCGGTGTTCTGCGTCGACTTCTGCAGATAAAACAGATATTTCTCTTTATCGCCAAGGCCTTTGTGGATATAGGCTATGGTGTAATTCAGAATTGGCGAAAGTTCGCATATTTTTTCCAGTTCGCGGCTGTATTGAAGTGCGGCTGTGTAGTCTTTGTTTGTGTAGGCCTCATTCAGCTTTTCGAACGTGGCATTCCAGGTCTTGTTGTTTTCGAGGTTGTCGCAGCTGTCGGCAAATGCAGAAGAAATCAGAGCTAAACTGCATAGCCCCCCTCCTGCGCATGTGTAGGCAAACTTAAGAAATCCGGACAGTTTGGGCATCTTTGGGTTCCTTGTGTAAATGGGACGTTTAATGGAATGTGATGAATTTTTGTACAGCAAAATTGCGCTTTTGCAAATGTGAGTGCATATCTGCGCCTGCTGCATATGGCGTGTTTAGCACAACTGAATCGGTAGTGATAGAAAAAAAATTCCACCTACACCACAAATGTTCTCATCGCGCATTGGTGTGATTTTGCTTTCCTATCGTATACCATCGCCACAGCCAGCACCTCGCCATGGTAATTCTGCAGATCATTTACAGAAAAAAATTTTCTGTCTTCGACCTGTTTGATGGCCGATTCGGTCGAGTCATCAAGCTTGAGTTCGAATATCGTGGGGATCATATAGCATTTTGCCAAGTGCATCACCTTCTGTAACCGCATCTGGCCATACTTTTCTTCAATTCTTTGCCAATCTGCTGATAAATCATTGGCACGAATTCCATTGGATCATTTACATAATCCCGCAATTCCTGTGCATCAAAACTGACGACCGCATATTTATTGATATGCTGTTCGTAAGACTTGAGCCTGTGTACGGCGAGTTTGTCGAACAGATCGTGGCTGTCGTATGCGTTGCAGTAATAGGCGGCGATCATTGCGGCGGCCATCGATTTTCCAAAGCGCCGGGGACGCGTCATGCAGACATAACCACTGTCTTTTCCAAGCCATGCGTTCAGGCTCTTGAAAATACCAGACTTGTCCACATAAATCTCATCTTCAGTGTACCGGCTGAAAATCGTCTTTGGTGGATTCACATAAACACCCATCTCAACCTCCTTGGGCCGCGCTAACAAGGGCTCATTCCTCTTGCCCATCTCCACCATAGCTCGCTCTTTGCAAATGGCGAGCGATTTTTGGGGGGAGGGGGAGCAGCGCAGGCTATCGGCGATACGCCGCGTCAATATGTGGAGTGGTGGCACGATTAAAGATGCTCGCAGGGCTTCTGTTTGAACAGATTCATGCCTGCTTTAAATGCTGTAGAAATGCTGTAGCCTTGGGAATACATCTCGTTAGCCTTGAACTGTGCGAGCGATTTGGGTATTATTTATTGGGCGCTGCAGACTTTGTTTTGTGGTTATGAGCAATTACTGATTCTGGCATGGGGTATCCCTTTGGCGCTGTTTCACGATTCTTCACCGGCTGTATCAAGTCTGTGAATTGTGGTGATTTGTGAGGAGGCAATTCAGTTGAGTTTTTTTCATAACATAAATAAGGGTTATATTTTCTTTCTATTCACATTTATGGTCGGCTGCAATAGCCACAATGAGACTTGCCAGTGTTCGCCAGAAACGTCGCATGCTGTAGCCGCCCAAACGGCTTGTGGGGCAGTGCCTGTCACCGCAGAAACATCGGATGTAAATAAGCATGAATCTGTGGCCGAACAAACGCCGGTTCAAACAAATAGTGGTGATGTGCCGGACAAACCACAGACGGCACAATCTGCGGATCATGATGTTCAGCAATATGGAATGGATGCGATTGAAGGTGAGCCTTTTTTCTCACTTCCGGAACCGTTTACGCTTAAGCAGTTTATGGACAAGTTTGTTGTGACACATGAATTTGCGGATAAAACACTGGACAGAAAGCGAATGACTGAGCATCCGACTAGTTTTTCAAAAGTGTCGCATACACTCAAGCATGGCAATGCAAAAGCATATATAATAAAAGTATGTCTTGATGAACGATCCTGTAGTGAACCTGATTGCAGTGATATAAAAGCCGTAATAGATTCGGATGATTGCGATACCGTTGTATTCGTTCTGGGCGTAAGAACCAATCGTCCGGAATCCAGGGTACATTTTTATGAAATCAGTGAAGAAATTGATTATTTTTATTGGCGTGGCGAGGATACCTGGGGAACACTTGATTACCGTATCGCCATGGTAAATGAAAACTGGCGCGGCAAAGCGGATTACTCGGATTACGATGTCGCTGTTCGTGAAATCTTTGATTATTCGGATAATGGCTGCTATTCGGATGGTACTATAGAATGCTTGTCCGAACATGATTCTGAATCAGATATATATTCAGAGGGTGAACTGGAATGCCTGCGAGAGGAAAAAGAACACTGGGCTTATGGGCCATACACTCTTAATAAAGTGACGGATCTAATGGTATTTATTCATGAAGGCGATGGTCATATTCTTCGGTCAAATCTTCATAATGTTGGCAAGACAGAAACCCATATTCATTATTCGTCCCGGTCAGTTCCCAATCCATTGGAAGATATCGTTCCCTATACCATGAGCGACGATTAGATTAGCAGGCACGTATCGTATCACGTGCCACGAGCCACGGGGTATATAAAAAACGCCGCGTATCGCAGATAGCGGCGTCAGCGAGCGTATGGGCGGCCCGGTGTGGCCGCCCATAGCGAGCAGGCACGTGTCGTGACACGTGCCCCATATAAAAAACAATTTACCCGACGATGAAATTAACGATGCGTCCGGGGACAATGATGGTCTTGCGGATGGTCTTGCCTTCGAGCTGGCGTGCGACGGCGGGAATGGCCTTGGCGGCAGCGATGAGCTCATCTTCGGGAGCGGATTTGTCGATTTCGACGGTGCCGCGCATCTTGCCGAGCACCTGGATACCGATGGTGATTTTGGCTTCTTCGCACTTGGCGGGATCGTAGCTGGGCCACGAGGTAAGCGA
>JAEEGL016111134.1_pt1 | contig 46675 bp, 41 predicted proteins | sample 9134231 | NCBI WGS metagenome assembly JAEEGL01 (sample SAMN16246548, study PRJNA631951) | gut metagenome | biome: gut microbiome; feature: rumen; material: fiber-attached | host: Bos | place: Iran: Karaj | collected 2018-10
CTTCGACGGCTTCCGCACCAGCCACGAAATCCAGAAAATCGAGGCTTGGGATATGGAAGACCTGCGTCCGCTCGTCGACCAGAAGGCCCTCAAGGCTTTCCGCGAGAACGCCCTCAACCCCGAGCACAACGTGACCCGCGGCACCGCCCAGAACAGCGACGTCTACTTCCAGACCCGCGAACTGCAGAACAAGTACTACGATGCTCTGCCCGACATCGTGGCCAAATACATGGCTGAGATCAGCAAGTTGACCGGCCGCAACTACGCCCCCTTCACCTACTACGGTGCCGCCGATGCCGACAACGTCATCGTGGCTATGGGTTCGGTGACCGAGACCGTGAAGACCGTTGTCGATTACCTGAACGCCCAGGGCAAGAAGACCGGCTGCATCACCGTCCACCTCTATCGCCCCTTCAGCGTGAAGCACCTCATGGCCGTCATGCCCAAGAGCGTGAAGACCATCTGCGTCCTCGACCGCACCAAGGAGCCCGGCGCCAACGGCGACCCCCTGTACCTCGACATCGTCGAAGCCTTCAAGGGCAATGCCAACGTCAACATCATCGGCGGCCGCTACGGCCTCTCCAGCAAGGACACCACTCCCGCACAGATTATCTCCGTGTTCAATAACATGGAAGGCGAGAAGAAGAACCAATTCACCATCGGCATCGTCGATGACGTCACCTTCAAGTCCCTCCCGATCAAGAGCGAGGTTTCCATCGTGAAGCCCGGCACCACCCAGTGCAAGTTCTACGGTCTCGGTTCCGGCGGTACCGCGGGCGCGAACAAGAACACCATCAAGATCATCGGTTCCCACACCGACCTCTACAGCCAGGCCTACTTCGACTATGACTCGAAGAAATCCGGCGGCTACACCTGCTCGCACCTGCGTTTCGGCGTCCAGCCGATCAAGGCTCCGTACCTGGTGAACACCCCCGACTTCGTGGCCTGCCACGTCCCCTCCTACCTGCGCAAGTATGATGTCCTGAAAGGCATCAAGGACGGCGGCACCCTGCTGCTGAACAGCCTCTGGGATGAGGAAGAGACCATCAAGCAGATTCCGGACAACGTGAAAGCGACCATCGGCCGCAAGCACATCCGCGTCTTCATCATCAACGCGACGAAGATTGCCGCCGAAATCGGTCTCGGCAACCGGACCAACACGATCCTCCAGAGCGCCTTCTTCAAGATCACCGGTATCATCCCTTACGAGGATGCCGTGAAATACATGAAGGACGCCATCGTCAAGTCCTATGGAAAGAAGGGCGAAAATGTCGTCAACATGAACTACGCAGCCGTTGACCGTGGCGGTGAATACACCGAGATCCATGTCCCGGCCGAATGGGCCTCCCTGACCGCGAAGTTCGAGAATCCGAACAAGGACCGCCTGGCCCCTGCTTTCGTCAAGGACATCGCCGACATCGTCAACGCCCAGGCGGGTGACACCCTCCCGGTGAGCGCACTCCTTCCTTACGCCGACGGTACGATGCCTGCCGGCACCGCCGCATTCGAGAAGCGCGGCGTCGCCGTGATGGTTCCGACCTGGGATGCCGAAAAGTGTATCCAGTGCAACAGCTGCGCGCTGGTCTGCCCGCACGCCGCCATCCGTCCGTTCCTGCTGACCGAGGATGAGGCCGCCAAGGTTCCCTCCGGCGTGAAACTCGCCCAGGGCAAGGCCAACCTCAAGGAGTACAAGTATGCCCTCGCGGTGTCCGTCGACGACTGCACGGGCTGCGGCAACTGCGTGGATGTCTGCCTCTCCAAGCCGGAGAAAGCCCTCAAGATGGTCCCGTATATCGAGAACAAACAGGAGCAGCTCAGCTTCGACTACCTCAACAAGAAGGTCGGTTACAAGGAGTATGTGGACAAGAAGGCCAACATGAAGAACTCCCAGTTCGCCCAGCCGCTCTTCGAGTTCTCCGGTGCCTGCGCCGGCTGCGGCGAGACCCCGAACATCAAGGCCATCACCCAGCTCTTCGGCGACCACATGATGATTGCGAACGCCACGGGCTGTTCCTCCATCTACGGTGCCTCCTTCCCGGCCAGCCCGTACTGCACCAACGCCGGCGGCCACGGTCCCGCATGGGCCAACTCCCTGTTCGAGGACTTCTGCGAATTCGGTCTCGGCATGAAGATCGGTTCTGACCGCGCCCGCGAGACGGTCGCTGCCTGGATGCGCAAGGGGCTCGAATGCTCCTGCTGCACCGATGAGATGAAGGCCCTCTATGCCAAGTGGCTGGAAGCGCCGCAGGATGCCGCCTCGACCCGCGAGGTCGCCGACGCCCTGGTTCCGCTCATCGAAAAATGCGACTGCGACGTTTGCAAAAAACTCTTCGAATACCGCCACTTCATCCCGGCCCGCAGCCAGTGGATCTTCGGTGGTGACGGTGCTTCCTACGACATCGGTTACGGCGGTCTGGACCACGTCATCGCCAGCGGCGAGAACGTGAACATCCTGGTACTGGACACGGAGGTCTACTCCAACACCGGCGGCCAGTCTTCCAAGGCCACCCCGGTCGGCGCCATCGCCAAGTTCGCCGCCTCCGGCAAGAAGATCCGCAAGAAGGACCTCGGCATGATGGCCATCTCCTACGGCTACGTCTATGTGGCCCAGGTGGCCATGGGTGCCTCCCCCGTCCAGTTCTTCAACGCCATCAAGGAAGCCGAGGCGTATGACGGCCCGTCGCTCATCATCGCCTACAGCCCTTGTATCAACCATGGCCTGAAGGCCGGCATGGGCCTGAGCCAGCGGGAAGAGAAACTCGCCGTCGACTGCGGCTACTGGCATCTGTTCCGTTACAACCCCGCTCTCGAAGGCACGGACAAGAACCCGTTCTCGCTCGACTCGAAGGAGCCCGACTGGTCCAAGTTCCAGGACTTCCTCAAGGGTGAGGTCCGCTTCGCTTCCCTGTACAAGCTCTTCCCGGAGCGTGCCCAGGAGCTCCTCGACAAGACCGAGGAATTCGCGAAGGTCCGCTATGGCACCTACAAGCGCCTCGCCGGGAAATAGTCCCGTAGGCCGCAACGAAAAAAGAGACGTCCCCGAATCCGAGGACGTCTCTTTTTTGAATGAAGTTCCTTAAAAAAAATTATGCCTCGCTGATGGCTTCGTTCGGGCAGGTGCCTTCGCAGGCGCCGCAGTCGATACATTCGTCAGCGTTGATGACATAGGAGGCATCGCCGGCGGAGATGGCGCCCACAGGGCAGACATCGGCGCAGGAGCCGCAGGAGACACAAAGGTCGGGGTTGATGATTCTTGCCATAGTTGTAATATCCTTTAAAATTGTTGTCACAGTTTCCGGCCACAAAAATAAGGCATTAAATTTGAATTTCAAAGGAAACTGCCGTAACTTTGTCGAGATATGAAAGAGACTTTTTTGATTTTCCTGACCGCCGTGGGCATTCTGGCCTGCGGAAACCGGCGTCCGGCGGACAAGGTCCTCGATCAGCTTGCCGCGTCGGCCGACCATCCCGTCATGGCGCTTCAGCCCCCGCTCAGCGACTCCGACAGCGTCCGGATCAGCGATGTAGTGGTCCTGGACCATACCGTCCATGATTTTGGGACCCTCTCTATCAAGGACGGCCCCCAGAGTTGCCAGTTCAAGCTGACGAACATCTCCGACAAGGACATCGTCATTTACGAAGTCGTCGCCTCCTGCGGCTGCACCGACGTCCAATGGACACGCAAGTCCATCGCCCCCGGCGCCTCCGGCACGATTACGGCCACCTATAAAAACAACGACGGTCCCTACCCCTTCGACAAGATGCTGACCTGCTACATCGCCGGCATCGAGCGTCCGGTGATCCTCCGGCTTCGGGGCGTGGTGCGGAAGAAATAACTTGCCAAAATCCAGAAGAATCCGTATCTTTGTACGATATGAGTACGACGACATACAACGACGACGCCATCCAGACCCTGGAATGGCATGAGCATATCCGCAGGCGCTCCGGCATGTACATCGGACGCCGCGGCAACGGTGAACGCCAGGGGGACGGTATCTATGTGCTGCTGAAGGAAGTAGTGGACAATTCCATTGACGAGTTCTCGCAGGGTTTCGGCAAACGGATCGATATCCTGATTGAAAACGACAGGACGGTCAGCGTACGGGACTTCGGCCGCGGCATTCCCCTCGGGAAGGTCGTGGACGCCGTGTCCAAACTCAATACCGGCGGCAAGTTCGACACCGCCAACTTCCAGAAATCCGTGGGCATGAACGGCGTCGGCACCAAAGCCGTCAACGCCATGTCCTCCGACTTCTATGTCGCCTCCTACCGCGACGGACAGGTATCTTTCGCCCATTTCTCCCGTGGTCAGCTGCTGGAAAGCGGCCTCGACCAGACCAAGGAGAAGAACGGAACCTTCATCCGTTTCACCCCCGACGAGCAGATGTTCGAAGGCTATGCCTTCCACATGGAGATCGTCGAGTCCATGATCAAGAACTACTCCTACCTCAAGAAGGGGCTGACCCTGGTCCTCAACGGGACGCCGTACCGAAGCGAAAACGGCCTGCTGGACCTTGTGACCGAAAACATGAGCGAAACGCCGCTCTATCCCCTGATTCATCTGGAAGGAGAAGACATTGAGATCGTTCTGACCCATGGCAACTCCTACGGGGAGAACATTTCCTCATTCGTCAACGGACAGAACACCCGGGACGGAGGGACGCATCTGGCCGCCTACCGGGAGGCTATCGCCAAGACCTTCAAGGACTTCTTTAAGAAAGACTACAAACCCGAGGACGTCCGCCAGGGTGTCGTCGGAGCCATCGCCATCCAGATCCAGGAACCGATCTTCGAGGGCCAGACCAAGACCAAACTCGGTTCCACCTACATGTGGGAGACCGAAGTGAAGGGGCCGGACGGCGCCACCCATACGGACCGGGGACCGACCATCCGCAGTTTCATCAACGATTTCGTCACCAAGAACCTGGACAACTATCTCCACATGCACATGGACATCGTTCCGGTCATCGAGGAGAAAATCAAGGCCTCCCAGGCCGAGCGCGAGGAGATTGCCGGAGTCCAGAAAAAGACCCGCGAGCGCAACAAGAAGGCGAACGTGTACAACCGGAAACTGCGGGACTGCCGCTACCACTTCTGCGACAAACTGCCCAAGGGCAAGGAAGACGAGCGGGAGAAGACCTCCATTTTCATCACGGAGGGCGACTCCGCCTCCGGGACCATCACCAAGGTGCGCAACGCCATGACCCAGGCCGTGTTCTCCCTGCGCGGAAAACCGATCAACTGCTTCAAGGAAAGCCGCAAGAAGGTGGCGGAGAACGAAGAACTCAACCTACTGATTTCCGCCCTCGGCGTGGAGGAGGACCTCGAGAACCTGCGCTACAACAACATCATCGTGGCGACCGATGCCGATGATGACGGCATGCACATCCGGATGCTGGTGGTGACCTTCTTCATGAAATACTATCCGGACCTGATCCGCCGCGGTCATGTCCACATCCTGCAGACGCCCCTTTTCCGGGTCCATAACAAAAAACAGACGGCCTACTGCTACTCCATCGAAGAAAAGGAAGCGGCCGTCAAGAAACTGAAAACCGGCGTCGAGATTACCCGCTTCAAAGGCCTCGGCGAAATCTCCTCCCATGAATTCGTGGACTTCATCGGCGAGAACATGCGGCTCGACCCCGTGAAACTGGCCGACGAGGAATCCATCGCCGAAATCATGGAATTTTACATGGGCGACAATACCGGAGAACGGCAGCGTTTCATCATGACGAACCTCCGCAGCGAGGAGCAGCTCGAAGACGTAAACATCTGATCGTCATGGGAAAAACTAAATCAACCGTTCGCCCCGGATGGGCACGATTCTGCGGATGGCTTCTGAGGAAGCTGGGCTGGAAGAGCGTCGGCGGACCGATGAAAGAGTCCAAAGCCATCGTCCTCGGCGTCCCGCACACTTCGGCCTGGGACTTCCTGATTTGTTACCTTTTCTATACCCAATTCGGCAAGGTGGCCCACATCATGATCAAGAAGGAATTCTTCTTCTGGCCCCTCGGACCCATCCTGCGTGCCTGCGGGGCGGTTCCCGTGGACCGTTCCCATCCGGCCGCCATGGTGCGGAGCCTGATCCATGAAATGGAAGGCGCCGAAGAGTTCCACCTAGCCATCGCCCCCGAAGGTACCCGCAAGGCGGCCCGCCGCTGGAAAACCGGCTTCCACCTGATCGCCCGCGAAACGGGCTCCACCCTCTACCTCGGTTACTACGACTGGGGTCGCAAACAAATCAGCGTCGGAGAACCTTTCGCCCTGACAGACGATGTCAAGGCGGACCTCCAGCGCGTCTATGACCATTACCGCCCGCTGGGCTTCCAGGGGAAGAACAAGGACGGTTACCTCGTACCATAAAACGACTTACCCAATGGCCAAAAACAAGAAACTCAAAAACCCCTATAAGGCCTGGCGCAAATACCGGAGCCGTGAAAATGAATGCACGACCTTGCGCAAGGTCTATGACTATGCCACCGCCCATTATGCCAAGCTGGTCGCTTACCAGTATGTGAGCGGCAACCAGGCCTACACCTACGCCGCTTTCCGCACCAAGTGTGACCAGCTCTCCCAGCGCTTGACCCGCTTCGGCATCGGTGCCGGCGACAGGGTTGCCATCCTGTCGCAGAACATGCCGCACTGGGTCATCGCCTTCATGGCCACGGCCGCCTATGGTCGCGTCGTCGTCCCGATCCTCCCGGACAGCTCCGAGAACGAGGTCACGAACATCCTGACACATTCGGAATCGAAGGTCATCTTCATCTCCAAGCGCCTGATGGGGAAACTCTCCCAGGCCTGCTACGACCAGATGACCCTCGTCGTGGACATCGAGACTTTCGAATTCATCAAGAAGGACAAGGAAGAGTTCCGCTGCGACGGCTGGGTCAAGGATCCGCAGCCGGATGACCTGGCGACGATCATCTATACTTCCGGCACGACCGGAAAGGCCAAGGGCGTCATGCTTTCCCACCGGAATATCTGCCAGAATCTCAACGCCTCCTTCAAGGCGCAGCCGGCCTTCACGAGCGACCGTTTCCTGAGTTTTCTCCCGGCCGCCCATGCCTATGAGATGAACGTGTCCACGCTTTACTCCTACTATGTCGGCGCGACCTGCTACTACCTGGAGAAAGCCCCGACCCCGTCGATCCTCATCCCTGCGATGAAGAAAGTGAAGCCGACGATCGTCTGCTCGGTGCCGCTGGTCATCGAAAAGGTCTACCGCAACAGCATTGTGCCGACGGTCACGAAAAGCCGGACGCTGAGCTGGCTCAAGGAGAAGATGCCCTGGCTGCTGTATTCGCTGATCGGAGGCAAACTCCGCAAGACCTTCGGCGGGAAACTGAAGTTCTTCGGTGTCGGCGGGGCCAAGATGGACCCCGTCGTGGAAGAATTCCTCCGCAAGTGCCGCTTCCCTTACGCCGTCGGCTACGGCCTGACGGAGACGGCGCCCCTGGTGTGCAACGCCATGGTCAAGCAGAAGAAGAAAGTTGGTTCCATCGGCGTCGCTTCCTACAAAGTCGAAATCCGGCTGGACAATGTCAACCCGGCCAATGGAGAAGGCGAAATCGTCTGCCGCGGCGACAATGTCATGCTCGGTTACTACCGGGATCCGGAACGGACGCTCCAGGTACTGGACGACGAGGGCTGGTTCCATACCAACGACGTCGCAACCGTCGATGAGGATGGCTACTACTTCATCAAGGGACGGCTGAACAACACCATCCTGGGCCCTTCGGGAGAGAATATCTACCCGGAAGAAATCGAGATGGTCATCAACGACATCGACGGGGTGAATGAATCCCTGGTGATGGAGCGCGAAGGAAAACTGGTCGCCCTCGTCAAATTCGACGACAATGTCCTGGACTGGAACCAGGCCACGGAAGACAAATTCTTCGAAGAGCTGGAAGAGCGGAAAAAAGCCGTCCTTGACTGGGTGAACAAACGCGTCGGGAAGAATGCCAAGATCGGCGAAGTCGACGCCATGAAAGAGCCTTTCGAGAAGACGGCGACCTCCAAGATCCGCCGCTTCAAATACAAGGATTCCCATGGCGACGAGCCGGTGAAGCCCGACGAGGGCGAAAAGAAAGACTGACCGCAAGGGCCAGCCTTTCCGCAAAACTACCTGACGGCGATCGACGCAGTTTCTCTCAGGCGAGGTTTGCTAGGGCGAAGTTACACTTCCCCGCCTTGTCTGCCAAAAATCTGCGAAGAAATAATCTTTCAATGTAAATCGCTGTCTATCAACGAGATAAAAGAGAAAGCCGAAAACGCATTTTGCATTTTCGGCTTTTCAGCTATCTCCGGGCAGCGTCCGGATGAAAGAGAATAATGGTCCAGGGCGTGGAATCAATGCCTATATTTCAAAAAATCTTCGTAACTTGCGACGTTGAAAAAAACGGGCTCACCATGGGAATGTACATCAACGTCGGAAATTCCGGCTTCCAAAGAGCGCTTAACAGCGAATATGTAGATAAGTCTGGGCTTATCGCTGTCGTCAACCGCACGCTTTTCACGGAACGCAGTTTCAGTTGCGTCACCCGCAGCCGCCGCTTCGGGAAGTCCATGGCCGCCAAGATGCTCTGCGCCTATTACGACAAATCCTGCGATTCCCGCAGCCTGTTTGCAGACCTGGAGATTGCCTCGCACCCGTCATTCGAGAAGCATCTGAACAAGTATCCGGTCATCTTTCTGGATATCTCGGACTTTATTACGCGCTTTGACGGCGAGACCATCGTTGGCGAGATGGACAGGAGGTTGCGGGATGACGTGAAGGCAGCCTATCCTGACATTCCTGTCCAGGACGGTGATGATCTTATGGACTACCTCGGGCGAGTCGTTGCCGCCACAGGGGAGCCCTTTATCTTCATCATCGACGAATGGGACTCCATCTGCCGGGAGTTTGCTCCGGAAAGTCCGGCTATGGACAAGTATGTGAACTGGCTTCGCCGGCTGTTCAAGGGAGGCCAGTCATCGCAGGTCTTCGCCGGCGTTTACCTGACCGGCATCCTGCCCATCAAGAAATACAACACCCAGTCGGCACTCAATAACTTTGTAGAGTACTCTATGGTGGAGCCTGGCGATATGGGCCGCTTCTTCGGATTCACCAAGCAAGAAGTCTGCGCTCTTGCCGGGAAACACGGCCTGGACTTCGACGAACTGGAGAAATGGTACGACGGCTACCAGATCGGTGACGAGCCTTCCATATTCAATCCCAACAGCGTAATGATGGCTCTCTACAGCCGCCGCTGTCGCAGTTTCTGGGCAGCCACAGGCGCCTTTGACGCCGTTGCAGCTTATATCCGGATGAACTACGAAGGGCTCAAGGATGACATCATCAATATGCTCGCCGGGGGACGCTGCAAGGTAAATCCCACCAAGTTTGGGAACGATATGCGCGACATCCACAGCAAGGATGACGTACTGACGGTACTCATCCATTTGGGCTACCTTTCCTACAATTGGCGCAAAGACGAATGCTACATTCCCAACAAGGAAGTAGCGGGAGAGATGGCAAACGCTATTGAAGCCAACCACTGGAAACCGGTCGTGGACGCCCTGCAGAAGTCTGAAAAGCTGCTCGCAGCGACTCTTGCCGGCGATGAAGAGGCCGTGGCCCGAGGCGTGGAAGTCGCACACGACGAGAATACCAGCATCCTCAGTTACAATGACGAGAATTCACTCTCCTGCGTTCTGAGTATCGCCTATTACTATGCCCGCAACGACTACGTCCTGCACCGGGAACTGGCTTCCGGCAAGGGATTTGCGGACATTGTCCTCATCCCTAGGAAAAACGTGGACTCCCCCGCCGTCGTCATTGAACTGAAAGTGGACAAGGATGCCGATGCCGCCATTGACCAGATTCGCCGCAAAGAGTATCCTGCCAAGGTGGCGGAATATGCCGGCGACCTCCTCCTCGTCGGCATCAGCTACGACCGGAATACGAAACAGCACAGCTGCAGGATCGAGCAGGCATAATGCTGCCCTGCAGCGTAACAGGGAAAAAAGAAAACCGGCCGGAAGCGCAGCTGCGTTTCCGGCCGATCATTATAAAGGGAAAAATTATTCAGCGACAACGTTGAACTTGAAGCTTCCCTTGATGCCCTTGTAGAGCTTCACGGCGGCCTCATACTCACCGGCTTCCTTCACCTCGGCGGCGAGGATGGTGATGTCCTTCTTGTCAATCTGAAGGCCCTTGGCTGCGAGCGCCTCGGCGAGGTCCATCGTGGTAACGGAGCCGTAGAGCTTTCCACTCTCGCTGACTTTCACCTTGACCTCGACGGTCTGGGCGCTGAGCGTAGCGGCAAGCGCCTCGGCATCAGCCACGAGTTTGGCCTCTTTGTGGGCGCGCTGACGGAGGGTCTCTGCGTGCTGCTTCTTGACGGACTCGGTGGCAATGGTTGCCAGGCCCTGCGGCACGAGATAATTCATGGCGTAACCGGCCTTGACCTTAACGATCTCACCTTCGTAGCCGAGATTGGCTACATCTTTCTTCAGCAAAATTTCCATAAGGCAGATTATTTAAGAAGGTCAGTGACATACGGAAGAAGAGCAAGGGAACGGGCGCGTTTGATCGCCTGGGAGACCTTGCGCTGGAACTTCAGGGAAGTACCGGTCAGACGGCGCGGAAGGATCTTGCCCTGCTCATTCAGGAACTTTTTCAGGAACTCAGGGTCCTTGTAATCGACATACTTGATGCCCGCTTTCTTGAAGCGGCAGTATTTCTTCTTGCGAACCTCGACAGTCGGAGGGTTGAGATAGCGGATAGCGTTGTTTTCAGTAGCCATAATTGTTTCCTCCTATATTACTCTGCGGCGGGAGCTTCGGCTGCGGGGGCAGCTTTGGCGGCCTTGTTGGCGCGGCGTTTCTCGGCATAGGCGACAGCGTCCTTGTCCAGGGCGACGGTCAGGAAGCGGATGATACGCTCGTCACGGTGATACTGGGTTTCGAGGGTGGCAACGAACTGGGAGTCGGCCTTGAACTCGATCAGGTAATAAAAACCTGTGGTTTTGTGCTGGATCGGATACGCGAGCTGACGCAGGCCCCAATCCTCTTCGTACACAACCTCACCGCCATTGTCGCGGATGAGCTGGGTGTACTTGGCAACCGCTTCCTTCATCTGGGCCTCAGACAAAACGGGAGTTGCAATGAAAACGGTTTCGTACTGGTTAACCATTGTTAGGTAATTAATTGTTAATAAATGTTTTACAGTCCTTCCCGGAGAAACTTTCCCCGAAAAGGACTGCAAAGATACGCAATTATTTCTGAAAAAACAAGTCTTACTTCTTCGGAACGTTGCGAAGGACCGCTTTCAGATAGTCCCAGGTCCGTGCGACGGATGCGATGTTAACCCGCTCGTCCGGTGAATGGGGATACTTGATGGTCGGGCCGACGGACACCATTTCCCAGTTGGGATATTTGGCGCCCATGATGGCACATTCCAGTCCGCCGTGGGTCGCCATGATCTTCATCGGCTTCCCATAGACTTTCTCATACTGCTCCATCATCACTTTGTTCATCGGGGTGTCGAGTTTCGGCGTCCAGCCGCTGTAGCCGCCCTTGAACTCGATTTCATCCGCACCGGCAAGTTCGAAAATGCTCTTGACCCGGACGGCGAGGGCCATCTTGGCGCTGTCCACGGCGCTGCGCATCAGGCTGTGGACCGTCAGCCGGCCTTTTTCAGTCCGCACAATGGCCATATTGATGGACGTCTCGGTCAAGCCTTCCATGGTCCGGCTCATCCGGATGACGCCGGAAGGGCAGGCCAGCAGGGCCTTGATGGCGCGCAGCATCACGGAAGGCTGGATGTATTTGGGGGCCGCAGGGGCCTCCTCAACGATCAGTTTGGCACCCGGGTCGCTCTCGGCGAATTCCGCACGGATGTCTGCGAAAACGCTGTCGATGAGCTGACGGACCGAAGAGAGGTTTTCCGGAGCCACGACCACCTCCGCCTCGGCCTCGAAAGGAATGGCATTGCGGAGAGAACCGCCGGTAAAGGAAACGACCTCCACCCCGAAGACTTCCACCAGCGGTAGCAGGATGCGGGCAAGGGCCTTGTTGGCATTGGCCCGGTACAGGGAGATGTCCATGCCGGAGTGACCGCCCTGAAGACCTTTCACCGTGATTTTCAGGCCCTTCCAACCGGCCTTGGTGTTGTATTTCCGGTATTTGAATTCCGCGCTGACGTCCAGTCCGCCGGCGCAGCCGACGCAGAGTTCCCCCTCTTCCTCGGAATCCAGGTTGATCAGGATATCCCCCTGGAGGACGCCCGGCTTCAGGCAGTTGGCGCCGGTCATCCCGGTCTCCTCATCGTAGGTCACCAGGACCTCGACGGGGCCATGCTGGACAGAAGGGTCCTCCAGCACGGAGAGCCCCATCGCCACGCCGATTCCGTTGTCCGCTCCCAGGGTGGTCCGGTCCGCCGTCACCCACTCTCCGTCGATGTAGGCTTTGATCGGATCTTTCAGGAAATCATGGTCCGAGTCGGAGGTCTTCTGCGGAACCATGTCCATATGGCCCTGCAGGATCACGCCCTTCCGGTCCTCAAAGCCCGGGGTCGCGCCGACGCGGATAATGATGTTGCCGGTGTCGTCCTTCACGGTCTCAAATCCATGGGAAACGCCCCAGTTATAGAGATAATCAATAACTTTTCCCTCGTGCTTGGAGGGACGGGGAATCCGGGTCAGTCCATAGAAATTCTTCCAGACGACCTGGGGGTTCAATTCATAAATTTCCATATTGTTACAGTGTTATTTGTTGGCAAGGGGATACTGCATGTCTCGGCCGAGCTGGTAGACTGGCAGGCGGGTCAGGAAGAGCAGGTCCGCCCCGTCCACCAGGCGCACCGTACAGACGGCGGGAATGCGGTAATGGACGAAACGGGTCTTGGAACTGACCTTTCCGGCAGGAACTTCCGGCTCGGGGACCGGGGTCCGGTCGAATTCCAGATAGAAGGGACGGCCGGAGAAATTGTCTCCGTCCACGAGGCCTTCACTCTCGGACAGGCGGAACGCCGTGTAGCGCTGGCTGCGGGACGAGGCCGACGGGGTCACATCGAAGCAGGCGTGCTGCTGGGTCTCCTGCTTGTAGCCGGTAAAGAGGACCAGATATTCCTGCTCCACCCGGTTCAGCTCCTCCAGGGCGGCGCCCAGCGCAGCTCCGCTGAAGGTAGCGTCCGTGTTGCCGGTCGCAATGTTAAAACGCTCGCGGCGGGCGTTGAGGATCATATCGGCCGCCTCGGAAGCCCGTTTCTCCAGGCTTTTTTCGACCAGCACTTCCTGCTGGACCGGAACCCGGCTGAAGGTCGAGTCCGTCCGGACCGTCTTGTAGAGGGTCTGCGTTTCCTTGACCATGCCGGCGGTTACGCCTTTTCCGCTGAAATCAGCGCCGGTAAGCGGGGTGAAACGCCAGGTCACATCCTGGGCATCCGCCTTTTTCGGGAAGGCGACGAGCCCCTGGGCCGATAGGGCGAGGAAGGGCTCCGCCGTCCGGGGATCCACGCTGTAGCGGACGCTTTGGTCCGCTTCCACCCGGGGGGCGACCTTGACTTCCTTCACATAGACACGGACGGCATCTTCCTGGGGCACATCCATGCCGAGATACTTCTTGGCGAACGGGGCGTAAGGCCCGGCGAAAAACACTTCCCGCACGGCATCCACTTCGACCGACACGGTCGTGACAGGCAGGCTGTACGTCACCTCCTGGGCCTGGGCGAGTGTTGCGACGGCCGCGGCGGCCGCCATCATCAGGATTCTCTTCATGTTATCTCCATCGTTTGTGCGTCCAGAGGTAGAGCCACGGCTGCTGCCGGATATCTTCCTCCAGATGCTGGTAATAGATTTCCATAATCTGCTCCGGCGTGTACTCCGAAGCGTTTTCGACAAGCGGAACGAACGCGAGTTTGTAGTGGCCGCGTTCATCCTGGCGCCAGCGGATATAGGCGACGCCCATGCCCATCTTCGAGGCCAGGTGCGCCCCGCCGGTCATCACCCAGGTCGGCTGGCTCATGAAAGAAGGGATCCGGACAGCCGAGGCTTTCCAGTACGGGAACTGGTCGGTATTGAAGACATACAGGCGCTTTTCCCGCCGGTGCGATACGGCATAGCGCAGGATCTCGTCGGATTCGATGTAATTCTTGTAGCCCAGATGCTTCACCGGGGCGCAGCGGTTTTCCCCGATGACCTGGTCCGCCAGGGCACTGTGGAGACGCTTGTACAAGACCACCACCGAATCGATGCCCCAGTGCGGGGGCTCGCTGAGACTGTAGTTCAGGAAGCCGCCCATCAGTTCCCAGTTGCCGGCATGGGAATTCAACAGCATCACGCTCGGGCAGCGGTCATAGAACGCGTTGATTTCCGCCATGTTGGTGATTTCCATCAGGCGCTGCTCCCGCAGCCTGCGGCATCCCCGCTCTCCCCGGCAGCCGCCGAACCAGATCATCTCGGCGAAAATCTCACCGAAATGCCGGTAAAAGCGGTCCAGAATCATCTTGAGCTCGTCATATCGTTTCTCGGGGAAACTCCGCGAGATGTTGATCATCGCCACATTCTCCCGGTAATGCAGGATTTTCTGGGCGAACCACGCAAACAGCCTGGCCCATTTGTAGTGCCAGCTCAGCGGCAAAAGCGCCCTGAGGCGGATGAATCCCAGCACGAGAGAGGCCCCGAATGACTTCTTCTTTTCCATATTCATCCACAAAAGTAAAAAAAATATATTATATTTGTGGAATCCACCGGGATAAAACTTAAAAATCAAAGATATGTTCAAAGGACAACCCAAAGGTCTCTTCGCCCTCGCACTCGCCAATACCGGCGAGCGCTTCGGCTACTACACGATGATCGCCGTCTTCGCCCTTTTCCTCCGGGCGAACTTCGGCCTCTCCGCCGGAACCGCCGGAACCATTTACAGCTCGTTCCTGATGCTGGTCTATTTCTTCCCGCTGATCGGCGGTATCCTCGCCGACAAATTCGGTTTCGGGAAGATGGTCACGACCGGCATCCTCGTCATGTTCCTGGGCTACCTGCTCCTGTCCATTCCGCTCGGAAGCGGCACCGTCGCCCTCGTGGGCATGCTCGCGGCCCTGCTGCTGATCGGCTTCGGCACCGGCCTGTTCAAGGGCAACCTCCAGGTGATGGTCGGTGACCTGTACAACGATCCCCAGTATGCCGCCAAGCGGGACAGCGGTTTCTCGCTCTTCTACATGGCCATCAACATCGGCGCCCTTTTCGCCCCGACAGCGGCCATCAAGATCCGTGAATGGGCCATCGGACTGGGCTTCGACGGCAATGCCGCCTATCATTTCTCCTTTGCCGTGGCCTGCGTGTCCCTGATTGTCTCGATCGCCATCTACTATGCCTTCCGGAGCTGGTTCCGTCATGTCGAAGGCGGCCATGCCAAGGGACAGAAGCAGGAGATTGTGGACACCCTCACCCCCGAGCAGACCAAAAAGCGGATGCTGGCCCTTTTCCTGGTCTTTGCCGTCGTCATCTTCTTCTGGATGTCTTTCCACCAGAACGGACTGACCCTCACCTACTTTGCCGATGAATTTACCGAGCGCAGCGCCAGCGGCCTTGCGTCCATGCCGTTCAATGTATGGAACCTCGTCGCCATCATCGCCATCGTCTACGCCCTCTTCTCCATTTTCGACCGGGAAGCCACCCAGCGCGGCAAATGGATCGGATGCGGCGTCGTTGCAGCGGCGGTCGCCTACCTCGTCTGGCAGTACAGCCGCCTGAGCGGCAGCATCGAGATCAGTGCGCCGATCTTCCAGCACTTCAATCCGTTCTATGTCGTGGCGCTGACACCGGTGTCCATGGCCATTTTCGGCGCCCTGGCCGCCAAAGGCAAGGAGCCGAGCGCACCGCGCAAGATTGCCTACGGCATGCTCGTTGCCGCCGTCGCCTTCGGCCTGATGGCCTTTGCTTCCATCGGACTGAACACCCCGGACTTCCAGGCGACGGTCCGCGGCGCCGAAGGGGAAACCCTGGTCTCTCCCTACTGGCTGATCAGCGTCTACCTGATCCTGACCTTCGGTGAGCTTCTGCTGAGCCCGATGGGCATCTCCTTCGTCTCGAAGGTCGCCCCGCCCAAGTACAAGGGCATGATGATGGGCATGTGGTTCGTCGCCACGGCCCTCGGCAACTTCCTGGTCCAGGTGGGCGGTCACCTCTGGGGCCCGCTTCCGCTGTGGGTCGTATGGACCGTATTCCTCGCCGTCTGTGTCGTTTCCGCCATCTTCATGTTCGTCATGATGGGCAAACTGGAGGACGCCACCAAGTAAGTGCCCCGCCTGTATATCATATCCGGCTGTAACGGCTCCGGGAAGACCACGGCGTCCTATACGCTGCTCCCGGAGCTGCTGGATTGCAGTGAATTCGTCAATTCCGACGAGTTTGCGAAGAGCCTTTCGCCCTTTGCGCCGGAGAGCGCCTACATCCTGGCCAGCCGCTTCATGCTCAAGAAAGTCCAGTATCTCTTTCAGCGGAGGGAGGATTTCTGCATTGAGACCACCCTTGCCACCCGTTCCCTGCTGAAAATGGTCCGCAGCGCCCAGCAGCAGGGCTATTTCGTGACCATCATCTATTTCTGGCTCAACAGCCCGGAGATGGCGGTGGAGCGGGTGGCGGCCCGGGTTGCCGCCGGCGGACACCACATTCCGGAAGACACCATCCGCCGCCGCTACCACAGCGGCCTTGACTACTTTTTCCGCTATTACATGCCCGAGTGTGACAAATGGATCCTGGCGGACAATTCCTGTCCCCCCTTCCATGTCGTGGCGGAAGGAACGCGGAAAGGGATGCAGGTGAGGGACCCCAAACTATACTCCCAGATCCAGGAGTCGCTGACCGAGACGCCGGAGGCGCCGGCGCGGGTACAGGATGTGGCCCAGGAAGTGGCCCAGGCCATCGCCCATGCTCCCATCGCACAGGACGGCATTCCCGCTTTTGTAAAATCTGACAATGATCCATCCTGAACAACACTACTTCCAGCTTTTCCGCCTCGACCGCCCGGTGCTGGGGCGCCTTGTCGCCGAGGCTCTTTCCGCGGGCGGGGACTATGCCGACCTGTATTTCGAGAACACCACCTACAGCAACCTCGTCCTCCGGGACGGGGCTGTTACGTCCGGTGGCAGCCATGTCGATTTCGGGGTCGGAATCCGGGTCCTCAACGGAGATGCCTCCGGTTATGCCTACTGTGAAAGTACCGACGAGCGGGATATGCTGGGGGCGGCCCGGAGCGCGGCCGCCATCGGCGGCGGCCATCACGGGGACGTCCCGCCGGAAGGAACCCGCGCCCGTTGGAAGGGCACGCCCAATCCCGCCGCAGACCGCTATCCCGTCCTCCGGCACTGGCGCAGCACCCCGGCTTCTGCATTCCTGCCCTTCCTGCAGGGGCTGGAGGCGGATATCCGGGGGCGGGACACACGCATCGTCAAGATCGTCGTTTCCCTGGTATGGCAGGTGTCGGATATCCTGATGTACAATTCCCTGGAAGAGCTCAAATACGAAACACGGCCGCTCGGAGCCCTTTCCGTTACGGTCGTCTATGGACAAAACGGCCATCTGGAGAACAAATCCGCTTCCCGCTCCTTCCGCTGCGGGGCCGAGATGCTCTCCCCCGCCCTTTCGCGTGAAATCGCCGCGGAAGTCACCGCCGGAGTGGACCAGGCTTTCGAAGCCCGGCAGCCCAAGGGCGGAAAAATGAGCGTCGTGATGGCCGCCGGTGCTTCGGGCATCCTGCTCCATGAGGCCATGGGGCATGCCTTCGAAGCGGATTTCAACCGGAAAGGGACGTCCGTGTTTGCCGGCAAGATGGGTCGGCAGGTCTGTCCCAAGGGCATCAACATCCTGGATGACGGTACCCTCAAAGGCGTCCGTGGCTCCCTGAATTTTGACGATGAGGGTGTGCCGGGACAGAAGACCTGCATGGTGGAGGACGGGGTGCTGACCTCCTATCTTCACGACCGGATCAGTGCCCGGCACTACGGGGTGACTCCGACCGGGAACGGACGCCGGGAATCGTTCCGCTATCCTCCCCTTCCGCGGATGCGAACAACCTATATGGAAAGCGGCACGGCGAAAGCGGAAGATCTGATTGAGAGCGTCTCCAGAGGCATCTATGTCCAGGACTTTGCCAATGGACAGGTCCAGATCGGGAAGGGTGATTTCACCTTCTATGTCAAGTCCGGCTACCTGATTGAAAACGGCCGGCTGACCCAGCCCGTCAAAGACATCAATATCATCGGAAACGGGCCGAGAGCCCTGCAGGACATCGTCGCCGTGGCGGACGACCTTCTGATTGACAAGGGGGCATGGACCTGCGGGAAAGAGCAGTCGGTGCCCGTTTCCTGCGGCATTCCCACTGTTCTCATCCGTTCGCTCACCGTCGGCGGTATCCAATAGTACGACGCCATGACAGACAACAAAGCCTATTACACGACCCTCGCCCTCGATCTCGCCCGGAAAGCCGGAGCGGAGGCGGCCCGCGTCACCCTCAACGAAACGCTGCTGGAACTATCCGGGGTCCTCAACGGCCGGATCGACAAAATGACCCACGCGCTGGACCGGAGCCTGCAGCTGGCCCTTTTCGTAGACGGACGTTTCGGCACTTTTTCCACCAACTTCCTGGACGAAAGCGCCCTGGAGCAGTTTGTCTATCAGTCCGTCGCCATGGTCCGGATGCTGGAACAAGATCCCTGCCGCTCCCTTCCGCCCCTGGAGCGGACGGTCCGGAAGGCCCTCAGCGGAAAGGAACTCGGACTTTGGGATGAATCGTGGCAGCAGTGGACACCGCAGCGGCTGCGCACGCTGATCCTGGAAGCTGCACTTTGGGAGCGGAAAGAGGCGCTGGAACAGGGTTTCCGGCTGATTGCCGAAGAGGGAGAACTGTCGGTCAATGTCTCGGACAGTGTCGTCGTCGATTCGAACGGTCTCTATGCCAGGCACATGGAAACGAACTTCGAACTGGGTTTTGAAGTGACCGTGGAAGATGCCCAGGGACAGCATTATGAAGATTACTGGTGGGATGCCTCTCAGACGCGGGAAGGGCTCACTCCTGCCTTGAAAACCTGCGCCGAGAAGGCCCTCCAGCGGGCCCGGGCGCAGATGGCACCCCGGGAGATCCCCGGTGGAAAAAGGACGATGGTTGTCGACGCGGAGTGTGCCTCGCGCCTTGTGACTCCGCTGCTGAACGCCCTCGGCGGATACAGCATCCAACAGCAGAATTCCTTCCTCCTGGACAAAATCGGGCAGCAGCTCTTCCCGAAGGAGCTGACCCTGATGGACCTGCCCTGCACCCCGGGTGCGACCGGTGCCAAACTCTTTGACAGCGAAGGTGTTGCGGCGAAAGATTTTCCCATCATCGACCAGGGCGTTCCGACCCGTTATTTTGTCAACACCTACATTGCCCGGAAGACCGGCCTCCCTGCGAGCATCGAGGCGGCGACCCGTCCGGTGCTCCGCCCCTTCGGCGGCTGCCGGACAAGGGATGACCTGCTGCGGAAAATGGGCTCAGGCATCTTTGTCACCGGCTTCAACGGCGGCAATTCCAACACCTCCACGGGGGATTTTTCCTTCGGCATTGAAGGCTTTGCCTTCGAAAGCGGAAAGCTGACGCATCCGGTCCGGGAAATGCTGATTTCCGGCAATCTGATCAGCCTCTGGGCCTCCCTGGCAGCCACCGCCGACGACGCCCGGTTGTGTATGTCGAAATTAATTCCGACCTTAGCGTTTTTGAATGTAGATTTCAGCGCGTGAAAACGGCGGTTGTCATATTGAACTGGAACACCGAAGCGTACCTGCTGCGTTTCCTGCCTTTCCTGCTCTCTTCCGTAGAAGGCATGGAGGCAGAAATCATCGTGGCGGACAACGGCTCGACCGATGCCTCCCTGGAGGTGATGCAGCAGCATTTCCCCGGGGTCCGCGTCATTTCGCTGGACACCAATTATGGCTTTACAGGCGGTTACAACCGCGCTTTGGCGCAGGTCGAGGCGGAGTATTTCGTACTGATCAATTCCGACATCGAGGTACCCCGGCAGTGGCTGCGTCCCCTGGTGGACTGGATGGACACGCATCCTGAGTGCGGCGCCTGCGGCCCGAAACTGCTTGCCTTCGACCAGCGGGACCGCTTCGAATATGCCGGTGCGGCGGGCGGCCTAGTGGACCGCTATGGCTTTCCCTTCTGCCGGGGCCGGGTCCTGCAGCACGTCGAAAAAGACCGGGGACAGTACGACACACCCTGTGATGTGCTCTGGGTCAGCGGCGCCTGCCTGATGGTCCGCAGCAGCCTATGGCGTTCCCTCGGCGGCCTGGACGAGCGTTTCTTCGCCCATATGGAGGAAATCGACCTCTGCTGGCGGATCCAGCTCGCCGGATACAAAGTCACCGTGGTCCCAGACTCCGAGGTCTATCACATCGGCGGCGGGACCTTGCCGAATGAATCCCCCCACAAACTGAAACTCAACTTCCGGAACAACCTGCTCCTGCTGGAGAACAACCTTCCCGCAACGCTCGGCTCTACGCTGAAAGCCCGTCTCCGGGTGTTTACCCGTAAATGCATGGACGGAGCGGCTGCCCTTGTGTATCTGATGACACTGCGCCCGGCCTTTTTCCGGGCCGTCTGGGATGCCCACAAGGAATACCGGCATCTCCGCAGGAGGCTTCCGCACATCCATGCCAAGCCCATTCCGGTGGTCGGACTCTATCCCCACTGGATCGTTCCCAAAGCCTTATTCAAACGGATATGAAAATCATTATCGAAGGAGCCGGCCAGGTTGGATCGCACCTGGCGAAACTGCTCTCGATGGAGGGCGGTGAAGTCACCGTTATCGACGACGACCCGAAGCGGCTGGCCGCACTCTCTTCCGCCGCAGACGTCGTGACCCTGGAAGGAGGCCTTTCTTCCATCGATCTCCTGCACCGCGCCGGCTGCGCCAAGGCGGACCTTTTCATCGCCGTCAATCCCTACCAGTCCCAGACCGTCAACATCGTCAGCGCCCAGCTGGCCAAGCGCCTGGGGACCAAACGGGTCATCGCCCGTATTGATGACGAGGACTACCTGCTGCCGGAGAACAAACTGATGTTCAAGGACATGGGGATCGACCTGCTGTTCTATCCGGAAAAAATCGCCAGCGACGAAATCCTGTCCATGCTCCGGCACACCGCCTCGACGGACGCGATGGACTTCGCCAACGGAAAACTGCGCCTCGCCGTGTTCAAACTCGACGACGACGCTCCCCTGCTGGACATGAAGGTAGCCGAATTCACGGCCGCCCTTCAGGAAAAAGCCCCCGGAGAGGGGATGCGCGTCATCGCCATCGCCCGCGGCTCCGAGACGCTCATCCCGAAATTCGACACCAAGTTCAAATACAATGACATGGTGTATATCCTGTCCCGGAGGGAGGGCATGAGTGAGATCATGCGCCTGCTCGGGAAAGATGATATCCGGATCCGCAAAGTAATGATTCTCGGCGGCAGCGAAATCGGCGTGATGACGGCCGAGCGGCTCGCCAAGCAGGACCTCGACGAGATCAAGCTGATCGACATCGACAAGGAAAAAGCCCGCGACCTGTCGGAAAAACTGCCGGATGAGGTAACGGTGGTCAGCGGAGACATCCGGAATTCGGATTTCCTCGTGGAGGAAGGTATCCGGGAATTCGACGCCGTCGTTTCCGTCGCCGGCAATGACGAAGCGAACATCCTGGCCTGCGTCGTGTCCAAGCGCTTCGGCGTGTCCCGCGTCATCGCCCAGGTCGAAAACCTGGAATATGTGCGGCTGGCCGAGGAAATGGGCGTTGACACGGTCATCAATAAGAAACTCATCACCGCCTCGCGCATCTTCCGCTTCACCCTGTCCGACAAGGTCCGCTTCGTCCGCTATATGAGCGGCACGGATGCCGAAGTGCTCGAATATACCGTCGCTCCCGGCGCCCGGATTACCAAGGACAGCCTCAAGAACCTGGATTTCCCCTCCGACGCCATCATCGGCGGCGTAATCCGCGGGGGCGATTCCTTCATCGCCGTCGGCGATACCCATATTGAACCCTACGACCGGGTGGCCGTTTTCGCCCTGCCCTCGGCCGTCAAAGACGTAGACCTTTTCTTCAAATAATGAAAGCATACAAATCCTTGACTGATGCGCAGATCCGGCAGCTTATCTCCGCCGGATGCCGTTCGCTAGACTGGAGCCGCGTAAAAATCCGCGGCGGTGTAGAAAACATCACGGACACGGAATTCTCCGGAGACGTAACCATCGGCTCTCTGGAGGGCTCGTTCACCCTGCCGGGCGGAGTCGTCCGCGCCAGCGGGATCCACCATGCCCGCCTCCACAATGTCAGCATCGGAGACGGCTGCCTGATTGACAACATCTCCAACTATATCGCCAATTACGACATCGGAGCGCACTGCCTGATCGAAAACGTGGACCTGCTGTTCATGGACGGGGCGGGACGTTTCGGCAACGGGGTGGAAGTTTCCGTCCTGAGCGAAACCGGCGGCCGGGAAGTGAAAATCTTTGACCGGATGGACGCCCAGACGGCCTACATCATGGCCATGTACCGCCATCGCCCGAAGCTGATCGAACAGCTCAATGCCCTGGCCGAAGACTATGCCGCCGCCCAGGAAAGCCTACGTGCCCGCATCGGGGACCATGTCTTCATCCGCAACACCCGCAATATCAACGGCGTCAGGATCGGAGACCATGCAACCATCAGCGGAGCCAGCCGCCTGCGCAACGGAAGTATCCGTTCCAACGCCGTCGCTCCCGTCTACATCGGCCATGGCGTCATCATGGACGACTTTATCCTCGAGAGCGGCAGCCGGGTAGAAGACAACACGACGATGACACGCTGCTTTATCGGCCAGTGCTGCCGTTTCGGCCATGGCTACAGCGCTTCGGATTCCCTCTTTTTCTCCAACTGCCAAGGAGAGAACGGTGAGGCCTGCGCCATCTTTGCAGGTCCTTTCACGGTCACGCACCACAAGTCCACCCTGCTGATTGCCGGCATGTTCTCCTTCATGAACGCCGGCAGCGGATCCAACCAGTCCAACCATATGTACAAACTGGGTCCGATCCACCAGGGCATCCTGGAGCGCGGGGCCAAGACCTCGTCCGACTCCTACATCCTCTGGCCGTCCCGCATCGGCGCCTTCTCGCTGGTGATGGGCCGCCACGTCACCCATTCCGACACGACAAACCTGCCGTTTTCCTACCTCATCGAACAGCAGAATACGACCTATCTGGTCCCCGGGGTGAACCTCCGGAGCGTCGGAACGGTCCGCGATGCCCAGAAATGGCCCCGCCGCGACGCCCGCAAGGACCCCGACCGGCTGGACTGCATCAACTACAACCTGCTGAGCCCCTTCACCATCCAGAAGATGTTCAAGGGAACCCAGCTGATGAAAAACCTGCTGTACTCATCGGGCGAACTGTCCGACCTGTACTCCTATCACAGCACGAAAATCCGGAATTCCTCGCTCCGGAACGGCCTCCGTTTCTACAAGACGGCCATCACGAAATTTCTGGGGAACTCCATCATCAAACGTCTGGAAAACCTTCCCGCGGGTGCATCCGACGCCGAGATCCGCTCCGCACTGAAGCCGGATACCCCGATCGGGAAAGGCGGCTGGTCGGACATCAGCGGCCTGATTGCGCCAAAGGGCGAGATTGACGCCCTGCTCGAGCGGATTGAAGAAGGCGGGGTCCATGACCTCGGCGAGATCCAGGCGGAGTTCCACCGTATGCATGCGAATTACTACACCTACGAATGGACCTGGGCCTATGGAAAATATGCCGAATTCTTTGGCTATGATCCCGAGAAGATGACGGCGGACCAGGTCATCGACATCGTCCGGCAGTGGCAGGAAGCCGTCATCGGCCTGGACAAGATGCTCTACGAAGATGCCAAGAAAGAATTCAGCCTGGCCTCGATGACCTCCTTCGGCGTGGACGGAACCAAACTCGAAAAAGAGATGGACTTCGCCGAAGTCCGCGGCGACTTTGACTCCAATTCCTTCGTCCAGGCCGTCCTGGAGCACATCCGGGTCAAACAGGCCCTCGGCGACGAATTGATTGCACGGCTTGAAAGAAAATGATTATCTTTGCAACATGGAATTTACAGCGAAACAACTAGCGCAGGTGTTGCGCGGAACGATTGTCGGCGACGAGAACGCCACCGCGACCAAATTTGCCAAGATTGAACATGGGAAACCCGGAACCCTGAGTTTCTTTGCCAACCCGAAATACGAAGAATACGTCTACACCAGCAAAGCCTCGATCCTGCTGGTGAGCAAGAGTTTCACGCCCCGCGAGCGCGTCACGCCGACCTTGATCTGTGTCGACGATGCCTATTCGGCCATCGCAGAACTGCTGAAATATGTATCCGACAAGAAGAAAAAGGCACGCCGGCACCGCAGCCTCCGGGCCCGCTGGTTCCTGACCACCCAATTCGGAAAACAGGTGTATGTGGGCGCTTTCTCCTTCGTGGGACACCACACGAAAGTCGGCGACTATACCATCATCCACGAGAATGTCTACATCGGAGACGACTGCACCATCGGCAAGAACTGCATCTTCTATCCCGGTGTGAGGATCTATCCCGGCATGGTCATCGGAGACAATGTCATCCTTCACGCCGGCTGCGTCATCGGTTCCGACGGCTTCGGCAACGCACCCCAGAAAGACGGCAGCTGGGAGAAGATCGAACACCTGGGGAACGTCGTCATCGGCAACAATGTCGAAATCGGGGCCAATACCACCGTGGACCGTGCCCAGATGGAATCCACCATCATCGGCAACGGCGTCAAGATCGACAACCTCTGCCAGATTGCCCATAATGTCGAAATCGGCGACCATACCGTCATGGCCGCCCAGGTCGGGATTGCCGGTTCCACCAAGATCGGCAAATACTGCATCATCGCCGGACAGGTCGGCATCGCCGGTCACCTGACCATCGCGGACCATACGACTCTCTGCGCCCAGTGCGGCGTCATCGGAAACATCCGCAAGGAGGGAGAGACGCTGGTCGGATCCCCGGTTCTTCCGGTGAGGCAGTACATGCGGGCTTATGCCCACTTCAAGCAAAGCGGCGAATAGGGCCGTTTGTCTTTCCGAAGTATTTTTCTTATCTTTGTCGGCTAGAGACTGTAGACAACAAAGATAAGACGGCCTATGCACGGCAACCAGCATACACTCAAGAAAGCATACTACTTTGAAGGAAAAGGCCTCCACACAGGGACTTATGCACATATGAAACTGATGGCGGCCCCCGAAGGACACGGCGTCAAGTTCCGCCGGACCGACCTTCGTACCAAGCCTGTCATCGAAGCGCTGGCCGAGAATGTCACCAACACCGCCCGCAGTACAACCATCTCCCACAACGAAGCCCTGGTCGTGACCATCGAGCACATCATGTCCGCCCTGACGGGACTCGGTGTGGACAACGCGCTGATTGAGCTGGACAATATCGAGGTGCCGATCCTGGACGGCAGCGCCAAGCCCTATATCGATGCCATCACCCGCGACGGGCTGGTGGACCAGGGGGTGGCGCGCAAGTATCTGGACATTCCCCAGACCCTCGAAATCCGGGACGACCGGACGGGGTCCTGGGTCCGGATCGAGCCGGCCGACCACCCTTCCGCCGACATTACCGTGGACTTCAATTCCAAGATTCTCGGCATCCAGTCGGCCCATTGGGACGAGTTTTCCGACTATGCCCACGAGATTGGTGTCTGCCGGACTTTCGTCTTTTTCCATGAAATCGAATATCTCTACCGGAACAACCTGATCAAGGGGGGCGACGTGGACAACGCCATCGTCATCGTCGAGCACCCCGTTTCGGACGACCAACTTTCCGTCATCGCCCGCCTGTTCAACATGCCGGACCTCCAGATCACGGACGAAGGCTACCTGAACAACCTCCAACTCCATTTCCCGGACGAGTGCGGCCGGCACAAACTGCTGGACCTCCTCGGGGACATGCGCCTCGGCGGCGGATACCTCAACGCCAAGATCACGGCGTACAAACCGGGCCACGGCATCAACACCAAGGCGGCCAAAGCCCTGAGGGCCCTGCTGAAATAGCCCATCGACAGTAATTATCTCACTCAATATGAACAAAATCCATCCGCTCGCATGCGTGAGTCCGAAAGCCAAACTCGGCGACAACGTCGAGGTCGGACCCTTCGCATACATCGACGAAAACGTCGAAATCGGCGACGGCTGCAAGATTCTTCCGAATGCCGTCATTTTCTCGTATGTCAGAATGGGGAAAGACTGCACGGTCTTTCCGGGTGCCGTGGTCGGCGCCATTCCCCAGGACCTCAAGTTCGACGGGGAGGAGTCCTGGGTCGAAATCGGCGACCGGGTCAATATCCGTGAATGCGTGACCATCAACCGGGGAACAGCCGCCTCCGGCAAGGCCCTCACCAAAATCGGCAATGATGTCCTCGTGATGTCCTATGTCCATGTCGCCCACGACTGCAACATCGGCAACCACACCATCCTCGTCTCCAAGGTCGCCCTGGCCGGCGAGACCGACGTGGATGACTGGGCTATCGTCGGCGGAGCGTCCGTCGCCCACCAGTTCACCAAAGTCGGCTGCCACGCCATGATCGGCGGATTCTCCAAACTGACCAAGGACGTGCCGCCCTATGCCCTGGCCGGCCGTACGGAGTGCTGCTTCGAGGGGGTCAACCGCGTCGGACTGGCCCGCCGCGGATTCTCAGAAGTGGAAATCAACGAAATCAAGGACATCTACGAGACCCTTTACAACAAGGGCATGAATGTGTCCGATGCCCTCTCCTACATCGAGGAGAACTTCCCCCAGACCGAACGCCGGGACAACATCATCCGCTTCATCCGCGCTTCCAAGCGGGGTATCATCCGCCCGCCGAAACGCTGATGCTGCTGTCCACGGCATATTTCCCGCCCGTGCCATACCTGGCCCTCCTGGCCAGAGACATGACCCTGTCCCCGGACAGGGTCTGTCCTTCTACCGCCTTGATGGAAGCCTCCGAACGCTATCAGAAGCAGTCCTATCGGAACCGGTGCTACATTCTGGGCGGTGACGGCGTCGAGATGTTGCAGGTCCCCGTCGTCCATGCCGAAGACATGTCCATCCGCTCCGTTCGCGTAGACTGGTCCACCCCCTGGCTCATCCGGACGGAGCGGGCGCTGGACACAGCCTACTATAGTTCCGCCTACTTTGAATACTACCGGGACGAACTTTTCGCCATCCTCGAAGAGCGCCCCGAACGGCTGTGGGACCTCAACCTCCGGACCCTGGACTTCCTGCTGAAAAAGACCGGCATCACCTGCACCCTGCAAGAGACCGCAGACTTCGCCGCGCCCTTCGAGCCCCAGGAGGGTGCCATGGACGGCATCCCCGATGACTACCGCTTCCGGATCCACCCCAAGCGCCCCGACACCATCCTTCACGACCTCGGTCTGGAAAAGCCCTATTTCCAGGTCTTCGCAGACCGCTTCGGCTTCACCCCCGGACTCAGCGCCCTCGACCTCCTCTTCAATGAAGGCCCCGACAGCATCCTCTGGCTGAAACGGCTGTAGTATTCCCCTGCCCCCGATTCCCTGTCGACGCGGTGAAAGGAATCAACGCTGCGGGAAGCTATCTTTGCAGGGTTCTGCAATTATGATTATCTTTGTTTCCATGATGAAATACGTCCTTCTGGCTTTTCTGCTGCTGCTTCTGCTCCTGACCGGCTATGTCGCCTGGCGGACCTGGTGTGTCCTGCCGCTGGCAAATGGATGGAAACTACTGATTATCAGCATTTACGCTCTGTCCTTTTGCTGCATATTCATCAACTTTGGGATGAAAGGACGGCTCCCCATGGGCCTTGCTACCTTCTCCTATGAACTCGGCAACAGCTGGCTGATTATTTTCTTGTATGCCCTGCTGTTTTTTGTCCTGCTGGACCTCGGCCGGGCAGTCCGGCTCGTTCCATCCTCCTTCCTGCATGACTCCTGGGCCGGTACGCTGACCGTGTTCGGCATCATCGCCGTGCTGCTCGTCTATGGAGGTATCCACTACCACCATAAATACCGGATTCCGCTGGAAATCGAAACGGAGAAGCCCCTGGACCGTCCCCTCACCATTGTCCTTGCGAGCGACCTCCATGCCGGCTACCACAACCGACGAAAGGAAGTCGGACGTTGGGTGGACCTCATCAATGCCGAGAATCCGGACATGGTCCTGATTGCCGGAGATATCATCGACATCAGTGTCAGGCCGCTCCTCGAAGGCGGTTTTGCCGAAGAATTCCGCCGGCTGGAAGCACCGGTGTACGCCTGTCTCGGAAACCATGAATATATCTCCGGCGACGAGCAGGCCCGGCAGTTTTTCTCCGATGCGGGGATCCATCTGCTGAAAGACAGCGCCGTCCAAGCCGAGGGAATCCGCATCATCGGACGCGACGACCGATCCAACCCCTGCCGGGCCGCACTCTGGGAAATCGCTCAGGCGGACTCCCTCTTCACCATCCTGCTGGACCATCAGCCCTACAATCTCGAAGTGGCCGAGGAGGCGGGCATTGATTTCCAGTTCAGCGGACATACCCACCACGGGCAGATCTGGCCCGGCAACTGGCTGACCGACCTGATGTACGAGTGTGCCTACGGGAGCTATCAGAAGGGCGACACCCGCTACTATGTTTCCTCCGGTCTCGGGATCTGGGGCGGGAAATTCCGCATCGGCACCCGCTCCGAATATGTTGTCCTGCGGCTTGTAAATAAGAACGGAAGATGAACGAACTCCTCTCTCAGATGCTTTCCCATGCCGACCCCTCGCAGGTGGAGGGCCTTGCCCGCTTTTTCAAGACCGGACCGGGACAGTACGGCGAGGGCGACCGTTTTCTGGGCATCAAGGTGCCCGTGACCCGCTCTGTCGTCAAGTCCTGCTGGAAGAAAACCGGCTTCCCGGAGTTGGAGGAGTGTATGGCAAGCGAATACCATGAAGTGCGTCTGGCTGCCCTTCTGGCCCTGGTGGAAATCTTCCGGCATGGGAAGGAGGACCTCCGGCAGGCCTGTGTCCAATTCTATCTGGCCCATACCGACCGAATCAACAACTGGGATCTGGTGGACCTTTCCTCGTATCCGCTGCTGGGCGAGTGGCTTCTGGACAAAGACCGGACGCTGCTCTACGACCTCGCCCGCAGCGGCCGCACCCTCTGGGAACAGCGCATCGGGATGGTCAGTACCATGACTTTCATCCGGCATGGACAGTTGGACGACACCTTCGCCATCGCCGACACCCTGCTCGATCATCCGCATGACCTGATCCACAAAGCCGTCGGCTGGCTCCTTAGGGAGGCCGGAAAGCGGGACCAGGAGGCCCTGGAAGGCTACCTGCGAGCGGGCGGCCGCTATCAAAGAATGCCCAGGACCATGCTTCGCTATGCTATCGAGAGATTTCCCGAGGAGCGGCGAAGGCAATATCTGCAAGGCCATGTCCACTGAAAAGCACCCCTTCGAGCCCTTCCTGCCGGACGGAGCACGCCTGCTTTTCCTTGGCAGTTTTCCGCCTCAGCCCCACCGCTGGTGCATGTCCTTCTACTACCCCAACTGGATCAATGACTTCTGGCGCATCATGGGGCTGATCCATTTTGGCGACAAGGACCATTTCTGCGTCGTCGGCGAAAAGCGCTTCGACGAAGCGGCCATCCGGACATTCTGCACCGAAGAAGGCCTTGCCTTCTACGATACTGCCTGCGAGGTGCGACGCCTGAAGGACAATGCCTCGGATGCCTTTCTGGAAGTGGTCACGCCGACAGATATTCCCGCTCTGCTTCGACAGATTCCCATGTGCCGGCATCTGGTTACCACCGGCCAGAAGGCCACCGAGGTCATCGCTCAGACCTGCGGCTGCGCGATTCCGCCGATGGGCGCCTGGCGCGACGTGCGGATTGACGGCCGGGCGCTTCGCTTCTGGCGCATGCCCTCCTCTTCCCGCGCCTACCCGCTCCCCCTCGAAAAAAAAGCCGCCGCCTACCAGCAACTTTTTCTCTGAGCGACATGGTTTGTCGCTCCGAAGGATTATCTTTGCAGAAAACCATACGCGACAAAGAAATGAATACTGACAGAATCCAGAAAATCAATGAAGTCATTGATCAGTTTTTTCAGTCAAACCCGTCAGTCAATAAAGTGCCGGCGAAATCTTTGATGCCAGATTTTATTCGGGCTGGAGTGTTTCAAAAAGATTACACAAGAGAAGGTCTGCCCATTCGAAAGGTCTTGAGGGAATTAGATAAGGAGGGAAATCTGGATGCCATTCCGAGCGTATTGGCGGAAGCAAAGACGAAGAATACGAATTGGTTCTTTGTCCGTATAGGGGCACCTTTAGAACCAGAGGAACACCAGAACACGTCTCCTGAGAAAACAACCCATCTTTCGGCAATAGGTTTCTCCGCGCCGGTCCGCATCGCGGAGCTTCGTACGAACTCTTCTCTGATTCCGGAGTTTCCGGGAGTCTACATTGTGCTCCGTAGAAAGAAGGATGCTCCCGTATTCCTGCCAGTCGGATCCGGAGGACATTATGGAGGCGATGATCCCAATGTTCCCATTTCAGAATTGGAGAGCAATTGGATTCCGGACGAGGAAATCGTCTATATCGGCATGACTCGTAGCAGCCTCCGCCATCGCATCGGTACCTATCTCCGTTTTGGGGCGGGGCAGCCTGTCGGCCACTGGGGCGGACGCTATATCTGGCAGCTCCAAGACCATGAGGACCTGGAATTCTGCTGGAAGGCCATGCCGACCGGGGATCCGGATCAGATGGAGAGCCAATTGATCGATCTGTTCAAGCAGCAGCATGGAGGGAGACGGCCTTTTGCCAATTTGAGTAAATAATGCAACAGACCAAGCAACTGCGGCGCTATGGGCGCATCATCAACAAACTCAGCGGCAACATGAAATATGTTCCGACAGAGGAGTTGCTGGATGCCGCCCAGGGCATCATGGGGGAAGATGAACGGGTGACGCAGCGGACTTTGCAGCGGAACATCCATGAAATGGCCGAACTCTTCGGCATCGAAATCAAGCATGCTCCCGGAAAAGGATACTATATCTCGGAATACACGCCGGTCGCAAGCCGATATGTCCAGCTATTGAGAGATATCGAGATGCTGCAGCTCGTCGAAGAGAACAAAGAGTTTCATGACTTGATCATCCCGGAAGAGAGCCAGATGGTCTTCAGCGTAGAAATCGCCCCTGTCATACAGGTCATCCAAAGCCGTCAGGTCGTGTCCTTTGATTACACCTATTTCCGTGAGAATGGGAAGGTGCGCCGCAAGACCGTCCAGCCGTACTTCCTGAAAGAGTCGCAGCACCGCTGGTATCTGCTGGGCAAAGATGAGGACGGCAAGATGAAATGCTTCGAGATGGGCCGGATGCAGGGGTTCAAAGCCCATGAGGAAACCTTCCGGCGGGATGCCTCCATCGATGGAAAAGCGCTGTTTCAGGACTGTTTCGGTGTCTGGAACGATCCGGAGATCCCGGTGGAGGAAATCATCCTTCACTATGACAGTCTGGATGCGGGATTTCTGAAAACGCTGCCCATCCATCCCTCCCAGACCATTGTCCGGGAAGATGCCGACGGCATCACCCTCCGCCTGCATCTTCGCGTTACCAACGATTTGAGGATGGAACTGCTGCGGCGCAGCCGCTCAGTCGAAGTCATCCAGCCTGGACACCTAAGACAAGAACTGCATGAAATCTACGAAAAAGCCCTCGAAAGAAACGCGTAACATTTTGACGGAAAGGTCCTTCCTGGGATTATACTGCCGGATTGTGCTGGGGCTGGTGACCTTTTGGCTTTTTTGTTACGTGATCCAGGAGTGCGATCAGCGGAAGCTGGAGAAGGAGGAGCAGCAGAAAGGCCGGAAAACCACGGTCTGGAAGAACCTCGACCCGAACCGGCGGCCGTCTGAAATCCAGTCCTACGACTACGAGAATTTCACGGTCACTTATTACCCGGAAGAAGAGCCGCGCAGCTATACCCCGGACAAGAAGGCGGGCTCATACACCGTCGAACCGGACCTCATCGACCTGAACGACGTCGACCCCTACGACTTGATCGACTACCTCGACGCAGACCTCGATTAACCCTCCCCTTTCGCCGCGTCGACAGGGAATCGCGCGGGCAGGAACGAAAAAAATTCGTACCTTTGGCAAAACGCGACATTTATGGCAGACGAAACCATCATCTTTTCCATGGCCGGGGTCGGGAAAGTGCTTCCCCATAACAACCGTGTCATCCTCAAGGACATCTACCTCTCCTTCTTCTACGGGGCCAAAATCGGTATCATCGGTCTGAACGGTTCCGGAAAGAGTACCCTTCTGAAAATCATCGCCGGGGTGGAGAAATCCTACAAGGGCGAGGTCATCTGGGCACCGGGCTACACGGTGGGCTACCTGGAGCAGGAGCCACAGATGGACCCGGAGAAAACCGTCCTGGAAGTAGTCCAGGAGGGGGTCCAGGAGGTGATGGACACGCTGGCGGAATACAACGAGATCTCCTTGAAATTCATGGAGCCGATGGATGATGCCCAGATGAACCGGCTCATCGAACGCCAGGGGGAACTGACCGAGAAGATCGAGCATCTCGACGGCTGGGAAATCGATGCCAAACTGGAAAGGGCCATGGACGCGCTCCAGTGCCCGCCGTCCGACCAGAAGGTCAAAGAGCTTTCCGGCGGCGAGCGCCGGCGGGTAGCCCTGTGCCGCCTGCTCCTCCAGCAGCCCGACGTCCTGCTCCTGGACGAACCGACCAACCACCTGGACACCGAGAGCATCCAGTGGCTGGAGGCCCATCTCCAGCAGTACAAGGGAACGGTGATTGCCGTCACGCACGACCGCTACTTCCTGGACAATGTCGCCGGATGGATCCTGGAACTGGATCGCGGCGAGGGCATCCCCTGGAAGGGAAACTACTCTTCCTGGCTGGACCAGAAGACCCAGCGCCTGGCCCAGGAAGAGAAGCAGGAATCCAAACGGCGGAAGACCCTCGAGCGGGAGCTGGAATGGGTCCGGATGGCGCCGAAGGCCCGGCAGGCCAAGCAAAAAGCCCGTCTCGGAGCTTATGAAAAACTGGCCTCCGCCGACAGCCGGCAGAAAGAGGCCAACCTGGAAATCTACATTCCGAACGGACCGCACCTTGGCAACAAGGTCATCCGTTTCAACGATGTGTCCAAGGCCTACGGAGACAAGCTCCTCTTTGAGCACCTCAGCTTCGAACTGCCACCGGCCGGCATTGTCGGGGTCATCGGCCCGAACGGGGCCGGCAAGACCACGCTCTTCCGCCTCATCATGGGCATCGAACAGCCGGACAGCGGATCCATCGAAATCGGTGAGACCGTCAAGATTGCCTATGTGGACCAGCAGCACCGGTCCATCGACCCGGAAAAGACCGTCTATGAAACCATCGCGGGGAATTCCGAATGGGTCCGGCTCGGCGGACGGGACATCAATGCCCGCGCCTGGGTATCGCGCTTCAACTTTTCCGGCGCAGACCAGGAAAAACTGTGCGGCGTGCTCTCCGGCGGTGAGCGGAACCGCCTGCACCTGGCGCTGACCCTTAAGGACGAAGGAAACGTCCTGCTGCTGGACGAACCGACCAACGACGTGGACGTCAACACCATCCGCGCCCTGGAAGAAGGACTGGACGCCTTTGCAGGCTGCGCGGTGGTCGTCAGCCACGACCGCTGGTTCCTCGACCGGATTGCCACACACATCCTCGCCTACGAAGGCGAGGGAAAGGTCGTCTTTTTCGAAGGAAACTACCAGGAGTACGAAGAGAACAGAAAAATGCGCCTGGGCGATACAGAGCCCAAGCGCTTCAAGTACAAGAAGTTGATGGAGTAATCCCCTACTTCAGCGAGAACGGCAGGTCAGCACGGATGTCTTCCGAGGAAGTCCCCAGCAGAGCATGGAATTCACCCGGCTCGGCCACCCATGCATGCTTTTCCGCATCGAAGAAACTCAGGGCTTCTTTTCCGAAGGGGATGCGGATCTTCCGGCTTTCACCCGGAGCGAGGAATACTTTCACAAAACCCTTGAGTTCCTTGGCAGGACGCTCCACGGAAGCTTCCGTATCGGAGATGTAGAGCTGGATGACTTCCGCACCGGGAACACTCCCCGTATTCTTGACCAGGGCGGTCACTTCCCGCTTGTCGCCGCTGCCCTTGAGCGCAGCCTGGGAGATCTCGAAAGTGGTGTAACTCAATCCATGCCCGAAAGGATACTGTACCGGAATCTGTTTCGTATCATACCAGCGGTAGCCGATGAAAACGCCCTCGTCATAGTATTCCTGCCACCACTGCTCGCCCTCCTCTTTGATACCCGGATACTGGCGTTCGCTCTTCAAGGGGCCATCCGAAAGGGCCAGAGGCATCGTAAAGGGCAGTTTCCCGGAAGGATTGACCTTTCCGGTCAGCACATCCGAGAGGGCATGGCCGCTTTCCGAACCGCCGTACCAAGCCTGGACGATGGCATTGACCCGGGAAGCCCAGGGCATCGCCACCGGAGAACCGGAAATATTGACGACGACCAGTTTACGGGCGACGTCGGCGAGCGCTTCAATCAAAGCATCCTGCCCATACGGCAGGGTGATGTCCAGGCGGTCCGTGCCTTCATTGTCCTGGAACTTGCTCTTGTTCAGGCCGCCGATGAAGATGACATAATCCGCATCCGCCGCGGCCGTTACGGCCGACGCCGTGAGCTCTTCTGCGCTACGGCTTTCACTGAGGTCCTGCCCGGTGACCACCTTGTTGTACACGGTGGTGACATCCCCGACATAACCGCGTTCCCAGACAACCTCGGCATGGCCGTCAAAGGCCTCCCGGAGGGCATCCAGCGGGATGACTTCATACTTGGTCTTGAGGTTGGAACTGCCTCCGCCCACGACCATCATCTTGTAGGCGTTCTCTCCTACGAGAAGAATCTTTCCGCCCTCAGGGACCTGCAGCGGAAGGGCGCCGTCATTTTTCAGCAGGACCAGTCCGTCGGAAGCAATCCGGCGAGCCGCCGCGAAATGCTCCGGCGAAGTGAAACTGCCGTAATGCACCTCTCCGGACATGGAGGTACGGAACACCGTCCTGAGAATCCGGCGAACCTTGTCGTTCAGCACCTCTTCCGTGGCTCTTCCGTCACGAAGGCGCTCCAGATAGGGACGGGCCAGATGGTAGTTCTGGTAGCTGTCCGAAGCAGCGCCCCTGAGTCCGTTCGTCCACGTGCCCATCTCGATGTCCAGGCCATTGACGATGGCCTGGTCGTCGTCCCGGCAGCCGCCCCAGTCGCTGATAACGACCCCGTCGAAGCCCCATTCATCCTTGAGGATGTCGCAGAGAAGTTTCTTGTTGTGGCAGTTGAACTGGCCGTTGTAGAGGTTGTAGGAGCCCATGATGGCCCATGCTCCCCCATCCACGGCGGCCTTGAACGCCGGCAGGTAGATTTCGTACATCGTCCGGTCGTCCACCACGGAGTTCGTCGCCGTCCGGCGGGTTTCCTGGTTGTTGACCGCGAAATGCTTCACGCACGCAGCAACCCCGTTTGCCTGGACCCCCTGGACATAGGGGACGACCAGCTGGGCCGCCAGATAGGGATCTTCGCCCATATACTCGAATGTACGGCCGTTCAGCGGGGTCCGGCCCATGTTGACGCCAGGACCCAGCAGGATATCTTTCTCGCGGTAACGGGCTTCCTGCCCGATGCAGTCGCCATACAGACGGGCCAGTTCCCGGTCCCAGGTGGCGGCCAGGTTCACCAGTGCCGGAAAGGCCGTACAGGAATCGTTCGTCCATCCGGCCTGGTCCCATTCATCCCAAAGCACCTCGGGACGGATGCCGTGCGGACCGTCGGTATGCCAGAGTTCCGGAATGCCGAGACGGGGCACCCCCGGAGAGGAGAACTTGGACTGGGCATGGGTCATGGCCACCTTTTCTTCCAGCGTCATGCGGGAAAGGGCATCTTCCACCCGCTCGTCGAGGGGCTTGGAAGCATCCAGATACACAGGGAGGTCCGACGATTTCGGACTGCACGCGGCCACGAGAGTGGCCAGCGCGAATAAAGTCAGTTTTTTCATACACAAAAGTAAACAAAAAAGCGTACCTTTGCAACGCTAATCAATTGAATATGGACAAAAAAAGTTATGCATTTGGCATGAGCGTGGCTTCCAGCCTGTACCAGCAGGGAATCCACGGACTGAATCTCGATGATTTTATCGCTGGCATCAAAGGAATGATGACCGGAAAACCGGAACTTTCCATGGAAGAAGCCGGCAGCGCCCTGGAAGCTTTTTATAAGGAACTGGAAGAAGAGCAGACGGAACGGGCGGAAGCCGCCGGTGCCGCTGCCAAGGCCGAAGGGGAGAAATTCCTCGCCCAGGTCGCCAAGGATCCGGCCGTCAAAATGACGAAGAGCGGCCTGATGTACAAAGTCCTCCAGGAAGGAAGCGGCCGGAAGCCGAAAGCGACCGATACGGTCCGTTGCCACTACGAGGGCACTTTCGCCGACGGAAGCATCTTCGACTCCTCCTACAAGCGGGGCGAACCGGCTGAATTCCCGCTCGACGGAGTCATCAAAGGCTGGACCGAAGGGTTGCAGCTGATGGCCGAAGGCGCAAAGTACGAACTCTACCTGCCTTACAACCTGGCCTACGGCGAGCGGGGCGCCGGCAGTTCGATCCCCCCCTACTGCGCCCTGAAATTCGTCGTGGAACTCATCAAAGTGCTCTGAGCTGACGCCGCCTCAGCGCGTGCGAAAGCGGATACCGGGCCCGGGAATGGCTGGCCTCCGACAGGAGCGCGGCGATTTCCGGGTCCTGCGCATAGACGGCAAGCCACCTGCGGCACAGGCCTTCCATCAGCTGGTGGAAGCCTTCCTGGTGGTCCATATGGACCGTATGGCAGAGTTCATGGATAATCACGGCATCCGAGAGATACCAGGGACGCCGGATCAGACCGGAAGCCAGGGTGATATGCCCACTTCGGGAGCAGGAACCCAGCCGGGTATGCATGTCCCGGATGGTTACCCGGCTATAAGACAAGTGGCAAAAAGCAGCGATTTCCGACAGGCGCTGCGGGAGGTATTCTTTCGCGCGAATCTGTTCTTCTTCGCTGAGCGGAGCCGCCGCCGGACGGGCCGCAACCTGCTGAAGATGGGCCTGGACCCAGTCCTGCTTCTGCTGGAGGAAACGCAGGGCATCCGCCTTCCGTCCATACCAGGGATAGGTCAACACCACTTCCCCGTCCCGGCTGATGCGGAGGGAAATCCGCCGGGCCCGGACGGAACGGTTCAGCCTTACTTGCATAGGGATTTTGCGGCGCTCTGCCCGGCCAGATAACCGGTCGAAAAAGCCAGCTGGAGGTTGTATCCGCCCGTATCGGCATCCACATCCAGCACCTCGCCTGAGAAATACAGGCCGCTCTGTTTCTTCGATTCCAGCGTTTTGGCGACCACTTCTGTCAGCGGGATGCCGCCGGCGGTCACGACACTGCGCTCAAAGCCCACAAAACCGGCGATGTCCATCTTCCAGTCCTTGAGGCAGGAGGCCAATGTATCGACGCTCACTTTCGGATTCATCCTCAGGAAAGCGGTGGTCAGATTCCAAGGGATCAGTTTGCCGAGCAGGATGCGGAACACCCGCTGGAAGCTCTGGCCTTTGGAACGGGGATCATGGATGACTTCCTCCCATTTGGCATGGATGTCTTCATCCAGTTTTTCCAGTTCAACGGCGGGTTTCATATCGATGGACACCGCCACTTTCTGTCCGTCGATCAGGGCCTTCACCCCCCGGCGGCTGACCTGGAAGCCAAGCGGACCTTCCAGACCGCCATCGGTGAATTCGATGTCGCCGAATTCGCTCTGGATGGGGCTGTCGCCCACCAGGAGCGTCAGCTGGACATTTTCCAGGGTCGTTCCGTTGAACATCTCGCCAAGGTCGCTCAGCGGCTGGATCCGCTCGATATGCCTCTCGAATTTGGGATACCACGACGGCAGCGGAGCCACGCGGCGCTCCCGCTTCTTCCCGTAGGCAGTACGCCCCTGGAAGACGGTCTTGATTTCCTTCGCCAGGGCATTTCCCTCCACCTTGTAACCGGCGGGCACCAGTGCCGTCAGCGAAGGGAAACAAGGCTCCAGTCCATGGCCCATCTCTTCGGCCCAGAGGTAACCGTCTCCGGTGGAGCCGGTCCCGGGATAGGACAGGCCGCCGGTGGCGATGATCAGTTTCGAGCAGCTGTACTGCTCCGGTTCAATGGTCGTCTCGGTCTTGATCTGGGGTTTGGCCCAGGGGCGATCGGGATCCTTGATACGGCGTTCCTTGATGGTGGTCTGGACACAGTCCAGGCTGAATCCGCGCGGGGTCGGATCGATGGTTTTCACTTCGCAGCCGGTCACCACTTTCACTCCCGCCAGCGTGCAGGCGCGCAGCAGCGTATCCACGACATCTCCCGCCATATGCGACTCCGGAAAAGCGCGGTCTCCCCGCTCCACGACGCTGCGAAGGCCGTTCTCACGCAGCAACGCGATCAGTTTCTCCGGCGTCAGGTTGTGCCAGGCCGGGCTGACAAAATTGACATCCGTCCGGATGTGTCCGGAGAAGTCTCCCCACGCTTTGACATTGGTAAAATTGCAGCGGCCCTTGCCGGTAATCATTACTTTGCGGCCTACTTTCGGCATTTTCTCCAGCACGGTTACCGTACCGGCAAACTCCTGAGCGGCCAACTGCTCCGCGGCGCCGACGGCCGCCATGAGTCCGGAAGCTCCTCCTCCGATTACAATAATGTCAGATTTCATAACGGCTACAAAATTACGGAAAGTTTCGTTTTTTCGAAAATTATTTCTACCTTTGCACCACTGATTCCGAGAAATCAGCCTGCCACTTTAGCTCAGTCGGTAGAGCAGCGCATTCGTAACGCGCAGGTCGTCAGTTCGAATCTGATGAGTGGCTCGTCAAAAAACGGGAGGCCGGACGGCTTCCCGTTTTGTTTATCCCAAAAACTCTTCCAGGAGGGCTTTGCAGCGGCCCGGAAGGATGATATGGTGATTGCCGATGGGATCGGTGAGGAAGTAGCGGGCATCGGCCGGAGAAAGCTGAAGGACGACCTGCGTGCGGCAGAGATGGTCCTCATACTGATTGGCGATGAGCTCCCCTTCCGCGACGAAATGCCGTTTCAGGTCGCCGGAGACCTTGAATACCGTGACGGGGCCTTCCGGGAAAACGCCATGGATGCCGACGCCGATTCCCGACTCGAAGTGGGTGTCGTACTGCCAGTCCTTGACCATGGCGAAAGGAATGGTGCAATGGGCGAAGAGCATCTTTCCGCTCTCCACGTCGATCCGTGCCGGATTGGCCTGGAAGCCCGTACAAGCGGTCAGGGCATGGGCGATCATCATGGACAGCAGTGCCGGCACATCGCCCTCGCAGGAGGCCGGTACGCCCTCGGAATTGAAAGTGGCCAGGGCCAGGCAGCCGGTATTCCCCACCGTTGTCAAGAGGTCGAAGCAACGGAGTGTAAAGGCATCCAGCCGGTTCCGCTCCACCAGGACCCGGAGCGCCCGGTAGATCCTCACGGCGCCGGGATACGCCTCCCGGACTTTCGATTCCATGGGCACTTCGTCCGGGGCACTTTCGCCGAAGGCTTTTTCGTATTCGGTCAGGAGTTCTTCCATGGGCACTTCCACCAGGCGCACTCCCAGACGGTCCATCACGGCCATCGGGTCCGCATGGCTGGCAATCAACCAGTCGGAAGGCTGGCCAATCACCCCGATCCGCATGTCCTTGAATTTCCGGCGGGCCTCCGACAGCTGGGACAGGACGGCAACCCGCTCCTGGAGATAGGCGGCGCCCCCATGCAGGACTTCCCCCTTGAGTCCCTGCTGACGCAGGTAGGAGAGAATCTCCAGGGAGGCCGCCAGCGAATTGCTCTTGCCGGAGGTCAAAAGATAATAGCGTTCCGTCCCCCGGGCGAGCATTTCCGGGAGCAGGCTCTTGAAGATGCCCTCCGCTCCCCCGGTCCGGACATAGATGAGGTCCAGGCTATGGCTGCCGAAATCTGAAAAGTCATTCCCCCGCATCAGGAAGTTCCCCTGCGGGAAGATTTCTTTCAGGAAGGCGTCGGACAGGGCGGACACGGCCGTCTCGTCGTGCAGGGAAGAGGTGATGGTATAAATGGCGATCATAACAAAAAAGGGAAAGCTCCTTACATCGCACCGCTACGACCTCCTACCCTTGCTACATTCCTGTCCTGGGGGACTTCAGAGGGAGCTGGTCGTGTAAGACTTTCCCGGGTGCAAAGGTAAATATTTTTTCTAAACTTTCAAACTGTCGAAGATAAAAGGCAGCAGATCGTCCACCTTGGAGAACTTGTAAAGCCGCTTGCTGCCAATAAGAATAATCTTCAGGGGCCTTTTGAATTTTTTCTGGTATTCGGCCATGACCTGGCGGCAACTGCCGCAGGGCGTAGCGGGACTTTCGCACAGGACGCCATGGTCCGCCCCGACGACGGCGAGCGTGTCAAAGGCCACACCGGGATGGTTGGCGCTGGCCCAGAACATGGCCGTCCGTTCGGCGCAGAGACCGGAAGGATAGGCGATGTTCTCCTGGTTCGCTCCTTTGACGACCGTACCGTCCTCCAGCAAGAGGGCGGCGCCGACCTGAAACTGCGAATAGGGGGAATAAGTCCCCTTCTGCGCCTCGAGGGCCGCAGCGACGAGGGCCTGGTCTTTCGGCTCCATTTCCGAGACGCTGCCGTACTCGATATAGTCTATGCTCAGATGTCTGTCTGTCATAATCCCATGTTTTTACCCTGATGAGGTCCTGCAAGATAGGAATTAATTTTGAAAAGTGTTACTTTTGCAGGGAAAAAATGGACAAAATGGCATCTTTCAAGCCCGAAAACAGCAAAATAAAAGTCTGCGTCGGCCTTTCCGGCGGGGTGGACTCTTCCGTCGCCGCCTACCTGCTGAAGCAGCAGGGATACGATGTGTTCGCCATGTTCATGCAGAACTGGCATGAGGCGGATGCGACCCTGCACGGGGACTGTGAATGGGAGGAAGACCGTTTTGTCGCAGAGATGGTGGCCCGAAAAATCGGCATTCCCTTCTATTTCGTGGACCTGTCCCGGCCGTATCGCCAGCGGGTCGTGGACTATATGTTCAACGAGTACTCCCATGGCAGGACCCCCAATCCGGACGTTCTCTGCAACCGGGAAATCAAGTTCGACGCTTTCTGGGAAGTCGCCCGAAAGATGGGCGCCGACTGCGTGGCGACCGGCCATTATGTCCGGAAGGAAGTCCTCCCGGGGGGAAGCTGCCGCATCCTGGAAGGTGCCGATCCGAACAAAGACCAGAGCTACTTCCTCTGCCAGCTGAGCCAGGAACAGCTCTCCCATGCCCTCTTCCCCATCGGGGAACTGGCCAAGCCCGAGGTGCGCCGCATCGCCAAGGAAGCGGACCTGCCCTCGGCCGAAAAGAAAGACTCGCAGGGCATCTGCTTTGTCGGCAAGGTGGACCTCCCGACCTTCCTCCAGCAGAAACTCACTCCCGTCGAAGGAGACATCGTCGAGGTCTTCGACCCCTGGTATGAGCAGGACGCGCTGTACCGCTTTCAGCAGGATACCCTTTCCGGCCTGCTCCGGGAAGGCGCAGACGTTGAAAGGACGGTCCGCTACGCCCCGGAGGAAAAAATCCTGACCACGGACGGCGCTCCGCTCGGGGAGTGCCCCTTTTCGGAAAGCGCCCTCCGAGAGCTCGACGACCAGACCCTGGAACGCCTCGCAGCGCCCCTTCGCTACGACATCCGCTTCGAAACCGAAGTCTACCGCAGCGGAAAGAAACATATCAGGAAAACCCGTTACAAGGACCATCCCTTCGGCAAAATCATCGGAAAGCACGAAGGAGCACAGTTCTATACCGTCGGACAGCGGAAAGGCCTTGGGGTCGGCGGCCACACGGAACCCGTCTTCGTGATTGCCACGGACACGGAGAAAAACATCATCTATGTCGGAGAAGGGCACCAGCACAAGGGCCTCAGCCGCTTCTGTCTTCGGATCGCTCCTTCTGAAATCCATTGGATCCGGCCCGAAAAGGCCCTCGCCCCCGGCGAAATGCGGCGCTACCGCGTCAGGATCCGCTACCGCCAGCCCCTCGAGAGCGCGACCCTGCTGATGCGGGAAAGGGGGCTTTTCATCCTTTTCGACGCCCCCCAGCGGGGCATCACCCCCGGCCAGTTCGCCGTCTGGTACGACGGGCAGGAAATGCTCGGCAGCGGCGTAATCTGAAAAATTGTTGTATCTTTGTGGGTTATGAAAAACTTTGTAGAAGAACTCAAATGGAGAGGCATGATCCAGGACATCATGCCCGGAACGGAAGAAAAACTCATGGAAGGTCCCCAGGCGGCCTATGTCGGCATTGATCCCACGGCGGACTCCCTGCATATCGGACACCTTGTCAGTGTCATGATCCTCAAGCATTTCCAGGCTTGCGGACACAAACCTTACGCCCTGGTCGGCGGCGCGACGGGCATGATCGGCGACCCCTCGATGAAATCCGCCGAACGGAACCTGCTGGACGAGGCGACCCTCAACCACAATGTCGCCGCCTTGAAGGCCCAGCTCGCCCGTTTTCTGGATTTTGATTCCGACGCCCCCAACAAAGCCGAACTGGTCAACAACTACGTCTGGATGAAGGACTACTCCTTTATCAACTTCATCCGCGATATCGGAAAACACATCACCGTCAATTACATGATGGCGAAAGACTCCGTGAAAAAACGCCTCCAGCGGGACTCCTCGGAAGGTATGTCCTTTACGGAATTCAGTTACCAGCTGATGCAGGGCTACGATTTCTACTGGCTCTGGAAGAACAAGGGCTGCGTCCTGCAGCTCGGCGGCAGCGACCAGTGGGGCAATATCACCACCGGCACGGAACTGATCCGCCGCATGGACGGCGGCGAGGCCTTTGCCCTCACCTGCCCGCTGATCCGCAAGGCCGACGGCACGAAGTTCGGAAAGACCGAGAAAGGCAATATCTGGCTGGATGCCGAGCGGACCTCGCCCTACGAGTTCTACCAGTTCTGGCTGAATGTGGCCGATGACGACGCCGAGCGCTATATCAAGATCTTCACCCTCCTGGACCAGCCGACCATCGAAGGGCTCATCGCCGAGCACCGGGAGGATCCCTCCCAGCGGAAACTCCAGAAGGTGCTCGCCCGTGAAGTCACCCTCATGTGCCACGGACAGCAGGCCTACGACAAGGCCGTGGAAGCCAGCCAGATGCTCTTCGGCGGTAATTCCGAGGCACTCCGGCGCCTGGACGAGCGGACCTTCCGCGCGGTATTCGCCGACGTTCCCTCCTTCGGCATCGCGAAAAGCGACCTGCCCTGCAACGTACTGGACCTTCTGGCTGTCCAGACCGCCATCTTCCCCTCCAAGGGCGAGGCGCGCAAGATGGTCCAGGGCGGCGGCGTGTCCATCAACAAGGACAAGGTGACGGACATCAACGCCGAGATTACGGAGCGTGACATCGTCAACGGGCATTACATCCTCGCCCAGAAAGGAAAGAAAAACTACTTCATCATCAACGTACTGTAATGGAGAAACCTGCCAGCACCCGGCAGCTGAAAGTGGGCCGGGAAATCCAGAAAGCCCTCGCCGAAATCATCCGCAGCAAAGGGATGGCGGCGATGGGCGGCGCCATGGTCACCGTCAGCGAAGTGCGCATGAGCCCGGACCTGTCGGTCGCCAAGGTTTATGTCAGCATCTTCCCTTCCGACAAACAGGCGGCGGTGATGGGCCTGATTGAAGAAAACGGCAAGGCCTGGCGCGGGGAGCTGGGCCATGTGACGGGCAAGCAGCTCCGGATCATTCCCGAGCTGGTCTTCTATCTGGACACCAGCCTGGATTATGCGGCCCATATCGAAGAACTGCTGAAAAAATGAACCTGCCGCTTCGCATCGCCTTCCGTTACCTCTTCGCCCGGAAATCACACAATGTGATCAACATCATTTCGGGTATCGGGGTCGCGGGCATGGCGATCGGCACGGCAGCGCTTATCATCATTCTCTCTGTCTTCAACGGCTTCAACGCCCTGGTTTCCGACGCCCTGACGGACGCCGATCCGGACATTGCCGTCAAACCGGCCGAGGGTAAATTTTTCGTGCCGGACAATCCCGCCTTTGAATGGGCCTATGCCCAGGATGCGGTTCTGAACATGTCCAGCGTCCTGGAAGAACAGGCCTTCCTCTCCTATGGTTCCCGACAGTCGCTCGCGCGGGTGAAGGGCCTGGACCGCGTTGCGGAAGAGGAGACGTCCCTTACGGGACACATCGTGGACGGCCGCTTCCTGCTCCACCGCGGGGACCTGCCCCAGGCCGTCGTCGGAGTCAGCCTGGCCTACTCACTCGGCGTGAATCCGCGTTTCACCACGCCGCTCGAAATCCATTATCCCGACCGGGAAAGCCAGATTTCGCTGTCCAATCCGGCGGCCTCCCTCCGGCGGGAACAGGTCATGCCCTCCGGCATCCTGTCCATCAATGCCGAACTGGACGCCTCGCTCGTGCTGGTGCCGATCGAGGTGATGCGCGAGCTGCTCGGCTGTGAAACAGAAGTCTCGTCCATTGAAATCCGCCTGAAGGACGGCACCGATGTCAAAAAGATGGTACGGGAACTGTCCTCCCGCCTGGGAGCGGACTACCGCGTCCTGGACCGGAGCCGGCAGAATGATGCCATTTACAAGATGATGCGCTACGAGAAACTCGCCATCTACCTGATCCTGATTTTCGTCGTGGCCATCATCGCCTTCAATATCTACAGTTCCCTGACGATGCTCATCATCGAAAAGCAGGGAGACATCCAGACCCTGCGGAGCCTCGGGGCCACGCCGGGAATGACCCGGCGGATTTTCCTGCTGGAAGGCTGGCTGGTGTCGCTGACCGGCCTGGCGGCGGGACTGCTCCTCGGCCTTGGGGTCGTCTATCTGCAAAGCCGCTTCGGATGGATCAAAATGCCGGGGAACTTTATTCTTTCCGCTTATCCCGTCGTCCTGAAAGGGAGCGACATCCTATGGACCGGACTCGGCGTCGCCCTGGTCGGTTACCTGATTGCATGGATACCCAGTAAACAAAGCATATGAAACGAATTCTGACACTCTGCCTGGCCCTTGCCGCCGGCCTCAACGCCCTCGCTCAAGGGATCGACGAGTCGCTCCTTGCCGAGATCAGCAAAGGCTACAGCGCCACCGCATCCGATAAGGCCCTCCGCAACGCCCTCAACGCAGCGCCCATCAACACCCTGGCCGCCAACGCCGCCCGCGAGCAGATGGACCTTCATTTTTCCGACATCGTAAAAACCCAGGGACGCACCGACCAGAAATCCTCCGGCCGCTGCTGGCTCTTCACCGGACTGAACGTGCTCCGCGCCCAGATGATCGAGAAGCACGATCTGGACGCTTTCACCTTTTCGCAGAACTATCTCTTCTTCTATGACCAGCTGGAGAAAGCCAACCTCTTCCTCCAGGCGGTCATCGACACGAAGGACCTGCCTTTCGACGACCGGAAAGTGGACTGGCTCTTCCAGCATCCGATCGGGGATGGAGGCACCTTCACGGGGGTAGCCAACCTCGTCATGAAATACGGCGTCGTGCCTTCCGAAGCCATGGACGAATCCTATGCGGCCAACAACACCGCCCAGCTCCGCTCCCAGCTTTCGCTGAAACTCCGGGAAGACGGTCTCCGCCTCAGGGAAGCCGCCGCCGGGAAGGCCAAAGGAAAGCAGCTACAGGAGATGAAGAAGGCCCAGCTCACAGAAATCTACCGCATCCTCTGTCTCACGCTGGGGGTGCCGCCCACCTCCTTCACCTGGCACCGCCAAAACGCCAACGGCGAACGGGTCTCGACGAAGACTTATACCCCGAAGGAGTTCTACCGGGAATTCCTCGGCGAGGACCTGGAAAACGGCTATGTAATGGTCATGAACGATCCCTGCCGCGAGTATTACAAGGTCTATGAGATTGAATACGACCGCCACCTGTACGACGGCCAGAACTGGGTCTACCTGAACCTTCCGATGGAGGAGATCAAACCGATGGCCATCGCTTCGATCCAGGCGGGACGCGCCATGTACTTCTCCTGCGACGTGGGCAAATTCCTGGACCGGAAAACCGGCATCGCCGACCTGGAGAATTTCGACTATGAATCCCTGCTGGGCGTACGCTTCGGCATGGACAAGCGTGAACGGGTCATGACCCATGCCAGCGGTTCCTCGCACGCGATGACCCTCATTGCCGTGGACATCGTGGACGGGAAGCCGGCGAAATGGATGGTCGAGAACAGCTGGGGCGCTACTTCCGGCTACAAGGGAAATATCGTCATGACGGACCGCTGGTTCGACGAATACATGTTCCGCCTGGTTGTCGAGAAACGCTTTGTTCCGGCCTCCCTCCAGGAGCAGCTGAAACAGAAACCGGTGCTGCTGCCCGCCTGGGACCCGATGTTCGCCCCGGAAGAGTAAAACGGAAGATGGCTGGCCCTCTCTGACATGAACCCCGAAAGTTAGACAAAAAACTTTCGGGGTTTTGTTATGAAACACAAGTATGAACAGTTGCTGCATTACATGCATTTAATGGAGGCAGGGTATAGTGCATGGAGTATTCACCGCCGGTACGGTATTAATAA
>JAEEGL014907735.1_pt1 | contig 46673 bp, 35 predicted proteins | sample 9134231 | NCBI WGS metagenome assembly JAEEGL01 (sample SAMN16246548, study PRJNA631951) | gut metagenome | biome: gut microbiome; feature: rumen; material: fiber-attached | host: Bos | place: Iran: Karaj | collected 2018-10
ACGCCGTTTTTCACGTTCAGGCTCAGCTTGCAGGCGCCCTGCTGAGGCGCGCACCAGCCGATACCGTGGGTATAGCCGGAAATGTCCTTGATCTCTTTAGCCTGGACCCACTTGCCCTCCTCGGGGATCGGTGCGGGGCCATGGTTGGGTCCCTTTGCCACGCATACCATTTCTTCCACTTCGCGTGTATACTGCATGGATATCCTCCTTTTTGCTTGAGCGCGGAAAACAAACCGCCCGCGCAGCCTTCGGGATTATTATAGCACACTATTTTCGCTCTGTGGTAACGAATGGGTTAAGTTTATTCCCGCTCCGGCTTGACACGGCGCCGGTAATCTGGTAGAATGGCTGCATTAACTGAAAGGCGGTAGCGTTCGAGACATGAAGATCAGCGGCTGAGCATGGCATTGGATCCACCCCTTATGGGGTAAGTTTAACGTGCCGTGAAGCCGCAGAACGTACCGTACCATGCCGGTAAATGTGTTTTGCGTTCCTTTGCGCGCCGAGGGGGCGTTTTTTGTTTTGTCAAAGATCATACTTAACCTGAAAGACATCCGTCTTGCCTTCGCTGACAGGGACATCCTGAACATACCTTCCCTGTCGGTATATGAAAATGAAAAGATCGCGCTCGTGGGCGAAAACGGCGCAGGCAAGACCACCCTGCTCAACCTTATATCCGGCGAACTCAGGCCCGACAGCGGTTCCGTTTCCGTAAACACACCGTTTGCCTACGTGCATCAGGCCGATGCGCAGGCCAGCTACCTGAGCGGCGGCGAAAAAACGTTCGATCGTATAAACGAGGCGTTGGCGTCCGTTTCCGGCTTGCTTTTATGCGACGAGCCCTCCGCCAATCTGGATCTGTCCCACCGGGAGATGCTACTTGATAAACTCCTGGCATACGACGGCGCCCTGATACTCGTGAGCCACGACAGGGAGCTGATCTCCTCCGTCGTAAACAAGATATGGCTGCTGGAAGACGGGCAAATCAGCGAGTTTCCCGGAAATTATGACGATTTCCTACGGGAAAGACAGCGGCAAAGGGATTTCGCCGCGTTCGAATACACCCAGTACAAAAAAGAAAAAGCGCGGCTGCTGGCGGCGGCGCAGGCCTACAGGGAAAAATCCTCCCAGGTCAAGAAGGCGCCTTCACGCATGGGAAACTCTGAGGCGCGCCTTCATAAGCGTGAAGCCACCGACGCACAGCTGCGCCTGAGCCACAAATCCAGCCTGATGATGAGCCGGGCCGAGCGTCTTGAGGAAAAATCGGCACCCCGCTCCGACCCCGAGATCCGCATGGACGCGGGCAAGATACCTCCGCTCAATTCCCGTTTCGCCGTACAGGCACGGGAACTCGCGCTTAGCGTGCCCGGGAAAATGCTTATATCTCCTTCGGATTTTTATGTAGAGACCGGCCGCATAAACGCACTGCTGGGCGACAACGCCAGCGGAAAGACCACCCTCGTGCGCGCCATACTGGGCACGCTGTCAAAAGGCGTACGCATGGATGGCGATCTGCGCGTGCATCCCCAGGCGCGCATAGGCGCGTTCACGCAGGACTGGCAGGAAGGGCTTGAGCCATCGCTTTCGGCTTTCGACAACGTGATGCGCGTTTCCGTTCAGGACAGGTCCGTGGTCAGGACCGCCCTTGCCAGGCTGAGTATCCGGGGCGAAAACGTGTTTAAGCCACTGTCCGTTATGAGCGGCGGAGAAAAGGCGAAGGTGGCCATGTGCGCGCTTCTAATGGGTTCTTACAACCTGCTGATACTGGACGAGCCCACCAACTATCTGGACGTGTTCACTTTGGAAGCGCTGGAAGAGCTGCTGCGCTCGTATCCCGGAACCGTGCTTCTGGTAAGCCACGACAGGCGCTTTGTGAACAGTATCGCTTCCCGCCTGCTGCTGATACAGGACAGGCATGTCGTCAGCTTTGACGGCGATCTGGACCAGTTTGAGCAGTATTCCGCCAGAAAGGCACAGCCCGATCCAACTGACATGACGCTGCTGGAACTGCGCCTCGCCCAGATCGCTTCCCGGCTGGCAGCTCACAGAAAGGGCGACAGGCCGGATCTGTTGAACGAGGAATACGAGCGTCTGGCACAGCAGCTCAGGATCCTGCGCGGGTCACGCTGATCCAATAGCACAAAAAACGGCGGGATATTTCCCGCCGTTTTTTTTATACGCCGTCAGAACATGTTGAGATCGCTCAGATACCATGTCCCGCCGACTTTCCTAACCTGCATAGTGCCCGTATTGCTCTGCTGTAAGCCTGATATGTCTATATCGATCCTATAAGAGACCTCGCCCAGGCTGCTGTCCCTGCCCTGCTGGAATGAGAGCGGGGTTATCCTGATCTTTGAAGCGCTCATAAGCGCAAGCGAGATGTCCGCCTGGTCCTTAAACTCGGCGTAAGTGACTTGCTTGCGCAATTCCGGATCCATGATCTCCCATATCTGCTTTGACGATTGAGAGTTGAACGCCTTCTCCAGTTTATAGATCGGGTCGTACGGGTCAGATGAACCGCCCGAGAACACGGAAAGCAGTATGCCCAGCAGCACCGCGGCTGCGAGCACCACCGCCCAGGCGGGATACCTGCCGACTTTGACCTCCATGAACTGGTCAAAGAAGGTCTTGGCCCGCTTTGCGCCTTCACGGGAAACGGTCTTCGCCTTTTCAAGTCCCTCGCGGGATGCGGCTTTCACCTTTTCAATGTCTATAGGCGCGGCGGCTTTCGGCTTTGCCAGCTTGCCTCCGCTGTTTTGCGCACCGGGCGCTGCGGGGCGGCGGCGGTATACGGTGCCGCAGCCCGGGCAGGTCACCGAGCCGTCCGCGTTCTTGACAGCAGTGTCAATATAGCCGCCGCATTTTCTGCAGGTCATGCTCTGCCTCGATTATCAGGTCTTGGGAGCGTAGCCGCCTATAAAGGGAAGCTGCTTCGCCTTGAAGGAATAAGCGTTGTAGATGCCCAGCAGGCTGAGCCCGATGGCGGCGATCCAAACAACTACGCGCACGATCCAGAAGATGATGCCCAGCACGGGGATCTTGCACAGCAGCTTGAGCACCAGCAGCGCTACGGTCTCGCAGATCGCCAGCACCACGCCCTGCCTGGCGTGATAGCCCGCGAACTTGCTGTCGGACACGAACAGCGGCACCAGGCACAGGAACCATACATAGCTCAGCATGGCCCAGAGCCTGCCCTTCTGCATATCGTCGGGATCGAATTTGCTGCTTTCGTCCTTGGTGTTAATGATCATGCTAAGAATCCTGTTAAAGTCCATATTGCCCTCCTCAAATTATAATCCGATAGTCATGGTGACCTGGAGCATAAGCGTGGATACCTCATTTCCCTTGCCGTCGAAATAGGTCTTGCGGATCCAGTACTTGTCTCCCGGAACAACAGGCTCGGACACGGTTACGACTTTCAGCTCACTGCCCCTCAGCACCATCTGACTGAAGATGACCTCTTCATCAGAATTTAGGATCTCGAACTTCACCTTGTACACGTACATGCCCTTATTGCAGAAGTTGACCTGCACCTTGGTACGGGTTATATCCGTAAGTAGTCCGTCGCCGCCCAGCTTGCCTTCTTTGTAGACATTTCTGTAATCCGGGCTGTCGGGGCTGACGGTCAGGGTGTCTATTTCCTCATTCGCGGCGGCAAGCTGCTCCTGCGTGCCTGCCAGCTCTTCCTGAGTCTGGGAGAGTTCGGTCCGGGTATCCGCCAGCGTTCCCTGAGTGGAAGCGAGCTCCGTCTGCGTGTCAGCCAAAGTATCCTGTGTGGACTTGAGTTCGTCCTGCGTTTCCTCAAGGGTCAGCATGGTGTCATGCAGATCCATCTGTGTTTCGGCGAGAGTTTCCTGGGTGAAAGCAAGCTCCTCAGCCGTTTCGGTCAGCGTCTGCTTGGTGGTATCGAGCTCGGCAGCTGTATCGGCCAGTGTCTGCTTTGCGGTGTCAAGATCGATTTCGGTATCGGCAAGCGTTTGCTTGGTGGTGCCAAGTTCCGCAGCAGTATCGCTGAGCGTCTGTTTCGTGGTATCAAGCTCAGTAACCGTATCGCTTAACGTCTGCTTCGTGGCGTCAAGCTCTGCAGTTGCATCGGCAAGCGTTTGCTTCGTGGTATCAAGCTCAGTGACGGTATCGCTTAACGTCTGCTTCGTGGCGTCAAGCTCGGAAGCCGTATCGGCAAGCGTTTGCTTGGCGGTGTCAAGTTCCGCAGTTGTATCGCTGAGCGTCTGCTTCGTGCTGTCAAGCTCGGCAGCCGTATCGGCAAGCGTCTGCTTGGCGGTATCAAGCTCTGCAGCAGTATCGGCAAGCGCCTGCTTTGTGGTATCAAGCTCCGCCGCGGTTTCCGTCAGGGTCTGATTGACAGTATCAAGTTCGGTCTTCGCCTGAGCCAGGCTGTCCTTTACTCCCGTAAGCTCATCAAGCGTATCCGCCAGCACCTGATCCCTCTGCCCCAGAGTTTCCCTGGTGCTTTCCAGCTCGGTCTGGGTGTCAGTGAGCGTCTGCTTCATGGCGGTCAGTTCGGCGGCGGCAACTTCCAGCTGCGCCTTGGTCTCGGTCAGCGCCGCGTTGGCGCCGTCAAGTTCGTTTTTGGCATCCTCAAGCTCTTTGTTTTTGCTCTCTATATCGCCGCTCAAGTTCTCGACCAGCGTCTGCTTTTCGGCGAGAGATGCGTTGATCTCGTCCAGAGTGGTGTTCGCAGCGGTAAGCTCGCCTTCCAGCTCGGCCACCTTGGTCTTGAGCCCGGAGATCTCCTCGTCGTACTGAGTCACCACCTGAGATATGGGGGCTATCTCCGCCCTGGTTTTTTCCACGGTCTCGAGCCCCTTATCCAGCTGGGCGGCTTCCTCGCTCAGATGACCGGCCAGCGTCTCGGACAGCTGGGCGACTTCCTTGTTTTCTGTGCCCAGGGAAGCGAGGCTTTCCTGCAGCTGGGTGTTGATCTGCTTTATATTCCCGATAGTGTCCGCGAACTCGTCGGTTTTGCCGTTAAGCTCGGACACCTGCTCCAGCAGTGTCTTCTCGCCGTCCGCAGTGCCGGTGCCTTCGAGCCCGTCCAGATATGCCCTTGCGTCCGCGACCGTCTGCTTGAGCGCCTTGCCCGCTTCGTCATCTTCGCCTAAAAGCGCGGTGATGGCGTCTGCCTCGTCCAGGCTGCTGCCGAGATCCTGAGCGGCAGTCTCCACCGTTCCGGACAGCGCGTCGACTTTGGCGCCGATCTCCGCGGTCTTCTCGCCGTAGGAAAGATATTCCGTTTCCTTGGAATTCAGCGTCTGGGTGAGCTCGTCCACCTGGGCGGTAAGGCCCTCGATCTGCTGGACGTATTCCGTCTTCTCCCCTTCGAGCGTCGTGACCTGGGCAGAGGCGAGCGCCAGCTGATTCTGGGCGGTGAGGTTCTCGCTAACCAGCTCGTCGTACAGCCGGGTCTTTTCGTCGGCTTCGGCTTTCAGCGTGTCGTACTTTTCGCACAGTTCGTTATATTCGGTTTCCAGCACTTCGTACGCGGCGCTCTTTTCAAGCATCTCCGCTTCGAGCGCAGTCACTTTCTCGCCCAGTTCGCTCACGGACTGGTTCGCTTCTGTAAGGGCGGACTCGGTGCTGCTGAGCTTAGCCGCCAGCGCGTCCCTTTCGCCTTCCAGCGCTTCGATCTTAATGGAGTTGGATTCTATCTCGCCTTCCAGCTGGCTGATCTTGCTCTCGTTGGACTCTATCGTCTCATTCAGCTGACGGATCAGCTCGTCGTTCTCCTGGATCGTCTGGCTGAGCTTAAGGATCTCTTCCTTCTGGGATTCGATCTCGCCGTTGAGCTCGGCGATCCGGGCGGCGTTCGCTTCATTGTCAGCGGAAAGCGCGAGGATCTGTGCTTCCTTCTGGGCGATCGAAGTATTCAGTGCGTCTATCTCTTCCTGCTTTTCGGCAGACTCGGCGGTCAGCGTGGCGATCTGCGTGGACTTTTTTTCAATGTCGGCGTTCAGGCCGGCGATCTGTGTGGATTTTTCGGCGGATTCGGTGATAAGATCCACGATCTGAGTCGTCTTCTCTTCAGATTCGGCGGTAAGGTTCGCGATCTGGGTGGATTTCTCGGCGGATTCTGCGGTCAGATCGGTTATCAGCGCGGACATATTTGCCGACTCGGCAGTCAGCTCCTCTATGGTCTGGGCGTCCTGCGCGGCTTTTTCGTTGGCCAGGGAAAGCTCTCCGTCCAGCGTCTCTATCTGCCCCTGGGCGTCCGCAAGCTGAGTGTTCAGGCCGGCGATCTCTCCCGCCTTGCGGCTGATGTCGTCATTCAGGGAGACGATCTCCTCTCCCTGCCTGGCGACCGTCTGTTCGGTCGTGGACAGCTTTTGCTCGGTGTCCTCAAGCGCGGCGTTTTTCTTTTTGTATTGGCTGAACAGCACCGCGTTGCCCGCCAGTGAGAGTACCAGAAGTATGGCGATTATTATGACCCAAGTCTTTTTCACGCTAACCCCTCCGCTTTTCCGTATACTGCGTTTATTATATCACATTTTCTACTCTATTATAAGTGTTTTTTCGGTTTCCGCACCGATTTAATAGAATCGTAATATTTTCGTTTTCGCAATCATCTTCCCCGCAGCTCACAGTTCTTTTGGACGGAACAAAAGGAAAAGGCGGCGGATATTCCGTCGCCTTTTCGCTTAAAAACGCTTACTTGAGCGTGATTATTACTCTCCTGTAAGGGTCCTCGCCCTCGGAATGGGTGGTAACGTAAGGGTTCTGCTGCAGCGCGCTGTGGAGCACACGCCTCTCGTAGGGGTTCATGGGCTCCAGCACGACCCTTCTGCCGGACTTTCTGGCGCGGTTGGCCATGCGGTTGGCCAGCTTTACCAGGGTCTCCTCACGCTTGGCGCGGTAATGCTCCACGTCCAGCGTCACGCGGGTGTACTCGTTCTTGTCCCGGTTGACATACAGGCTGGTAAGATACTGCGCCGCGTCCAGGGTCTCTCCCCTGCGGCCGATCATCACGCCCAGCGTGTCGCCGTTGATGTCCACGAATACCTGGTTTTCTTCCTCGATTATGCGTATGTCCACCTGCACGCCCATGAGCTTGGTGAGCTGTGAAATGAAATCGTACGCTCTTTTGCCGTTCTCGCCCAGCTTGTCAAGATCCAGTTCCGGGAATTCCCTGGCGGGAGTGAGCGCCACGGGCGCTTCGTCTTCCATCATGGCAGTCTCGGAATCTTGAGCGGGCTTGGATTCTGCCTTGGGTTTCTTTTCCTTGCGGGACTTGGATTTGGTCTTCTGAGGAGCCGGCTTCCCGGTCTCTTCAGGCTCGGCGGGCTTTTCGGCCGCCTTTTCGGGCTGGGCCTTCTTTTCGGGCTGGGCCTTCTTTTCGGGCTCCAGGCTGATGACAGGCATGTCTACCGAGAAATCGTCTTCCGCGTTATCGTCTTCCCTGACGCTGATCTTCACTTTCGCGAGCCGCCCGAACATGCCGAACAGTCCGGGGCTGCCCCTGTCTATGACCTCGTGCGTTACCTGGCTTAAGTCCAGCCCCAGCTGCTTAAGCCCGGCGCTCAAGGCCTCTTCAACGGTCTTGCCGCTGGCTTCTATGGTCTTCAAGGCTGTAATATCTCCTTTGTCTGCTTGTCGCTCCGGGACATCTTGCCCCTGGGCGAAGAGTGGTCAATGTAGTAGTTCACCGCAAAGCCGGATACGATGCTCCAAACGTTCACGAACACCCAGTAAATGGCGAACGAAGCGGTGCTGCTCCAGCAGATCCACAGGGACATGATGGGGAAAAGCCACTTCATGAACTTTCCCGCGCCTCCCTGGGACTGGCCCTGGGTTTCGCCCTGGCCGGGAGTAAGCTTGGTGGCCAGTATCTGCGTCGCGCACGCAAGTATGGGCAGTACGCAGTAGCCGTTCACATACCTGCCCCACGAAGAGGGGATGGACATGCTGAACAGCCCGATGACGGAGGCTTTCTGGTAGCCCACGGCTGCGAGTATCGCGTTGTCTATCTGTGCCGCGACCGTATTTTCGATAACGCCTTCCACGTTTGCCAGGTTAAGGTAGTTCTGAAGGAAAAGGCGCATGTCATCGGTCAGGTTCAAAGTGCCGTTGTACTGATTCCATGTTGTGGTGAGCTCGGAAGCAGTGGGTATGACGGTCCTGCCGAAGTTGTCGGGCTGGAACACGCTCTTGATCCACAGCCAGCTCTGGGTGTTGCCGAAATCCACGGTGCCGTCTTTTATGGACGCGACTACCATTTCAAGGGCTTCCAGGTCGAACGCGCCGTCTTTCCACACGCCGGCATCCCTGAGCCAGGCATACATGATGTCTACCTGCAGCTGGGCAGCCACGCGGCGCATGGCGGCGAACATGATGTAGAGAATGGGCAGCTGGATAAGCATGGGCAGACAGCCGCTCAGGGGGTTCACGCCGCTTTTCTTGTAAAGCTCCTGAGTTTTCATGTTGAGCTTTTGCTGATCGTTGGCGTAACGCTTTTTCAGTTCCTCGATCTTCGGGTTCAGCGCGCTCATTGCCTTCATGGAGCGGCGGCTCTTGACGTCCAGAGGCAGCAGCACGAGCTTTATCAGAAGCGTGAACACGATCACGCTCCAGCCGTAGCTGCCTATAAAGCTCTGCACCCAGTTGAGTATGGAAATAAAAAGGTTGGTCATTTATCTTCTCCTTGGGGATAAGGCAAAGGCACAGGGTCATACCCTCCCTCGTGGAAAGGATTGCACCTGAGAATGCGCTTTAAGCCCATCGCCCCGCCCTTTGCGGCGCCGTACAGCTCTATGGCTTTTGCGGCGTATTCCGAGCAGGTGGGAACATACCGGCATGCGGCCGGCAGATGCGGGCTTACGGCGCCCTTGTAAAAACGTATCAGTCCCAAAGCGGTAAGCCTTGGAACCTGCTTAAGCGTCATCGCGGGCTTCATTCCTGTACAGTTTCGCCTTTGAAAGCAGTTTGGTCATTTCGCCCGAGAGCTCCCGGTGGCTCTTTGGGGCGGCGGAAGTTCTGGCCACGAAAATATACCTCCCCGGGGCGACATCGGGCTTCAACCGTCTGAAATCTTCCTTGAAATACCTTTTAAGCCTGTTGCGGGTGACCGCGTCGCCCACCTTGGAGCTTATGGAAAACCCGGCTTTCAGGTCTTTGGACTGAAGATATATCAGCACGATATCCCTGGAAGGGTAGCTTTTGCCTTTTTTATATACGTGCTGATAATTGCGGTTTTTGCCCAGGGAATACTTTTTCCTGCAAAAACTGTACTTATGCGCGCTTATCACACGGTGAGACGCTTGCGGCCGCGCTCACGGCGGCGGTTGAGCACGTTCCTGCCGGCCTTGGTCTTCATGCGGGCGCGGAAGCCGTGCACCTTGTTACGCTGGCGTTTCTTGGGCTGATAGGTTCTGAGCATGGTTATACTTCCTTTCTTCAATGAGTTTGCGGCAATTCGTTGGCCGCCGCCGGTATGGTTTTTTCCGGCGTTTTATGTATCACGCGGAGCGAGCCGAAATGTCTCCGCGCAAGCACATCAATAGGCAGTATGTCATTTTACATAAAAACGGGCGGCTTGTCAACCGCCCGCGCGTTAATTTATAGAATACTTGGACCTGACAGATCAGTCGCCCAGCAGCCCCGCGCAGCCCTCCGGGCACGCGCTTTCGCTGGTAGATATGACCCTGGCGGCCACCTGTGTGCCCAGAAGGCACGCCCTGTATATGCCCAGCCCGCGGCTTATCGTCATGACCGCCGCCGAGAAGAACGCGTCTCCCGCGCCCGTGGTGTCCACGACTTCGCACCGGGCGGGCGGCATAACTCCGCTTTCGCCCGTGGAGAAGTCCGCGTAGACCGCGCCTTTGGCGCCCATGGTCACTATGATCGCTTTCAGGCCGAGGCTCTGCCCCGCCGCCCATACAAGAGTCTGCGCGTCATTGGGCTCAAGCGCTCTGATGTCCGCGCCGAGCAGCCTGCCCGCCTCGATCACGTTCATAATCACGCAGCGCGTCCTGGCGAGCAGTTCCTTTTTCGCCAGCATCACGCTCATATTCCCCACTATGCAGTACAGGTCTTTCCCGTGTTTTTCCGCCAGCGCCACGGTCTTTTCCGCGATTGCCTCGCTGGTGTCGAATTCCGCCACGACCGCGTCGCAGGCTCCGAACAGCCTGTCCCCGTCGGAATCCAGCTTGTTCTCGATAGGCGCCACGTCCGGCATTTTGCTTATGGAGCCCGCCAGATCGCCCTTTTCGTTGAATACCGCCAGCCACATGCCCGTGCCGCCGTCGGGCACGCTTATGGCTTCGGACATATCAACGCCCGCCTCTTCGAGCCTGGCCTTTATGTCGTGGCCCAGGGGAGTCCGGTCCACGGGCAGCGGAAAAACGACATCGCAGCCCAGCCGCGCCAGATCCTCCGCCACGTTCCTTGCCACGCCGCCGTGGGTCAGTTTGACGCTGCCCTTGTTGGTGCCTACGGGATCGTATCGTCCGAACGGAAAGCCCTTTACATCCGTAAACGCAACGCCCAATACAAGTACACGCATAAGCCCGCTCCGCCTTCTTTGCTTTTGCAGATTATACCATAACGGCATGGGGTTATACAACCTTACAGATGATGAAAATATGAATTTATGCCGCGCGATCCTTGCATATGCGCTTGTTTCGTGATATAATATAGTTGGTTTAGTGTGGAGGTTTGTATGCGCCTTACCAAAAGGATACTGTGTCTTGCCCTGGCTCTGGCGCTTGCGCTGTACGGCGCGGCCTTTGCGGAAGTGTTCTCGCTTCCCCAGGGGCTTCAGCGCATCGAGGCGGACGCTTTCAGCGAAGTCGACTTCCCCGACGGAGTGTTCGTTCCGTCGGGCGTAAGCTATATCGGCTCCGGGGCGCTGGGAAGCAACACAGTGTGGGGGTTCTCCGATTCATATGCCGAAGAGTTCGCCCAGAGCGAGGGGCTCACGTTTTACCCGGTAGACGTCACCGGGCTTGCCCTGTCCGCTCCCGGCGCTGTTTCCCCCTGCCGTCCGTTTACGGTGAACGCCTCCTGTGACAGCCTGCTGCCGGTAAACTACACGCTGGATATCGTGCTGGACGGGGAGACCGTATCCTCGCTTACCAGCGACACCGGCGAGTTCCAGGTAACGCTGCCCTCCGGCGGCAGCCTCGCGTATCTCCTTAACGCGGAGAACCGCTTCGCCTCACAGACCTTATATTTTGAAGACGTGACTTCCGTCTACCCCGCCGTAGCGCTTATAAAGAACGAGTGGATAGTGGAAGTCGGCGAGGTCATATGCCCCATAGACGACACCGAACTGCGTGAAGTCAGCCTCTCCTGCGCGGATGAAGGCATACTCATAGACGGTACCTCCCTGCAGGCGCTGAGCCTCGGCACATACACCGTGACCGCCGTCGCCCTGCAGGACGAAGGCGAGGTATATACGGATTTCACCGTGAACGCTGTCATCCCCGCCCAGACCGTTTCGACCGAGTCCTCCGAAATAAGCCTGTACGTGGGCGAGACGCTGCAGCTCGCGCCCTCCGTCTCCCCCGCCGGCGCGTACGACGTAATGACCTATCTCAGCAGCGACGAAGAGATCGCCGCGGTAGACGATCAGGGCCTCGTAACCGCAGTGAGCAGCGGAACATGCATCATATACCTGAGCACATTCGGCGCGCAGGCCGAGATCTGCATCCGGGTGATCCAGAAGCCCGAAAGCATACTTCTTACCGCCTCTACCAGAGGGCTCGCCACGGGCGAGACGCTGCGGCTGTACTACACCGTATATCCCGACAACGCCGACAACGTGGGTGTCACCTGGCAGTCGTCCGACACGGCCGTAGCCGCTGTAGACCAGGCGGGTTATGTAACGGGCATTACCCCCGGCAGCGTGCGCATCAGCGCCGTATCCAACGAGGATGCCTCGGTGCTCGGCGAGATCGACCTTGTGGTCTCCCAGGGGGCTACCGGAGTCATCATCAACGCCCCAGCGTATATGTACGCGGGCACCCAGACAGAGCTTCTCCCGCAGCTGCTGCCGGAAGGCGTATCTTCCCAGGTCTCCTTCTCCAGTAACAATCCGAGTGTTATCAGCGCGGTGGGCCACAACCTTTACGCGCATAAGCCCGGCAGGGCGGTCATAACTGCCCGCACTTCCAACGGAGCGACCTCTTCGCAGGCTATCGACGTATACGAAACAGCAACCGCCGCGCACTGCCGCGTGCCTGAATTGTACCTTAACGCGGGCATGAGCGTCGACCTTACGAGCCTGGTATATTACTCGCCTTCGTCCGTCCGCCTTGCCGGCGCGGGATACACCTCCTCTAACCCGCAGGCAGTCATCGTAGACGCGAGCGGCGTCATCTCCGCCGTTAGCGTCGGCAGCGCGCTGGTCACGGTGGTGCTGGACGGAGTCAGCCTGGTGCTGCCCGTAAATGTGGTAAACGACGGCAGCGTCATAAGGACGATGTCCATAACTCCCACCTATGCCACGCTGACCGTGGGCGACACCTTCAAGTTCAACCCCGTCGCCAACAGCGGCACCGCCGCGAAATACCGCCAGGCTTACTGGTACTCCCTCGATCCCGACATCGCGGATATTAGCGTGATCGGCAACAACTTCGAAGTCACCGTGCTGGCCAAATCTCCCGGGCTTGCCACCATCTGCGCCGTGTCTTCCAGCGGCATGATCGCCAGCGTGAGCGTGCAGGTGAACCCGCTCATAATAAAACAGCTGGGCTTCCTTGAAACTGCGCTTGACATGACTGCCGGCGAAAGCCTTACCCTGGATTACAGCTTCTCCCCCGCCGGCGCGGATACCGGCAGCGTGTATATGTACACATCGGATGAATCCGTAGCCGTGTTCCGGGACGGTCTAACGCTGACCGCGCTAAAGGCGGGCAGCTGCGGCGTATTCGTTACCGACGGAAACGTTTCCGCCCAGATCCAGCTCACCGTGTCTGCCGCGCCCATGGAGAGCGCGCAGCTCGACAGTGACACCATGCACGGCATAGCGGGCTGCAGTTCCCGCATAAACTATACCTACGAGCCTTCCACCGCCTCCTGCGACGCCTTCGACTGGAGCAGTTCCGACACCTCCGTGGCAGTTGTCAGCGCCTCCGGCGTGGTCACATTTGTCGCGGAAGGAGAAGCTTTGATAACCGGCTTGGCCAACGACGGCAGCGGTTTGACGCTGGCTCTTACAGTAGTCGTGGAAGAGATACCGGTCAGGGAACTTGCGCTTGCGGAATCCGGTGTGACCATACATTCGGGTGAGCACTGCCAGATCGTCTATAGCGTTTATCCCCTGAACGCGTCCTACGCCTCGGCCGTGTTCGCGTCTTCCGATAACAGCGTGGCGAAGGTGAGTTCCTCCGGCGAGATCACGGGCCAAATGGCGGGCGAAGCCGACATCACCGTCAGCGTCGGGCGGGGCAGCTACCACATGAGCCGCACCCTGCACGTGACGGTCGAGCGCAGCGGCAACGCCCAGTACCGGGCACTGGTCATGGGCCAGTGGACCAATTCCAAACAGAACGGTTACCTTCCCTTCAGCAAGAACGGCACCCGCGGCGTCGTGGACGCTCTGGGGCAGTCTCACGCGGACGGAACCGCGTACTCGGTCAATTACATGGGCTCGAGCCCCAGCAGTTCCGCCTTCCGCTCCGCCGTGACCGCCATTGCGAACGTTGCCCAGCCCGACGACGTGACCTTTATATACGTGCTTTCGCACGGCGTGTACAGCGCATCGAACGGCGGCTACAGCTTCTCGTTCTCCGGAGCGGGAGACAGGATGACCGGCGATACGCTGATAAGCGGCATAAGCATGATCAGCGGTCACGTGGTGCTGGTACTTTGCACCTGCTACTCCGGCAAGGTATATACCTCGTCCAGGCTCGCGGCGATCATGCAGAACAACGGAAATTACACCGGCAAAAACGGGCCCGGCAGGCTGAGCGTATTGACCTCCTGCACCGACACGCTGTCCACCTATTACAACGTGGCGAACGAGAGCGTGAGCTACGACTTCTTCTCCAAGGCGTTCACAAAAGGCCTGGGCTGGGATATGATAAATGACATGCCCTGCTCCCTGTTCGCTGACACCAACGGGGACGGCAAGGTGACGGTCAGAGAGATAGCGACCTACTCCGCATCCCAGACGCAAAACCTCATAAGCGCCTACGTGCAGCAGTACGGTACCGACAGGCTCCACGGCAGTCTGAGCCAGTATCCCACCCGTTTCATCGCCGGCGGCGACGGAGATCTTGTGATCATAGAGAGGTAACGGTATGCGCTGCGCGTGTCCTAACTGCGGTACTTATATGGTGCACTCCGAAAGCGCGAGCCTGGGCTGCGTATGCCCCCAGTGCGCTACCCGCTGCAAAATGTGCCTGGGCACGAACAGCGTTGTGCCGCGGGAAGACCTGGCACAGATCGCTTCGCGCCTGGCGTATATAAGCCAGATAACCGAGGAGAACGAAGACGAGCGCCTTTCAGCCGAAGACGCCCCGGGAGCCGATAACGATGAGTACGGAGATTGAACGCAAATTCCTGATAAAAATGCCGGATATCGGTGAACTCGCATGCCGAGACGGCTGCGTGATCACGCTTATCCGGCAGACTTATCTTGTCAGGGAAGACGGCAGCGAGCGCGTGCGTGCGCGCCTGTACGCGGACAAGACCGTGTACACGCACACCGTAAAGCAGCGCATAAGCTCCCTGAGCGCCTATGAGGACGAGCGTGTCATCGGCAAGGCTGAATACCTTTCCCTGCTCAACAGGCGCGATCCCGACAGAAACGACATTTACAAGACGCGGCTTGCGCTGCCTTTTGACGGGCATGTGTTCGAAATAGATGTCTACCCCTTCTGGCACAGGCAGGCGGTGATGGAAGTCGAGCTGGCCGGCGAGGAAGAGGTGGTCTCTTTCCCGCCTTTTGTGAAGATCATAAGAGAGGTCTCTGCAGACAGGTCTTACTCCAACAAATCGCTCAGCCGCAAGATACCTGACGAGGACTGATAAAACAATAAGTATAAGCGCCGCGGGAACACTCCCGCGGCGCTATTGCTGTGCTGTATTGGATTTACCAGATCTCTATGCTGTCGATGCAGAAATACTTGATCGCGTATTCGTCCTGATAGCCTTCCCACCTGCCGTCTTCCCAGCGCCCGTAATGCGTGAAGCTGAGGGGGCTGGTGAAATTGGGTTCGGGATCGCCCTTCTGGTGGAAGGGGCCGAATACGTTCCTGAGCGAGCTCGTAAGCTCTATATCAAGCGTGTTGCTGCCCTGCTTAAGCTCGTATTCCACGTTAATTTTGTCAGATAAAAGCAGCGTTCTGTTCGCGCCTCCGTTCACGCTCACCCGCGCCGCGGCGTAGCGCCCGTTCAGGCGCAGCCACTTTTCCGTGCCCTTTGCTTCGATATCTACCGTGAGCTTCAGCGTGCCTCCAAAGAACGGGAAGCCGTCTGAAGCGAGGCCGGACAGGTTAACGTAGCGTCTGGGCAGCGTGATGGCGAAACCGGAAGCGTTGAAGCAGCGCTTGTCCGCCGGCACAAGCTCTTCCGTCTCGACACAGAAATCGCCCCGCAGGTATATGTTTTCTATGTTCGTGTCGTAGCACAGGCAGTTGACCAGGCTCTCCGTGGTGTTGTCGTGCTCGAAGTATACCCCGTTGTGCACCCGGTACACGTGCTCGCTCTGGTAATAATCCATGCGCAGCACGACTTCGTTCAGTCCCATGCGCACGAGCCTTGATATATCGAAGGAGAGGAAGCCGGTGCCGAAATCACCTTCCCCGTCAGGCTGGATCTCTATCCCGTTTACGGTAAAGCGCGTATCGGCTCCGCTTTCCGCCTCCAGGCGGATGTCGGAAGGCCTCGCGTTGGCATTGAAAGCGTATTTAAGGTATACCGTGCGGTTGGTCTGCTCCCTGAGCAGCCTGTCGTTTATGGCCATTATGGGCAGCGCTTCGGTGTAAGTCACCCCGTCATAGGACAGGCAGGCGGTATCCAGCGGCAGCGTGTTTTTGTCCGCCCGGGTTATAAGCGCGCCCGCGGCGCTCAGGACCTTAACTTCGCCCTCGGGCTGTTTTTCCGCGCTCATCGCCCTCGCCGAAAGGAACATCAGCACAGACTCGCCCGCGTCCAGCTCAAGCGGTATCTCTATGCCGTCAGCCGTCCGCCCAAAGGGTATATCCTCGAACCTGAGGGTCTCGAGGTTCAGTTTTCTCGCTCCCTGGGCACGTATCTTCAGCACGTTGCTCTGGCGTTTGTCTTTGGACAGGTTCACGGCGAAGATAAAGTCCCCGAACTCAGCCCTTCGCAGGGTGATGCGTATGGATTCGCTCCCACCCGCAAGCGCGAAGCCCGGGTTTGCCACTTCGTCAAGGCTTATATTCCCTCTGATGTCCAGCGGCCTTTCCTCGCCGTTCACGAGCTTTGGCGCTTCGCCCGCCAGGCACAGCTTACCGCCGTTTTTCACAAACTCCCTGAGCAGTTTGAGCGTGCTTTCGTCTATGGAAGGCATCTCAGGCACCACTACCGTCGAGTACGCGCACTTGCCTATGACCAGTTTTCTGCCCGCCACGCGGCCGTATTTCTTCATGAGCGTCTCGTCGCCTATGTGGTGCACCACGCCCCGCGCGCCCAGCTTCTCCACCAGTTCTGTGAACGACGCGTTCAAAGCGCCGGTGGATTCCCTGTCCAGCCGTTTATACAGCGTATAGCCGGCGTGCAGGGGATGTATCACCAGCGTGCCCGCCATTTCGCGGCTTTCCGCCAGAAGATAGCCCAGGCGGGTGAAATAATCGTTGAACCGGCGCATATACATGTTCCAGCTGGTCACGGGAGAGTAGAACGCCGGATAATCCCGCTTCCGCTGTCCGCTTATCGAATACGGATACAGGTGGTGGCACACCAGGTTGACGCCGTTTACGAACTGCCATTCCAGTATGCGCTTTAATTCCCTGGGAGTCACATCCCAGCCGCAGGCGGCGAAGCTCTCCGTGAGCACCTGCTTTTTGCCCAGCTGCATGGCGACCGAGGACACCTGGCGCGGGGTCAGCTCGCTTCCGATGTCCCTGCCCAGCCAGTCCACGCCCGGGATATGCTCGTACTCATAGAACGGCATCACGCCCGCGCAGCCTTCCATCTGGCCGGCCAGATGCTTTTCCTCCACCACGTGGCCCGTGAGCTGGCAGCCGTGCTCCTCGCACCAGCGGTATACCTGCCCCGCGAAGCTCTCCGTGAACAGCTCGTTCATCATCAGCCAGTAACGGTAGCGGAAGCACGCCGCTTCGTCGCAGTCCAGGAACAGCGCGCCGAGCTTCAGCGTTATGTCCTCGGAATACCTGCTTTGATACCTGGGGACTATCACGGGCGTATACGCGGTCGCGCCCCTGAAATACTGGGGCTCGTCCGTGAAAAAGCCTATCAGCGCTTTGCCAAAGTCCTTACCGAGGAGCTTATAATACTTGCTGTGGGTCTCCAGTATGAACTTCTGTACGATTTTCCAGTTAAGCACGTCCACTACCGTGGGATTGGTGCGGTCATACACGCAGAAGCAGCCTCTTCCGTCGTCCTCGTTCAGTTTGTAAAGGTGCCCGTCTTCCACCCGGTAACAGCCCAGCGCCGCGGGATCGAACCCTTCCCTCTCGGCGCCTTCCAGGTAATGCACGTGGTTTGCCGGATCCTCCAGCAGCTTCATGCCCGCGAAGCCGCTGGGCCAGCCGTTTTCATCGTACGCCCAGGCGCGCATGCCCCGCTTTTTGCTTTCGTCCACGCAGGCCGAGACGCATTTGAACCAGTCTTCACCCATGTATTCGGTTTTCAGTCCGCCCCTGGCGTGCATAAAGAAGCCGCCGAAGCCGTCCCGCTTCATGTGGTTGATCTGGCGTCTTAATTCCTTGGGATCCAGCTCGTCGTTCCAGCTCCAGAACGGTACTGGCCTGTAATCTGTAAGGTCGCCTTTAAGGATCTCGATTACGTTGCTGCTCATCGTGCCGCCTCCATATCAAACAGTGTGCCGGTTATGTGTTTTCTGCAGGTTTACCGCTGTTTTTCGGGCACCGCGCCGGAAAGCTCCGGGCTTTTAAGTATGCCCATGGGTTTGAACTCATATTCATACTTCCACAGATCCCCTTCACTGCGCCAGGAGTTGGGGCTCTGGTAGTAATATATGCCCTGGGTGTGGTGCAGCTGCCCGAAGCCGTTTATGCGCGTGCCGTACAGCCTGAGCACCAGTTCATGCCTGCCGGGTTTAACGCCCCTGAAGCTGAGCCTGTAGGGCGAGAACGCGATCCTGCCCGCGTCTTCTCCGTCCAGGAACGCTTTGACCAGGCCGCCCCGCCAGTGGGGCACTCTTACGGAAAAGTCTCCTTCAGCGTTTACGGGGATCACGTACTCCACGTTCCCTGTATAGAATGGCAGGCCCTGCTCCACCACGGAGCCGAAACCTATCGTTTGTGGCAGAGGGATCAGCGTTTTGACCGTGCCGTTTACCCTTACACCGAAATCCCCCAGCAGGTAGAACGCCTCCAGATTTGTGCGTTTGCCTATGGGCGTGCGCACCGTGAGCACGTTTACGCCTTTCTTTATCGCCGGAAGCGCGATCTGTTTTATGTCCCTGTCCACGAACCAGCCCACCGCGTCCGTGCTCACTTTTTCGCCGTTTAAGCGGATCTCCGCCAGTTCCGGGTCTTCAAGCGCAAGATACGGGGACAGCACATCCACCTCACTTGGAACAGTAAACCTCACATCGATAAAGTGCTCGTTGGGTTCTTCCGGTATGAGGTAGGGCTGCATGACTTCTTTCCTGCGGGGAGGGATCTTAAGTACTTTCCGGGCGGCGTTGTCCATGCGCAGTATCTCTTCTTGCGGCTGCCACTCGCCTCCGTCCAGCGCGTATTCGCCAATGTCCAGCAGGCACATATTCGGCTCCGACAGCCTGTACCTTACCGGCTCCATGACCAGCGCCGCCTTCGGATCGCAGCTGGAGACCTTCTCTGATACCGGCGCGACCGACTTTTCGGAGGCGGGCTCAAGCCACAGAAGCAAGCTGTCCTGCAGGTGCCAGACCTTCTCGAACACGGTCTTTCCCGCGTCGACCGTCGCTTCCAGCGGACGGATATCCCCGCTGAGCGTGTCGTACAGCGTTAGCTTATACTCCCCGTTCAAGGTGAAACGCAGCCTGTAATCGTTCTCCACGTCGGGAGAGGGCGGGTTTTTGCCGTTTGCCACGAACAGCCACATGCCGCCTTTGTCCCGCCTTAACTGGTACAGCAGCGCGTCTACCCTCACGCCCCACGCATCCCGTATATCTATAAAGCGCATGTCCTCAAGCGCGTTCAATATAGCTGTCTTGCTGAAGTCCAGCCTTTCGCACCTGTCGTACAGGCGCACTGCCCTGTCGGATGGCAGCGCGTCCACGTGCGTGGGCGCCTCTCCTATAAACAGCAGTTTGCCGCCCGCGTCCGCGAAAGCTTCCAGCCTGTCCAGCGTGGTGGACCGCACGGTAGTAAGGGACGGGACGATCACAGCGTCGTAGCTCATCTGCCCCACGCGAAGGGGATTTGAGCCTTTTTCGCACAGATCCGGCAGTACCGCTTCGGATATGAAGTCAAAATCCATCTGCCCGAACAGCAGCATCTCGGTGAGTTCCCTGAACTGGTTCTCCATGCGGCTGCGCTCGGCTTCCGTCTGCGCCATGGGGCCCCAGTACAGCCAGTAGCTTTCTATCGGGTGTATCACGGCCACCTTAGAGACCGCCTTGCCGCGGGTCATTGCGGTATTGAGCCGGGCGAAATGGTCCTCCACCATGGAAAACTCCCGCCACCACGGGGACTGGTAACCTATGGACGCGGGGTAATCGCGTTTCGCTTCCCCCTTCATGGTCATCCAGGTCAGGTGCGGCACGCGCACCGTTACGCCCAGCGCGGCCTGCCAGTCGCCCTGCAGCTTATAGCCCCTGAAATCGTAATCCCAGCCGGTCACGCCGTAGAGCTCGCTGAGCATGCCCTCCTTGCCGCTTTGACGTACGATGGACTGGGTCTGCTTTGCCGTGGTGTATTCATGGAAGTCGCACAGCATGTCTATGCCCGGGATGCCGAAATGCGGATAGCAGCGCATGGCGTCGCCCATGGCGTTGGTCTGCCCTTTCAGCGTGGGCTCCATATAACAGTGGCCCGTGAGTTTTATGCCCCTCTCATCGCACCAGGAGCCTATCTGCCCGCAGAAATTCCGGGCAAAACGCTCGGCGATCAGGTTATGAAAGCGCCAGCGGAACTGGGAAAAGCTCCCGTCGGCGTTTTCCCACACCAGTTCAGGTATCTTGTCGAATATGTTCTCCGAATACTGCTCCTCGAACAGCCCGGGCAGCTCGCCCGTCCATGGGAAAAACACGTCGCTGGTGTCATTTGCGAAAGCCAGCGGCAGCTTATAGCCCACCTTGGGCTCGTCCGTGAATATCGCGGGCACGGTCGAACCGAAGTCATCCGCGAATTCCCGGTAATACGCTTCGTGGGTTATGTCTATAAACGCTTTTACCGCGTTTGTCGACAGGGTGTCTGCGTAAGGCTTGCCGTTGAACCACGGATCCTCCACGGCATGCTCCTGATACGCGTACCATTTCATGCCTTTGGCCGGTTCATCCGAAGCGATCCTGCGGTAAGATACGAGCCTGCCGTCCGCGTTCAGTTCCACGTCGTACACGGCCAGCAGCGTGCCGTTTTCCTGACGGTCCGACCTTTGTCCCTTGCCCGGCACGGGAGACCTGTCCCCGTCATCACATTTGTAAGGTGTTACGGTGAGCATGAGCGTCTGCATGGCGAAAGCGGGGTCTCTGGCCGTGACCTTGCCGCCCGCCGTGCCGGATGGCCATCTGTCCTCGTCGTACAGCCACGCCAGCATGCAGTTCTGCCTGGCTTCCTCCACGCAGTGCCTGACGTGCCCCATGAATTCTTCGTCCAGGTACGGGCTGTCCATGCCCGTCCTGACATGCATGTGAAAACCGCCCAGGCCCATTTCTTTCAGCATTCGTATCTGCCTTGACAGGGTCTCGTCGTTGAGCCTGCCGTTCCAGGCCCAGAAGGGCGTGCCCCTGTACTCGCAGGTGGGGTTCTGAAAAAGCTGTTTTGAAAGCGCGTCTTCCTTCGATCTGGGGTATAGCATGCTGAATTGTCCTTTCCTGCATACCGTATTATCGGTTTGAATGATACACCATAATTTATTAAATGTCAAACCGCATTTGTCCCACAATTAACCTTGTGATTCTTGACATTGTCCATTTCGTCTGCTAAAATTTTCAAAATTGTTTTTGGAGGGGGAAAATATGGCGTATTACTATACCGAACCCTGTCACACTTTTAACGAGTACCTGCTGATTCCCGGGTACACCGGGCCCGACTGCGTGCCCGCGAACGTCTCCCTTTCCACGCCTCTGGCCAAATACCGCCCGGGCAAGGAATCTTCCCGCCTGACACTCAACATTCCCCTGGTTTCCGCCATCATGCAGAGCGTTTCGGACGACCGTCTGGCCATCGCGCTTGCCAAAGAGGGCGGGCTTTCGTTTATTTACGGAGCCCAGTCCATCGAAAACCAGGCGCAGATGGTGGCGAAAGTAAAAAGCTACAAGGCGGGCTTCGTGGTCTCCGCCAGCAACCTTACGCCTGACAGCACGCTTAAAGACGTAATAAACCTTAAAGAGAAAAACGGTTTCTCCACCATCGCCGTGACTCACGACGGCAGCGCCCACGGCAAGCTCATGGGCATAGTCACCAGCCGCGATTACCGCATCAGCCGCATGAGCGGCGACGAAAAGGTCTCCACGTTCATGACACCCTTCTCCAAGCTGGTCACCGCGCCCGAAAGCGTGACCCTTAAAGAAGCCAACGACATCATCTGGGACCACAAGATAAACGCCCTGCCCATCGTAGACAGGGAAGGCTGCCTTAAATACTTCGTGTTCAGGAAGGACTACGACAGTCACAAGGATAATCCCCTCGAGCTGCTGGACGCGCAGAAACGCTTCCGCGTGGGCGCGGGCATAAATACCCGCGACTATAAGGAGCGGGTGCCCGCCCTGCTCAAAGCCGGCGCGGACGCCCTGTGCATAGATTCCTCCGAAGGCTACAGCTGCTATCAGGCGGAATGCCTCGAATGGATACGCCAGAATTACGGCGACAGCGTGATAGTCGGCGCGGGCAACGTGGTGGACGCGACCGCGTTCCGCTTCCTGGCCGAAGCAGGAGCCGATTTCGTAAAGATCGGCATCGGCGGCGGTTCCATCTGCATCACCCGCGAGACCAAGGGCATAGGCAGAGGCCAGGCCACATCGGTCATCGAAGTCGCGGCGGAAAGGGAAAAATACTATAAAGAGACAGGCGTGTACATTCCCCTGTGCTCCGACGGCGGCATAGTGTACGACCACCACATGACTCTGGCGCTGGCAATGGGCGCCGACTTCCTGATGCTTGGCCGCTACTTCGCCCGTTTCGACGAAAGCCCCGGTGCCAAGGTGATGGTGAACGGCGCTTACATGAAAGAGTATTGGGGCGAGGGCTCCAACCGCGCCCGCAACTGGCAGAGATACGACCTGGGCGGCGCAGGCAAACTGAGCTTTGAGGAAGGCGTAGACAGTTACGTCACTTACGCCGGCAGCCTCCGCGACAACGTGGAGCTCAGCCTGTACAAGGTCAAGTCCACCATGTGCAACTGCGGCGTAAAGAGCATCCCCGAGCTCCACAAAAACGCCAAGCTCACGCTCGTCTCCCCTACTTCCATAGTGGAGGGCGGCTATCACGACGTGACACTGCACACCAGCACAACTTCAATAAAGTAAGCCAAACAAAAAAACACCCCCGAAGCATTCCTGTTTCGGGGGTGTTATCATGTCATCCGCCCGCCCTGGGCGGCAGCGCCTTTATGTGTATCACAGCGTCCTTTCCGTATGGGTGTTCAAACTCAAATGCGCCTGCCGGGCAGCGGCTCTCCGTCTTTTCCCCGTTAACCGGATCAAGCACGCACACGCTGCTCTCCGGCACGTCAATGCTCATTTTGCCTCCGAGAGGCAGATAGATAAGGTATTCCTTTCCCTCATCGCCCAGGCAGCAGCACAGGCGGTCGCATCCACACTTTTCGTGCATCGGCTCCATGCGCCAGAAGCTCACGTTCATTTCCACGAACTCACGCAGTATCTTCAGGTAATCGTATATCACCGGGATGCCTCCCAGCGAGAACTTTATCTCTTCCGTGAGCTTATCTCCGGTGATCGGCGCGAAGTGGCGGTCGCTCCTGCCCATTATGTAGCCCGAGGCGGCAGCTATCCAGTACATGCGCCGTTCCCGCTCATAGTTGCCGTTGTTGGATGACGTCATCTCCCCTATCACCATGGGGCGGTTGAACTGCCAGTAGAGCTTGCCGTAATCCCGCATGGCAAGGTAATAGTAATACTCGTCGTCTCTGCGGTAGTTGCGGGGATCCTGCGTGAGCACAAAATCGTTGCCCTGTTCCCTCACCATGAGCGGATGGTACGTGGTGTCTCCAAACGTGCGCAGCCGCCCGTATGGGTCCTTCAGGGCGATACAGCGCGCCCAGTATTTGTACCACTCGGCCACCGGCTCCACGGGCATTAACGCGCCTTTGAGCATCCGTTCCGGCAGCACCGCCAGGTTCGCGTTCTCCGCGCCTACTTCCCAAAGGATGTTGCTGAAGCAAGCCAGGCGGGCCATGGTATACTTTATGTATCTCCCTATATACTTCCGTGACAGCGGGTTGCTCACGTCAAACAGGTTGCGCCAGCAAACGTCCACGTCCACTCCCGGGTCGCTTTCCAGCCAGCCTCCGTTTTTCACGTTGTAGGGATGATTGTTCCATTCCCTGGGGCGGATAAGGGAATCGTCATACAGCACCTCGAATGCGTAGAACAGGTCCCTTTGTTTCGCGTGGGCGAGACTGTGTTCCCAGCGCCGGTAAAAGTCAAGGTTGAAGCGCTCTTTGTCTATCAGGTTCCTCTGCGCGTCCACTATCTTCCACGGCCACACGAAACTGGTGTCGGTTATGCTTTTCTGACGGGCGTAGAGCTCGCTCATGCCCACCACCATGTTCACGCCGTGGTCGGCAAGTATGTCAAAAAACCTGTCAAAGTCCGCCTGGGAGGGCTGTGTGAATTCCAGGTCCTCAAAGGGCAGCTCGTGCCCGTTTGCGGTGTGCGGGAACCACCCGTCGTTTACTATGAGCTGCGCGGAGCCGTCGCCCCTGAAAAACCAGTTGGGAAACTGGGGGTCTAGGGTGAGCGGGCCCCTGGAAACCGCCGGCACGCAGCTGAACTCTCCCGTTTTGCCGTCCAGCTCCGCCAGGTTAGAGTGTGTCACATAACGCCATACGCCCTCTTTCGGCGGTGAGAACCTGACGCGCCAGGTATCGTCCCCATCATAGAAGCCGTCCACGGTATACCTTAGGCCGCCGCACGAAAACTCAGCCTCAATATCTACGTCCGTAAATGGGTTCTCAAACTCCCTGCCCGCAGAAAAGCTCTCCTCAAAGATCTCCCACTTGGGTATACTGCGCATGTCTCCCTCCATCCCGGTAAACGCGCGTTCCGTTTATCACTGTAAAACCAAAGGGGCAGCTTCCGCCGCCCCCTGTGATCATTCCGCTTCTCCCTCGCCGTCAGGTCCATCTTCAGGCTTGGAGGTAGATTGCTTAAGCTGTTTCAAAAGCTTGGTCAGTTCGTCGTCCTCCCTCATGTCTTTCCTGCGGGTGGCTTCCGCCATTTTCGCCGCCTCGGTAATGTCCTCAGCTGAAAGCTGCATCAGCTTCTCCCTGGTCATTTCCACGCCCGCTTCGGTCTCTTTGATTATCCGGTTGGACTGGGCGATAAGCACCTGCTCGAACAGGTTCCTTATGCCGCGGGCGTTACCGAATGTGATGGGATCGGTGTTCTGGGCGTTTATGAAGTCCAGCACTTCATCTTCGGCATCCTCGTCCAACTGATAGCCGCCCTGCTTGCAGCGCAGCTTGAATATATCCATCATCTCTTCCGTGGTGTAGTCGGCAAAATGCAGATAACGGTTGAACCTGCTCTCAAGGCCCGGGTTGGACGTGATGAACTCGTCCATAAGCCCGTCATAGCCCGCCACTATGACCACCAGGTCGTCCCTGTGGTCTTCCATGGCTTTCAGGAGCGTATCCACAGCTTCCTGTCCAAAGTCGTTGCCTTCCTTGTGGTAGGTCAGCGCGTACGCCTCGTCTATGAACAGCACACCGCCCAGCGCATTGTTCACCACTTCCATGGTCTTGCCCGCGGTCTGCCCCACATAGCCGGCTACCAGCCCGCTTCTGTCGACTTCGACCAGCTGGCCTTTTGAAAGGATGCCCAGGCACTTGTATATGCGCGCCATCACACGGGCGATCATGGTCTTGCCCGTGCCGGGGTTGCCGCTGAACACCATGTGCAGGGACATGTCCACAGTGGGCAGGTCGTGCGCCTTGCGCATCTGATGCACCCGCACCATGTTCACAAGGTTGTCGACCTCTGTCTTTATGCCGTCCAGGCCTATGTATGAATGCAGCTCGCTGAGGATATCCTCAAGCTTTTCCTCAGGCTCTTCCTTGGCCTCTTCCTCCGCCTTGGGAGCGGTTTCGGTCTTAGCGGCAGGAGCCGTCTTTTCGATATCGGTCGGAGGATACTCGTCCCAAAGCTTGTCGCTGAAGGCCTTCATTTCGTTTTTGGACAGTTTTTCCAGCGCCTCCAGCTGCTTTTCAAGCACCGCGTCCCGCATATCGCCGTTGTTTGTCGGCTGAGTGAACGCGCTGATAAGCTCGTCGTCGGAAGCTTCTTCCTGCTTGCCAGACAGCCGTCTGTTCGCGAGTTCTTCCGCGCTCTTTACCGTTCCCCAGATGTCGTCCGCTACGCGCCGCAGATTCCGGGAAGTTATCTCCCTGAGTTTTTCAAGCGTCTTTTCCAACTGAATATCCTTGTCGTCCACCTTATTGCCTCCGCAGATGAAAGTTGTGTCAATTATACCCTATACGGCTCGATTATTCAAGGGGGCACGCCTTTTTATGCTCAAAAAGCAGGCCGGTCATTACGACCGGCCCGCTGTACGCTGTATTTATCGGTTCACGTGACTTGCGATCGATCAGGCTTCCTTGGCCTTGTTGAGCTTGTCGCGGATGCCGAAGTAGAGCTGCAGCGCGCCCACTATGAACAGTACCGCGAAGCCGATGGTGTGCAGGGTGTGGTAGTTGCCCAGCTTCAGGAACTGGCTGGCCAGATAGGTGATCACGCCCAGGCAGCCAGCGGCGGTGGGGCAAATGCCGGAAGCGAAGGTGTCTCTCTTGAGGATGGCGAACACGACGCCCAGCACCAGCAGGATCAGCAGAACGATCGGCGCCAGCACCACGGTGTTGCGGTTGTAGCCGAAGATCTGGTACGCAACTTCGCTCTCAAACGTATCCTTCAGGTCCTCGGGGAAGCCCACGAAGCCCATGATGGAAACGTCCTTCTTGCCGTCGTACTCAACGGAAGTGCCGAAGGTGGTGTTCTGAGTGGTGCCGTTGGCGTAGGTGATGGTCACCTTGCCGATGGCGTCAGAGTTGCCCTTGGCGTACTTAACGGTGGCGTTGGTCTCCATCAGCAGCGCGGCGTCGGGGCTGGAAGCGATCTCCTTTTCCCTGGTCTCGATGTGTACCGGGAAGTCGGCGTCGTTCTTCGCGTCGTAGCGCTTGATGGGAGCGAAGTCATATTCCTTCGCGGGAGCCTCTTCGGCTGGAGCTTCCTCAGCCTCGGCCTTAGGCGCGGGGAAGTACTTGGCCAGGATCTCCTTGGCGGAAGATTCCTGCTTGGCGATGCTGTCAGCTACCTTGGCGGACTTGTCGGTGGTCTGCTTCTTTTCACCGGCCTTTATGGCGGCGGCGGTATCGTTCAGCGCCTGCTTGGCCTGATCAGCCAGCTTGTTGCTGCGGGCTTTCATTTCGTTCAGGCGGCCGATGATGGGCTCGTCCCTGTCTTCGTCGCTCATGCGGGTGGCGATGATGTTGCGCGCTTCGGTAACGGCCAGATTGATGTCTTCGTCGGAAGGATCGGCGTAGTTCTCAGCGGCGAAACCGTTGTAGAGCTCCAGCTTCTCTTCCTGCTTCAGGCCACCCATCACCTCGTTGTAAATGGCGGTGTAGATGCGCTTTTCGGGAGCCTTGCCGGAGGTGTACAGCTCGGTGTACAGCGCCTGCTTGGTCTCGGCATCCAGATCGGCTTCCTTCTGCTTATACAGAGCGTTCAGATTGGCCTTGTCGTCGTTGCCCGGGTTGTCGGCCTTTATCTTGGCATAGTCATCGGCGTACTTGCTTGCCAGCAGGGCCTTATAGTCGTCGGTCTTGTTCTGGGCATAGACTTTGGCGGCAGTCTCGGGATACTTGCCGGCAAGGTAGACTTTGAAGTCGTCCAGCTTGCTGGTCGCGAGGCCTTCCACGTAATCGTTGGGGTAAACTTCCATGATCTCCCTGTTGTAGGCTTCTACGGTCTCGTTTACCCAGGGCAGATGCACGTCGATCTCGTCTTCGCTGTAAGCGACGGACGCAGCTTCATAGGCGTTCTTCAGGGCAGTCTCGGCCTTGGCCAGGTTTTCAGTAGCGGTGTCATAAGCCGCCTTGGCGGTATCCAGCTGCCTGGTGCAGGTGTTCAGAGCGGTGTTGAGCTTCTTCACATCGGCGTCGACGTCTTCCTGGTTGAAGCCGGTGGCACCGGAGACTTTGGTGATAACATCGCTGATGTAGGCGCTGACCTCATTGTACTGGTCCTGGGCCTTCTTATACAGCACTTCGCAGTCCTCGACGTTCTGGGCGATGCTGTTGTAGTTGGCAAGGCACTCCTCAAACGCCTGGAACGCATACTGCTGATTGACACGCAGGATGTTGGTGGAATACACTTTGGAAGTGTTCTTGCCGTCGGTGCCTACCACTATCTTCTTATAACCGTCCTGGGTCTCGTCGCTGCCGTTGAGCACCCAGGTGCGTCCGTAAAGGATATCCTGGTCGCCCTGCGCGGTGACTTTGCCCTTGCTGTCAACGGCGTTTTCGGGCACCAGCTTTGTGGTGTCCTTGCCGTAGGTGAAGTAGGGGCTGAACAGCATAACCAGCATGCAGATGCACAGGATGGCTATGAGCAGGCTCATCCATCTGGACCTGGTCATGGTGAAGCTGAAAGTTTTCATGGTCTCCTCCTTAGCAGATTTTTTACCTCGTACATTATTTTATCTTAACATTGCCGTCCTGTCAACCGTTTTTGTGCAGTTTTTTGGGTTCTTGGGCGGTTTTTTATGCAGTATTTTTGCCGGTTTCAGCCATTCAGTTTCCCTGAAGGCGTTTTTTGCCGCGTTTGGGCGCTCCGTGCCGCCTCAAAATCAGGCATTTTCCCAGTCGCTTTTCGTCTCTTCCCGGCTGGCGAGCTCATTGCCCCTGCCCATCACCTTCGTCCCCGGCGGCACGGACTGGGTTATGAACGCGTTGGCCCCGATGAGGCAGTCATCACCTATTACCGTTTCTCCCCCGAGTATGGTGGCGTTAGAATATATGGTGACCCTGTCGCCTATGGTGGGATGGCGCTTGAGCCCGGAGAGCAGCTGACCTTTACGGGTAGAGAGCGCCCCCAGGGTCACGCCCTGATACAGCTTGACCTCATTGCCTATCTCAGCCGTTTCGCCTATGACGACGCCGGTGCCGTGGTCGATAAAGAATCTCCGCCCTATCCGCGCGCCCGCGTTTATGTCTATGCCCGTTAGCCCGTGGGCGTATTCGGTCATTATCCTGGGTATCATGGGCACCTGCTGTTTGTACAGGCTGTGGGCGAGCCGGTAAACGCAGATCGCGAAAAGCCCCGGGTACGCTATGATCACGTCCATCGGACTGTCTGCGGCGGGATCGCCGTTGTACAGGGCATCCACATCCGTTGAAAGCACTTCGAGTATCTCCGGCAGTTCCCGCAAAAAGCCGTCCACTGCTTTCGCCGCGTTTGCCTCCGCGCTGTCGCAGTCCTTGACCGCAAAAGCCCGGGCACACTCTTCCTCCAGTATCTGGCTTATCTCCTGAAGCTCGCCAGCGGTAAAAAACGGGTTGTCCTCAGGTCTGGGCGCGTCGTAAAAGCCCGGAAACATAAGGTTCCTGAGCCTTACAGTCACGTTTATGATCCTCTCCCTGTCCGGCAGGCGCTTTGACGGGCAGGCAGGCCTCACCGCCGACATATGCAGCTCGTTTATCCTGTCCGCCGCCTGCTCAATCGTTTTTCTTGGGTTGAGCGGCATTTGTCTTCCTCCTCTTGGCATATCTTTCTTCCTGGGGAAAGTTGGCTTGCGGGGCGTTGTTCAGGGCGTAGTCGGTCAGGAACGCGCTGTATGCCCTGATCGAGTTCATGAATTTCTGCTGTTTTTCGGATATCTCGGCTTCCGTGGAAAACCGGGCCATCTTGGCCAGCGCTCTCTCCCATTTGCCGGTGGTCACGGCGCTGGAGATCTCTTCAGGCACCACCTGTATGAGTTTCTGGCCCTTAACGGTCGAGATTATGCTCTTTTTTTCACGCTTGGCGTATCCCACCTGGATAAGCCTCTGGATAATGGCGGCCCTGGTGGCGGGAGTTCCGAGGCCCGCATCCTTCATTTTTTCCCTGAGGTCTTCGTCCTCTATCGTTTTCCCGGCGTCCTCCATGGCCTTGAGCAGCGTGTCGTCCGTATAGAAGGCGGGCGGCTTGGTCTTCTGCTGTTTGACGGAAGTCTTTAAAAGCTTTGCGGAGTCTCCCTCTTTGACTTCCGGAAGATCTGCCTGGGCGTCGGTCTTTTCGCTGTCGTCACCGGCGTATACCGCCTTCCAGCCCAGGTCGACCAGCGCGTTCAGGCTTGTTTTGAACGGGTCGTTTTCGACCGCTGTAACGATGCCAAGCGCGTCGTACACGTAATCTTTGTAGTGGTTGGCGATAAGGCGCTTCGCCACAAGGTCGAAGACCTTTGCTTCATCCTGTGTGAGGCGGGACAGATCGCCCCTTTTATCTGTTGGGATGATCGCGTGATGGTCCGAGATCTTGGTGTTGTCGTATATCTTTCCGGCGAAGTCCAGAGGCGCGTTTTTCGCCAGCTCCGCGTACGGTTCCGGCAATACGGAAAGCGTATGCCTGACCTTTGGGATCATATCATCCGGAAGATAGCGGCTGTCGGTCCGGGGATACGTTATAAGCTTGTGGGTCTCGTACAGGCTCTGGGCGATCTTCAACGTCTTTTCCGCCGAAAACCCGAATTTGCGGTTAGCTTCCCTCTGGAGCGTGGTAAGGTCGTAAAGTTTGGGGGGATATACGCGTTTTTGCTCGCGTTTGACTTCGGTCACTTTGCCCGTCTTGCCCTTAACGCGTTTGGCGATCTCTTCCGCTGCCGCCTTGTCCTTGATGTGGGTGGACTTGGTCTCGGGATCGAACCAGACGCCCTTCCACGCCTCGAACTCACCTGTGAGCTCACAGTATTCTTCCGGCACGAACGCGGCGATCTCGCTGTCGCGCCTGACTATGAGCGCCAACGTCGGGGTCTGCACCCTGCCTACCGACAAAAGCCGGTTGTATCGTAAAGTAAAGGCGCGGGTGGCGTTCATGCCCACGAGCCAGTCAGCTTCTGAGCGGCAGCGGGCGGAGGCGTACAGCCCGTCGTAGTCCTTTGACGGCTTAAGACTGTCGAAGCCCGCCTTTATGGCAGTGTCTGTCATTGAACTTATCCACAGCCTGTCGAAGGGCTTTTTGCAGCCTGCCATCTGGTAGATATACCTGAATATCAGCTCGCCTTCCCGCCCCGAGTCCGTGGCGCAGATGATCCTGTCCACGTCCTTGTCGTTCATAAGCTGCTTTACGACTTTGAACTGCGGCTTGGTCTGTGAGAGCACCTTAAGCGGGATGACCTCCGGCAGTATGGGCAGATCGTTCCTGTTCCATTTGGTATATTTTTCGTCCAGCTCATCTGGCTCTTTAAGGGATACCAGGTGCCCTACTGCCCAGGTGACTATATAACTGTCGCCGGAAAGGAATCCCTCTCCCCGGGCGTTTGCCTTGAGTACTCTGGCGATATCGCGCCCCACGGAGGGTTTTTCGGCCACGACCAGCGTTTTCATTTATTCCTCGGCAGCTTCGGTATCCTGGCGGCGATAGAGCTTGCGTTCGAGGGACCAGATCCTGTCGGTAAACGCGCCGGGATTGACTTTTTCCAATTCGCTGTTCATCTCGAACATGCGGGCGTCCAGCAGGTCCAGTATGTGCAAGGCTTCCGCCTCCGGGAACATGGGAGGCTTGGGCGAGCCGTATTCCGGCAGATCGTGATGGCTAAGTACCATGTGTTCCAGCATCACCAGCAGCTCACGGTCGGTACCCAGCTCCCTTCCAATGCGGTCCAGGCGGCTGACTCCCATAACTATATGGCCAAGCAGATTTCCTTCCACGGTGTAGTCGCTGACCAGACCGATCTCGTCGCTCCTGAGCTCCTCTATCTTGCAAAGGTCGTGTATTATCACTCCCGCCGCCAGCAGATCGCTGTCCAGGAACGTGTAGATATCGCATACGGCGCGGGCGCCTTTCAGCATGGTGGTGGTGTGGTTGAGCAGCCCGCTCCTCTGGGCATGGTGAAGGCTTTTCGCCGCAGGCATATAGAAGATAGCGTCGCCCGCCTCGTCCAGCAGGCGGTTCACAAGCTGCTTGAGCTGGGCATTCTCCATCTCATCGACCCTGGCGATTATGTCTTCCATCATGTCTTCGGGCTTGCGGGGCGCACAGGGTATGAGCAGCGGCATCTCCACCTCATCCTCCGGCGTGCTCTCCCGCATGCGGTCTATCCTAAGCTGCATGCGGTTATTGAACTCGCCTACCTGGCCGCGGATCTTGACCACCTGGCCCGCCGAGGGGATAAAATCCACGTTGTCCCACTTTTTGGCGTTTATCTCTCCCGTTATATCCGTCAGGTTTATGTCCAGGTATTTCGCGCCTTTGACGTTTATGCGCTCCTGAGCGTCCTTTACCAGCAAAAACCCCTCGAACATCGCCGCGGGGATCAGATCGCATATCCTGGGCTGCGGCTTCATCATACTCACTCCTTACTACTCATGTGCCAAGATTTTACCCCATTTCCGTCCCAAATTCAACCTGTAAATTTGCGGTGCAATATCTGTACGGGCAATATTGACATTTTGAAATACATCTGATATAATTTGTAACAGAATTGAAATAATAGCGGAGGTCTGCGCCATGAACCGCATTCTCAAAACGCTTTCTATAATTCTCGTGATGGTTTTCTGCTCTCAGATGTTCACAGCAGCCGGGGCCGTGACGCCGGAAAACGACCTTTACGCATATGTAAGCGTCACCCGTTCCGGACTGTACAATACCGAAAACATCTCCAAACGGGAAGGCTATCTTTATAAATTCGACGTGGTCAAGGTGCTGGAATACGACAGCACCAAAGTGCTTGTGGAGCATAACCAGAAGCAGTATTACATGAACATCAAGCACCTGACCTCCGTGAGCAAGCCCCTGAATATAGAAGCTGAAGTCAACCGTCAGAGCTATTTCTATTCCAAGCCTTCCACTACCGCCAGCAAGATCCAGCTGAGCAAGGGCACCCAGGTCAACGCGCTCATGGTAAACGGCGACTGGGTCATGATCGTGTGCGGAACGAAAGCAGGCTATATCAAAAAGTCCAACCTGTCGGCGGTAAACAACCAGGATTCTACCAACACGCCTGCCACCCAGAACGAGACCACTTATGAACTGAGCGGAAACGTGACCACCTGCAACTTCAAGGCGAGTCCCAAAGTGAACTCGCTGCCCGTGTACGCCAAAGCTTCCGCTTCCTCTACCAAACTGGGAACGATAGGCACCAGCAAAGTCGTAAATGTGTACGCTTACAATTCCACATGGGCGTATATCGAGCTCAACGGGCACTACGGCTACACCCGCCACGCTTACCTTAAAAAACTGTCTGACGGCGCTTCCCCCACCCCGGTCGCCGGCGCGCTCAACCCCTGCAGCCCGATCGAAGCGGTGGTCGTAAACAAGCTGAAGGTCTACGACGGGCCCAGCACCGGCGCGGCGTATCTGGGATACCTCAACAAGGGCGTGCACGTGAGCGTCACCGCTTTCAATTCTTCCTGGGCGTACATAACCATAAACGGCAGGAGCGGCTACGTGGAGATCAAAAATCTGAGGAAAGTCAATACCGTAACGCCTACTCCCACACCTACGGCCACCCCCACTCCCACGCCCACCCCCTCGCCCACCGCGACCGCACCTTCTACAGACCCGATCTTCTCCAATGACAGTTTAAGCAACGAGCAAAAGATATACATGTACCTGACCTCGCAGACCGTCTACAACGAGGCGGTGGCCTGCGGCATCCTTGCCAACATCAAGCAGGAGTCCGCTTTCAATCCCAAATCCGGCAAGGGCGGCAACTACCAGGGGCTGTGCCAGTGGAGCCTGTCACGCTTCCAGATACTGTCCAACTGGTGCACCGAGCACGGGTTCGATCCCTATTCCCTGGAAGGGCAGATGAAGTTTTTGAAATACGATCTGGAGGAACGCTATCCCGTTTACCACAGGGCGCTGCTGCAGATAGAGAATACCGCCCAGGGCGCGTATGACGCGGGCTATTACTTCTGCTACCACTATGAACGCCCCGCCAATCTGGTGGCTTCCAGCGAAAAGCGCGGCAAGAACGCCCGTGATGTGTACTGGCCGAGGTACGCCAACTGATGCGTCTGTTCGATTCCCACTGCCACATAAACGACAAGGCCTTTGACGCGGACAGGGACGAAGTAGTACTGCGCATGCGCGAGGCCGGAGTGGAAAAGGCCGTGGTTGTGGGAGACGCTGCGCTGCCTTCGGAAGAGGTCACCCGTTTAAGCGATAAGTACGGCTTTCTGTATACCGCTTACGGGCTGCATCCCCATGACGCCGACAAGTGGACGCAGGAGATAGCAGACAGCATAGAAGCTGCCATGCGGCTCCCCAAAATGGTGGCGCTGGGCGAGATCGGGCTGGACTACCACTACGATTTCTCCCCCAGGGACGTACAGAAACAGGTATTCACAAAACAGTTGGAGCTGGCTCACCGGCTTGATAAGCCGGTGATCATGCATATAAGGGAAGCGCACGGCGACGCTTACGAGATCCTGTCCGCCTGCATAAGGCGCGGGGTAAGCGTAAAAGGCGTTATGCACTGCTTTGGCGGCAGCCTGGAAAGCGCGCTGGAATACGTGCGCATGGGGCTGTACGTTTCGTTTTCGGGCAGTCTTACTTTCAAGAACGCCCCTGTGCTCACCCGGGCAGCCGAAGGCCTGCCCATTGACCGTCTGCTTGTGGAAACGGACTGCCCCTACATGGCGCCCGTACCCCTGAGAGGCAGGCGGAACGAACCCGCGTACGTCAGGTACGTATGCGAAAAACTGGCGGAATTAAAAGGCGTAAGCGCGGACGAGATGGCTGAGATATGCTATCGGAACACGCTGAACGCTTTTAATATTGGAGAAAACTGATGTACGATGTGATAATCGTCGGCTGCGGTATCACCGGCGCGGCCGCCGCATTCGCGCTGAGCAGATACAAGCTCAGCGTGCTGGTCCTTGAAAAGGAAAACGACATCGCCATGGGCGCCACCCGGGCCAACTCCGCCATAATCCACGCGGGTTACGACCCGGAGCCCGGCACGCTCATGGCGCGCCTTAACGTCAGGGGCTGCGAAATGGCCGCCGAACTGTGCGCGCAGCTGGATGTGCCCTACAAAAACTGCGGTTCCCTGGTGCTGGCGTTTGACGATAACGATGTAAAAACCATTCGCGCCCTGTATGAGCGCGGCGTTCAAAACGGCGTAAAGCGGCTGGAGCTGATCGACAGCCGCCGTCTCAGGGAATTGGAACCCTGCGTTTCGGACAAGGCGGTGGCGGCGCTGTACGCTCCCACTTCCGGCATAGTCAATCCCTGGGAATACGCCCTCGCCATGGCGGAAGTCGCCGCATTAAACGGCGTAGAGTTCCTTTTGTCTCACCCCGTAACGTCCATAACCGGACAGCTTGGCGGTTTCACGGTCACTTCCTGCGGCGAACAGTTTAATGCCAGATACGTGGTCAACGCCGCAGGCGTCGACAGCGCCGCCGTGCACGAGATGGTGGCCGAAAAGGCGTTCACTATCAAACCCAGCCGCGGCGATTACTTCCTGCTGGACAAAAGCGAGGGCTCCCGCGCGAAGCACACCCTGTTCCAGTGTCCCGGACCCGCGGGCAAGGGCGTACTGGTATCCCCCACGGTGCACGGCAATCTGCTGGCGGGTCCCAACGCCGTTTCCTGCCTGGACGCCCACCGCGTCAACACCACCGCCGAGGGGCTGGCATTCGTGAAGACGCATGCCTTAAAGAGCGTGCCCGGCATAAACTTCAGGGACACGATCCGCTCCTTCGCGGGCATGAGGGCCAATTCCGACCGGAGCGATTTCATTATCGGTTTCCCCATACCCGGTTTTCTCGACCTGGCGGGCATAAAGAGCCCCGGGCTCACCTGCGCGCCGGCTACCGGCGAATACGCCGCCGGGCTGCTGGAGCGGCACGGGCTTGAGCTCGTGAAGAAAGACTCCCCCGTCACCACCCGCAGAAAGATCAGGTTCAAGGAACTGTCCATACCCGAAAAGCAGCGCCTTATCTCCGAAAATCCCCTGTACGGGCGGGTGATCTGCCGCTGCGAGACCATCACCGAGGGCGAGATCGTGGAGGCATGCCATTCCCCCATTCCTCCCGTATCCGTGGACGGCATCAAGCGCCGCGCGGGCACGGGCATGGGCCGCTGCCAGGGCGGATTCTGCGGGCCGCGCGTACTGGAGATACTCTGCCGCGAGAGGGGCATCTCTCCCCTTGAGGCGCTTAAGGACGGCGAAGGCAGCGTGATCCTGTTTAATGAGACCAAGGCGGGAGGCAGAGCATGAACTGGGAGCTTATAGTTATCGGCGCGGGCCCTGCGGGGCTTGCTGCCGCGCTCGCCGCCTATGACAAGGGCCTGAGAAAGATCGCGATAATCGAGCGCGACAAGTACGCCGGCGGCATACTCAATCAGTGCATCCACAACGGTTTCGGCCTGCACAGATTCAAGGAAGAACTGACCGGCCCCGAATACGCGCTAAAGTTTATAGACAGGCTTAGGGACACCACCATAGAGCTTATCTGCGACACCATGGTGCTGCACATCACTCCCGACCGGCAGGTGCATACCGTTTCCGCCGAGAAGGGCTATCAGGTGTACTCCGCCTCCAGCATTTTCCTGGCAATGGGCTGCCGGGAACGCCCCAGAGGCGCCATCTCCATACCCGGCGACCGCCCCGCGGGAGTGTTTACCGCCGGCACCGCCCAAAGGTACATAAACCTTGAAGGCTATATGTGCGCGAAGCGGGTAGTTATACTGGGCTCAGGCGACATAGGCCTCATAATGGCGCGCAGACTCACGCTGGAAGGTGCGAAAGTGCTGTGCTGCGTGGAGATAATGCCCCATTCCAGCGGCCTTGCCCGCAACATCGCCCAGTGCCTTAAGGACTTTGACATACCACTGTACCTGAACCACACTGTCACCGACGTTACCGCGGCCAACGGGCGGGTATCATCCGTCACGGTGTCCCGGGTAGACGCAAACCGCGCGCCCATACCCGGCACCGAAATGGTGTTCGACTGCGACACGCTGCTTCTGTCCGTGGGGCTTATCCCCGAAAACGAGCTGAGCCGCGAGGCGGGCATAGAGATCGACCCGCGCACCAACGGCCCCGTCGTATACGAGAACATGGAGACCTCCATGAAAGGCGTGTTCGCGGGCGGCAACGTGGTACACGTGCACGACCTGGTGGACTACGTGTCCGAAGAGAGCGCCAAAGCGGGCGAAGGCGCGGCCAGATTCGTATCTTCCGCTGAAAACGCGGACGAAGCGTATATCAGAATGCTCAACGGCGACAACGTCTCCTATACCGTACCCCAGAGGATCAGACCCGGCAGGCTCGAAGGCAGCGTCAAGCTGTTTTTCAGGGTCCGCAGCAAGCTCGGCGCGTCAGTAATCAAAGTCACGGACGCGTCCGGTCAGGAACTGGCGTCTTTCAAAAGGCTCAGCATGTCCCCCGGGGAAATGGAGAACATCTTCCTTCCCAAAGAAGTATTTCAGAAGGCGCGCGGCGATATAAGCGTGAGCGCTTCGGAGGCCTGAATATGGCGGAAATGATATGCATAGTATGCCCCAGAGGCTGCCGTTTGACAGTAGACGAAGCGAGCGGCGCGGTGACAGGCAATTCCTGTCCCAGAGGCGAAGCCTACGGCAGAAGCGAGATACTTGACCCCCGCAGGGTCTACACGGGCACGGTCAGGATCACGGGCGCGTCTCTCCCCCGCTGCCCCGTTAAAAGCTCGGCGCCGATCAAAAAGCCGCTGCTTATGGACGTGAGCCGGGAGATCGAGAGCGTTACGCTGGTCTCCCCCGTCAGGCGGGGCGACGCGGCCCTCAAAAACGTGCTGGGCACCGGGATCGACATCATCGTCACCCGTGACATGTAGCTGACCATCGTCTCTGGATCCAGAGACGATGTTATTTATACAAAGCTTCATAAAAGTGTAATCATTTAGGTTTATAATCCCCGTTTGACAGTACGAAAGGAGCAATACTATGCAGCTGTTTGTGTTTGTGCTCAACCGAACCGAGCATCTTGAGCATCTGCTGGAGGCATTCTGCGAAAGCGGGCTGAAAGGCGCCACTGTGCTGGAATCCACCGGCATGGCGCGCATACTGCTCAACAATGATGATGACGTGCCCATGTTCGCCGGCTTAAGGGCGCTGCTCAACCCGGAGCGCCGTCAAAGCAAGACCATATTCATGGTGCTTAAGGACGAACAAGTGGATACGGCAAAAGACATCGTAAACAAGGTCACGGGAGGCCTTGACGAACCGGACAGCGGCATCATGTTCGCGCTGCCCCTGACCATGGTGGAAGGACTAAACAAACGCAAATGAACTCGCTTATCATAATCGGCATCATGATGCTGGCGGGCTTGGTGTTAAGCCGCGCCGCGAAACTCGTAAAGCTTCCCAACGTCACCGCTTTCCTTGTGGCCGGCCTTATTATCGGCCCCTGCGTAAGCGGTGTCATATCCAAAGCCGACGCTTCCGCCCTGGGCATAATATCCGAAGCCGCCCTGGGCTTTATCGCGTATTCCATAGGCGGTGAGTTCCGCCTGAGTTACCTGAAGGAGATAGGCAAAGCGCCGCTCACCATCACCCTGTTCCAGGGCATCGCCACCGCGGCATGCGTGGATGTGGGACTGATCCTGCTGGGCGTGGACGCGCCTTTGTCCCTGCTTCTGGGCGCCATCGCGCTCGCCACCGCCCCCGCTGCCACGCTTATGGTGGTCAGGCAGTACAAGGCTGACGGCCCGGTCACCCGTATGCTTTTGCCTGTGGTGGCCATGGACGACGCGCTGGGCCTCATAGTGTTCAGCGTATCCGCCAGCGTGGCGGAAGGCATGCTGGGCGGGCAGATCAGCGCCAAAAGCATGCTGCTGACTCCCCTGATCGAGATCGTCGGCAGTGTCGCGCTGGGCGCGGCTCTGGGCGTGGTGCTTTCCTTTGGCGCCCGGTTCTTTCAAAGCCGCGGCAACCGTCTGGCGCTGTCCATCGCTCTGGTGTTCCTGGGTGTAGGCCTGTGCGACCTGCTTGGTCTGTCCAGCCTTTTGGTCTGCATGATGATCGGCGCGGTAATGGTCAATATGAGCCAGCAGCGGGACGTGCTCATGGAGCAGTGCGACCGCTTCACGCCCCCGCTGTTTCTGCTGTTTTTCGTGCTGAGCGGCGCGCAGCTGGACCTGAGCGTACTGCCCCAGGTGGGGCTGATCGGCGTCGCCTATCTGCTGCTCAGAAGCATAGGCAAGTGGGGCGGCACGTTCCTGGGCGCCGTCACTGTAAAGGCGGACAAGCATATCAGAAGGTTCCTGGGCCTCACCCTGCTGCCCCAGGCGGGCGTCGCGATAGGTATGGCGTCCCTGGTCTCAGCCAGGTTCACTTCCCTGGCGTCCCAGGTCAATACCATAGTTTTGGCCGGCGTATTGGTATTTGAGCTGGTCGGACCCGTGGTCACCAAGATCGCTCTCAGAAAAGCCGGAGAGATACCTGAGGGCAAATAACTGCTTTTTCATGAGTCTGGAGGTTTGCAAATGAACGGCCGCGAAAGACTGAGTGACATCCTGTCCTACAAAAGCGATCACTGCGGATTCTGGCACGGCAATCCCAACTGGAGATGCCGTGACCGCATATTCAGCGAGCTGGGCGTAAAAGACGACTTTGAGATGGGCCTCAAGCTGGGCGACAGCTGCCGCTGGGTCATGCCCGAAGCGTTCGGTATGTGGGCGCACCCCGAAGGCAAGCCCCTGTGGGACGTGCTGGGCGGCAAGGAGCGCAAAAGCCTTTCCCAGCCCGGCGTGTTCGGCGACTGTGAGGACGTGAGCGAAGTCGAGGCCTTCGACTGGCCGGACGAAAAATACATCGATTTCACCGAGACCATCTCCCAGCTGGACCAGACCCACGCCAAGGGGCAGGCCACGCTTTCCGGCTCTTGGAGCTGTTTTTTCCACATCGTATGCGATTTTTTCGGCATGGAAAACTACTTCGTCAAGATGTATACCGACCCTGACGTGGTGGAAGCCGTGACCAAGCACGTTGCGAACTTTTACTACAACGCCAACGAGAAGCTGTTCTCCATGGCCGCGGACAAGATAGATATGTTCTTCTTCGGCAACGACTTCGGCTCCCAGAAGGATATGCTCATCTCACCCGAACTGTTCGACAGGTTCGTGATGCCCTACTTCGCCCGCTTTACCGACCAGGCACACCGTTACGGCATGAAGGTGCTGCTGCATTCCTGCGGCTCGATAGAGCGCATAATCCCCCGCCTGATAGACGCGGGCGTGGACGCGCTGCATCCCATACAGGCGCTGGCCGCCAACATGGACGCGGTCACCCTGTCCCGCAAGTACAACGGCAAGATCGTGTTCGTGGGCGGCGTGGATACGCAGCGCATAATGCCGTTCGGCACCCCGCAGCAGGTCAAGGATGAAGTGCGCCGCCTAAGGGACCTGTTCGGCAAAAACTACGTGGTCTCCCCCAGCCACGAGTCCATACTGCCCGAAGTTCCCGTCGCGAATGTGGTCGCAATGGCGGAAGCCACGGCGGAATAAGACGTATTAATATGGGAACCCATCATCAATGGGTCCCTGTTTTTATTGTCAAAAGCAGATCTGTGTGCTACAATTCATATGTATATATCATACAGCCGCTTCGCCGTCTGCGTGTTTGTGAGGTTTGCCGTGAAAGTTCTGAATTTCGGTTCCCTGAACATAGATTACGTTTACCGGGTCCCCCACTTTGTTAAAGCCGGGGAGACGCTCGCCTCCGCCGGTCTTAATGTCTTCAGCGGCGGAAAGGGGCTGAACCAGTCTGTAGCCCTTGCCCGGGCGGGCATGGATGTGTACCACGCGGGCAATATCGGGGAAGACGGGAGATTTCTGCTGGAAGAACTGCGGGAAGCGGGAGTAAACACCTGCCTTGTAACGGTGCGCGGCGACGTCAGGACCGGCCACGCGATAATACAGAATGATCTTCAAGGCGACAACTGCATCCTTTTGTACGGCGGGGCGAACCAAAGCGTCACGCCGTCACAGGTCGAATCCGTTTTCGCCGGATTTGGCGAAAGAGACCTGCTGGTCCTGCAAAACGAGATAAACGATCTGCCCCTGATAATCTCCAAAGCCCGGGAAAAAGGCATGCTGATCTGCCTTAACCCCTCCCCTATGAGCGAGAGCCTGTATCCTCTGATACCTCAGGCGGATTATCTGCTGCTCAACGAGATCGAGGCCGCGCAGTATCTGGATCACCTGGACATACCCGCAGGCGGCAGCGGTCTGGAAGCGCGCCTGTCAAAGGCTTTGCCATCGTCCATGATCGTGCTGACGCTGGGCGAAAACGGCTGCGTATGGATCCACGGCGGGGAGATTGTCCGTCAGCCTGCGTTTAAGGTCGACGCGGTTGACACCACCGCCGCGGGAGATACTTTCACAGGTTTCTTCATGGCGGGGATAATGTGCGGGATGCCGCTTGAACAGACGCTTGAATACGCCTCTTACGCCGCCGCGCTGGCCGTATCGCGGCCCGGGGCTTCCCCATCCATTCCCACCGCGCAGGAAGTAAATGCCGGTCTGGCGCATTCAAAACTCGGCACAGAGCGATAAACACAGAATCACGTTCTGAAAGGAGAAGCGTATGAACGAAATAATCGAAGCCATGAAACAGCGCAGGAGCATACGCAAGTTCAGGCCGGAACTCCCCGGGAAGGAAGACCTGGAGCAGATAATCGAAGCCGGGCTCTACGCCGCCAACGGCATGGGCAGGCAGGGCACGATAACCGTCGCAGTCACGGATAAGAAGATCAGGGACAAACTCGCCGCCGCCAACTGCGCTGTCGGTGGTTGGCAGGAGGGTTTCGATCCCTTCTACGGCGCCCCCGCCATACTGATAGTGCTGGCGGACAAAAACTCGGCCAACCGCGCCTATGACGGCAGCCTGGTAATGGGCAACATGATGCTCGCCGCGCACGCGCTGGGGCTGGGCAGCATTTGGATAAACCGCGCCAGGCAGGAATTCGAGCAGGACGAGTGGAAAGGCTGGCTCAGATCCCTGGGCGTCGAAGGCGAATGGGAAGGCGTGGGCCACTGCGTCGTGGGCTACATAGACGGCGAAGTGCCCAAACCTGCTCCCCGCAGAAGCGGCAGAGTGTACTGGGCGGAATAGAAGCTGTAATTAAAGCCGGGAGCGTTTGCTCCCGGCTTTTGGTTTTACAGTGCCGCCAGCGCTTTAAGCAGTTCATCGGGCGGCTCGGTCTCAAGCGCCCTGAGCGCTTCTTCCAGCTGCGCCCTGCCGCTGTAAGAGACCAGAGGCACGGCGGGAAACGGCTGGGCGGCAAAGTACAGTATGCACAGCGCCGTTATATCAAGCCCGTACTCCTTTGAAAGCACTGTAAGCTTTTCAAGCGTCTTAGCGTTTTCCGGCGTGTCGTACTTTGCGGATACGCCCGGTTTCATCGCTTCTCCCCTGCTTTTCTTGGTGTAATACCCGTTGGCCAGCGCGTTGTAGCCCATGGCGGCAAGCCCGCCGGATACGTGGTAGCCGTATGTGGCTTCATCCATGGCAACCAGGGTCTTGTCTTTGACATTCCGATAATTTACCCGCGCCAGGCTCCACATCAGCTGGTTGCACACGAAGCCTTTTAGACCGTTGCGTTCGGCGGCGGTCTCCGCCTGCTTAATCCTGTCCAGCGTCCAGTTGGAACAGCCGTAATAACGGATCTTGCCTGCCCCGCGCAGCAGCTCAAGCGTGCAGAGCATCTCCTCCACGGGCAGAGAAACGTCGTCCCTGTGCAGGAACAGTATGTCGATACAGTCGGTGCCCAGAGCGGACAGGCTCTCGTCCACGTCTTTAAGTATCTCAGCTTTTCCAAGCCGCGAAACTGTCATGTCCTCAAGCGGAGGATGGCCGCACTTGGTGCTTATCACCACGGATGCCCGTTTGCCGGAGGCTTTAAGCCACCTGCCTATGACCCTTTCGCTCCTGCAGCGTTCCCCCGGCACCCAATCGCCGTACACATGCGCGGTATCTATCAGGTTGCCGGCTTCGGCATACCTGTCCAGCTGCCAGAAAGCTTCCTTTTCCTCCACCCCGGTGCCGTACTGGGCAGTGCCAAGACCCAAAAGAGACACCTGCAGTTCCGTGCCCTTAAAACCGATCTTTCGCATATCAGTCCCTCCCCGAATCTGATAAGCTTATGTCACAGCCGCGTTTTGTCAGCAGCCGGCAGTTTATTCCGCCAGCAGCTTGTCCACGTAGTCCAGCTTTTCCCAGCTGAATTCCACGTCCGTCCTGCCGAAATGGCCGTAGGCGGCAGTCTGGGCGTAGATAGGCGCCTTCAGGCCCAGCCGCTCGATTATGGCGGCGGGACGGAAGTCGAACACGCGGCTCACCTTCCTGGCCAGTTCTTCATCGGTCAGTTTGCCGGTGCCGAAAGTGTCTACCATGACGCTAACGGGTCTTGCCACTCCGATAGCGTAAGCGAGCTGTATCTCGCACCTGTCCGCGAGCCCCGCCGCCACTACGTTTTTGGCCGCGTGCCTCGCCGCGTACGCCGCGGAACGGTCCACTTTGGTGGGGTCCTTGCCGCTGAACGCGCCGCCGCCGTGCCTGCCCATGCCGCCGTAGGTATCCACGATTATCTTTCTGCCCGTGAGGCCGCTGTCTCCCTGGGGGCCGCCCACCACGAACCTGCCCGTGGGGTTAATCAGGAAGCGAGTGTTCTCATCCATGAGTTCCGCCGGTATCTCGTGCCTGATGACCAGCTCGATCATGTCTTTCTCTATCTGGGGCTGGCCGACTTTGGGGTTGTGCTGTGTAGACAGCACCACGGTGTCCACCCTCACGGGTCTATTGCCTTCGTATTCCACGGTGACCTGCGCTTTTCCGTCGGGGCGCAGGTATCCCACCGTCTTGTTTTTGCGCACCTCCGCCAGGCGGCGGGTTATGCGGTGCGCCAGGGCGATGGGCATGGGCATGAGCTCGGGCGTCTCATTGCAGGCAAAGCCGAACATCATTCCCTGGTCGCCCGCGCCGGTGTCCTTCAGGTTCTCGTTTCTGCCCTCAAGCGCGTTGTCGACGCCCATGGCTATGTCCGGAGACTGCTTGTCCACGCACACCAGCACGGAGCAGCTTTCCCCGTCAAAGCCGTATTTGGCCCGGGTATAGCCTATCTCGAGCACTTTCTTGCGGGCGATGGCGGCGTAATCCACGCTGCAATTCGCGCTGATCTCGCCCATTATCATGATAAGCCCGGTGGTCGCGCAGCACTCGCACGCCACGTGGGCGTTGGGGTCTTCCGCCAGGATGGCGTCCAGTATGCTGTCTGAGATCTGGTCGCACACCTTGTCGGGATGTCCTTCGGTCACGGATTCGCTGGTAAACAGTTTTCTCATCTTGTAAAGTATTTCCTTCCAAACAAACTAATAACCCGCCGTTACAGGCGGGTTTTCACACACAAATCCCCGCCTCATCTTCCAAGGCTTGCGCCTTGCGGGAATTGGCACCGGTTTGAACCGGTTGCCGGGTTTCACAGGGCCCGTCCCTCAACCACTCTTGATAAGGCTTGTTATCGAACAATGATTATATCAGACGCTGAGACGATGTCAAGTAATGGTATGTTAATTGTTGCCTGCCCGGCTGCCTTTTTTGATCGGACTGGCCACTTCTTTACGAATACCGTCTTGAAATCGCGGCGCTTCTGATATACCATATCCGGTAAAGCAAGTGATTTTGCCAAAACAAAGCCCGCCCGGGCGGAAAGAGGTATCTGTATGCAGTTGTGCGCTCGCAAGGATGTGCCCGTCGAGCAGACCTGGGATCTTTCGCTGATATACCCCGAAGAGAAGCTCATGTGGGAAGAGCTCGAAAAGACGAAAGCAGACGTGAAAGAGTTCTGCGCGGCTTACGCGGGCAAGCTTGACACCGCCGAGATGATAGTAAAGTGCCTGGACGCCATGGAGCCTATCAATCTGGCGATAGACCGCTTCTGGTCTTACGCGGGGCTGGCGCTCGAAGCGGATTATACCGACAACGCACTGCGGGAGCGCGAGGAAAAGGTCAGCGACGAAGCCACCCGCATGTTCAGCGACATGGCGTTCGTGGACAGCGAGATAATACTGGCTTCCGACGAGGAACTGAAAAAAGCCGTTCAGCTCGCGAAAGGCTGCCGCGTGTATCTGCAGGACCTTATCGCGAAAAAAGCCCACATGCTCTCCCCCGAAACGGAAAAGGCCCTTACCGCGTTGGGCAAGTCACTGGAAGTGCCCTATACCGTGTACAACACCATGAAGCTGGCGGACATCAGCTTTGAGCCCTTTACCGTTGACGGAAAGGAATACCCTCTGGGTTATTCCCTGTTCGAGGATGATTACGAGCTGGAATCCGATGTCAAAGTGCGCCGCGCCGCCTTCCGCGCGTTCTCGGACACGCTGGAAAAGTACAAGCAAACCACCGCTGCCGCCTATAACGCATGCGTGTCACAGGAAAAGACAATGTCCGAGCTGCGCAGGTTCGGCAACGTTTTCGACAGCCTGCTATTTGACCAGAAAGTGACGCGGGAAATGTACGACCGCCAGATCGATCTGATAACCGAACGCCTCGCCCCGCATATGCGCCGCTACGCCAGGCTGCTGGAAAAAAAGCACGCTCTGGACAAGATCTCCTTCGCGGACCTCAAAATCGCCGTGGATCCGGAATACGACCCCAAAGTGTCCATAGAAGAATCGCGCATGTACATCCGCGACGCCCTGTCCATCCTCGGGCCAGACTATGCTGACATGGTCGACCGGGCGTACCGTGAGCGCTGGGTGGATTTCGCCCGCAACGTGGGCAAGAGCACGGGCGGTTTCTGCTCGGGCATGTACCGCAAAAACTCGTTCATACTGCTGAACTGGAACGACCGCATGTCCGACGTATTCACCCTGGCTCACGAGCTGGGGCACGCGGGACAGGACATGTACAGCAGCAGGGACCAGTCTTATTACGACTGCAATCCTTCCACCTACCTTGTGGAAGCGCCTTCCACCATGAACGAGCTGCTGCTCGCCCTGCACCTTACGCGTTCCAGCAGTGACAGGCGCTTCCGCCGCTGGGTGCTCTCCAGCCTGATAAGCAACACCTATTACCACAACTTCGTCACTCATCTGCGGGAGGCCTGGTACCAGAGGGAGGTATACCGCATAATCGACGATGGCGGCAGCGTGAACGCGGACGTGCTCAGCGACCTGTTCCGCAAGAACCTGGAGCTGTTCTGGGGCAGCGACGTGGAGATACCCGAAGGCGCAGAACTCACCTGGATGCGCCAGCCACACTATTACATGGGCCTGTACTCCTACACTTACAGCGCCGGCCTCACCGTGGCCACCCAGGCCATGCTGCGCATAGAAAAGGAAGGCACGCCTGCCGTTGCGGATTGGAAAAAGTTTCTTTCCGCCGGCGGCACGCTGGATCCCGTAGGCCTGGCTAAACTCGCGGGCCTGGATATCACCACCGACGGTCCCCTCAACGCCACCATAGATTATATCGGTTCCGTCATCGACGAGATATGCCGCCTCACCGAGGAACTGGACGGCATCAAAGTCTGACAGTTGACCAAATAATACAAGCGTGCGGGACTGATTTTGTCCCGCGGGCGGGACGAAACCTTACAAAAACGGTTTCGTCCCCTTTTTTAACATTATTCACGTCAAATAATAGCATTTTTGCTTGAAAACCCACCGAAAAAGGTGTATAATGTATGTTTGTGAGTTTGGACACACATATCATTTTTTGGGAGGAAACCCATGGCAACCAAATACTTATATCTGTTCACCGAAGGAAACGCCACCATGCGCAACCTGTTGGGCGGCAAAGGCGCGAACCTGCCCCAAATGACCAATATCGGCCTGCCCGTTCCCCAGGGCTTTACCACACCCACCGAGGCCTGCACTCAGTATTATGAGGACGGCCGCCAGATCAATCCCGAGATCCAGGCCGAGATAATGACCTACATCGCCAAGATGGAGGAGATCAACGG
>JAEEGL013269786.1_pt1 | contig 46672 bp, 33 predicted proteins | sample 9134231 | NCBI WGS metagenome assembly JAEEGL01 (sample SAMN16246548, study PRJNA631951) | gut metagenome | biome: gut microbiome; feature: rumen; material: fiber-attached | host: Bos | place: Iran: Karaj | collected 2018-10
AGTGCGGACACGAAGTCCGTACATGTACCGGTTAGAGTCCATGAGACGATAACTTAGTAATAACTTGAGCCGTATGCGGTGAAAGTCGCACGTACGGTTCTTAATGGGGAAAGAGGGGGCAACCCCTCTGACCTACATAATGAACAAGACAATGGAAAATATGAAGAAAACTATTATGTTTGCGTTGTTTTTCCTTGCGCCATTGATGGTGGCGGAGGCAGAACATACCGTCGTCTCACCAGACGGTAAACTCACAGTGACTATTCAGACGACCGGAGGCAAGGCATTCTATCATGTGGACTATGACGGACATGAGATGATAAAGAACTCTGCACTCGGTTTTGTGTCCAACATTGGCGATTTCTCCAAGGAGTTGAGAGAGGTGTCATCTAAGACAGGGCAGGTAGACAAAACGTATCAGATGGCCCAGGCCAAGGCTTCGGAGATCACATACCATGCCAATCAGCTGGAGGTGACCTATCAGAATTCGAAAGACCGGACGATGAGTGTGATCTTTCAGGTCTCTGATCATGATGTGGCCTTCCGCTATACCATCCCACGTCAGAAAGATGACAACCCCAAGTGTGCTGTCATCTACCGAGAAGTGAGTGCGTTTGATTTTCCTGATGTCACTACTACCTTCCTTTGTCCGCAGATCGGACCGATGACCGGCTGGGAGCGCACAAAACCCTCCTACGAGGAGGAGTACACCGCCGATGTTCCGATGGCTACCAAGTCGCAGTTTGGTCTGGGCTACACCTTCCCCTGCCTGTTCCGTATTGGAAGCGAGGGCTGGGTGCTGGTGGGCGAGACCGGTGTGTCAAGCGCCTATTGCGCATCACGTCTGAGCGATTATGAGGCCGGCAAGGGTTACACCATCGCCTTCCCCGAGAAGGGAGAGTACAACGGTTTTGGCAGTGAGTTTGCCGCCATCTCCCTGCCAGGCGCCACCCCTTGGCGCACCATCACCGTGGGCACTACGCTTAAGCCTATCGTTGAGACCACCGTCGCTTATGATGTGGTGGACCCCGTATATGAGGCTACAGCACCGTTTCAGCCGGGACGCTATACTTGGAGCTGGCTCATTTGGCAGGACAACTCGATCAATTATGATGATCAGGTGAAGTTTATTGACCTGGCCTCGGAGATGGGATTTGAGTTTTGTCTGGTGGACAACTGGTGGGACCGGAATATCGGAAGAGAGCGGATGGCGCAGTTGTCGCGCTATGCGCAGTCGAAGAATGTGAAACTGATGCTGTGGTACAACTCCAATGGTTTTGCCAACGATGCCCCACAGACCCCGCGCGACTGTATGTCGACTGCCTATGCCCGCGACCGTGAGATGAAATGGCTGCAGAGTATTGGTGCTGCCGGCATCAAGGTAGACTTCTTCGGCAGTGATAAGCAGGAGACGATGCGGCTCTATGAGGACATCTTGGCCGATGCCAACCGCTATGGTCTGCAAGTGATCTTCCATGGCTGCACGATGCCACGCGGCTGGGAGCGTATGTATCCCAATTATGTGGCGAGTGAGGCTGCACTGGCCTCAGAGAATGTGTACTTCACACAGCACCATTGTGACAAGGAAGGTTTCGAACTGACGATGCACCCCTTCTCACGCAATGCCATGGGCGCTTTTGACTGGGGCGGCGTGATCATGAACCGCCGTATGAGCAAGGACAATGCCAGTCGTAACTACCGGCGCACATCGGACACCTTTGAGATGGCGTCAGGTATCGTGATACAGACGGCTGTCAACTGTGTGGCCATGCAGCCCAACAACCTGACAGAGCTGCAGCCGTTTCAGTTGGACTTCCTGCGAGGCATGCCCACGACCTGGGACGAGACCCGCTTCATCGACGGCTATCCCACTCGGTATGTAGTGCTGGCACGCCGTCATGGCTCAGACTGGTATGTGGCAGGTCTGAATGGAACGAATGAGGTGATGAACCTGACACTCGACTTGCCCATGTTTGCTGGACAGACCGTGAGCTACTACACCGACCGCCCTGCCGCCAAGGTGGAGAACGCACTGCCGGAGCCGGAGTTACGCACGCTTAAGGTGGACAAAAAAGGCCGGGCGAAGGTGACCCTCCAACCGATGGGAGGAATGGTCATGAAGAAATGAAAGATGAAAGATGAAGATGAAGATGAAAAGATGGAAAGATGAGGGAAGAGTGGATGAAAGATGAGGGATTAAAGGTGGTCGAGTTTTTGAAGGAGTGGACTCTGCCAGTGTCTATGCTGACAGGGGCGTTTCTCTATTTGCTCTTTGCATACCTGCCGGCATTGGATGCTGCTGGTGACTTTTTCGATCCCATCATCGCCACCATCTTCCCGTTGTTCATGTTTTTGGTGCTGTTTGTCACCTTTTGCAAGGTCGATTTCCGTCGGCTGCGCCCTGTAGGCTGGCATTGGTGGGTGGGGTTGTTTCAGCTCCTTTTTGTGTGGATCATTGTGGGAGCCATCATCGTTTTTCACATTCAGGGCGACCAATTGGTACTGCTTGAGTCGGTGCTCACGTGCATTATCGGACCATGTGCCGCCGCTGCCGCAGTAGTGACGTCCAAATTGGGTGGCAGTTTAGAGGAGATGACCACTTACACCTTCCTCTCCAATTTCCTGACTGCCATACTGGTGCCCGTCTGTTTCCCGCTCATCGACCATACGGTAGACATGCCCTTCTGGGCCGCTTTCTGGCTGATCTTGCAAAAGGTGTTTATGGTGCTTGTCATGCCTATGGCACTGGCTTACGTGGTGAAGCATTACATGCATCGTTTCCACCAGTGGGTTGTCAGTGTCAAGGACCTCTCCTTCTATATCTGGGGCATGTCACTCACCATTGTCACTGGCACCACTGTCAAGAATATCGTGCATGCGAATACCACAGCATGGTTTCTGTGTCTGATCGCCGGTTTGGGACTGCTGGTGTGTCTTATACAGTTTGCCATCGGCCGCTATGTGGGACATTTCTTCTCTCGTACGCAGGAGTCTGGTCAGGCGTTGGGTCAGAAAAATACGGCGTTTGCTATCTGGATCGCCTACACCTATCTCAATCCTCTTTCATCGGTAGGGCCAGGGTGCTATATCCTGTGGCAGAATTTCATCAATAGTATAGAATTGTGGCAACATCAACGACATTTGAATCAAAAATGAAATACTTTAAAATTATCTTATCAATGATGGTCATGGCTCTTGCCATACAGGGCGCCATGGCTCAGGAAGTGCTTGACAGCCTGGAGATCATTTACAATCAGATACTCAATGGCGAGGAAGTGGATAATGTGGGGCAGAAGCCGGATGTGCAGCCGGAAGAGGATGTCAGCCAGCGTATCCTGGTGTTTGGCGACTCGATGTTGGATGGAGTGGGGCGGCGGTTCAACGACTACGCCTCAGCCAATGGGCACACCATCTTCACCTCCATCTGGTATGGGTCTACGACGAAGAGCTGGGCGTATACTACAGAACTGGAGCGTCTGCTTCACAAGGTGAATCCCACTTTTGTGGTGGTCTGTCTTGGTACCAATGATCTGGGCTACCGTGACATCTCGTCACGCTCTGCCGCTGTCAAGGAAATCATGCGAGTGCTTGGCGACATCCCCTTTGTGTGGATAGGCCCTGTCACCCTGCGTAATATCAAGCAAGACCCGGGCATCGTGAATATGATACGTGAGAATGTAGGTGTGGATCGTTTCTACGATAGCTATCACCTGAAATTGGCACGTTTCCCCGACGGCATTCATCCTACTTTTGAGGCGAGTGCCCGTTGGGTGGATGGGGTGGTCACATGGATGAACAGCCCTGAGTTTGCTTACCGTTTGCACTTCAATCGCCCGACCTCTTCAGTGCCTTTCAAAAATTATGAGACACACAGCACGAGGTATAAGGGAACGCAGAAATAGATGAAAAATGAAAGATTGAAGATGAATTCATCTTCAATCTTTCATTTTTCATTTTTTACTTACTCTTTAATCTTTTTCGTCGTTTTGACGAAGAAGAGGATGAGGAGAATATATGCGATGAGCGAGATGACTTCCGACCAGTGATTGTTGAGCCATGCCTCGTCGATGAGGTTGATGCCGCCGAAGCGGAGCAGTGCGCTCACCACGCCCATCAGGGCTCCACCGGCAATGAATCCGCTGGCTATCAGTGTGCCTTTCTCACCGCGTGCCTCGTTGAGAGCCTTGTCGTCGCTGCGTGTGGTCACATACCAGTTGACGGCACCACCCACGAGCAGTGGCAGGTTGAGTTCCAATGGTATGAACATGCCGAGAGCGAAGGGCAAGGCGGGTATCTTGCAGAGTGTGAGGATGATGGCTATAGCGGCACCGATGGCATAGAGTAGCCAGGGAGCTCCTACGCCGTTCATCAGCGGGTCGATGACGGCCGCCATGGCATTGGCCTGTGGAGCTGCAAGGTTGCCACTGGCGAATCCGTAGGTCTCATTGAGCAATATCATCACACCTCCGACGGTGGCCGCAGAGACTAATGTGCCGAGAAATTTCCATGTCTCTTGTTTTTTAGGTGTTGTGCCGAGCCAGTAACCGATTTTTAGGTCGGTGATAAACGAACCGGCCATCGACAGGGCTGTACACACCACGCCACCCATGATGAGGGCTGCCACCATGCCAGCAGTGCCTTTCAAGCCTACTGCCACCATGACCACAGAGGCCAGGATGAGTGTCATCAGTGTCATGCCCGAAACGGGGTTGCTGCCCACGATGGCAATGGCGTTGGCTGCCACGGTGGTGAAGAGGAATGCGATGACGGTGACGAGCAGAATGCCGACGACGGCGAAGAGCAAGTTGCCCTTCATCACGCCCAGCCAGAAGAAGGCGAAGGTGACAAGGATAGTGACAATGCTTCCGATGGCGATGATTTTGAATGAGATGTCTCGGTTGGTGCGCTCTATCTCCTCCAAGCTGGCGCCCTTGCCTTTCATCTCTTTAGCGGCCAGCGATACAGCGCTGCGGATGATACCCCACGACTTGATGATGCCAATGATGCCGGCCATAGCGATGCCTCCGATGCCGATGCTCTTGCCGTAAGCTTTGAAGATCTGCTCTGGCGACATCTCACCCACGGGTGTGGTGATGGAGGGATCCCAGAGGTTGAGCACCTGGTCGCTGAAGAAGAGGGCCATGCCTGGCACCACAAGCCACCATACGGCGAGTGAACCGAGGCAGATGATGAAGGCATATTTCAGTCCGATGATATAGCCCAGACCCAGTACGGCGGCACCGGTGTTGAGTTTGAACACTAGTTTGGCTTTGTCGGCCAGTTGTTCGCCAAGAGGGATGACCCGTGTGGTGAAGCACTCATTCCACCATCCGAAGGTGGCAACGATGAAGTCGTAGAGTCCACCCACCAGTCCGGCGATGAGCAGCGGTTTGGCTTGGTTGCCGCCCTTGGCCCCGCTCACGAGCACCTGTGTGGTGGCTGTGGCTTCGGGGAAGGGATATTTGCCGTGCATGTCCTTAACGAAGTACTTGCGGAAGGGGATGAGGAACAGGATGCCGATGATGCCACCGAGTAGCGATGAGAGAAACACCTTGAAGAAAGAGGCCGTCATCTCCGGGTCATCAGGATATTTTGCTTGCAGGATATAGATGGCAGGCAGTGTAAAGATGGCTCCTGCTACCACGGCTCCCGAACAGGCGCCGATGCTCTGGATGATGACGTTTTCGCCCAGCGCGTTTTTGCGCTTTGCGGCGGTGGAGGCGCCTACTGCGATGATAGCGATAGGGATGGCCGCCTCAAATACCTGTCCCACTTTCAGGCCGAGGTATGCCGCTGCTGCTGAGAAGAGCATGGCCATGATGATACCCCATGTGACCGACCATCCGTTGACTTCCGGGTAGGTGCGGTCTGCCCGCATAATGGGTTCGTAATTTTCTCCTTCGTGCAGTTCCCTGAACGCGTTGTCGGGCAGTTGCACGGTTTCTTTCTCTTTGTTTTCCATTTGGGTGTTCTATTTGTTCTGGTCTATAAAGTTGCAAAAATAGAAATTTTTTTTGATTTTCATCCTTTTGATGTTATGAAATTTTGACAAATGGAGAAAATCATCGCTTCGGGAAGGAGAGATATTTCCACCAAGCGTAGTGTCGACGGTGCTTTAAGTAGTCGAGGTCGTGCATGTGGAAGTAGGCCTCCCGCTCGAAGGAGATACGGTAGTAGGCGCGCCCCTTGGTGGGTATCTTGACCAGCCATTCGATGACATACCACAGATAGAAGAAGATGATGCCCATCTCGAAGAACTGTGCCGTATGGATGCGCTCATGGTTGATGAGCTCCGGGGTGAGGCGTGTCTCGGGGCGACAGAAGAGGATGCCGAAAAAATTCATGGCGGCATAGTCTTTGAAGGGCAGGTATTTGTTGCGTATGATTTTCATCGTGTGGCTGTTGGCGTGGCGCAGACGGTTATTCCACTTCAATGATATGTGAGGCCAACATATCGGCGCATTGTATGAGCGATGCCAAGGGGAAGTGGTCGAAAGCTTTGGAGATGTTGCCTTTCTGCTCGTTGCTCTGGAAGGCGAGGTCCCATGCCGACATGTGCCAGCGGATGGCTACGATCTCGTCGTTGGTCAGTTCGAGCCCCAGGCGTAGGAGCATGATGACTGACTTCTCACCATGTCCCACAGGGAACCGGCTGTAGTCGGTCTCATAACCGTCGTAGGTCTCCCACCGGCCGTTGGCGTCTTTGCGGAAGCGTTGGGTCTTTTTGTAGATGTTGGTCTTGCAGATGTCATGGAGCAGCGAGGCGATGATCACGCTGTCTTCTCTCAGACGCTCATTGAGCTCAGGCTTCATCTCCACCATCTGTGTGCGCAGGCGTGCTGCCACCTGGTATACATGAAGCGAGTGCTCCAGCAGTCCATTGTCGCGGTTGAGGTGGTGCCCGGCAGATGCCGGTGCGGTGTAGAATCCGGCTTTCTCCAGATATTCCACCACCCGTTCTATTCCTTTTCGTCCAGTGCTTAAAAGCAGTTGCCTGAATTGTTCTTTCATGATTTCAGTATTGGTTTTTCGGTATTCGGTATTCGCTGTTGGCTTTTAGCGGCGAACCGCGAGCAGCCAAAAACGAACGGCTCACTAATAATATCCTTCGCTGTGCTTTTTGAGATACGATACGATTTCCTCGTAGCGCAGACGGAAGATACGTGAGTTGGCATTGTGTGCGGGGCTGGTAACAAGAACCCACCCGTCGATGAAACCGCCGTTGATGGGCGCTAGTCCAGCCGGCTCGTCCACGTCGAGAGAGATGTCGTCGCGGTATTCCCACATCAGATATTTGATGTCGTCCTCGCCGCAAAGGAAGATCTCGTCGAGTGTGAGGCGGTGCCCGTCTTTTTTGCTGAAGGTGGCGCAGTCCTCTGCGACCCATTTCTCATTGTCGGTGTCGGTCACGCTTGAGATGAAAGTCACGATGCGACTGTCTTCGTAGTCGCGCTCTATCTGGATGTCACGTTTCCAGTCTTCTCCGTATCCGAAGAAGTTGTCGCAGCTGTTTTGCAGGATGCTTTGGAAGTCGCGGCGGTTTTCACCGTCGGTCTCGAGCACGATGTTGATCCATTGCATGACTTCTTTCACCACGGCAGGGGCTCCATCTGTAGGAAACTCCACGGATGCGCTGTAAGAAGCTTTTCCACTTGACTTTTTCAGCGTCACAGTCTTTGTGGAGAGGAAGTCCTGAGCGCCAATAGTCATGGCAGTGACCGATAAGACTATCGTCACCACTATGGTTTTTAATGCTTCATATCGTCTTTTTGCAATCATTTCTGCAAAGTTACTCTAAGTTTGCGAAAAAACAAAAAAAGGACGAAAACTTTTGGCATTGTTTTCGTCCCTTCGCAGCAAGGTGTTTCAATAATAATAGAACCCACCTTAAATTGTTTTAGTTTCTGAACACCAGCCCTTGACCAAAGGAGTCGATGGTGATAGGATTGTCGCGGTTGACTTCCTCGGCGAGGAGTTTTTTGGAGAGGTCGTTGAGCACATAGTGCTGGATGGCACGTTTGACAGGGCGTGCGCCAAACTCTGGGTCATAGCCCACCTCTGCCAGGAAGTTGATGGCGTGGGGTGTCACTTCGAGTTGGAATCCCTGCGGTTCCAGCATCTTCTTCACCTGAGCCAGTTGCAGTTTCACCACGTCGGCTATCTCCGGTTTGGTGAGTGGCAGGAACATAATGGTCTCGTCGATACGGTTGAGGAACTCCGGCCTGATGGTCTTTTTGAGCATCTCCATCACGGCTGCTTTGGTCTCGCTGAGTATCTCAGTGCGGTTGGTGTCGTTGATGCGCTCCGTCTGCGACTGGATATACTGGCTGCCAAGGTTGGAAGTCATGATAATGATGGTGTTTTTGAAGTTCACTGTGCGGCCCTTGTTGTCGGTCAGACGTCCGTCGTCGAGCACCTGCAAGAGGATGTTGAACACGTCGGGATGCGCTTTTTCTATCTCGTCGAAGAGCACCACCGAGTAAGGCTTGCGCCTGACGGCCTCGGTGAGTTGTCCACCCTCGTCATACCCCACATATCCCGGAGGTGCACCGATGAGACGTGAGACACTATATTTCTCCATGTATTCGCTCATGTCGATACGTGTCATCATGGTCTCGTCGTTGAAGAGGTATTCAGCTAAGGCTTTGGCCAGCTCCGTCTTGCCCACGCCCGTGGTGCCCATGAAGATAAACGAGGCGATGGGGCGTTTGGGGTCTTGCAGACCGGCCCGTGAGCGCCGTACGGCGTCGCTGACGGCCGTGATGGCCTCATCCTGTCCGATGACCCTACGGTGTAGTTCCTCCTCCAGATGGAGCAGTTTCTCCCGCTCGCTTTGCAGCATACGTGTCACGGGGATGCCTGTCCACCGGCTTACCACCTCTGCGATGTCGTCGGCAGTCACTTCCTCACGCACAAGCGAGTCGCCGCCCTGTGCCGTTTTCAGTTGCTCGGTCACCTGTTGGATGTCGCGCTCCAGTTCCTGTAGTTTGCCGTAGCGTATTTCAGCCACCCGTCCGTAGTTGCCCTCCCGCTCAGCGCGTTCTGCCTCATACTTCAGGGTCTCCATCTGCAATTTGTCTTGTTGGATGCGGTTGACGAGTGCTTTCTCACCTTCCCATTTGGCTTTGAAGGTGGTCTCCTGCTCATGCAGGTCGGCTATCTCCTTGTCCAACTGTTCGATTTTGGGTTGGTCGTTCTCCCGTTTGATGGCCTCACGCTCTATCTCGAGCTGTTTCAGTTTGCGGGAGATCTCATCCAGTTCCTCCGGCACTGAGTCGCGTTCCATACGCAGTTTTGCAGCTGCCTCGTCCATCAGGTCGATGGCTTTGTCGGGCAGGAAGCGGTCGCTGATATACCGTTCGGAGAGTTGTACGGCAGCGATGCAGGCATCATCCTGTATACGCACTTTGTGGTGGTTCTCATAGCGCTCTTTCAGTCCACGAAGGATACTGATGGCGCTCATCTCATCCGGTTCGTCTACCATGACGGTCTGGAAACGCCGCTCCAGCGCCTTGTCTTTCTCGAAATATTTCTGATACTCATTGAGCGTGGTGGCTCCGATGGCACGCAGTTCACCACGTGCCAAAGCTGGTTTGAGGATGTTGGCAGCATCCATGGCACCCTCGCTGGCTCCTGCCCCCACGAGTGTGTGTATCTCGTCGATGAAGAGGATGATGCGTCCATCGCTTTTCACCACTTCGTTGATAACGCTTTTGAGACGCTCCTCAAACTCACCTTTGTACTTGGCACCGGCGATAAGTTGTCCCATGTCGAGGGAGAAAATCTGTTTGTCTTTCAGGTTCTCCGGCACGTCACCGCGCACGATACGTCCGGCCAGTCCCTCCACGATGGCGGTCTTGCCGGTACCTGGTTCGCCGATGAGCACAGGGTTGTTTTTGGTGCGTCGTGACAGGATTTGGAGCAGACGGCGTATCTCGTCGTCACGTCCGATAACAGGGTCGAGTTTTCCAGCCCGAGCGGCCTCGACGAGGTTTTTGGCATATTTTGACAGACTCTGGTAGTTGTCATCGGCCGACTGTGAGCGTACGTTGTCGCCTTGACGCAGTTGGCTGATGGCAGCCCGGAGGTCTTTCTCGTTGATGCCAGCGTCGCGCAGGATGCGGCTGGCTGTCGACTGTACTTCAAGCATGGCGATAAGGAGCGGTTCTACCGACACAAACTCGTCGCCCATTTTCTGTGAGATGTCGATGGCGCGCTGCAGCAACTGGTTGGAGGTGCTGCTGAAGTAAGGCTCACCTCCCTGAACTTTGGGCAGGTGTGCGATCTCGCCATCCACCACTTTCTCTATCTGGGTGGGGTTGGCTCCTGTTTTCTGAAAGAGGAATTGGCAGATGTCCTTGCCTTTGACAAGGATGCCTTTGAGCAGATGCTCAGGTTCTATGGCTTGTTGGCCATTTCGTTGCGCAGTGTTGACCGCCTCCTGGATGGTCTCCTGCGCCTTGATGGTAAATTTGTCTAAAGTCATGATGATGTCTCCTTTCTTTTGTTTCTATTAAGAGACATGCAAATGACGTTCCTTTGTCTCAGGTGTGACAAAATGGCAGAACACTTTTGTGGCTCATGTGGTTTACAGGTCACAGATGGCTTGGGTCATGGCATTGAGCTGCAGGCACATCTCACAGGTCAGAGGGATTTGCTGTGTCTGGTGTTCCCAGGGGGCGAGAAGAAGAAAGCGCCCTTCGGAGCAGGCGAGCGAAAGGCCTTGTTGCAGCCGGTCTTGAAGCCTTTGAGGATGATGCCTAAGTGTTGCTCCATCTGTTGGGTGACAAATAAGATGCCGTGGAGATGGTCGGGCATCAACTTGAGTTTCAGGACTTTTACTTCAGGGTAGTATTGGGGGATGTCCATCCAGCACTGTTGCACCTGTTTGCCGAGTGGTGACAGTTCCACCCTTGGGGCATTGGTGGAACTGTCAGGTGCCTCAGCATCACCTACGAGCGTGCCTAAGAGAGGGTAGCGCCCTTCTACCGTCATGGTGATGAGGTAGATGCGGCGTGACTCATAGTTATGACCCACACGGCGGCGTAGCATGGAGGGCTTTTTCTCACCGGCGAATGGTTTGTGCTTCTCGTAGGTTTCCCAGTCCATGGGCTTTTACTTTTTCTTTTATAAGGGCTGCAACAATGTTGCAGCATAGGCAACATATGAGGCTGCCCCCGATACGCAGCATAGACCACCTATCCCATCACCACTGTCACTTCGTGGCTGCCGGGGGCGTAAGGTATCAAGTTACCATCGATGCTGCAGCCGTCTACCTGCATAGAGAGGATGCCCTTGCTCACCCCTTTAGGGTTGGTGATACGGATGCGGTACTCTGCGTCGCGGAACTTACGCTTCACCGAGTATTCCTGTGCTGTAGAGGGGAGGCATGGGTCGATGAGGAGACCGTCGTAGGTGGGCTTGATGCCCAGGATATATTGGCTGACGGTGAGCCACATCCATGCTGCGGTGCCCGTGAGCCAGCTGTTCTTTCCCTCGCCGGGTTTGGCGGCATCCTTACCAGCCACCATCTGGCAGTTGACGTACGGCTCTACCTTGTGCAAAGTCTGATATTTCTCCTCCACATACGAGGGGAGAATCTTGGCATAGTGTGCCCAGGCATCGTCACCACGGCCTGCAAGGGTCTCACCAATGATGACCCATGGGTTGTTATGGCAGAAGATACCGGCGTTCTCTTTGTATCCCTCTGGATAACTGCTGATTTCGCCATATTCATAGATGTACTTGGTGAAGGCCGGATTGTTGAGCACGATGCCATGTTCGCACTCTAAGTATTTCTTCACTGAGTCGAGCGAACGGTTGACCATGCCCTGCTCACGACCGATCCCAGCCATCGTGCACCATCCCTGGCTTTCGATGAAGATCTTGGCCTCTTCACATTCCTTGGAACCGATTTTGCGGCCAAAGAAGTCATAGGCACGAAGATACCACTCACCGTCCCAGCCATCCTTCATCACTGCTGCTGACATGGCGTCGACGGCTTGGCGTGCGCGGTCTGCCTCCTCATGGTGGCCGATGCGTCGGCAGAGGTCAATATACTCGTTGCCGGTGACGACGAAGAGTCCGGCGATCATGAGGCTCTCGGCTTTTGACCCCTCTGACTTGTTTTCCGTGGTCTGGAATGACTCGTTGGGATCCCAGGAGAAGCAGTTGAGGTTGAGGCAGTCGTTCCAGTCGGCGCGTCCTATGAGCGGCAACTGGTGTGGGCCTAGGTTGTTGATGACGTGATTGAATGACACGCGCAGGTGCTCCAAAAGCGGCACCTCACTGCCTGGTTGGTTGTCGAAGGGCACGGGCTCGTCGAGGATGGTGAAGTCGCCAGTCTCCTTGATATAGGCCACGGTGCCGAAGATGAGCCAGCAGGGGTCATCGTTGAATCCGCCTCCGATGTCGTTGTTGCCCCGTTTGGTGAGCGGTTGGTACTGGTGGTAACATCCACCGTCGGGGAACTGTGTGGAAGCGATATCGATGATGCGCTGACGTGCGCGTTCTGGTATTTGGTGCACAAATCCCACGAGGTCTTGGTTGGAGTCGCGGAAGCCCATACCACGTCCGATGCCGCTCTCGAAGAAGGAGGCTGAGCGTGACATACAGAAGGTGATCATGCACTGATATTGGTTCCAGATATTGACCATGCGATCGAGCTTGTCGTTGCCGGTGTCTACTACATAGATGTCGAGCAGACGGTCCCAGTAGTCTTTCAGTTCATCGAAAGCAGCATCCACTTTCTCTGTGGTGTCGAAGCGTGCGATGGTGGCTAGTGCTTTCTCTTTGTTGATCACCTTTGGTGCGATAAACTTCTGGTCCTGCTCATTCTCCACATAACCCAAAAGGAAGATGAAGTCACGGCTCTCACCGGGTTGCAGTTCCACCTCTATATAATGCGATGCGATGGGGCTCCAGCCATGGGCATGGCTGTTGCGTGGGCGCCCTTCTAACACGGCGTCAGGCTGGTCGAAACCGTTGTATAGCCCTACGAAAGTCTCGCGGTCGGTGTCGAAACCGTCGATGGGGGTGTTGACGCTGTAGTAAGCATAGTGGTTGCGGCGCTCGCGGTATTCCGTCTTGTGATAGATGACTGAGCCTTCTATCTCCACCTCACCGGTGGAGAAATTGCGCTGGAAGTTCTCCATGTCGGTGGCAGCATTCCAGAGGCACCACTCCTCGAAAGAGAAGAGTTTCAGCTGCCGCACCTCTTGTGAGTCATTGCGCAGGGTGAGTTTCTGCACCTCACACCAAGTCTTCAGTGGCACAAAGAAAAGCACGCTGGCCTCGATACCGTTTTTGCGGCCAATGATGCGGGTGTAGTTCATGCCATGGCGGCATTCATAGAAGTCGAGTGGTGTCTTGCATGGTTTCCAACCCGGGTTCCACATGATGCCACCGTCGTTGATATAGAAATAGCGCCCTCCGTTGTCCATGGGCACGTTGTTGTAGCGGTAGCGGGTGATGCGGCGGAATTTGGCGTCCTTGTAGAAAGAGTATCCACCTGCGGTGTTGGAGATGAGTGAGAAGAAATCCTCGTTGCCGAGATAATTGATCCAAGGCCATGGGGTCTTGGGGTCGGTGATGACGTATTCCCTTGCTGCGTCATCAAAATGGCCGTATTTTTTGTTTGTTGTCATGGTGATATGTGTATAATTGGTTTTTATTTTAAAGGATGTGATAGGATGTTTTTTCTGAATGAAGAGATTATATGGTGCAAATGTACGAAAAAACTCTCGCAATCGGCCAGTAAGATATGAAAAAACAAAAAAAAGGACTAATCTTTTGGCATATCCATTATTATTATATATTTTTGTGGGAAATATACAAAAACTTAAATTACGAATACTATGAACGAGAAAAACTTTGCGATGAATGCCAACCCAGTGGTAGCATTCTTGCAGAAACCGTGTGCAGTGTTTACCAAGTCCGACATCATCCGCTATATCGAGGAAAACGGCGTGAAGATGGTCAATTTCATGTATCCTGGCGGTGATGGCAAGTTGAAAACTCTCAATTTTGTGATCAATGACCGACAGTATTTAGAGACGATTCTGACCTGTGGCGAGCGAGTGGACGGTAGCAGTCTGTTCACTTTCGTGCAAGCAGGCAGCAGCGACCTCTATGTGATACCGCGTTTTAGTACAGCGTTTCTCGATCCCTTTGCTGAGATACCGACCCTCTGTATGCTTTGCTCTTTCTTTGATAAGGACGGTCAACTCTTGGAGAGTGCGCCGGAGTATACACTGGCCAAGGCATGTCGCCGTTTCAAGGAAGTGACGGGCATGGAGTTTCATGCCATGGGCGAGTTGGAATACTATGTGATTTTTGAGGATGACGGCTGCTTCCCCGCCATCGACCAGCACGGCTACCATGAGTCGGCTCCGTATGCCAAGGCCAATGAGTTCAGGGCACGATGTATGCTGTATATCGCCCAGACAGGTGGTCAGATAAAGTACGGTCACTCCGAGGTGGGCAACTTCGTGCTCGACGGGCTGGTGTATGAGCAGAATGAGATAGAGTTTCTGCCGGTCCGTGCGGAAGATGCCGCCGACCAGTTGATGCTGGCCAAGTGGGTGATCCGTAATTTGGCCTACGAGATGGGGTTGAATGTCACCTTCGCACCAAAGATCACGACGGGCAAAGCTGGCTCAGGACTTCATATCCACATGCGCATCATGAAAAATGGCAAGAATATGATGCTGCACGAAGGCCATCTGAGTGATGAGGCTCGCCGTATGATAGCCGGCATGATGGAACTGGCACCGAGTATCACTGCTTTTGGCAACAAGAATCCCATGTCCTATTTCCGTTTGGTGCCCCATCAGGAGGCTCCCACCAATGTGTGCTGGGGCGACCGTAACCGCTCTGTATTGGTGCGTGTGCCATTAGGTTGGACCACTAATGTGGACATGTGCAGGGTAGCCAATCCTCAGGAGCAGCCTATCCACAACGACACAACGATGAAACAAACGGTAGAGATGCGCTCACCCGACGGTTCTGCTGACCTCTATCAACTGATGGCTGGTCTGTGTGTGGCGTGCCGTCATGGTTTTGAGATGGAGAATGCCCTGAATGTGGCAGAGCGTACTTATGTCAATGTGAATATCCACGACCGTGAGAATGCGGAACGGTTGGCACAGTTGGAGCAGTTGCCCGACAGTTGCGCTGCCTCGGCCGACTGTCTGGAGCGCCAACGTGCGTGGTATGAGCAAGATGGCGTGTTCAGTGCAGCCATGATAGACAGCATCATAGCCCAGTTGTGCTCCTATGGCGACCGTACGCTCCGTGCCGACGTTTCTGGTTCACGGGAGGAGTTGCAAAAGTTGGTCAACCAGTATTTCCACTGTGGGTGATGTCTGTTGAGGTCTTTTGATCTGCTTATCGCATTGAAGTGTTGATAATCAATGCGGTCAGAGTGCAAATCCTGCCGAGCGAATAATAAGAACGAATAATGACCGAGTAAGGACAGAGGGGGCATGATAGTTCCTAAACTTTGTTAAATAACAGTCTGTCAGCGGTCATTATTCGTTTTATTCTTTTTTATGCCTTAATTTTGCTACATGTTTGCACTCTATCAATCCTTACTGATGACTCATCGGCGACATGTTTTTATATGCTTTCTCCTCATGATGTTCACACTCACCGCTTCGGCTCAGAAAGACGTGATTTCTGGACGGGTTGTAGACAAAGTGAACGGTAGCGTGATGGAGAACGCCACTCTGCAATTGTATCAGATCCGTACTAAAGGCAACCAAACCAAAGACACCTCGTATGTCGCGGGCACGCTCTCCGACAAGCAAGGACGTTTCTCTTTTCATGTCACAGCCACTGGCACTTATATGCTCAAAGCCACCTATTTAGGCTATCAGGAGATGAGAAGGGAAGTGATGAAACTAGGAGGCTCCTCCGTCTCCCTCGGCGACCTCGTGATGGAGACCTCCGCTATGCAATTGGAGGAGGCTATCGTGACGGCCAACATCCCCAAGATGGTGATCAAGGACGACACCGTGGTCTACAATGCTGATGCCTTCCGTGTGCCAGAGGGGTCGGTGATAGAATCGCTGGTGGAGGCTCTGCCTGGTGCCAAGATAGACGACAATGGTGGTATCACCATCAATGGCAAGACGGTGAAGAAATTCAAGATGGACGGCCGTGACTTCATGACCGGCAACAACGAGGCCGTGATGAAAAACCTGCCGTCCTACGTCATCGATAAGGTGAAGGCCTACGACGAGAAGAGTGACCTCTCACGTCTGACAGGTCTCGACGATGGCAATGATGACTTCGTGCTGGAGTTTGTCACCAAGAAGAGCGCACGCAACGGCTTGCAGATGAACCCCGACGTGGGCATCGGTACCGACCACCGCTATGGCATCCGTCTTACTGCGATGAAACCCTTCGGCCCTATGCGTTATACCTTTATGGGCAATGCCAACAATGTGAACGACCGCAACTTCTCCGGGCGTGGTGGCCGTGGGCGAGGCAATGGCTCGGGGCAACGGCAGTCGAAAACTGCCGCACTGGACATCAGTTATGAGAATGGGAAAGACTTGAAACTCAGTGGCCGTGTCACCTGGAATCATCAAGATGCAGACAACTGGAGCAGGGTAGGGTCGGAAAGTTTTGTCAAGGTGCAAGGAGGCGCCTTCTCCAACAGTCTGAGCCAGAACTATTCTTGCTCCAACAGCTGGACAGGCAACATGAACCTTCAGTGGACCATCGACTCGATGACGACCCTCTCGTTCCGTCCCAACCTCAGTTTTTCGACCAACGACGGCCGGGGTTTTTCCAACTCGGCCTCTTTCAATGTCAATCCCTTCGACTATGTCTACGACCCGCTCCATGACGCGGGACTGGACTCTCTGGATGTCTTAGGGCATGTGGTCAACAGCCGCGCCAATAAGTCGATGAGCTATGGTCGTAACACCAATGCCAGTTCGCAATTGCAATTGTATCGCAGGTTTGGACGCAATGGGCGCAACCTCGCCCTCAGTTCCAATATCAACTACCGCGACGGGCGCAATCGCAACGCCAACCTTTCGGCTGTACACCTCTATCAGATGAGGGATGTGATGGGCAATGACTCCGTCTACCAAACCAACCGCTACACGACGTCGCCCTCCGACAACTTCAGCTACTCACTGGGCGCCACCTACACAGAGCCTCTCTATATCTTCAAGCCAAAACCGACCCCCGAGGACTCGCTGCTGGCGCAGACACCACGGGCAATGCGCGGCCCACAGATGAGAACATTTGGCGCACAGGGCATCTTCCTGCAGCTCAACTACCGTTATAACTATAGCCATCAGAAAAACGACCCTTCCACTTACGACTTCCCCGACTATTCGGAAGATGAACTGGACGTGATGCTGCGGCAGTATCGCGACTGGGCGCGGCTCTTCGGCTTTTTGGACAATCCCTATGAAAGTTATCTCTCCGACGACCTGAGCCGATACTCCGAGCGCACGGAGCATAGCCACAACACCGATGTGCAGTTGCGGTATGTACGCGACAAAGTGAACATGAATGTGGGCGTGAACATACAGCCGGAGCGGTCGCACTATATTCAGCAATATCTTGGCATCCCCATCGATACTGTCAGGACGGTGGCCAACGTCTCGCCAACCCTTAATTTGCGCTACCGGTTCAACCAGCAGACTAACCTGCAGGTCACTTACCGAGGCTCCTCGACACAGCCCTCCATCACCCAGTTGCTCGACATCTATGATGACACCAACCCACTGTCCATCTCGATGGGTAACCCGGGACTGAAACCCTCGTTCAACTCCAACCTCAACCTCAACTATCAGATGCAGCGGAGGCCGACTTATGTGGAAGACAGTCTGGGATTTACGGTGCCCAAGGCACAACGGCACTGGAGTTTCAATATGAACGCCAGTGTACAGCGCACCCGAAATGCCATCGGCAATGTGGTGACTTACAATGAGACGACGGGTGGACGCATCACAAGGCCGGAAAATATCAATGGTAACTGGAGCACCAATGGTGGCATCACTTTCAATCTGGCTCTCGACACCTTGAACCGCTGGGATGTGAGCGGCTCTGTCCGTGGCAATTACAACCATCATATCGGCTATGTGAACCTCAACCGCACCGCTACGCCTGACCGCAATGTGACCCACACCTATAATATCAGTCCTCAGACCTCGCTCAGTTTCCGCAACAAGTGGCTCAGTTTCTCTCTTAATGGCAATGTGACATATGCTCACACCGAGAACGAGCTGCAGGCCTCTAATAATCTCACCACTTGGAATTTCTCGTATGGTGGCAACACCAGAATCACCTTCCCCTGGGGCTCTAATCTGTCCACAGACATCCACATGTTTAGCAAACGCGGTTATAGTGACCAGAGTCTCAATACCAACGAACTCATTTGGAACGCACAACTCTCACACAGTTTCCTGCGTGGCAAAAAACTCACCGTCATGCTCCAGTGGTATGACATCCTCAACGAGCAGTCCAACTTCACACGCACCGTCAATGCCAATGGTTGGACCGACCGTACGGTCAACGCCATCACCTCGTATGCCATGCTTCATGTGAGCTATCGGCTCAACCTCTTCGGGCAGGGCAACGGTGGCGGACGTGGGGAAGGACGTGGCTTCGACGGACCGCGCGGTGGTCGTGGCGAATGGGGTGGAGGTCGCTGGGGTGGCGGCGGCAGACCAGAGGGTCGGCGAGGTGGCTTTTAATGCTTGCTAAAGTTGAAACAGCTATTTTTCGATATAGATTCTTGCGTCGACGGCAGTGACGCTGTTTTCGTCGGCTAAGAGAGGGTTGATGTCCATCTCCTTGATTTCGGTGGCAAAACGGAGCAGGGTGGAGAGACGTACGATGATTTCGGCGTATTTCTGCTCGTTGATGCCGGCTTGTCCACGTGTGCCCTTGATGATTTTGTATCCCCTTAAAGACTTGATCATGGAGTAAGCCTCGCCGTATGACAATGGCGCGAGGCCACTTGACACGTCTTTGAGCACCTCTACGAAGATACCACCGAGACCACAGAGCACAATGTGTCCGAAACGACTCTCATATTTGGCTCCGATAAACAACTCTGTTCCTTTGATCATCTTCTGCACCATCACGGCGGTGGCGTCCTTGATGGCCATCATACGGTCAAACTCCAGACGCAGATGTTCGGCACCGCGTATGCCCAGTGTGACGCCCCCCACATCGCTCTTGTGGATGGGACCCACCACTTTGGCCACGACGGGGTAGCCCACCTTTTCGGCGAAGGCCACCAAGTCCTCCTTCTTGTCGCTTACCATCTCTGGCACCATTGGGATGCCGGCACATTCGAGCAACTGGTGTACAAGGTCAGGTGAGATATAGCCACTCTCTTTGATGCCGGAGATGATGTCGCGGATGCGGGGCACGTCGACCCCAAACAGTTCTATCTCTGGTGGGGCAGGGGCTGGTGTGCGCATCACTTGCGAGAGGGCGGTGGCCAGTGTCACCTCATCGCTGAAGTTGACATGTCCTTTTTTCAAGAATTCTTCCACTTCAGGCCCTGCCGTGTGGAGACTGGGCAAGATGGGGAAGACCGGTTTTTTGCACTCCAGAATCTTTTTGTGCAGCACGTCGTAAGTCTCGTATAGTTGTACCAGGCCCGGTGTGCCGAAGATGACCATGATAGCGTCGATTTGGTCGAATTTGTTCTCACAGTAGTCGATGGCGGTACCCAACTGCTCTGGTGTTCCAGTGGCCAGAATGTCGATAGGATTGGCGACAGAGGCTCCGGGGAAAAGTTTCGACTTCAGTTCGTCTGCCACTTCGCCTTGGATGGGAGGCACTATCAGTCCACCTTTCGACAGTGCGTCGGTGAGCATCACGCCAGGACCACCGGCATGGGTGACGATAGCGATGTTCTTGCCTTTGATTTCAGGCAGCGTGAAGATACATCCCACGGTGGTGAGTTCCTCACGGGAGAAGCAACGCACGATGCCGGCCTTACGGAAGAGAGCCTCAACGGCGGAGTCGCTGCTGGCAATGGCCCCCGTGTGTGAGGAGGCCGCCCGGCTGCCACTTTCTGAACTACCTGCTTTGATGGCTGCGATGCGGCATCCTTTTCGGATGAGAGAGGCAGCGTGGAAGAGCAGTTTGTCGGGGTTGGACACATTCTCGATGTAAAGCAATTTCACCTTGGAGTCACGTTGTGGGTCAAATCGCTCATCCATATACTGAAGCACATCCTCAATGCCGATTTGCTTGCCATTGCCGATGCTCCACACGGAGTTGAACTGCAAGCCTTTGATGACAGCCGACTCAAGGATGAACACGGCTGTGGCTCCTGAACCGGAGATGAAGTCGACACCAGCGGGATTGAGGTTGGGGATGGGCTTGGTGAACACGCTGTGGTGCCAGGAGTTGAGCATACCGATGCAGTTGGGACCAATCAGCGCAGCACCGTATTTCTCGCAAGAGTCGAGGATGCGCTGCTCGAGTGCCGCTCCTGCAGGGGTCTCCTCACCAAATCCAGCAGAGATGATGATAAAAGCCTTGACGTTTTTCTCTGCCGCGAGATATTCTACGGAGTCGGGGCAGAAACGGGCGGGTATGACGAGGATGGCCAGGTCAGTGGGTGGCAGTTCCTTGGCGTCGTGGAACACTTTGATGCCCTGTATTTCGTCTTCCTTAGGGTTGACGATGCGCAGTGTGCCTTGGTAGCCACCGCTGATGAGGTTGCGCACTACGGCTCCTCCAGGCTTGTGGATATTGTTGGAGCCTCCTATCACTACAATGCTTTCGGGTTGAAGAAGTTGTCTGTTGATCATAGTATCCGATTTTTTTGCAAAGATAATGAAAACCGAAAGCAGAACAAAATAAATTTAATTTATTTTTTCTGCTGAAGTGCATCTTATTCAAGTTTCTCTATGCTCAACTTGCAGGCTATTTGCTTTTAGCTGTTCGCTCTTAGTGGTATTTGCTCTGCTGATGTTCGTCTTTACAACGGATAGCAGGCCTAGTCATCTCTCGAAAAGCGAATGGCAAACAGCCAACATCCTATCAATTTGAGTTCGTGAAAGTTGAGTTATCTTCTCCAAAGATAATGAAAACGTAAAACAGAAAAAACTCCCGGAAAGCAAGGCTTCCGGGAGTGCTATTCTTGTCTTTATATTGGCAGAGGGTGATTAGAAGTTGTAATACAGTCCGAAGACGATGTTGTTGCCGTCGAGGCTCAGACCCCAGCTGTCAATTTTGTTGTCAGTATTGTTGTCTTTCTCATGGTTGTAGCCGACGAAACCGATGTGGGTCACAAAGCTTACTCTGTTGTTGAGCTTGATAGCGAGTCCTGGTTTGATGCCAAAAGAGAGCTCGTCGGTATCATTGCCAGCATTGTACACATGTCCGTAGCCGATGCAGCCATCCAAGAAAGCGCTTACCAGCTTACCATTGAGGAAGGTGTAACGCACGTAGGGGTTGATCGTCCACTCTTTGGCATGGCCTTTGTCGGCACCCTGCCATCCGAAAGCGACACCTGCTGCCCAGTCATCATTGAAGACATAACCCACCTCAGGCACGAACTTAAATGTAGTGACATCATTGTCACCATTGTCAGTATTAACCACACCTACACCACCGCCAATGAAGGCCTGTGCGTTGATGGTCATAGCCATTACTGTTGCTGCTAATGTCATGAAAATCTTTTTCATATCTTTTTACCATTTTAAATTAAACATTGACTGCCTGTAGAATCTGTTTTTTTGGCAGTCGTTATCCTAAAACGGTTGCAAAGGTATGTCAAAAAAGCGCACGACCAAGAAAAGGCACGACGGTTTTTCCTGTCGTGGCCGAATTCATGATTTAAATCAATTCTGGAGTTCAGAAATAGCACTGATAGCCACTTCTAGCCTTCAGATTTTATCAATTGTCTGACAAAATTTGGTTGGCGTGGTCTTTTGTCTTGATTTTCTTGGGGCCGATAATCCGCTCCACGATGCCATCCTCGTTGATGATGAAGGTGGTGCGGAAAGTGCCGAAGTATTTGCGGCCATACATGCTTTTTTCTCCCCAGACACCAAATTGCTCCACTAGTTTCTTCTCGGTGTCTGCAATCAGGGGGAAGGGCAGCTCATGCTTGGCGATGAATTTCTGATGCGACTTGGCGTCGTCCACACTGGCACCGATGACAGCATATCCGTTGCTGTTGAGTGCGTCGATATGGTCACGCAGGTTGCATGCCTCTGCGGTACAGCCCGAGGTCATGTCTTTCGGATAAAAGTAAAGCACGATTTTCTTGCCTTGATAGTCGCTCAGGCGTATTTCCTGGCCATTTTGGTCGAGTCCCAGTATCTCAGGGGCTTTGTCTCCTATTTGTATCATGGTTTTGAGGTTTTTGTGGTTTTTCTTTGAGGTTTTTTCGTTGTTACGTTATTGCGTCATGAGGTCATTACGACATGGAATATTTCGAAGGGATGATATTGCGACTGGGTGTTATAACGATGTGGCAAAATTATGAAAAAAAAGAGATAATCTCTCATGTGAGACAAAATCTTTTATAAAAAATGAGAGATTCGTGATTTTTTGATTAAATTTGCGGCATTAATTTAAAAAACAAACTATGAAAGATTTCAATTTTTATGCTCCTACAGAGATTGTTTTCGGCAAAGAGTCGGAAGAGAAGATAGCAGAGTTGGTATGCCGTTATGGTGGAACGAAAGTGCTGGTGCACTATGGTGGCCAAAGTGCCCGTCGCTCCGGGTTGCTTGACAAAGTGCTTGGCCTCTTAAAAGACGCTGGTATCGCCTGTGTGGAGTTGGGTGGGGTAGTGCCCAATCCCCGTCTGTCGTTGGTCAAGGAGGGCATCGCCCTGTGTCGCAAAGAAGGCGTGGATATGATACTTGCCGTAGGTGGCGGCAGCGTGATCGACTCGGCCAAGGCCATCGGCTATGGTGTGGGCTACGAGGGTGACCCCTGGGATTTCTGGGCTGGAAAATGTGCTCCGAAATCTTGTCTGCCCATTGGTGCTGTACTCACTATTCCTGCCGCAGGCTCAGAGATGAGCAACAGTTGTGTGATCACCAATGATGCCAACAATGACAAGCGCGGCATCAACAGCAACCTGTGTCGCTGCAAATTCTGTGTGATGAACCCCGAGCGCACGTTCACCCTCCCTCCTTATCAGACTGCTGCCGGAGCTACCGACATCATGATGCACACGATGGAGCGCTATTTCACCGTGCATGAGGACATGACGCTGACCGACGCAATGGCTGAGGCCTTGATGAAAACGGTGAAGGACAGCGCTTTGGAGGTGATGAACAATCCCACTGACTACCGTCATCGCGCACAGATCATGTGGGCTGGCAGTCTGTCGCACAACGACTTGATGGAGTGTGGCACCACCAAAGACTTTGCAACTCACAAACTGGAGCATGAGCTGAGTGCCATGTTTGATGTCACCCATGGTGCAGGACTGGCTGCCATTTGGGGCAGTTGGGCTCGTTATGTGATGCCAGGCCATGAGGCGCGTTTTGCCCGTTTCGCTGTCAATGTGATGGGTGTGGAGAATGATTTCTCTGACACACGACGCACTGCGGAGAAAGGCGTGGAGGCCATAGAAGCCTTCTATCACATGATAGGTATGCCCACCAGCATTCATGAGTTGATAGACCGTGAGATCACCGATGATGAGATCGAGGAAATGGCGCGTCGCGCTAGCCATGACGGTGCTTTGAAGCTTGGCAATATCAAGGTGCTGGAGCGTGAGGATATGATCGCTATCTACAAGATGGCCAAATAGACCAATACCGTGAACATCCGTGACCGACAGATACTGAGCCTTGCTCTGCCTTCTATCGTCTCCAATATCACCGTGCCCCTTTTGGGCATGGTGGATGTGGCCATTGTGGGCCATCTGGGCGATGCGGCTTACATCGGAGCGATATCTGTCGGTAGTATGATTTTCAACATTATTTATTGGCTCTTCGGCTTTCTGCGGATGGGCACCAGTGGCATGACGTCACAAGCGTTGGGGCGTCGGGATCTCTGTGAGGTGACTCGCTTGTTGATCCGGTCGGCTACGGTCGGTCTGTCAGTGGCCCTGATGATACTTCTGCTGCAGCACCCTATCCGATGGCTGGCATTCTGGCTCATAGCGCCTGAGGCAGAGGTGCAGACACTGGCCACCACCTATTATCATATCTGTGTGTGGGGTGCTCCGGCCATGCTGGTGCTCTATGGTCTGACCGGATGGTATATCGGGATGCAGAACACCCGTTTCCCTATGGTCATCTCCATTGTGCAAAATGTGGTCAACATCCTGGCCAGTTTTCTTTTGGTGTTTGTGTTCCATTTGGAGATGAGAGGGGTGGCCATTGGCACAATCATCGCACAATACACGGGACTGATCCTTTCACTTTCCTTGCTTTTTACCAACTATGGAAAACTGCGGAAACATGTCGTGAGACAGGGGTTGTTCGCATGGGACAAAATGTTAAGATTCTTCAAAGTCAATTCAGACATCTTTCTCCGCACCGTATGTCTTGTCGCTGTCAATCTTTTCTTCCTTTCCGCAGGCGCTCGTCAGGGAGCGGTGTTGCTCGCTGTCAACACCCTCTTGATGCAGCTTTACATCCTCTTTTCCTATGTCATGGATGGTTTTGCGTTTGCTGGTGAAGCCTTGTGTGGCAAGTATTATGGTGCCTCTAATATGACACTCTATCGCAGCACTATCAGGCGATTGTTTTATTGGGGTGTCATGGTTTCTTTGTTTTTTACAATCTTGTATGTAGTTGGTGGTCAACGTTTTTTAAGAATCCTGACAGACGATGTAGCAGTGGTACATGCCTCGGCTGCCTATTTTGCATGGGCCGTGGCTATCCCCTTTTCCGGTATGGCCGCTTTCGTCTGGGACGGGGTCTATATTGGTGTCACTGCCACCCGATGGATGTTATGGTCGTCGGTGCTCTCCTCCGTGGCGTTTTTCGGGGTGTGGCAAGCCTTTTCCACCCTTTGGGGCAACCATGCATTATGGTTGGCTTTTATCCTTTATCTGATGGCAAGAGGTGTACTTCAGACCTATTACTATTGTAAAGGAAAATTGTAATTTATGTAGACAATTGGTTTGCGCTAAAGCGCACGCACGTATAAAAAATATATTTAAAAAATCGGTCAATTGACATAAAATATTTGCGTGATTAAAAATAATTCGTTATTTTTGCCGCAGTTTGACGAATAGACTTTATTGGCATGAGAAGAATATTCTTGTTGTTTTTGGGTTTAATATTTCTAAGTATGAATATTTTTTCACAATCATACGATACGCTTTGGAAGCAGTTTTCGACGGCTGAGTCCAAAGATCAGCCGAGGACTCAAATAGAGATTCTTCAGAAAATCATTGCCAAAGCCCAGAAAGAACGTCAATACGGTCATCTCTTGAAAGCAGAACTGCTCAATGTGGGCTGTGTGACCTCCATCACCCCCGACTCCCTTTCATCAGAAGTAGCTCGTCTGGTAGAGCAGGAGAAAGCCGTCGCCAGTGACCCTGTGTTAAGCGCGATTTATCAGTCTGTGCTGGGCACGGTCTATCAGTCCAACCCCTCACTCGACGAGCAGAGTGCGGAAATCAGCTGCGACTACTACCGTCGGTCTTTATCCAATCCCGCACTTCTTGCAGCTCATCAGGTACCAGAGTTCAAGCCCCTTATGACTGAAGGTCCTGATTCCAAGTATTTCAACGATGACCTGCTCCATGTGCTGGGTATGCGTGCCAACGACTATCAGACCCTTCACGACTATTATGAGTCTGCCGGTATGTTGGAAGCTTCCTGTCTGACAGCATGCGAGTTGCAGCGCGGAAAGCGCAAGGTGAAAGACCGCTATGCAGCCTTTTCCCCCTACGTCAAAGAGATCGACTCGCTCATCAGCAGATATGAGCATGCGGAGACCGTAGGCGAACTGGCGGTATTGCGTTATGAATATATGGCCGACGCCAAAGACGTGACTGTGGCCGACCAGATCAAGTACATCGACGAGGCTTTGGCTAAATGGGGCAACTGGAAACGGCTCAACGTCCTGCGTAATGCCCGTGAGGAACTCACTTTCCCCATGTTTGATGTTGAGTTTGGCTGTCCTGTCACTCCTCCCAACAAGGAACGTGTGTTGAAGATCAAAGCCGCCCGTCATATCAACACGTTGAAAATGACTGTCTCACGCGTCAATCTGACAGCAGAGGAAGACTATTATATCAGCCATGACGATGATTATGCAAAAGTCAAAAAGGCCATCGTCAAGGGTAGCGAGCAGACGTTTGAGAGACAGTTTGCGGGCAAGGAGAGTTACGAGATAGTGGAGGACTCTCTTGTCATGCCGGGACTGCCTGCCGGGATGTACCTAGTGGAGTTCACGGCCGACCGTCCGCAAGTCAATCCCTATCGTTTGCTCTACTTTGTCAGTGACGTTTATGTCCTTTCAGAAGGTTTGCCAGAGGATAAAATCAGGTTTGCTGTTGTCAGCGCCACCACCGGCCAGCCGATTCCCAAGGCCAATGTCAAGTTGGACTTCAACTATCGCTGGGGGAAGAAAGACCCTTCCAAGATCGTGACATTGGCATGTGATGCCAAAGGCGAGACCGTCTATCAGCAGACGAATGAAACCAGAGGTCGTTACAACATCTTTGCCTATACCTCTGACGACAAATATTGTCCCAGTCAGGATCTGTGGACCAGCTATTCGGCCAGTTCGACCCCTCGTGACCGTTTCAGAGCCTCTCTATATACCGACCGTAGCATCTATCGCCCAGGTCAGACCGTGCATGTGGCGGCAGTGTTGATGAAGGTTGTCAAAGGTCTGACGACCAGCGCCTGCGCATCCCAGACCATCACCATCACTCTGCGTGACGCCAATAGCAAGGAAATCGGCAGTGAAGAGGTCATCACGGATGAATTTGGCAAGGCTTATGCCGAATTCAAGTTGCCCGAAAGCGGACTGACTGGTGAGTTTTCTTTGTCATGTGACTACTCTTCGTATACGAGAATCCGTGTGGAAGAATACAAACGCCCCACTTTTGAGGTAGAGATTCCCGAGGTCAAGGAAGAATACCGGCCCGGCGATATCCTTGAAGTGAAGGGGTATGCGAAGACTTATTCTGGTGTGCCCGTACAAGGTGCTCAGGTGGAGTATACCGTGAGTCGCCGTCAGGCTTTATGGTGGTGGTGGCATACTGAAGAGGCCGAGACGCTGGTAGAAGAGACGGCTGTGACGGGTGATGATGGCTCGTTCACAGTACGGGTTCCTTTTGTGATGCCCGACGACTACGACCCGGAGGCTCCTTCTTACCTGCGCTCACGCTTTTACAATTTCATCATCTCCGCTCAGGTGACAGATCAGGGTGGAGAGACCCATGAGGGAAGCCTCAGTTTGCCACTGGGAACGCGTGCCACCGTGCTCTCATGCAATATCCCTCAGCAGATGATAGCCGACAGCGTTAAGACCATCTCCTTCGGTTATCGTAACGCGGCTGGTGCCAGTGTGGATAGCGAGGTGACTTATACCATCGACGGGAACGCGAAAAAATATCAGGCGCGCACGAATACGCCTGTGGACTTCAGCAAGATAGCCCGGTCGCTCAAGTCGGGAGAGCATGTCATCAAGGCCGTGTGCGGCACCGACACGATAGAGCAGAAGTTTGTGCTTTTCTCCTTGTCAGACAAGCGGCCTTGCATCGAGACTCACGACTGGTATTATGTCACAGCACGTGAGTTCGCTGCTGACGGCAGCCCTGTGTATCTACAGGTGGGCTCTTCAGACCCCAACACCCATGTGCTCTATTCCATCATCGCCGACAATAAGGTGCTGGAGAGCGGTTCCTTCCGTCTCGACAACGCCATCAAGACTTATCAGTTCAAGTATCAGGAGGCATACAGCTCGGGACTCTTGCTTACCTTTGCATGGGTGAGAGACGGTGTGGCATATACCCACCAGACCACCATTCGCAGGCCGATGCCTGACAAACGTGTCCTTCTGCAATGGACTACTTTCCGCGACCGTCTGACACCCGGACAGAGCGAGGAATGGACCATGCGGGCCACGAGACCCGACGGCAGCCCCGCCGATGTCAGTGTGATAGCAGCGATGTATGACCGCTCTCTTGACCAGATATGGAGGCATGAGTGGTCGTTTGATCCGGGCATCACCGTCAGTCTTCCTTCCACCCGGTGGCAAGTGATGAATTTCGGTACTACGAATGTTTATGGCCGTCAGAATCTTTTCACGAAAAATGTGCCGTCGCTCGACTATTCAGCCTTTGATTATCAGCTGTTTGAGTTCTGGCGTCCGCGTATCATGTTCCACAAAAGCAGGATGATGGGTGCGGGAGGTGTCAGATATGATGCAGCGCCAATGATGGAAGAGATGGCTACCGCTGAGGTGGCTGATATGGCAAGTGAAGATGGTCTCAACACACTGAGAGAGGTGGCGTTCCAAAAAGCTAGTGGCAATGATGCCGAACAAAAGGAAGAGGCGGTAGAAGAAACAGATACCTCGGGCGAGTCTGTCCAGCTGAGAGAAAATCTTTCGGAGACAGCATTCTTCTATCCCACGCTGACGAGCAGTGCAGACGGAAGCGTCTCTGTCAAGTTCACGCTTCCCGAGAGTGTCACCACTTGGCGTGTGATGGGACTGGCCACCGACAAAGTGATGAACTATGGCCTTATCGAAGGTGAGGCAGTGGCCAAGAAAGACGTGATGATACAGCCCAATATGCCGCGCTTTGTCAGAGTAGGCGACGAGGCTCGCATCTCCGCCCGTATCCTCAATACCAGCGAGCGTGACATCAGCGGCACCGCGAGGATGACCCTCGTAGACCCTGTCACGGGGCATACCATCTATACCAAGTCACAGCCTTATAAGGTGGTGGCAGGACAAACCACAAGCGTGGCATTTGACTATTCACCTGAGGGCGATGGCACCCTGCTCGTATGCCGGATGGTGGCCGAGGGCGATGGCTTCTCCGATGGAGAGCAGCACTATCTGCCCATCCTGCCCGACAAAGAATTGGTGACCCGTACCTATCCTTTCTCACAGAATGGGGCACAGACCACGACGGTCAGCCTCGACCGCCTTTTCCCCAAAGGCATCAGCGACGGTAAGTTGACCATCGAGTATACCAACAATCCGGCTTGGCTGATGATACAGACACTGCCTACGCTTGGCCTCTCCAATTCCGACAACGCCATCTCTGTGGCAGCCTCTTTCTACGCCAACTCGCTGTCTCATTATCTGTTGCATCTCTCACCCCAGACCAAAGCCACCATCGACAGTTGGCGCAACGAAGAAGGCGAAGAGAACAGCATGATGAGCAGTCTGGCCAAAAACGAAGAACTCAAAGACCTGCTTCTCAATGAGACACCCTGGGTGGGTGATGCAGACCGTGAGGAGAGTCAGAAACGCAGTCTGGTGAAATTCTTCGATGAGACCACCATGGACCTCAGACTTTCCTCTGCGATAGAGAAACTCCGCAAACTGCAGCAAAGCGACGGCTCATGGAGTTGGTGGCCTGGAATGAGAGGCAACCGGTATATGACAGTGGCTGTCAGCGAGATGCTGGTGCGGCTCAACCAGATGATCGGAAAGCAGGAGCAGGTGGCAGACATGCTCACCAGTGCCTTTGAATATCTGGGCGAACAACAAGTGGAAGAAGAAAAAGAGATGCGGAAGTGGGAGAAGAAAGGCCATCGTGTCATGCCCAGTGAGACCGCTCTGCGCACCCTCTACACGTTCGCACTGGACGGTAGGAAACTGCCTGGCAAGGTCGACGCCGCCAATACCTATATGGTGGATAAGATCGCCAAGAAACCATCTGAGTTTACCATCTATGGCAAAGCCAACTCCGCTGTCATTCTTGCTGCTTACGGCAGACAGCAGAAAGCCAGCGAATACCTCAAGAGCCTGCGTGAGTACTCGGTGGTGACCGAGGAGATGGGGCGCTACTTCGACACCCGCAAGGCACAGTACTCATGGTTCTCGTATGCCATCCCGACAGAGGTGGCCGCCATCGAGGCCATCAAGAGACTGCAGCCCGAAGATACGCAGACCGTCGACGAGATGCGGCGGTGGCTCCTGCAAGAGAAGCGCACACAGTCGTGGGATACCCCCATCAATACCGTTGACGCGGTCTATGCTTTCCTCGAAGGGCATATCGGCGAACTGGGCGAGCGGGTGGAGACCACACTGGCAATTGATGGGAAGACCGTGGAAATGCCCAAGGCCACCGCGGGTCTGGGTTATGTGAAAACGTCCATGACTGCCGACGGCAAACAGACATTTGAGGCCCGGAAGGCCTCTGACGGCACCTCATGGGGCGCGCTCTACGCTCAGTTTATGCAGCCCGTCAAAGACGTGGAGAAACACTCCGCCGGCATCTCTGTGACCAGGGAGATACGCTCTGACTCAAAAGTGTTGCATGTGGGCGACAAAGTGAAGGTGCGCATCACCATTAAGGCCGACCGTGACTACGACTTCGTGGAAGTCATCGACCGTCGCGCTGCCTGTATGGAACCAGTGGAGCAGTTGAGTGGCTATCACTATGGCTACTATATCGCGCCCAAGGACTACACCACCTGCTATTACTTCGACCAACTCGGCAAAGGCACGCATGTGCTGGAGACCGAATATTATATAGACCGTCAGGGAACGTATGAGACAGGCACCTGCAAAGTGCAGTGCGCCTATTCACCAGAATACTCCGCCACCGGAAAGGCCCTGACCGTGACAGTAGAATAATATAGAATAATAATGAGAATGAACATAGGCCTGAAGACGATCCTCACCGCTATCAGTGCGTCGGTTGTGACAAGCGTTGCCGCGCAGCGTATCACATCTGCCACCCAGGTGATCGACTGTGGACAGGTACTCTTTATGAAGCCCGTGACCGCGCAGTTTGAGCTGCTCAATGAGGGAGTGGGCAATGTGACCATCAAAGGCGTGGAGACCAGTTGCGGATGCACGCAGGTGAGCTATCCCAAGGGAGTCATCTCTGAGAACAAGCCATTTGTGGTGTCGGCCACCTACGACGCCCGGCAGATGGGACGCTTTGAGAAGTATATCGATGTCTACACCAGTGGCGCCTCGCTGCCCTTCACACTCACCATCAAAGGTGTCGTGGTGGAGGAGATACGCGACTTCGCCGGTGGCTATGACTATACGCTGGGCAAGCTGAAGACCGACAAGGCCGAGATCACGTTCGACGACGTGAGCATGGGAGAGCGCCCCACAGAGCAGATACACGTCTTCAATTCGACGGGTGATATCGCCACGCCAGTGCTGATGCATCTGCCGCCTTATCTCATCGCCGACGTGTCGCCCTCGTCGATACCACCAGGCAAGTCGGGCATCATCACGGTGACCCTCGACTCGAAGAAGCTCCATGACCACGGACTGACACAGACCACGGTCTATCTGGGCCAGAAACCTGGCGACAGGGTGAGTGAGGACAAGGAGATACACATCACGACCATCCTGCTCCCGTCGTTTGGACTGGTCACCGACCAGCAGCTCCTCTACTCGCCCAAACTGAGGATCTCTGACAGCGTGCTCGACCTCGGCACCTTTGAGGGCAAGAAGAAAAAGAAAGGCACCATCGTGCTGGAGAACGTGGGACGTACCGAACTGGAGATCACCGCCCTGCAGATGTTCACAGCCGGACTGATGGTAGACCTGTCAGACACTAAGATACCGCCGGGCGGCTCCGCCAAACTGAAGGTGACAGCCGACCTCAAGGCTTTGAAAAACGTGCGCCAGCAGCCACGGGTGCTGATGATCACCAATGATCCGCGCAACCCCAAGGTGGTGATAGACGTACAAGTGAAATAGTAAAAACGAAAATATGGAACATCCTGAGAACAGCGCAGAATACAAAGGGCTGACCGTCAATTCGGGTGTCGATCAGCCGTCAATCATCAATCCGTACCTTAGGCGGGACAGGTTCCGCCGTAGGGAATATACCGCTGCCGAGATGGTGGAGGGCATCCTGAAGGGTGATGTCACCATCCTCAGTCAGGCAGTGACACTTGTGGAGAGTGTCAACCCTCAGCATCAGGCCAAGGCGCAAGAAGTGATTGAGCGCTGCCTGCCCCATAGCGGACACTCGGTGCGTGTGGGCATCAGCGGTGTGCCGGGTGCTGGTAAGAGCACGTCTATCGACATGTTTGGCTGCCATGTGCTCGACGAGAAAGGTGGCAAACTTGCAGTGCTGGCCATCGACCCCAGCAGCGAACGTTCCAAGGGTAGCATCTTGGGCGACAAGACACGTATGGAGAAACTGTCGCTTCGCGAGGAAGCCTTTATCCGTCCTAGCCCTACAGCAGGCTCTTTAGGTGGTGTGGCGCGTAAGACCCGTGAGACCATCATCCTATGCGAGGCTGCCGGCTACGACAAAATATTCGTGGAGACCGTCGGTGTAGGACAGAGTGAGACAGCCTGTCACTCGATGGTTGACTTTTTCCTCCTGATACAGTTGGCTGGTACAGGCGACGAATTGCAGGGCATCAAGCGCGGTATCATGGAAATCTCAGATGGTATCGTCATCAACAAGTGCGACGGCAACAATGTGGACAAGTGCCATATGGCTGCCACCAATTTTCGCAATGCGCTGCACTTCTTCCCGCGGTCGGAGAGTGGGTGGATGCCCAAAGTGCTCTGCTATAGTGGATTCTATGGCCTCGGTATTAAAGAGGTGTGGGATATGATCTATGAGTATATCGACTTCGTCAAGGCCAATGGATACTTCGACTACCGGCGCAACGAACAGAGCAAGTACTGGATGTATGAAACTATCAATGAGCAGCTGCGCAGCAGTTTCTACAACAGCTCACTCATCCAGGACCACTTGCAGGAGGCAGAGCGGAAGGTGCTTACCGGCAGGCAGACTTCGTTTGCCGCGGCAGGTGACCTATTAGATATGTATTTTGAAAATTTGAGAAAATAGATGGTTCAGATAGAAATAGACAACGGCAGCGGCTTTTGTTTCGGTGTGACCACAGCCATCAATAAGGCTGAGGAAGAGCTCTTGCAGGACAAGACTTTGTACTGTCTGGGCGACATCGTACACAATGGCATGGAATGTGAGCGGCTGCGCGCCCTGGGGCTGGTGACTATCAACCACGATGACCTCTCCAAACTTCATGACGTGAAAGTGCTGCTGAGGGCGCATGGAGAGCCGCCAGAGACCTATGAACTGGCAGAGCGTCACCATATCGAAATCATCGACACCACTTGTCCCGTGGTGCTGCAGCTGCAGAAGCGTATCAAGAAGCAGTATGACAACAATCCTCATGCGCAGATTGTCATCTTCGGCAAGAACGGACATGCCGAAGTGCTCGGCTTGGTGGGACAGACCCACAATCAGGCCATTGTGGTGGAGAATATTGATGATGTCAGTCATCTGGATTTCAACAGAGACATCTACCTCTATTCGCAAACCACGAAGTCGGTGGACGAGTTGCATCGCATCATCGACTATATACAGGAGCATATCTCAGGCGGAGCTGAGTTTAAGAGTTTCGACACCATTTGCAGACAGGTGGCCAACCGTATGCCTAACATCGCCGCTTTCGCGGCAAGGCACGACCTCATCTTGTTTGTCTCAGGAGGCAAGAGCAGCAATGGCAAGGTGCTTTTTAACGAATGCCTGAGGGTGAACCCTAATAGCAAGCGGATAGAAAACTCTGGCGAAATAGATATGGGATGGCTTCAGGGAGTGAAGACGGTTGGCATCTGTGGAGCCACCAGTACGCCAAAATGGCTGATGGAAGAATGTAAGGAATTGATAATCAGAAAAATAAATAATAATATAATTAATAATAATCATTAAATTATGAAGACAAAAGTATTGTTAACAATGGGGGCTATGATGGCTTTTGCTGTCAGCGTGATGGCCGGACCTGTCTCAAAGGCTGAGGCAATGGCTCAGGCTCGTTCGTTCATGCAGTCGAAAGGCATCCGCCTGGCGGGCGATTTGGCTGTCAACCCCGGCCCCAAAAGAGCGATGGCTTCTCGGGATGAGTCGTCATGCTATTACATTTTTAATAATGGACAAAACGGAGGTTTTGTCATTGTTTCAGGTGACGACCGTACCAGAGACATCCTTGGCTATTCCGACACGGGTACGTTGGACATGGACAATCTGCCCGACAACGTGCGTTACATGCTGGATGGCTATGAGGCGGAAATCAATGAGCTCGACCAGAAGGGTGTGGAAAGGACTGCCCCAAGACGTGCCTATGGTGAGATGGCATCGACCAATCCTGTGCGGCCGTTGGTGACTTGTCAATGGTCTCAGGACAAACCTTTCAACAACTCATGTCCCACGGTCAACAGTACACGCACCTTTGCAGGATGTGTAGCTGTGGCTACGGCTCAGTTGGTCTATTTCTACCGTGACCGTATGCCTGCCAAAACGCAGGTAAAAATCCCCTCCTATACAACAACTGGAGGTATCACCTTGAAAGAAGTGCCAGTGGGGACAGCCTTCAACTGGACAAAAATGTATGATATCTACGATGGCACAGAGACATCAGCTCAATTGTCCGCCGTGGCTAACTTAATATTATATGTAGGTAAGGCATTGAAGAGCAATTATTCAACGAGTGCCACTTCCGCCTCGATGAACACCATCAAGGCGGCATTGGTCAATTATTTCGGTTTCAGTCCTAACACCTCCTTTGTCGCACGTTCTAACTATACTACTGAGAAATGGGAGAGTATGGTGCTGGGTGAGCTGGAAGAAAACCGACCTGTGATGTACAATGGTATCAGTAATAAAGATAACCATGCATTCATCGTTGATGGATATGACGGCCGTGGTCTTTTCCATGTCAACTGGGGATGGAAAGGCCAATATGACGGCTACTTCGCACTCTCTGTGCTCAATCCTTACGATTCCAATGGTTTTGATGCCGCCGCAGGTTCTAGTAGTTACACCCTCTCACAGAATGCATACTTCAATTTGCAGCCTGAGAAAGGATATTCCTATACAGAAGGCGCTCCTGAATTGACCTCTACCATCAGTAGCGTAGCATCCAATGTCGTCAAGGTGGTCTATAAGAATATTTCTTCCCAAGATGCCAAATTCAAGTGCGGTCTTGGATATCTGGACTCTGACGGATTCGTCAATAAATTGATGGAGAACGGTGAGGAGGCTATGGTGGCAGCTGGGTCGTCCATGGGAACAATATCGTATACCTTGAAGGCTGCTGATTTCAAGCCCGCCTCTGGCACTACTGCAGAGCATAAATTGTATCCTATTTATATCCTCAATGGTGAGGAGGAATGGACACAATGCCCCAACACTTCTTCCAATTATGTGCAAGTCAACTACAAGAGTGGTTCCATCACATCGAGTTTGGTGCCCATGAGTGCCTCATTGAAGGCCACCAACTTTGTGTTTACAGGGTCTTGCACCAAGAGCGTATCTCAGCCGGTCAACTTCAAACTGACCAATTCGGGTGACAAGGATTATACAGGATATGTGTATCTCTTTGCCAGCACCACCAGCACCAAAGGCTCAGTGAGGAGCAAGGTGCGTGTGATATTGCCCAAGGGTGAGAGTTATAATGCAGCCTTGTCTTTCACTCCAGCTTCCGCCACCTCCTCAGGGACTGCTTATAATGTATGGATATCCACGGATGCATCTGGCGAAAATGTGATAGGCAACTCGAAAGTTACCATCACCAGCAGTACTCCCACCAAGAAACTGAAGGTGCTTTCCGTGACACCAGATTATGTCTCCTCTGCATCCAAATACAAGATCTATAGCGATGAGGTGAGGGGCGTGGCTCAGATAGAAAACCTCTCTGCTTACAATTACAATGATGTGGTTCTGCTGTGGCTGATGCGAAGGAAGGCCGGCTCAGGTTCATGGGTGGGCTACAGATATGAGAAATATAATATTATCGTACCTGCCGGTGAAACCAAGGATCTCGCGTTTGACTTTGGTGAGCTGTCCAAAGAATATGATTATGGATTCATCTTCTATTACTCTGGAGGTAAAACTCAGCTGACCAATGGCCAACACCTTGGTTACTCGCTTAAAGATGGTGTCTTGCTCTTTGCTGGCGACGGTACCTCGACGCCAGTGGAAGTGGAATCTACCATCACTGTGGGAGATAATGTGGCCGCTGTCAGCATGTCAGGCGTGGCTAGCCAGATCACCAAAGTTGTGCCCAATTCCAACCCCAACACCCTCTATATCTTTGACGAGGGTGAGACCGTGCCTGCCGGTTTGAGCAACAAGAATATTGTCAAGGGTTCCTCAGCCAGCAAGATCACACTTCAGGATGGCTATGACTTCTATTCGCCCATCACTTTTGTGGCCGACAATATCACTTATACGCGTGTGCCTCAGATTGGCGCCACTGGTCAGGGAGATGGCTGGGAGTCGCTCGTAGTGCCATTCAATGTGGATCAGTTGATGTACTCCAGCTATCAGTTGGGATGGTTCACCTCTGACGATGACACCGGCAAGAATCTTTGGATCAAACAGTTCAGCGGCATCAAGGGCTATAGCACTGTCTGCTTCGACTATACTGACAAGATCTTGGCCAATCGTCCGTATATCATGGCCGTACCGTCCAACCACTGGGGCGAGGCTTATAATCTGACAGGCAAGAAACTGGAGTTCAAAGCCAGCAATGCCACCGTGCTCAAAGACGCATCGCTGATTACCGGTTCAAAGGTGTACAACTATCGTGGCACCTATTACACCAAGAAAGTGGCCAATATCTACTATCTTGACAGCAAGGGTCAGAAATTCATTCAGGGTACAGCCACTGTCAAACCGTTCCACTGCTACTTTATCTCTGCAGCCGACGGTTCCGACGACGACTATAGCAACATGGATATCGTGACTTCTATAAAAGGTGTTATGATGCCGTTTGCTTCAGAAAATGAAGTGGTGTCGGTCTATAACATCAGTGGTATGAAGGTAGGCACTACGAAAGTGGTCGATGGCCGCATCTCACTGGATGAGTTGCCAAAAGGCATCTACATCATCAACGGACACAAGTTTATCAAATAATAAACAGACAATGAGAAAGGCATCCTCTTGGGATGCCTTTCTTGTTTTTTCTTCCTTTCGTTATGACGTTATTACGAGCAAGCGTTATGACGATATCATTTGATCTTTCCTTTTGGTCACTCTCCCGCCACCTCATAATATTTTTGTAGGAGCCACTCATTCTGCTGGGGGATCGTCATTTCGCTGTTGTCGAGCTCGATGGCGTCATCGGCTTTTCGCAGGGGGCTAACCTCTCGGTGACTGTCCAGATAGTCACGCTCCTTCACGTTTTTCAGCACCTCCTCGTAGTCGGGGGCCTCTCCTTTGGAGCACAGTTCGTCATATCTGCGCTGGGCTCTGACTTCAGCGGTTGCGGTGACGAAAACTTTCAGTTCCGCGTCAGGAAAGACCACGGTGCCGATGTCTCTGCCGTCCATCACCACGCCTTTGTCTTTTCCCATCTGTTGCTGTTGTGCCACCAGCGCCTCTCTGACAAAAGGTATGGCTGATATGCGGCTCACGTTGTTCGATACCTCCATGCCGCGTATTTCTTTTTCCACACACACGCCATTGAGATAAGTGTCGGGACGGCCAGTCTCCTGATTAAGAACGAAAGAGATTTGTATGTCGCCCATCTTCTCGCTGAGTTGCTCCTCGTCGATGCTCTCCTCGTCGAGAAGCTGGTGCTGCAGCGCGTAAAGTGTCACAGCGCGGTACATGGCGCCTGTGTCTACATAGATATATCCTATAGTTTTGGCAAGGTCTTTTGCCATGGTGCTTTTCCCACATGAGGAGTGCCCGTCGATAGCGATTGTTATCTTTTTCATATTTTAGATGTTAAATGCGATATTTGCTATGATAGATGATGAGGAGACATGGTATTTGCCGTATGACAAGTGGAGCTTGAAGCGTTCCAGTTGCACGCCGCCTCCCAACGACAGTCCTGCGCCGTGGCTGCTCGCTCCGTCTGTGCCTTGTATCTTCATCTCATTGGCGCGCCTGAAGTTATAGCCGGCGCCCACCCATATCTGCCCCGACAGCATGATGTCGATACCCGCAGACAGGTGGTTGACAAATTTGTAGTCCCAGTGTGTCAGATCGCTTAGTGTGGCCGACAGTCGTAGAGGGGCGCCTTTCAGCCGTTTACTGAAGCCCACTCTCAGGTCGAAAGGCAACCGCTCATACTCTTCGTCGTAAGCCTCCAACTGGCCACCTAAATTCCTGGCCACCGCTGAGACAGACAAGTCCTGCTCCGGATCATAATAGTTGATACCCAGGTCTACGCCTACAGCGAGCGAGTGATATTGCCCAATGTATGACATGATCAATTTGGTGGCGATGCCACCCACTAGTCGGTTGGTGAGGTTGTAGCTGAGGTAGGCTCCCATTGAGATGTCTTTGGCCGAGAAGTCACCCGTTTGCACATTGTTCTCGTCCACTTCCTTCATGGTGCCATAGCCCATATATTGTGCGCTGGCGGCCATGGTGGCGCGGTCGGCGAGTATCCAGCTGTAGGTGGCGCTGGCCGTGTTGACGCCAGCCATATAGTTCATATAGTTGATGCCGAGGTTCTTGTCGTTGACAGAAGAGAGCAGTGCAGGGTTGGAGAAGATGAGCGAGGCATCGTTTTCTATGATACTGATGTTGTCGCCGCCAAGCGCCGCGGCGTGGGCGCTTACCGGTAGTCTTAAGAAGTTGTATGCGGTTTGGCTTTCCTGAGCGGCGGCGCATATAGCAGTGAGTGCCAACAGGAGAGCTAATACGTTTTTTTTCATCAGATACACACTTTTTTACGCATCGTCAGTGCAAATATACACCTTTTTCAGCTAATTGTGGCTTTTTTTGCCGAAAAATCATATTTGGAATGGTTTATATCCATATAACGTTTTTTTGCTGAGATTATTGGGTGAGGGTGGTAGAGAAATGGCAACAGGTCGGTTTCCCCAGCAGATAACGTAAAAAAAACTAAATATTTTTGTAGTTTGTCTGATTTCAATTAACTTTGCTTGCCCAAACGCGTCATGTCGTTGATTCATGGAGGTAAAAAAGTCTTTAACAGCCGATCTGGAGAGCAGTCGTGGCACCCGTTTCCTCTTGGGACTGGTGCTTGCGCTTGCCCTGCTTGTGGTGTGTTTAGAGTATACCACCACCGACTCCTTCGACGACTATGAGGACATTCTTGCCGGCGACATCCCTGAGGACATGGAGCTGATGCCCCCCATAGAGAATAGTCCACAACTGGAAGCTCTCAAGCCCGACTTGCCTCCTGTGACCGAACAGATTGTCACCGTGGAGGAAAAGGCCACTATGGTCAAGCCGGAGACCGTGGTGCCACCACGTCCGGTGGAGCTGGCGCTTGAGGAGGAGGTGACTTTGGAGGATATCATCGACGATGTGATGCCAGAGGCTACGGCCGACGTACAGGAGACCCTTCCCCTGCGTGTGGTGGAGCAGCTGCCGCAGTTTCCGGGTGGTATGATGCTGTTGATCCAATGGCTTACCAAGAACTTGAAATATCCTGATGCGGCTCGCCGTCAACAGATACAAGGGCGTGTGATGGTGTCTTTCATCGTCAATGCCGATGGCACTACTGTCGATGCGAAGGTGGTGCACGCTGTGCATCCTCTGCTCGACAGAGAAGCCCTGCGTGTGGTGCGTATGCTGCCTCGCTGGCAGCCAGGCGTGAGCAATGGCGTACCTTGTCGCACGCTGGTGCATCTCCCTATCGTCTTTAAATTATAATGATATACAGCTATGCTCAATTCAAACGAACTATTAGAACTGATCAATGCCGATTTGGCAAAGGTAGCGCACGACCGTCAGCCTGTCGGTCTGTATGAGCCGATCAGGTATGTGTTGTCTTTGGGAGGCAAGCGCATCCGCCCCACGCTGATGCTTCTGGCCTACAATCTTTACAAGGATGACCCTGAGAGCATCATTTCCTCGGCCTGTGCCCTGGAGACCTACCACAACTATACGCTCCTGCACGACGACCTCATGGACAATGCCACCTTGCGCCGTGGCCACCTCACCGTGCACAAGCGCTGGAATGCCAATACAGCCATCTTGTCAGGCGACTCGATGCTGGTGCTCGCCTACCAGCGGATGGCCCAGTGTCGGCCCGACAAACTGGGTGAGGTGCTCAGCCTCTTCTCACGCACAGCACTGGAGATAGGCGAGGGACAGCAATATGACATGGACTTTGAGAGCCGCAATGATGTCTCAGAAGAGGAGTATATAGAGATGATACGCCTTAAGACGAGTGTGCTGCTTGCCTGTGCCATGAAGATAGGCGCCATCCTGGCCGACGCACCGGAGGCTGATGCAGACAATCTATACAAATTTGGAGAGCAGATCGGCCTGGCCTTCCAGTTGCAGGACGACTATCTAGATGTCTATGGCGATACCAAGGTCTTTGGCAAGGCCATCGGTGGCGACATTATCTCCAACAAGAAGACCTATATGCTCATCAACGCCCTCGCCATGGCCGACGAACGTCAGCGTGAGACGATGCTGCATTGGCTCAATCTGCCCGACCCTGACCCACAGGAGAAGGTGGCGGCCATCACCGAGTTGTACAACGAGATTGGCATCAACCGTCTGGCTATTGAGAAAATCCAATATTATTTCCATGAAAGCCGTAAGTATCTCGACGCTGTTCAGGTGAGTGATGAACGGAAGCGTGAGTTGGTGGCTTTCACTAATGAGATGATGAAAAGAGAATACTAAACTACTCTCAACTAAGACATGCCCTATCGACGTTTGCCTAAAACCGATGCCTCACGTCTTCAAGCGTTGCGGGCGCTGACAGACAGCAATGCCTCCTACACGGTCGAGGCGCGTTTCCTTGACCGTGGTATGATAGCCGAGGCGCGGCAGCATTGTGAGCGTCTGTCTCAGGCGTTGGAGCAGTATCAGTTGTGCATGCGCACGCAGGTGCGCTATGCCAGGCGCATTGCCGGTTTGCAGCATCAGGCCATGATGTATCTCAGCCATTTCCTGCAAGTGCTCTTCCTGGCCATCGAAAGGGGTGAGATATCGCGCGACGTACTGCCCATGTACGGTCTTGAGCCTGGAGCAACAGCGGTGCCCTATCTGAAAACCTCCGAGGCTGTCATGGAGTGGGCGCCAAAAGTCATCAACGGCGAGAAGTCGCGGGTGAAAAAAGGCGGCAAGCCTGTACTTACCCCTCCCATTGGAGCTGTCGTCACCCATTTCGACGTCTTCAAAGGCATGTACGACTCGCAGCGACAGTATCAGATGCGCACCAAGGCCGCCCTTGCCGACATCTCCTCGTTGCGTACCCGGATCGACGAGGTGATCCTCAGTCTTTGGAACCAGATTGAGCAGCATTATGAGAACGAGCCGCCCGAGACGCGTTACGCCCAGTGCCGCCGCTATGGCATCGTGTATTATTACCGTCGGCATGAGCCGCATATTTACTGATGAATTATATTGATACCCATATCCATATTGACGGTGCGGAGTTTGACGAAGACCGTCAGTTAGTCATCTCACGTGCCCGCGAGGCAGGGGTCACCCGGATGCTGGTGCCCGCCATCGACCTGCCCTCACTCGACACCGTCATGAGTGTGTGCCGGCAGAATCCTGGTTTTGCGTATCCTATGTTGGGCCTGCATCCTGAGGAGGTGAGGGCCGACTATGTGAGCTTGTTGGAGCAGATGAGGCAGCGGCTGGCGCCCGACATCATCGCCATCGGCGAAGTAGGACTTGACTATTATTGGAGCCGTGAGTTTGAAAAAGAGCAGGCTGATGCTTTTGAGCGTCAGGTGCAGTGGTCGTGTGAGACCGGGCTGCCGCTGATGATTCACTGCCGCAAGGCACAGAACGAGTTGGTGGCCATCCTACGCCGCTATCGTGACCATTTGCCAGGTGGGGTGTTCCATTGCTTTACAGGCAATGCCATCGAGGCGGCACAGTTGTTGGAGTTCGACAACTTCGTCTTAGGTATCGGAGGCGTGCTCACCTTTAAGAAGAGTCTTTTGCCTCAGACCCTTGCCCATGTGCCGTTGGACCGCATCGTACTGGAGACCGACGCCCCCTATATGGCACCAGTGCCTATGCGCGGCAAGCGCAACGAGAGTGCTTATCTTGTTTATGTCATTCAGCGGCTGGCTGAGGTATATGGCGTCTGTGGGGAGGAAGTAGCCAAGGCGACTACAGCCACTGCGCTACGTATATTCAAGAAGATTGTATGAGACGGAGCGTTTTTTCATTCTGCCTGTTGTTCGTTTTCTGCCAGACGCTTCATGCAGAGCAGGCCGATACACTTGCTCGTCACTGGGGTGGCAGCCTTCAAGTCAGTCCAGGCTGGGCCCTCGTTATGGACAAGTATCAAAAGAAATGGCAGAAAGGCCGTCGCAATTTCTCTTTCGGTGGCGAGGTCACCTATTCGGCATTGCGGTCAGACAGTGATGTGTTTGCTGCAGCGTATGGCTATCCCACCATCAGCTTGGGGGTGCAATACAGCTTTAATCATGGAGTCACCATGCATCGCGACCCTGACCCGGAATGGGGCATGGCAGAGGAGGTGGACTACGACTCTTATCTGGGCAACTCTCTGGCTCTGTATGGTTCTTTTGCCCGTCCTTTTTTCCGCAATCAGCGGTGGGAGGCAGACTATTCCATCAATATCGGGGTGGGGTATAGCCCTACAAAGTACAACCCTGTCTACAATGTCGACAATGAGATGATCGGGGCGCGCTGGCTCATTTTCTTCGGTGCCGGGCTCCATGCCTCTTATCGGGTGGCTCGTGACTGGGGACTAAAGGCCGGTGTGGAATACTGGCATCTGAGCAATGGTGCCCTCAACCGGCCCAACAAGGGTGCCAATTTCCTTGGTCCGTCTTTGGCATTGGTCTATGAACCCTATTACAAGGATGTGGTGCTCCCCGACACGGCTCTTTCCCGCAAGGCTTTCAAGCGGTATGTCTATCTCAATTTCACTGTCGGTGTGGGTGGCAAGTCGCTCAATGAAGACTGGCAGAAGACGCAGTTTCATACGCGTACCGACGACCCTGAGTATCGTACATCTACTTTTCCGCACTATATGGCCTATTCGTTTCAGGCTGATTTGATGTACCGCTATCACCGCAAGTGGGCTTCCGGCATTGGTTTTGATGTGTTTTATGGCACTTATGCCTCACATGTGAGAAAGATGGATGAGGCCAAAGGCTTGTCCATCCCCCACAGCCCTTGGTCGCTTGGCATCGCCTTCAAGCACCAGGTGTTTTATCACAATCTCTCCATGTCCATGTCTGCCGGACCTTATCTCTATCGTCGGATGGGCGACAATGCCAAGCGCATAGAAAAGTCTTATTATGAGCGCATAGGCCTCCTGTATACCATCCCGCACACTGGCGGGCTGTCCGTAGGAGGTTATGTGAAGGCTCATTTAGGCAAGGCCGACTTCACCGAGTTTGTGGTCGCTTATCCTATTGTGCTGTGGTGAGAATCCGCCTCTCGAAATATCTCGAGGACGAGGTTCATTGAGTATACAACATCAATCAAGGATCGCATCACTGCGACCCTTGACTCATTCCCGGGATACTTTTTAACCTTTATGAAATATTGTGTTTCCATGATTGTCTAGTGGTTCTCATTTCCGCTTATTGCTTAGGAGTAATAAGCATTGGATGATGGACAAAGGTACACAAAAAGCATGAAATAGCCCTCGGCTAAAACTGGAATATGGAAGCCGAGGGTGCCACTCTCAAAATAGTTTGAGAAAAATGCGTTAAAGTGAGGGAAAATATGAATTGATTAACAATTCGGTTGAGCTTAAGCGAATTAAAAATAATTCAGTCTTCTTACTGCTCAAACGTCATTTCCTTGCGAAGTTTGCTGAGATATGTGGGGGTGATGTTGAGAAAAGAGGCGATGTCCTTCAGCGAGAGCATCTGTACAATCTGCGGACAGCGATTGAGCAGTTGGCGATAACGGCCACGGGCTGTGTAGCGGTAGTGGTCGAGGTCTCGGGCATAGACCATCTTGAATAGGTTCTTCAGTATCTTCAAGTCCATATTCGCCATCTTCGGGTCGTTGTCAATCAGGGTCTGCAGTTCCTGTCCGCTGATGACGCGCACCTCGCAGGGCATGTCCGCCTCGATGCTCACCTCAGAAATGTCGCCATCGAGGCAATAGGGGAAGTCGGATACAAACTCACCCTCGAAGGCGAAGCCCGTGCAGTAATCCTTTCCCTCTTCGTCGTTATGAACTATGTATTTGAAGCAGCCCCGCTCCACGAAGGCCACCCACTTCGCTGGTTCACCCACCTCCTCCAACATCTCGCCTCGCTCCATCACGCGCCTCTCCCCGTACTCCATACAGTAGTCCCGTAGGATCTCTAGATTCAACCCTTCCTTGTAGGAATTAAAGTGCTTGTTCGTTGCCATAATCATTTATTCGCAATTTCTGCGTGCAAAGGTATTCTTTTTTTATCATAATTAGCCTGTCTTTTCCAGAGGAAAGGGGAGAGTAAGTACAAATCGTTGTCACCAGCCGAGATAAAAGACTATCGCCTGGCCGATGATGGCATCTATTATGTCAGCCGGATGTTCACTTTTTTACGTCATGCGCTATACGTATGGACGCTGCTGCCCTGTGCGCTTGGCAGATAATTGATGCCCCACCAACACATCTGGAGCAGGATGAAAGCGACGATGAGCATCCAGAGCGACAGACGTAGGCGGTGGCGAGGCATCAACCGGTAGTGAATGTAGGCTAAATAGGCAAACCACGTGATGGCCGCCCATGTCTCTTTAGGATCCCACGACCAGTAGTGCCCCCAGGCCTCTTTGGCCCATAAAGCACCGAAGAGCATGCCGATGGTCATGAAGGCCAGTCCCACGTATACGAGGTTGTCAGTGATTTCCATTTCCTCATCTGAAGGTTGCCCTTTCTTGAAAAACAGCAGATAGAGCGCCATGACAGTGGCGGCACCAAGGAGGGCATAGGCAAACATATAGACGATGACGTGAGGGGCGAACCATGGGCTTTGCAGTGCGGGCATCAGTGTCTTGGAGTGAATCTCAGGTTTAAAGAGGTTGACGCAGATGAAGACGGTGGCCAGAATGGTCGAGAAAGTGAGTATCCACTTGTATTTCCACCGGCTATAGACCATGAGGCCTGCCAGCGGCAGGAAGAAGGAATACCACAGCCGGGTCTCACCCATGGTGCGGAGTGGTGGGCGTTCCAAAGAGACCCACATAAGAAGAATGTAGCAGAAAAACACAGCCAGGCCGGCCGCAGTGAAAAGAAAGGCGGTGCGGCTCTTCTCTTTCCACGCCCCGACGGCCCCCGCTATCCATAGCAGCAGTGACACGAAAGCGAAATAGATCAATTGGTCCCAACTCATGGCTTATTCCTCCTCTTTACTCCTATGACAAACATACATACAGCGCCCGCCAGCATCATGTAGATGCCGGTGTAGACTGCTGGCAGCCAGGGGTCGCTCACCAGTTCCAGGATACTAATGTTACTCATACGGCCCATCGCCGTGTCATAGCCATATTGATAGATTTTCCAACCCTCCACTTCGACAGGTTTGTTCACGTCGACAGTGGCTTGGATGTTCTGGCCCGTTTTGGTCAGAATCTGCACCTCAGAGGCGAAGCGCTTGGGGCTGCCGTCGTCATACTCCTCCATGATGAATCGTTTCAGCTCGATGGCGATGGGTAGTTCTTTGACCAAGCCGTCGTCGCTGAGTGCGCGCCACTCCGGCTCTCCGATGGCGGTGATCATCTTCAGACGTTGCATGTCAGCGTTGCCCAGGGTGGCAGTGGTGATAGCGATGAAGAGGCCGAGGTGGTTGAGCAAGAAGGGGATGTCGCGCCGCCAGTGGAAATGTAGGATGTGATAGATGATGACTTGGGAGAGTATGACGGTGATATAGACATACACCAACACAAAAGGCCAAAAAGAGAGCATATTGTAAATCCAGGCTCCGTTGACGGCCTGACGGGTGAGGCCCATAATGATAGTGAGGGCCACCGCAAAGAGCAGTGCCGGTACCGCCGCGTGATAGGTGCTTAGAAAACGCAAAGCATATACCCACCGGCGAAGCAGGTACATGCCGACGCACAGTATGATAAGACCGGCGAGCACAATGATATTGGCCGGCCAGGTAAACGAATCCCAAATGACAGGACCAATGCTCAGTTCGAGCATCAGTCCTGCCACAACAAGGCCACAACAGATGATGAAGCCTTCACGGTGTGTCCATGGCTTGGTCCACATCAGAGTGATACGAGTTTGCCGTTCTTCTTGGCTTCTTCTATCCACTTGGGCTCAATCTCTTGCAGGAAACGCTGCTTGTTGGCGTTCAAGGTCTTCATGTCGAGACCGATGGCGGCCTGAGCCTTCGCCTTGGTGGAATAGTCGGGTACGGGAATCTCGCCAGTGTGACCATACTTGGCAGCTACACGGGCTATCAGCAGACGTGCCTGCTGAGCATAGTCTACAGAGTGGGAGAGCAGACGGGTCACCTCCTGGGGAGCATGGAAGGTGGCACCGTGGGAGGCGATGGCATAGTCCCAGCGCCACTGGCTCTTGCGCAGTAGCGCCTGGATGGGAGCCATCTCTGCTTCGGTGGCACCCTTGTCGATGATGATCTTCGCCTCGAAGTGG
>JAEEGL012957736.1_pt1 | contig 46667 bp, 22 predicted proteins | sample 9134231 | NCBI WGS metagenome assembly JAEEGL01 (sample SAMN16246548, study PRJNA631951) | gut metagenome | biome: gut microbiome; feature: rumen; material: fiber-attached | host: Bos | place: Iran: Karaj | collected 2018-10
TGAATTTAAGTTTTAAATATAAATTATATTTTTTTAATATTATTTGAAATTGAAGAATATTGAATAATATCATATACTAAAAGTGTGAACAAGGTAATTAAAGTTTAATATTTATTAATTAAAAAAATTTTTAACGAATTTTTTTTTAATATATATTTGAATTAATGAAAACTTTTAACTTTTATCAATCAAAATTTGAACATAAAAAAATTGACAATTTTTATTGGACAATGGATGTTTAAATATTTTAAAATAAATTATTACAAAAAATAATTAAAAATTGTTTAACAAATTCATAATGATTTTTTAAATAAAATGGATGTTGTATTTAATTCATCAAGATTAACAATCAAAACTCAAAATAAACATTCAAATTCAAATCTTTCAATAACAAAATATGTACAAAATAAATCCACAAATCAAATTTCAAAATCTAATACAATAACAAATAACAATCATCAAAAAAAAAAATGTTTTTTTTGTAGAAAAAGTGGAATAATAACATTAATAATTTCATTTATAATAGTATTGATTACAATATTATTAATAATAAGATTAATAGGAAAGAAAAAACCAAAAAACAATGAAGAAAAAGAAAACGAAAAAGAAAATTTGTTTAATAAAGAATTATTTGAAATAAAATATAAAAATTTAGGTCATGTAAATCATATTAAATATGAAATAATAGGTAAAACAGAGAGAAAATTTCCAACAAAAATTTCAAATGAAAGTTTATCAAATATTTATCCAAAATATGGAACACAACTTTCATCAAGTGATCATTCAATATATAATAATAGTATATATAATGAAAATAAATTATTAATTGCTTCATCAGAAACATATAATGAAATTGATGAAAATGGGAATTTACTTTTAAATAATATAAAAACAAATAAAATATTATATAAACATTCTGCAAGTATAGGAAATTATTATGGAGATATTTCAGATAATGAAGAAGCAGTAATAAAGAAAATATCAATAAATCCAATATCAAAAGGTAATTATATAACAGGATTATATGCTCCTCCAGGAGAAATAATCAAATATGAAATATCAAAAGAAGACTTTAATTTAATAGGAAATCAAATATCATTTATAATTGGTCAATGTACTCAAACAAATATATATAGTGAACATAAAGAATCATTAAATTATGTAAGAATGCCAATATTAATAAATGAATTATCCTATAATAAAAGAATAGGATATATAGGAAGTTTCTTAGGAGGACCAATATATATAAAAAACCCAAATAAAAAAAATAAATTTTCAATAATAATATCAAATGCAGTACCATATAAACATTTAATATATGGTATAACAACAAAAGAAGAATATAATTTAATGTCAAATTACACATCACCATATTTTGATATAGAAATAATGGATAAATCACTTCGTTTTTCAGGTCCAAAAACAGCAATAGAAAATTTATCATATGACAATTTAATAAAATCTTTATTTTTTTGGGATAAAGTTCATAGAACATCAAAAGAAATACCTCATATAGCAAATGATAATATAGGAATTCATTTTATATTTGATGTACATATTGCAGCATCAGGAGCAGCAGCTTTAGCATATATAGGTTCAAATTGGTGTCAACTTCCACCAAGTTGGGCTTCATATGGTTTAGATTATGAATATATTACTCAATTTGGAGTCTGGGGTTTTATTCATGAATTAAATCATCATTATCAAAAATATGGTTTTTCTTCTTCTGTTCAAAATGAAGTCACTAATAATGTTATAAGTTTAGTTGAATATTCACTTTATACTCAAATTTCTTCTAATAGAAATGAATTTAGCATTACTGCTATTACTAAGTCTTCTTATAATCATTTATATTTAAATCCTGAATATTCATTAAGCAATATTAATACAAATAATGGTGATTTTGAAAATAGTATTATGATATATGATGTTTTAATTCATATGTTTGGATATGAATTATTTATTAATGCTACTAAATATGGAAATGGTTTAGGAGGAACTGATATTTTTTTTGAAGCTCTTAGTGAAACTATGGAATATGATTTTAATTATTATTTCGAAAATATTTTAGGTTTTATTGTAAGTGATGAAATTAAAAATAAATATAATAATAAAGGTTATCCTATTTTTTTACCTATTGCTAGTATTTATCAAGTTGGGAGATATTATTATAAAAATGGAATTGAATATTTTTCTAATACTAGTTTACCTTATACAATTAGTAATAGTGACATTCCTTATATTTTAGATTTTGAAAATCATTTAATTGTTCCTAATGGATTTGATTATGAAATTATTTCAATCACTAATCCTGAAAATGGAACTTTAAAAAAAATATCGAATTTACTCTATTCATATACTAAACCATTAGACAATTCAAACTCAGGAATTTTTAATTTAACGGTAAAATTATCTAAAAATGGAATAACAAGTCAAACTTATAAATTAGGAATAAATTTATCAGTAGATTCAATACATTCAATTCAAATAATATACACTTATTCAACAAATATATATTCATTCATATCAGATGCATATGAAAATAATTTTGAGGGTTATTCTTCAGTAATTACAATACCAAATTTATCTGGTTCAATAACAGGTATTTTAGAAAATCAAATTGTAATTTGGGAAGGAAAATTTAAAATTGAAGAAGAAGGTTATAAATATATTGTTTATAAAGGAGGAAGAGGTTCAAGTTTTTTAATGGTTTCTATTAATAATAAAAATAATTATCAAAAAATTGGATTTATAACTGTCAATCAAAATTCTTATCAATTTAATGCAGATGCTCATTATGAAAAAACTTTAAATAAAGGTGATATTATTTATTTTAAATTGTATTTATTAGCTACTTCAGCAAATGCTAATTTGAATATTGGAATTTCAAAAACAAATGAAGTATCTCATGTTATAACATTATCACAAATATATAATATAAATTATAATTTTGATTACACTTATGATTTTACAAGTGGTGATTATTATCCAAGAAAATATACATACGACTCATCATATTTTATTAATTATGATAATTTTGAAGTTTCAAGTCCTGATTTTGAACCTTGGGATGATTCAGGAGTTTTTACTTTAGATAAAATATTTGATGGGTTAACTGATACTTATATGCATACTAAAAGAAATATAATTATAAATTCTGAAAATCCTTTAACTTTAATTATTAATTGTAATAATAATATCACATTTAATCAAATGATATTAAAAACATATGGAGCAAATAATTATTTACCTAAAAGTTTTACATTATATATATCGGATGATAATATTAAATGGAATGAAATTTATACTTTTAATGATTTAAAATTAGATTCTTCAAGAACTTTGAAGTTAAATTTAGATAATAAAATATCTGCATCATACATAAAATTATATATTTTTAAAGCAAATCCATCATATATTTCAATAGGTAATATAGAATTTAATTTACCTGAAATTAAAATTAATGAATTAAATCCTGATTATATTCAATATTATGGTGATATTGAAGTTAACTATAATAATTTTCCTAGTTATGGAGTTAGTTATATTTTAAATAAAAATGATTATTTGACAATGAATATTACATGCTCTGAATTTTTAATTAAAATATGTAATTCCTTTGAAAGTAAAGTAAATATTTATATAGATGATAATTTATATAATGAATATGTAATTACTAATAAAGAAGAAGGATATGTTATTAAAGTAGATAATTTAGAATTTAAGGAACATTATATTATTGTTTATGTAAGTGAAGGAAAATTTGATTTTGATTCTGTTATTTACAGTTAAAATTTTATTTGTATATTATTATATTTGTTTTTTTCTTGTTTTAGGTTATAAATAATTATAATATTATTAAAATTATTTAAATTTAAATTAATATATTAACAAATAAAAAATGAATAAAGATGATTTATTAAGAGCATCTGAAATAATTGATAATAAGTATCTATTAAAACATTCAACAAATGAAACATCATTAACTTTTAAAATATTAAATTATGAATTTTTAAATTTTATCGAAGTTTGGATTCATTTAGTCTTATATGTAATGGATGTTTACCCAAAAGAAGCTTTTGTTCCTTTTTCTCAATTTAATTTAAATTTTTTATATTATATAAAAGATAATTATGTTGTTGAATATATTAATGAATTTTTAAATTCAATTGAATCTTTAATTTTTCAAAATTTAATTTCTAAAATATATTTAATGATAATTGATGATAATAGTAATGAAATAAAAGATATTTTATTTTTAGATGTTAATTTCAGTGAGTATATAAATTTTTCAATTGATTTAAATAAAAAAATAGAATTAATATTTAAATCAATTTTATATGACTTTTATTATAAAACAATAAATAAAAAAAGAGACAATAATAACAATGATAATACTACTTTTTCATTATGTGTTGAATTAACTGAAAATAAAATAATAAAAGGCAAAAAATTATATAATGAATTAAGCCAAGAAATTAATAATAAATTTGTACATGATTTAATTACAAAAGATTTTTTAAAAATTATTTCAAACAAAAAAAAATATTTAGAATTTGAAAATTCCATTTTAAAAATTTCAATAAATCACTTTTCCAAAAATTTCTAAATAATATAAATCCATTTAATTAATTTACATTTAAAAAAATATAAAAATTAAAAGTACAATATAAGGATTTCTTAAAAAAAAATTTAGAATAAAAAATAAATTAATAAAATAGAAAGAAAATCAAAAAAATCCTTCAAAAATACATACTAATTATAAATTTCCTAATAGTGCATCAGTATTAATTCTTAAGAACAAATTCAAAGTTCTATTAATAAAAAAAATAACTAATTCTTGTAATTCTAATTTAAATAATGAAAATGAAGTTAATAATGAAAATTATGAATGAAGATTACATTTTTTGTTTATTAATATTGTACAAAATGGAATGAAATTCTTATTCAATTATTATTGAAATTTTTTTCCAAAAATTAAAATTAATATTTAATATATTTTTTTAGTTTAATTTAAATTTAAAAAAATTAAAAAATATTGTATAAAACTTTATTTATATTAATAATAGATTTTTCATTTGAATGATAAAAATTTAAATTCCTTTTTTTATTAAACAAAATAATCAATTAAATTAGAATTAAATTTAGAAAAGAAAATTGTTATATTTTAAACTGATATAAATTTTATTTAAAAAATTTATATAAAGCAAAATATTTTTTTGTTGCATATGGAACGAACAATTATTTTTATTATTAAAAATAATTGTCAGAAAAATATGCATTTATATTAAATATATTTTTTATTCTTTTTATATAAAAATGAAAAAAAATTTATGGTATTTCCTATTTATTTTTAAATAATCTATAATTAATTGTACACATTTTCTAATTCATTAACCTCGTTAAGACTTTGATTTTTTTCACTCTTATAACAAGTCTTTTCAACGACATTGACGAGAAATGATATTATGAAGAATATAATCCAAACAAAATTACCAAACTACAAATAATTAAATATGAATTTATTTTTCAGTACAAAAAATGATATTATCTTTTTTGAATAGACATTAAATATACATAAGCTAAAAACAAATAAATAAAATATAATTTAATGTATATTAAAAAATTAATAATAATAATAAACAAATATATCAAAAATTATAAAAATGGTGGAAAAGAAAGATAAATAAATCAACTTCCTCGAATTTTTTGCATAATTTCTTGAATAGGAATATTTTTAGAAATACTATGAGTATTATTAGTTTCATCAATTATTGTATCTGTTTTTTCAGAATCAATTCCATCTAAAATATTACCATTGCTATCATCTTCATTAATATAATTTTTAATTTCAATTCCATCAATTTCTTTATTAAAATCAATATCAATAAATTGACATTCAGTTTTATCATTAATAATACTTTTATCATCTAAATTTCTATTAAAATTATTTTCTTCTTCCTGATAATTAATATTATTTTTTGCAATTTGAACAATATTATTTCTTAATGAATTAGCACTTAAATTTGTATATTCATTATCAATAATTTCATCTCCTTCATTATTACCATTATTAATTAAATTTTTATATAATTCAGAATTATAACTACTAAATAAAATACTATGTGATTTATTTTTATTTTCTTCTACTTCATTTTCTAATTGAGAAATATCAATCATTTTTTCAAAATTTTCTTCATCATTTTCAAATAAATCACTTTCAATTAAATTTGGAGTAAAATTATTTTCTTCTGTATATAAAATGTCTTTGTCTTTATTTTTCTGTTGATCTTCACTTTGAGTTCTTTTAAATAAATCTGTTATTTCTTTTATTTCATGATTTAATAAACCAAATATTTTTCCATATTCAATTGGATTGTTATTATTATCATTTATATTATTTAATAAATTATTATTTTTATTTCTTCTATTTATTGTATTATTTTTTTTTAAATTTGTTTGATTTCCTTTTATTATTTCTTTTTGTGATTCTTCATTTAAAGAAGAATTTTTTAAATTTAAATTTTTATTATTTTTTATATTATTATTTAATTCCATTTTTCTATGATTTATCATTATTTTCTCAATTGAGTTTGTAGATGTAATAATTAAAGGTTTTTTTAAAGTATTTTGAATTTTATTATTATTTGTAGCTGATTTAATTTTATTTAATTGATTTTTTCTGTTTGGATTTGTATTTAAATTATTTTTTTGAGGATTACTTACTCTATAATTACTTATATTATTGTTATTATTATTATTATTATTATTATTAATTAAATAATTTGAAATTTTACTTTTATTATCTTTCTTATTTAACATTTCTTTTTTTTGAATTAAATTATTATTTTTATTTGGAATTTTTATATTATTTAATCCTCCACTATTAATTGCACTATGAAAATTTTTTATTGGATCTAAATCTTTTTTTTCTTTGTTATTATTATTATTATTATTTGAACAATGACTTATATTATTAACATTAGAAGGATTAATAGTTAAATTTTTTTTAATAATTTGTTTTTTATCTTTTAATTTTTTATTTCTTAAAAGAGTAGAAGTTTTAATTTGATTATGTTGTTCAGGTTTAAAAAGAGAATTTGAATTAATTATTGTATTTTTTATAAAAGAACCTTTTGCATTTTTGTTGTTTGAATTATTATTATTATTTAAATTACTTGTTAATTTAGTATTTTTTGTTATTGTTGATGATTTTGTCATTGGAATATTTTTATGTGTACTTGATATTAATTTATGAGATTTTAAATTTGATTTTGGAGAAGGTCCTTGCATTTATTTAATTTTTTTATTTAATTTTTAATTGAATTAAATGGAATTGAGTAAATTCCATTTTTTTATTTTTTTTATAAAATTTAATTTTATAAAAAAAATTAAATGAAACAATCATTGAATTTTTGTGATAGTTTTAAAAAAACAATTATAAATTAAAATTAACAATTTCAAAATCTTTTAACAAAATTAAATCATTATTCATTTGTTTAATATGTTTTAAATATTGCTTTCTTTCTTTTTTAATTTTATAATTTAATTTCCTTAAATTTTTACTAGGCTTTCCTTTAAAAAAATCATTGTAAATTTTTTTATATTCATCATCATTAATCATATTAATTAAAGCAAATTGGCTTTTCAAAATAAATTTTTGTTTTTCATAATTTTTATATTGTTCTGGTTCATATGTAAAATAAAAAATTTCTAGAATAATAAGCATAATTAAAAAAACAGGAATTTCTTTAACTAAAATTAATTTTTGATTAATCATTTTATATATCATTTCAGGAGTTTGTGAAAGAGAATAAATAAATTTTTTTAATTTCTCAAAATTTTCTTTTTTCAAAAAAGTAGAAAACATTTCAACAATTAATTCAATTAAATTATCAGAAGATACTTTTTTAATATTATTTAAATGAGAATAAATAGAAACACCAAAATAACCATATTTAGATAAAATATGGTAATAATTTTTTTCATCTTTTTCAACTTCAACCCAATTAATAGGAAAAGGATAATTTCTAAAATTAATATCATTTTCTTTTGAAAATTGTTTAAAATTAACATTAGAATTATAAATTGCATTTTCTAAATCTTCATCATCAGAATAATTTACATAAGTTCTTCTTATTGCTCTTATTTCAAATATTTCTCTTAATCTACTTAATACATTTGATCTTGATGTTGGTGACATATTATGTAATCTATCTAATATATTTTGACCTGATGATCTATTTTCATCATCTTCTTCACTATTTAATATATTTTCTAATGATTGACGTATTATAAGACGAGTTCTTCTTGACATTTTTTTATATTATTTTTTTTATTTAAAGTAATCTTTTTATTTTCAGTTTTATTATAATTTTTTATTTAATAAATTATATTATTATTGAAATGATTAAATAAATTCAATGGAATATTTTTAAAAAATGTTGTTTAAATAAATATGTTAGATTAAAAAGCAAAGGAATAATCATCTATTTTTAATGCTTTATTTCATTTTTATAGAAAGAAAAATAACTCCAATTAATTCATATATTATATATTAATAAAGATATAAAAAGAATGGAGAAGAAAATAAATGAATATTAATAAAGAATAAAAAGAAAAAAAAATACAATAATTGTACCTTTTGAAAATCTAATAATATATTTACATTTAATCTTCCTTATATACTTATATCCTTTTTAAGATTTTTTTTTTTAAATTCATTAATACTTTATATTATAAAGTAATATTTTTATTATTTTTTTAATTTAAAGTTATTTTTATTCAAAATTTTGAATAAAAATTTATAAAAAATAAAGAAAAAAAAAATGGAACATAACTCAAAAAATAATTTATATTCTCATAAAAGAAAAAATAATATGAATGAAGAATTAATTGAAGAAAGAAATAAAAAGAATAAAACAACAAAAAGAGAAAATAATTATGAAATAAAAACATTTGGTTATAATAGAAAAAAAAGTAATAATTTAAATAATGATCAAAAAGAAAATATAATAATGAATCCACTCAGACAAAAAGAAAGAAATAAAAAAAAAACTGAAGAAAAAACAGCTTTACAAAAATTAATAGAAGCAAATAAAAAAAAGAAACAAGAAAAAAATGAAGAAAATATTGAATTAAATAATAATGACAATAAAGATGAAGAAATTATTAATAATAATAATAAAAATGAAGAAATTTATAATATTGAAATTGAAGAAGATAATTTTGAAAAAAAAAAATAAAGAAAATGAAGAAGAAGAATTTAATGAAGTCAATTTAAATGAAAAAGAAAAAGAAGATAATAATAAAAATTTAAATAATAATAATAAAAATATTAATGAAGGAAAAATGACTTTAAAAGAAAAATTATTATTAATGATGGAATTAAAAAAGAAAAAAGATGAGGAGAAAAAATTAAAAGAAGAAAATGTAGAAGAAATAGAAGAAAAAGAAACACCAAAAAAAACAGATGATTACAAAAAAAAAGATATAAATGATGAAATTTCAGACAATGAAAATATAAATAAGGAAAATTTAGATAATGAAAATTCAAACAACGAAGAATTAAACAATGAATATTTAACTAATGATAATTGTGAAGAATTAAATAACCAAAATTTAAATAAAGAAGAATTAAATAATGAAGATTTTAATAATGATAATTATGAAGAATTTAATAATGAAAATTTAAACAATGAAGAATTAAATATTGAAGATTTAAATAATGATAATAACGAAGAATTAAATAATGAAGATTTAATTAATGAAGAATTAATCAATGAAGATTTAAATAATGATAATAATGAAGAATTAAATAATGAAGATTTAATTAACGAAGATTTAAATAAAAAAGAAGAAGAAAAAAAAGAAGAAGTAATTTCAGAAAAAAAAAACATTAGTGGATTAAGAAATATAATAGATATGTTAAAAGCGAAAAAAATAGAAAAAGAAAAATTAGAAAATAACAAAATAGAAGAAAAAAAAGAAGAAGATGAAGAAGAAGAAGAAGATGAAGAAGAAAAAAGAAGAGAAGAAGAAGAAAGGAAAAAAAGAGAAGAAAAAGCAATTCAAAGAAAAAGAAGAGCTGAAGAAAGAAAAAAAAGACAAGAAGAAGAAAAAAAAAGAAAAGAAGAAGAAAGAAAAAAAAGAGAAGAAGAAGAAGAAAAAAAAAAAGAACTGGAAAAAATGAAAAAAGAACAAGAAGAAAAAATTAAAATTGAAGAAGAAGAAAAAAAAAAAAAAAATGATGAAGAAAGAAAAAGAAAAATTGAAATTTTAGAAAATTTACAAAGAGAAAAAGAAAAAAAAAGAAAAGAAGAATTAAAAAAAATAGAAGAAAGAAAAAGAAAAAAATTAGAAGAAGAAGAATTAAACAATAAAAAAAAAGAAAATAATACCACCAATAATATAAATAATAATAATAATAATATAAATAATAATAATTATAATAAAATAAATAATAATATATATAAAAGAGAAATACCAAATAATACTTATCATAAAAGAAATGGTTCATTTTCAACTTTTTCAAACTCAGAAATTAAATTTGAAGAAACACCAAAATTGAATGATAGATCTTTTGATGGAGAAAATACCTATCAAAAGCCAATACCAAATAATAATAATATATATGGAAGAAATACCAATTTAATTTATACTAAAAAAGGAATGAGAGGAAGATCAAATGAAAAATTATTTACTGATAATAATATGAATAATAATAATAATTATATGTTTCAAACTTTAAATAATAATAATTATTCTAATAATACTAATTTTGAACCATATAATAATTATGATTATTCAACTATTAATACAAATTTAAATGGTTCTTTTCAAGATTTAAATTATAGAAAAAAAAATCAAATATATTGTAAAAGTCCAACAAGATATTATAGACCTAATCTTATTGAAAGTAGAAATTATGGTTCTTCTAAAAATATATTTGGATATAGTAATAATGACTTTGATTTCTTTGATAATGGATTTGATTCTACATTAACTGGATTAAATAGTATGACTAATATTCATAATTTCTCAAATTATAATAATATAAATAATACAATGACTTATAGTAATTTTACTAATTTTAATAATAATAATCATTCTCATGTTAGTTTATCTATTAATTTAGAAGATTTAATGATTCTTGAAGAAAAATTAATTGAAATTATAAATGCTTTAAATACAAATAAAATTATGCATAATGAATGTTTTGAATGGTGGAATTTTTATTATAATTGTTCTTTATTTAGAACAATAGAAAAGGCATTTAAAGGAGAAGATTCTGCAATAGTTCAATCAAGTATAAAATATGAATTATTAACTTTAATGTTATGTTATGATATATCATTTAATAATAATTTATTAACAAAAATTTTCATTATGATAAAAGCAGTATTAAATTTAAATCATAAAAACTTATTAATAATATGTGAGCATATTCTAAGTAAAGTATCAAATGAAAGTTTAGGAAATATATGGGTATTAAAATTAAATGACTTAGTAAATTCTTCAAAAAATTCATCAGAAGAAGAATCAAATTATATATCATTTAATAATAAACCATTAAAATTAATAGAAAAAATAAAATATAATACAAATTCAATATCAAATGATCTAAGAATAATATTAAAAAATTATGAAAATAATTCAAAAACAGAAAGTCTAGTATTATTATATAAAACAATAAATGAAAAAAATTATGATGATATAAATAAATTTTTTAGAGAAAATATAATAAGAGTAGAAAATCCAAACGCAAGTGTATTAGCGTCATATGTATTAAGAGAAAATTCAAATTTTTATACAGTAGCACCTCCTTATTTAAAAACTCAAAATTTAAAGAATTATACTTTAGTTTTAGATTTAGATGAAACAATAATTCATTTTAAAGTAAATCCTAATAATGATACTGAAGGAGTATTAAGAGTAAGACCAGGGATATTTGAATTCTTAGAAAAATTAGGTAAATATTATGAAATAATTATTTTTACTGCTGCAACTCAAGATTATGCTGATTTATTAATTGATGCTATTGAAGAAAATAAAATATATTTTGATTATAGATTATATAGACAACATGCTGTTATTATTGATAATGATTTTGTCAAAGATTTAAATAGATTAGGAAGACCAATTGATAAAATTATTATTGTTGATAATATGCCTCAAAATTTTAGATTACAAAAAGATAATGGTATAAATATTAGAGCTTTTTGGGGTGAAGATCCTTATGATACTGCACTTATTGAGTTAACTCCTATTTTAGAGAATATTGCTAAAGAAGGAGGAGATGTTAGAAAAGGATTAGCTAAATATAGAGATGATATTGTTAAGAAAGTCACTTCTAATATTTCTAAACATAATGATTAATTTTTTTGTTTTTTTGATTTTTTTAAGGTGTTTTATTTGGATGATTTATTCTTTTTTATGACCATTTTTCATTTAATTTATTATATATTTTTAGTTTTTATTTTTTCTTTTTTTTTGAAAATTATTTTTTTATTTAAAACAAAAAAAATAAAATAGTTTTTATATCTTTATTTATTTCTATAATAAAAGAAATTTCTATTATATGAAAAATGATATATATACAAAAAAGCCTATAAAAATATTAAATAATAATAAAAAAAATCAAATATCCTGAATATTTTTTTCCTTAACTTCCTGATCTTTCCTAATTAACTCCTTAATATTAGTGACTAATTTTCCATCTTTAAACTGGACATTAAATTCCATATTTCCAATAATTAGTTTTCCAAATCCATTAGGTTTTCCTCCTTTAAATTGTCCTTCAAAAATTCTTCCATTAGCCCATTTAAATCTTCCATTACCTTCTTTAATATTATTAACATAATCACCATAATATTCACCTCCATCAGGCCATTTATAATAACCTTTACCATGCATTTTTCCATTTAAAAAACTTCCTTTATATGTATCTTTATTTTTCCATGTATAAAATCCAACTCCTGTAATACAATTATCTTTTATTTCTCCTTCATATATATCATTTAAAAGTTTATATATTAATTTCCCATTTCCATTCTTTTTATCTTGTTTAAATTCACCTTCATATAAATGTTCTTTTGTTTCTTCTTTACCATTTCCTTCTTTTAAATTATCTTTAAAATCACCAATATATATTACATTATTAATATATTTTTTCATTCCTTTTCCATTTGCTTTTCCATTAATAAAATTACTTTCTATTAAAGTTCCATCGTAATCTATAAATCTCCCCCAACCATTAAATATATCATTTCTCCAATATCCTTCAAATTTACTTCCATCATTTCTTAATAAAATCCCAAATCCATGTCTTTTATTATTTATATTTACTTCTCCTTGATAAAAGGAAGGAATATTTTCTGGAATTATTAATAATTTTGTTTTAAAAGTTTTTCCATAATTATATTTAAATAATTTATTTATTTCCTTTTCATCTTTATAATAATTTTTATATCCGTTTCTATCAAATTTTGTTCCTATTAAACTTTCAGCTCTTTTTAAATTAAATTTTGTGTATTGTTCTATTAGATCTTTTAATAATTGATTTGTTTCTTCAATTTGCTTTTGTTTAATATAATTATAATATTTTTTCCTATAAGAATAACCACGATATATACTTTGAATTTTTATTGATTTTTCTGTTTCTAAAAAATTTGTTTCATATAATTTTGAATTTGTGGAATTTCTTATATTTGATGTTGTATTTGAAAATGGAGAATATATTTGTTTATATTTTTGAGATGAATTATCATTTTGATTTGATTTATTATTTACAAAATATTTTAAATTTCTTTTATTTAAAGGACTGTTTAAATCATTGTTTTCTGTATTCTGATTTTCATAAACTCTTCTATCAAAATTGGTAGTTAAATGACTATCTTTTTTACAATTGCATTTACAATTTCCAAATTCATTTCCCATTATATTTAATCTTATTTAATTTTAATGAAAAATTAAATTTAATTTTATCCTATTTAATTTTAATATTATAAAGTTTTCATAAAAAATTAGTTTTAGAATTAATATATTAAATCAATTTAAAAAAGTTCAATACATCAAAAATATATTATATAAAAAAACAATACCTGAAAAACTTTGTTAAAGTAATCCTGAACCTTAAACATTTGTAAAAAAAAATCTTTGTCCAAAACATTTTTAAAAAGAAAAAAATAAAAAATCGAAAATCTTGTTTATAATTTAAATCAAAATTTGAAACTCTTTTAATGGAAAAAAATAAAAATATAAAAATAAAGTTCTATTTATTTAAGAGAAAAATAAATTAAATTTATTTTAAAACAATTAATTTACTATTAATTATTTATTAAAAATAATAAAACTTGAAGGACAAAAACGATATTTTAAATTTATATAAATTAATGATATGTTTTAAAGTTTATGAATTCATAAAATACAAATTATAAAGAATTTAATCAAGTTCAAGAAAAAATATAATTAGAAATATTATAAAAAAATGAATATAACACAAATAATTAACACTTATAAATAATTTTTCAATTAACATAAAGTATTAAACAAAAATAAATTAATACATAATTGTTATTATCTAAAATAAAAAAAAAGGAAAAAAAAAAACAAATATATAAAATAAATAATAATTAAAAAAAAATGATAAATAGAAGAACAAATAACAAAATTCAAGAATCATTTGAAGAATTAATAGAAAAAGCAAGAATAGAAAATGGACAAGCAGTATATTTAAATATATATCATATGTCATATGCAAATTATATAATACAATTATTTGGTTTTGGTTTTTTCCACACAACAATAGAAGTAAATAAAACTGAATATTCATTTACTCCAACAGATGATAATAATTCAGGAATAGTTTTTAATGATATAGGAGAAGGAAAAAAAGATATTTGGTTAAAAGAAAAAATATATTTGGGAAATACTATATATGATGATGATGAAATTAAACAATTATTATTCTTAAATATACCTTATTGGTTAGGTAAATCATATGATCCTTTTTTAAAAAATTCTAATCATTTTACTAAATTTTTAGCTGAAATATTATTAAGAGTAGAACCTATTTTAAATTATCCTCTTTATGTTAATCGAATTATTGAATATGGTATTTTTTTAAATGGATTTTATTCTCCTATTAAAAGGTTAAATAATGAAAAAAAAATTAAAAATGAAGATGAAAATGAATCTCAAAGTGAAAGTGAAATTAATCACTTTCATGAAAGAGAAAATTCTTATAATGATAATAGAGATAATTATTCTAATGATTCTAATCTTAATCAAATTAATCAAGATAATGATATTAAATTAGATGTTGGAGAAATTAATAATAATCCTCTTAATAATATATTAAATCTAAAATCTGAATTTAGAAAATATAATATTAATGATGCTTATTTTAAAAGAGGAATTGAGAAAAATATTTTTTTAGAAGAATTTCATTATTTTGGAAATAATGAATTTTTAAAAAAACTTTCTAAAGCTGATAATTTATTAATTAAAGAAAAAAAATATACTCAAGCTTTAAATATATATCAATATTTATTAAAGAAAATTGATAATCAAAAAAATATTTATTTAGAATTTAATAATTTTTTTTCTATTGAAAATAAAAAATATCCGATTGATGAAAATTCAAAACATATTGAAGATGAAAATTTGATTTTAAAATTAAAAATTTTACATTGTATATATTATATATTTTTTATTAGAGAGCTTTTAAATGATGAAGAAATTGTTTCAAAATCAATTTTCAAATTAAATAATAAAGATTTTTATTCAATGTTTTATTTATCAATAGTAAATTTAAAGAATGGCAAAATAGATGAAAGTTATCAAATGGTTAAAAAAGGAATCGAAGAATGTAAAGATATACAATTTAAAGAATATTTTTTCAAATTTAAATTATTTTTAGAAACATGTCATGGTTGTAATTAAAATGTTTTTTATAAATATATAATATATTAAATAAATTTATATTTTTAAACTAATTGATTTTAATATTTATAAATTGATTAATTACTAAAATACCATTATACTTCTTACATTAATTACTTATAATATAAAACACCTTTATATTATAGTAATGTTTATTTTCTTAATGTTTTTTATACTTAAAGTTTGTGATAACCTATTTTTTACAAGATTCAATTATTTATTTAAATTCATATTTTTTTGATAAAATTGTATTTTCACTATTTAAATTACCTATATTACCCTTAAAACAATTATTATTCACTTCATTAATTAATACATTATTTTTTTTGTCTTCATTAATTAAATTATTTAAATTATTATCATATAAAAAATGTTTTCGTTCTAAATAATAATTATTATTTTGATTTGAATGATTAATAACTGGATAAAAATAATTAAAATTATTGTTTTGATAATTAAAATCAAATAATTTATTATTCATAGGGATAAAATTTTGAAGAGGAAAAACATTTTGAGGTTGACAAAAAAAAGATAAATTATTAAAATTATTTTGATTAATATTCTTATCTAAATTATTAATAAAATCATTATTAAATCTAATTTGATTATTTCCTTCATTCAAATTTTCCATTTGAAATTTCGAAGGAGAAGGATTTGAAAACAAAGAATTATACTAAAAATTAAATATATTATTTTTAATTTACATCTTTTAAAGTAAAAATATAATTAGTTTTGAAAGGAGGAGTCAAATATTGATTAATAAAATCTTCTACTGAATCTTCTGAACAAAATAGATTTATTTGATTTGAATTATTTGATACTATTGTTATTAAAATTTTTGATTCACATAACAACGACAACTCCATTGCTTTTTTAATTAAACCTTTTTTTCTTTTAATATATGTTATATTTCTGTTTCTTTCATTTTGTATTTTTTCAATTTTAATTTTATTCCTTCCCATTAAATAATAATTAAACTTTTTTTATGGAAATTTATTATTTAATCATAATTAATTCTTTAAACAAGTCATGTAAAAAATTAGAAAAAAATTTTCTGTGCTTAATTTTATTTTTTTTTAATTAATAAATTTCATTTTTGTTTTTTAATGAAATTTACCAAATTAAATATGAATGACCGAAATTAATCCATAAATTGCTTAAAAACTAAAAAATAATACACTAATAATAAATTTCTATAAATATATATTACAAGACATTATTATTAAAAATTAACAAAATTCAAAAAAAAACAAATATTATTTAAATAAATTAAAAAAGTAAAGAAGTTTATATTAAAAGGATTTTTATTTATACTTAAACTGATTTAATTTAAGAATGTTTAAACATTTAGAATCATCTGAAATCCTAAATTTTAATATTCACAAATTAAAATTAGGAATTAAAAGTTATAAATAATTTTAAAAAATATAAATGATAAAATTTTACTTTGTTTTAAGAATTGCTAAATAACTTTAACTTGTTTTATGATGTAATAAATAGATTTAGTAATATAAGTTTATATAAGTCAATTTTTTTTCCATTATAAAAATTATATCATTTATTTATAAAAATATTATTTTTTATATTATTTCGAGGATATGTATCTTACAAAAATTAACCAATATAATTTAAAAAAAATATTTTCAACATAAAATAAATTAAGATAATATAGATTATATAAATATCATATCTTCGAATTAAATGAAAACAAAAAAACCTTTTTTAAGCATCTTTTTTATAACTTTTATTATTATCTCCTTTACTTAAATCTTGAGTTTTTCTATCTTTAAAATGAGTATAATTATTATTATTTCTATATTTTTTTTCTTCAATTGATCTAGTATGAGAATGATTCCTTGAACGAGATCTTGAATGTGATCTAGAATAATATTTCTTATTATAATTTCCTCCAGGAATTAAATTATAATTTCTTCTTCTATATTTATCATCTGAATATTTAGAAAAATAATCATTTTTATTTGAATAATATTTATTTCTTGAATTATTATATTTATTTATATTATCATTTTGATAAGGATACTCACTTATATTATATCTATTATAATTAGAATTATTTCCTTCTTTGAATCTATTATTATTATATTTATTATCATGGAAATTATTACGTGAATTAGTATATTTTTTAGAAGGAGAAGAATGAGAAGAATTAGAATGAGTTCTTTGATATTTTCTTTCATAATAATTATTATTATAATCATTATAATAATTTTTATGTGATTTAAAAGGAGAATCTTTTCTATTTTTACCATTTGAATAATAAGTAATATTTTTTCCTTTATTATATTTACTATCATATTTTTCATATTTTGAATCATAATTACTTTCATATCTATAATGATAATGATGATTTGAGGGAGACTTTTTTGAATGTTCTCTTTCTCTATTATTATTATTATGTTCAGATTCTCTTTTTATTTTTTTCCTTATATATGAAGGTTCTTCTGGTTTTTTATTTGTATTTTTTTCTTCTCTTGAATAATAATTTATAGATGATTGAATTGGTTTTTGTTGATTTTTTGATTCATTGTTTTCTGGTATTAAATCATTATTTAATGATTGATTATTCATATAATTTTTACTTTCATTATTTATATTTATGTTTATATTCATTTGCTTTATATCTGAAAAATTATATGATATTTTTAATGGGTCATTTATTGATTTTTGTTCATTATTATTTATTTTGTTATTTCCATCATTATTATTTGTATTATTTCTATTATTTATATTATTATTATTATTTTGATTTATTGAAGAAGTTAGATTATTATTTGTATTTATTTGATTATTAATAGTCTGATTTATTGGATTATTAATATGTTCTTTTTTATTTTGAATAAAATTATTTTGTTTATTAATATTAATATTTTTCATAAAATTATTTGAAGGAAGTTGATTATAAATTGACATTAAATTTAATGTTTGAAATTGAGGATAAAATGAATTTTGTTGAATAGGTGGAATATTTTTAATCGGATTTAATGGTAAAGCCCAATCATTTTGTAAACTAGATGATTTAAAATTAATATTTTCTTTAGATTCTTTTCCATTTAATATAGAATTTCCATTATATAATAAATGATCTTTCTTTTCAGAATTAGAATTTCCCATATTTTTAGAGTCTTTATAATTGTTATATAAATCAGAAATAATAGAATATAAATTAGTAATTAAATCATTTTGACTCATATTAAATATTCTTTCATAAGCTCCAGGTTCAAAATTTAATAAATAATTGATTTTTGTTTCTTTATCACAACTTATATTAAATTTATTAATTAAATCTCTTTCTTCAGTAGATTTATAAGTTGATAATAAACTACTTCTTGAATGAAGTAAACCTAATCTTTCTTCTTCTTTTAAATCATTTGAATTAATATTATCAACATCAATTGAAATATTATCCCAATTTTTAACTTGAGGATATTGCTCAATAATGTAATTTTTAATAGATTTACTTATTAATTTATGTTCTTGATTAAATGTATATTGTTCAAATTCAGTTAAATCATATTTTCTTTGATTATTAATATTTGAATCAGTAAATTTTAATTCTTTCATATAATTCCAAATATAATTTTTGAAATCAATTATATCTTTCCATTTTCCTTCTAAATAAATACTTAAATGTTTTCTTAAAAATTGAGGTACAACAACATTAATATATATTTTCTTTGAATTGATTAATTTTTTATTATTTTCAATAAAATTATTAACTTGTTTTTGAAGATGACTAGGTAATAAAAAAGAAAGTGAATAATTATATTCTAAAGAATTTTGAATTTTTAAAGTATCTTTAATTAATTTTTCAGCTCTTTCAACTTCTTTTTCAAAGCCAATAATAACAATATCTCTATTATTATTCGAAATATAATAAAAAGGATGTTTAATCTCTTTTTCATTCTTATTTTCTCTTTTTCTTAATCTTGCATCAGCAGGATCAATTTTAGTTTTTAAATTACATATATTTGCTCTAATAAATTGATAATCATTAGGCATTAAAAAAATAGATAAAACCTTTAAATTATATAAATAAGATTTAATTTCTCTTTCAACAATTATAACATTATTTTCTTTCCCTTTAATTTCAATTTGAGTAGTTTCTTGAATAGGAAAAATTTCATCAGTAATTAAACTAGAATCATATTCAATATCAACATTATATTTAGATTTATAACTATTTAAATTAATATTTTGATGACCAATTATTTTCCTAACAAAAATTTTAGGTATTTGTAATCGAGAAATAAATTTAGTATTTTCATCAGTTTTATCTTCTTCAATTTCTTTAATCATTTTTATAACAGTTTCAATTTGTTTTGAAGTTCCAGTTATTTTAATATCAATTTTTTTATTAGTTCCCAAAATCATATTTTGTTGTTGAAAATCCCAAAATAATCTTGCTCCACTCAAAAATAATTTAGGTAAATTTTTTCTAATTTTTCTTAAACCTTCATCTCCAACTTCATAATATTCATCATAAATACGTTCTTCTTCAATTTTAATTTTCTCTTTATTTTCTTCATAATGTTTTCTATTAATTTCTTTTTTAATACAATGATGACAAATAAATTTCTTATGATCACCTTTACCTTTTTTAGCACATTTTTTATGGAAAATTTTTTTACAATTATCACACATAAATAAATTATCACTTCCTTTACAAATTGAATTACAAATATCACAGATTTTACTGAAATTGTCTCTAGGAATATCTTCTCTAGCAACACCTAAATAACCTTTACAAGTGGGAGCTCCACATAAACAACGTTGAAAAGTAGTTTTAAATATATCGAATCCATAATTAAAAGTTAATTCTTCATCTTTTTGAATATCTCTTAAAGTAAAAATACCAATACAAATTTCACCTAAAACAGTCCATTTTTGAGTTTCACAATTAGGTTCACAAGAATGATTAATAAATCTAGCAAAATTTCCTTTTTCAGTAGGATCAATAACTTCATTTTTATTTAAAGACATTAAATAAGTACATAATTTATTTTTATATTCTTTTAATTTTTTTTGTCCATATTTAGAATCTAAATTATAAACTTCTCCAATATATTGAATAACAAAAGTTCCTTTTTTTAATAAAGAACCAGCACATAAACCCCAACCTCGATTTTCAGTTTTAATAGGATAAACATCTGCATATTCATGATTTTGAAATTTTCTATTTCTACATGATGCTTTACAAGGACATAAATTTTCTATACATTCCCAAAATATTGATTTATTTACACATGTATTTCCACATCCAAATAATTCATTTTCATGTTTATTTTCATAATTTGATTCTATTATTTTTTCTGCTTCTGATGAAGTATATTTTTTTGGAGTACAGTTACATACATATGCATCATCATCTGTAAATGCATATTTTTTCCTTCCGTAATATATGTTCTTTGTTATTTCTGTAAATTCTTTTTTACTTTGTTTTATTAAGTTATTTCTTTTTATTTTTGTTTCTTGATCTATTTCATTTTTTAATTTTAAATTCTTATAACAATAATATTGATGATAATCTAATAAAACATTTTCTTTTTCTGGATTGATTTCTTCTTTTTCTGTCTGGTGCTGAAGATATAATAATGCTTGACGCTCACTCATATTTGATAAATCTTCCTTTTTATCCGATATTATTTCTATTCCTTTTGATGACATTTATATAAATAATATTTTTATTTTTTCTATTTTTCTTTTAAATGGGATTTTTAATTTTTTTAAATTTTGACTTTTTCTTACTTTTTTTTTAGATATATTTATACTTCTTTAATAAAAATATTTTAATTAAAAATAATTATATGAAGTTAAAGAGATAATTTTTAAAATTTTTTATTATATTGAAATTAATTTAACCGCCTTTTTCAATTTTTCTTCTATTTATATAATAATAATTAAAATTCACTAAGTTATTTATTTTTTATGAATGAAGAAAATTCAATGTGAATAAATTTTCGTTTATCTTTGAATATTATAATAAATGCATAATATTCTATTATTTAATAATAAATATAATTCATTAATTGATTTCTCATAAAATAATAAGTAATTAATAATTAATTTACACTTTTCTTATAAATATAATAATGTGACATTTAATTTTTTTCAAATTTTTTTTAGGTTTAAACTATTTTTGAATTAGAATCTATTGAAAGGTTTTTTAGATTTTTTTGAATGAAGTTAAACTTAAATTTCAATATCAAATAAATAAACATATTTTATCAAATTATTTTTATTTTTCAAAAACCAATTTCTATTAATATAATAATTATTAACTTTTTATTTAATGAATAAAAATTTTTTATATTATCATTTATTATTTATAAAGAATTATTATAAATATTTGATTAAGATTTTATTGTACATAATTTTGAATAAACAACAATTAATTCTTTATAAGGATCATTGAAATTTTATATTATATTTAATAAATAATTAAATCAATAATTTTATTTTTCTATTTTTTATTTTTCACTTCAATCACTTCATTTTTATGTATTAATAGTTTCAAAATTGGTCCTGAAGAATAATTATCTAAATCTTTATTCTCAGATTTATTATTATCATTATTGTCATTATCATTATCATTAATTATAGATTTTTTTTTTCCATCTATTTCTCTATTTTCAATAAAAATATTCTTTTTTTGTATAGAAATAGCCTTTTTTTGAAAACAACATACTCCCATCTAATAATTAATTTATATATTATTAAATTAGTATAATTTAAGAATTTAATATATATTTTTAAATAAATCTAATTAAAAAGTTTATTCATTAAAAATAAACCATTTTGATTTTTTCAAAAAATAAAATTTTTTTCTCTATTATATATAATAATTTCTATATTAATATATTCATTAATTGTTAAACTTAATAATTTTAAAAATTCACATTAATTTTTTAAACATTTTAAATAAATATTATAATTAAAAAAAAATAAAATTTAAAAAAACAAATTTAAATATTATTTCCTTCACAGCATAATTTTATATTTAATATCTTCAGGAATAGTATTAATATGTAAATAAGAATTAAAACTAACAGCAGCAAAAGTCCAAGAATCATTTTTTAGCCAATCAACAGAATAAACACTATCTTCAAATTCAGAATAATCAATAAAAGAATAAACTCTTAAATTTTTATTAAATCCAAATTCATCATTTTCATTTTCAAATTTATTAAATATAACACATCTAACATTAGAACTTGAACTAGCAGTAACTAACATATTAGAATAATTTTGATTAAATTTATTACACCAAATCCAATGAGAATTATTATAAATTCCTCCTAATTCAATATCTGGTTTTCTTAAATCCCAAAATTTAATTGAATAATCAGTTCCTGTTGAACAAAGAATATATGAATTAGAAGGATCATATTGAATTGATAATATTGAATTATTTTTAAAATCATTTATTTGATTTATTATTTTCTGAGACGTTAAATCACATATAAATATATTATTATTTAATCCTATTGAGATTATTGTTGAATCTGATAAAGAAAAATCACTTGATATTTTTATTGGTTTTGTTTCTTTTTCATATAATTGTATTTCACCATTTATACTTTTTTTATTTAAATCTATTAATTGAACTTTATTATTACTTATAAATGATATTACATTATTTTCATTTGTGTAATTATTTATATCAAATGTTGTTTCTGAATTTGTATTTTGTATATTTTCTACTTCATATTCATTTGATTCATTTTTTTTTATTAATTTTAGTTCATATTCTCCTTTTTTGAAATTGAAACAATTTATAAAGAAATCATTAATGTTTAGAGGATATATTTCATATATATCATTTATCATTTCATCTTCTTTTTCTTTAAATGATATTATTTGGCTTTGAGTTAATTTTTTATTTGTTTCATCATAATTTATTTTTAATATTTCTGATTCATTATTTGATACTGTTGATACTAAAAAAGAATTTGAATTTTCATCTGGAATTGTTTTTAATGCTCTGGAATGGGAATTTTCTTTTAATTTTAAATATACTAAAGAATTATTTACTTGTATTGATTTATTGTTTTCATTTAAATTTTCTTGGGACATCTTTAGTTTAAATATAATTCTTTTAATAAAAATAATTTTAAAAAATTAAATATTGATAATAAGATATTAAAAGAGAAAGAAATAATCAATGAAAAAATTCAAAATATAAATAAAACTAAATAATATAAAAATTTTACATTAAATAATAAAAAATATTTAAATCCCTTAAAAACATTTAATAAATAAAATTTAAAAATAAAAAATGTCAAATGATATAATATACTTAGATTATAATGCGACAACATATATTCATGAAAAAGTGGCAAAAGTAATGGAACCATATTTATCAACTTTATTTGGAAATCCATCATCTTCCCATATATTCGGAACTCAAACGAAACAGGCAGTTCAAAAATCAAGAGAACAAATATCAAAAATGTTAAATTGTTCATCATCAGAAATAATATTTACATCAGGAGGAAGTGAATCAAATAATTATGCAATAAAAGGAATAGTTTATTATTATATTCATAATAATATAAATTCAAGTGAAAAATTTGATATAATAACAAGTCAAATAGAACATCCTTCTGTTTTAGAAGTATTTAAATTTCTAGAAAAAACTTTCAAAAATAAATTAAATGTAATATATTTATCAGTAGATAAAGAAGGAATAATAAATATGGAAGAATTTAAAGAAAAATTAACTCCAAAATGTATATTTATAAGTATTATGCATGCAAATAATGAAACAGGTTCAATTCAACCAATAAAAGAAATAACATTATATTCAAAGAAAATCAATCCAAATATAATTATTCATACAGATGCTTCTCAATCTATAGGTAAAATAAAAGTAGATGTTAAAGAAATGCAAATTGATCTTTTAACAGTTTGTTCACATAAATTTTATGGTCCAAAAGGAATAGGATGTTTATATATTAAAAATGGAGTGGAAAATAAATTAGAAAAAATTATTCATGGTGCAAATCATGAACATAATATGAGAGCAGGAACAGAAAATGTTTTAGAAATTGTAGGTTTAGGTGAAGCTTCAAATTTAGTTTTTGAAGAATTAAATAATAGAATATTACACTTTAAAAAAACAAGAAATATAATATATAAAATATTATCTGAAAATACTAATTGTATTTTACATGGTCCACCAATAAATTTAAATGATGATTTAAATAACATTGAAAAAAGATTAAGTAATACATTATATATATCATTCCCTAATATATCAGCAAATTTAATTTTAGATATGTTAAGTAATAAAATAGCTTGTTCTGCAGGAGCAGCTTGTCATTCTGATGAAGTTACTATGAGTTATGTTTTAAATGCTATGAAAGTCACTCCTGAAGTTGCAATGGGAACTTTAAGAATATCTACTGGAATTAATACTACTGAAAAAAACTGTGAAGATGCTGCTAATTTCATTGTTAATGTTATTAATGAATTATCAAATAAAAATAATAATAATTTAAATACTAATATTAATGATGGAGATATATGTAGATTAACTAAGAATACACATGGTATGGGATGTGGATGTAAAATATCACCAAAGATATTGAATAACTTATTAAATTCATTACCAAAAATGAAGAGTATAGAAAATAATAAAAATAATATTTTAGTAAGTAATGATACATGTGATGATGCATGTGTATATAATATAGAAAATAATGAAAATAATAATGAAAATAATAATAATGATAAAGGTGCATTAATAACAACATTAGATTTCCTAACACCAATATGTGACAAACCATATGATTATGGTCAAATAGCAACAGCAAATGCAATATCAGATATATATGCAATGGGAGGAAAGCCAATAAATGCTTTAACAATAGTAGCATTTCCTATAAGTAGATTACCAATAAATGTATTGAAAGAAATATTAATTGGAGCTTTCGATAAAGCTGATGAAGCTAATTGCCCTATATTAGGTGGTCATTCTATTGAAGATAATGAACCTAAATTTGGATTAAGTGTTAATGGATTATGTAATAAAAATTTTATATGGAAAAATTCAACTATTGAAGAAAATGATATTATTATTTTAACAAAAGAAATTGGAGTTGGAATTATTATGACTGGAGTTAAAAAAGATTTTGTTAATGAAAATGATAAATGTGTTATTAAAGCAATAGAAACAATGAAACAATTAAATAAATATCATGCTGAATGTTTAATAAATTTAGAAGAAAAATATGGTAAAATTGTTAATGCAGCAACAGATATAACTGGATTTGGTTTAATAGGACATTTAATTGAATGTATTGGAAATAAAAATTTAAGTGCTGAAATTAATTTTAATAAAATTAAATTTATTGAAAGAACTAAAGAATTTGTTGAAATGGATATTATTCCTGGAGGAGCTAATAATAATTTTGGATTTTCTAAAGGAAAAGTTGATTATGGAAATATTGATAAAAATGAACAAATTTTAATTAATGATCCTCAAACAAGTGGTGGGTTATTAATTTTTGTTGCGAAAGATAAAAGGGATTTAGTTAAAAAAAGTTTTGAAGAAAATAAATTAAGTTATTTTGAAATTGGAACTGTTACTAAAAGAAAAGATAATAAAAAGGATATTTTGGTTTTTGTTAATAAAGAATAGATTTTTTTATTTATTTTTTTATTTAGTTTTATTTATTTAAACGTGTTTTTTTTAAAAAAATGATTGTTAAAAATGTTTTTCAAAAGTATTTTGAATATTCAAAATAACATTGAATTATTTTTAATAAAAAATCTAATGAATATATAACAATGAGGATTTATAAGAATGAAAAAATAAAATTTATTTACTTTATTTTTGTAAATATTAAATGATTGATTTAAAATATATAAACTATTTTTATCACCAACCAAGAAAAATGATAAATTTTAATACATTCTTCTTTTCCTTCATTGTTTTATTATTCCAATAATTGTATTTGAAATTTTATTTTTTATGGTATTAAAATATATCATTATTATTATTAACATCTATAAATCTATTAAAAAACAGAAACAGAACTATAAGAATTGTGTTTAATAATTTTTTTTCTATTTTTTAGAAATATTATTTACAAAATTTAATTTATTTTATCTTCATACTATTATTTATAAATATTTAAATTATAATTTATTTAAATCTCTTTTCCAAAAAAAGAATTTATCCCAAATACATTTAATTAAATAAAACATAAATTAAAACAAAAAAAACAAAAAATTATTATCCAAAAAAAAATATTATTTTTTTTTTTTATTTCCAATACAACAAGTATTATGTTCTGTTTCTTTACTTAAATCAACATTATTATTAATAGTAAAATTTTTTTTATTATCTTTTTGAATATTACCTTTATCGGAGGAAGCAATAAGTAATTCATTACCGAGAGTTCCAAAAGCTTGAATAACATTAATATCATTTTTAGCAGAAGTTTCAATATATTTCATTCCATTAACATCAGCAAATTCTTTAGCTTGAATAAAACTTATTTTTCTTTTATCTTCTAAATCACATTTATTTCCAATTAAAATTTTAATCACATTTTTATTAGCATTTCTTTCAATTTCAATTAACCAATTATTTAAACTATCAAAAGATTCTGTATCACTTAAATCAAATATTAATAAAATACCATGAGCTCCTTTATAATAAGAAGATATTATTGTTCTAAATCTTTCTTCTCCTGCTGTGTCCCATATTTGTAATTTTATTTTTTTATTTTCCATTAACAATGTTTTTATTTTAAAATCTACTCCTATTGTTGGAACAAAAGAATCTTCCCATATTTCATCTACAAATCTTAAGAAAAGAGAACTTTTTCCTACTCCTGAATTTCCTACTAATAGTACTTTAAATAACATATCGTATTCTTGGTTTGGAATTGTTTTTGTTTCTGATGACATTTTTATATTTTTTTATTATTTTATTGTTTTGTTTTTATTATTTTTTTTATTTAAATAATTTTCTTTTTTATTTTTTTTGGATTTTTAATATTTTTTATTTTTTATTTAATTAATGTTATTTCAAATGTATTGATGTTATTAATTAAATTTAGTCATAATAAAAATTCAAATTATTTTGTAAAAGAAAAAAAAAAAGAAATTTAAATATAATTTAAAAGAAATATAATTTAAAAAAAGCTAATTATCCTCTTCATAAGCAACTCTAGTAAAAAGTTGTCTAATAAATTCTTTAAATTCATCGTATTCAATAGTTCCATTTTTATCTAAGTCAACTTTTTCCATTGTTTCTTTAATATCTTCATCAGAAGGAGTTGGTAAATTATATTCTGCTGTTATATCTACCATTAATGTTCTAAATTCATGTGGATCAATAAATTTACTTTTGTCTGCATCTGCTTTATTAAATATTGCTTTTGCTATTGCATTAAAACAATTTTCGTCTTTTAATACAATTTTAAGATAAGCTTTCATTTTTTATATTTGTTTTTTAGGAATATGCGTTAAATAATAATATTAGTCAGGGAAAATATTAAATAATAAATTTAAATTTTTTTATTTCATTATCATTGATTTAAGGATATAAATTTAATAAGAAGAATAAAAAAATGGAAATTTATAACCTTTATAATAAATTTATTTTTTTTAATTTATTTTTTTTGTTATTTAAATAAAAGATAATAAATCATCTTCATTTTCCCATTTAAAAAAATATTTTAAGATTTTATTTTCTTTAGATATATTTCTTTGTCTAAAATTTTTTCTTAAAATATATAATAATTAAAATCTAAATTTTTATAAAAGCAATAAGCATATAAATTTAGAAATTCTTTATTTTATTATCAGTAAATAACATTTAAATACTTTAGTTTTACAACCTCTCTCAAAACAATTTTTATCAATTCTAATTTCATTAAACTTAAAATCATTATTTGAATTTATGTTTTAAAATTAGATGATATATGATTAAAGGAATATTTGAAATTATATGTTTCTTAAATATAATCAATAAATTTTCTTCTGATAAAATTAAGAAAAAATATTTATTATTCTATTTTTTTGAGTATTTAAAACTATATTTATTGAATTATAATTATCAATAATTTATTTTTTTTGTTTGATAATGAAAGTGACTTGATATTTTGTTTTTCTATATAATTTATTTATTTTCATAATTTTATTTTATAGTTAAAATAAAATGGAGAATTATAAAAAAATAAGTTGTTTGAAAAAAACAGAATCAAAAATAATATTAATTATAAAATCCAAAGAAACAAATTTGAATTATATTTTAAAAAATATTATTTCAGAGAAAACAGAAGTATTAAAGCAAAAATACAGTGAAGTTCAAATAATGAAAAAATTCAATCATCCAAATATATTAAAATTCCATGAAGCTTTCTTAGCCCGGAAACCTCAACAATCACTAAATATAATAATAGAATTTGCGGAAGAAGGAGATTTATTTTCAAAAATTGAAAAAAACAAAAATTTAGGTGAATATTTTCCAGAAAATCAAATTATAGATTGGTTTATTCAAATATGTTTAGCATTAAATGAAATTCATTCAAAAAAAATAATTCATAGAAAATTAAATACAAAAAATATTTTTATTTCAAAAAATAACCAAATTAAAATAGGGGAATTTGAAAAATCAAAAAAATTAGATTATACTCTTCAAAATGCAAAAACTCTTTGTTTTGATTCTTTAGACGTTTCTCCTGAAATAATTAAAAATATTCCTTATAATAATAAAACAGACATTTGGTCTCTTGGAATCATTCTTTATGAAATGATTACTTTAAATAAACCTTTTTCTACTAATAATTTAAATCTTTTATATTCTAAAATTGAAAAAGGGGAATATAATAAAATTGAATGTGAATGTAATGAAAATTTAAAAAAAATAATTAGTTTATTATTTCAAGTTAATCCTAATAAAAGACCTTCTGTTGAAGATATTTTAAGTAAATTATTATTATAATTTTTTTTTAGAATTTGAATTTTTTAAAAGTTATTTAGATAAATATTTAAAGGATAATGAATATAATGATGATCCTTTTATTTCTAAGTATAAGTTAAATTACGTTGTAAAATTTTTTTTAATTTATAGGATGATTCTCCTGAATTTTCTGAAAAAAAAGTTAGAGACACAAATAATTCATTCAAAAATAAAGATAGAAGTGTTTTTAAAAAAACTGGTATACCTATCAGCTCTAATATCAATCAAACAAATGAATCAAATTTTGAAAGTGAAGAAAATTTACTGAGAAGTGCTAGTGATATTTATCAAAATACAAATAAAAGTGATATTTATCAAAATACAAATAAAAGTGATATTTATCAAAATACAAATAAAAGTGACATTTATCAAAATACAAATAAAAGTGACATTTATCAAAATACAAATAAAAGTGACATTTATCAAAATACAAATAAAAGTGATATTTATCAAAATACGAATAAAAGTGATATTTATCAAAATACGAATAAAAGTGATATTTATCAAAATACAAATAAAAATGACATTTATCAAAATACGAATAAAAGTGACATTTATCAAAATACAAATAAAAGTGACATTTATCAAAATACGAATAAAAATAAAACTAATATTCATCAAAATATAAATAAAGATAATGAGCAATATTCAAACAAAAATAAAAGTCTCCCTTCATATAATAATCAAAAAAATAAAAATATACAAAGCAGAGGAATAAATGTAAATGAAACAAATTTAAATTTTTTAAAAGATTTCTCAGAAAATACAATAAAAAAAATAGAAAAACAGAATTTAAATAAAAAAGAGATACAATTTTATCACGATAAAATAAGAAGTAGTGATTTAAAAAAATCAAAAGATACTTTTCCAACAGAAACAATAAAATCTAATGTTTCAGAAAATCAAACTTTTAAAATTGAAGGAAATACTGTTTTAGAAGTAGGATCAAATTTAATAAATTCTAATAACTCTAAAAACTCAGAAAATTTAATAATGAATAATTTTAGTGTTGTTGATCAAAATGATTCAAATTTATAAAAAAAACACATTTAAAAAAAATTGTGTAAAAATAAAATATTATTATTAAAAAAGAATTTTAAAAATTATTATAAGTATAATTATTTCCAAAAGGTCCTTTTTGAATATATTCAATAAATTTAGAAGAAAATTCATTACTCATTAATTTCATTATATTTTCATTTTTAACAATTTCTTGAATAACATCAAATTTTTTTTGACAAATTTCTTTTGGTCTATCTCTTCTTTCAAGTAAATATAAAACAAAATCAAAATTAGATAATAAACATTTAATAAATTTCTCATCATTTAATATAGTTAAAATACATTCTAAAAAAGGATATTCATAATCAGGAATATCTCTTTTTTTAAAATCATTATATATAATTTCTGAAAATTGATTCATTCCATCTTCTTCATCTTTAATTAAATTTCCTTTATATTTTAAAATTATTTTTTTAATTAAACAATTATTATATTGTATTTGCATATCTTTATATTTTTCATTTTCATTTATTTTAAAAATTTTTGCAAAAATTTCTAATATTTGAATTTTAATTTTTGGTTCTGGATTAGCATAATTTTCAGCAATAATTTCATTAATATTTTCTAAAAAATCAAATTGAGAATTATTTGCACTATCCATTAGAAAAGGATATATTTTAAAATTATGAAAAATATTTAAAAGAACAGGACAAATAAATTCTGTAAGGGGATTATCATTATAATATTGGAAAGAAATAGCTAAAGTATTTTTTAATAATTTAATATCAAAATTTAATAAATCTCTAGCATAAAATTTAGAAAAAGTAAATAATAATTTTCTTAAACTTTGTTGTGTTAATTCCATAACTTCTTGATTTAATAAATTTTTTCCTGGTTTTATTAATTCTAATATTTTTTCATTATTAATATCATTTTCTAAAGTTTCTAAAAAGGTTAATTGAGTAAGCATATCATAATTATGAAATTGACTACACATTTTTTCTAATTCATTACTACATTTTTCCGATTGATTTGGAAAAGTGTAATCAATATAACATAATAAAACTTCCATTTTTCTTACTTGAAAAATTGAATCTTCTTTTAATATTATTGAATTAAAATAATCTAACATATTTGTTATAAATTCATCGTTTGAAACATATTTTTTATATTCTTCATTTTTTAAAGCATATATTAATAATTGTAAAGCTGTTTCGTATTTTCCTATTGATTCATTTGTAAATGATATTTTTAAAAAATTAGTAAATTCATCTATATTAAATGGATTGAAATATTCTTTTATTATATTGTCATTTAATTGTTTTGCGGACATCTTTTTTAATTTTTTTTTCAGAGAAAACCAATAAATTTGAAAAATAAAATAATAAACTATTTATTAGTTATTTTTTAAAAAAAAAGTAATCTAAATTTGAATATTTGAAACATTTTCATAACATAAATAATTTTAAAAGTTTCAGTGTTACTTATTTTAAAATTATTTTTAAAATATTCAAATCTTTTTTCAAATAATATTGTTTTTCTTTAAACTTTAAATAATTAATTTTTTATTTATGATTTATCGATTATTTTTCCTTAAATTTACGATAGACTATTCTCATTTGGCATATCTTATGATTTATAACATAAATAAATAATGATTATGTTTAATATCAAAACATATAAAAACAAAAGAAAGCCTGGATTATGTTCGCTTCATAATTATCAATAGAAATTTAATATGATTATTAGAATAAAATTAATTCTATAGCTATTATACTTTTTAAATCATTTTGTTTTCATAAAAATAAATCCAATGAAATAATGATATTATAATACAATAAAGAATATATAAATAAAGACAAATAGAAATAGGAAAAACATTATTTATGGTTTTATTATTCCTTATCCAAGAAAAATAAAGAATTCCATAGATTAAAATTGAATCAATAAAACTTAAAAATTAGAAAAAATTTATCTGTATCTGACATAAATATTTATTTTAAATTTGATTCTAAAAAAGTCATATTTTATTTTAAAAAAAGAAATATTTTATTATTTATTATTTAATAGTTTTTTCATTTGATGAAGAATAGATTTTTTTCTTCTTAATTATTTTCACAAAAAATTTTAAATATCAAGAAGAGAACTATTTAAATGAAATTGATAAAGTATATATTTTTCATATCTATAAATAGAAATAAAATAATAAAAATTAATAGAATAAAGTAAAAAAATAACCAAAAAATTTATATAATATTCCCAAATAAAATATGAATATAAGAATAAAGATAATAATATAAATATATTTTTCTGAAATAAATAATAAAAACTCTAATAAATAAATAATAATGAATTAAAATCCTGTAAATATGGTCTTTTTAGATATTAATAGTAATACTCTTATTTTAATAAATTAAAATTAAATTTTCACAAATCATCCCAAAAATCATTTTAAAAAAGATATTCTTTACTAAATATCTTATTAAAAAGAAGAATATTTAAATTGGAAAAAAATAATAAAATTATTATTTATCTTATAAAATGGTGAATAGAGGAGGTAATTTTAATAGAAAATATGTTAATAAGAGAAAATTAATTCGAGATAGAAAAAAAGGGAGAATTCAAAATAAAAAAAAATCAATAGGATATAATGATAATGAATTAGAAATAATGACAAAAAAAGAACAAAAAAAGCAAAAAAGAAATGAACAAATTTTAAAATCTGCAGGTGTAACATCAGAACAAATAAGTAGTTTATTAAATTCAAGAAGAGAAAAATTAAGAAAAAGAAGGCAAAAAAGACATAATAAACAAACAAATAATAATGAAATGCAACTTGAAAAAGATGAATAAATTTAATTAAAAAAATATAAATATTTTTATTAAAATAAAAAAACTTACGATTAACCTTTTTTATCCTTTTAATAATTATTTTAAAAATTAAAAAAATAAAGAATGGAGAATATTTTTTAAGATTTTAAAAAAATATTATCAAAAATTAATACGAAATAAATAAAATGGATAAAATATATTCTTCAATATTAGAACAAATTCCAGATTCAATTGATTTTAATTTTATACCTTTAAAAAATGAAAGTATGAGAAAAATTTATATGGAAAATTTATGTAATGAACCAATATTATTTGAAATTCAAGCACCAGAAAATTTTTCTTTTTTCCCTTTAAGTGGAATATTATCTAAAGAAAAAAAAATAGAAATTCAAATAAAAATTAATCCAAATTTAGCTGAAGTTTTAATCTCAAATGCAAGAATAAGTTTAGATAATAAATATGCTAAAATAATTAAATTATCTTGTATTGGAAAATATCCTAATTTATTTTTAAGTCAATCTGAAATAGATTTTAGTAATGTTCAAATAGAAAAATCATTACAGAAAAATTTAATAATATCAAATCAAGAAAATATTCCTACTAAATTTATAATAAAAAGAATAAATAAAAATGACAATTTACCGTTTTTTTTTTATTTATCAAAATTAAAAGGAGAAATATTAAAAAACTCTCATTTTATATTAAAAATAAAATTTAAACCACAATTTTTAAATACATTAATATATGAAACTTTCACACTATCAATAGATGGAGGAAATACATTAAAATTTTCATGTAAAGGAAATTGTTCTCCTTTAAAAATATGGGCAAATTCAAAACATATAAATTATAAATCAATTTCTTTAGGAACACAATTAAAAAAATTTATTGTATTACATAATGATAGTGATATTGATACTGATTATCAAATTTTTCATGAAAATTGTGGTATTTTTTCCTTTGAAAACTTACAAGGAATTATTCCTGGAAAATCAAATATTAAAATATTTGTTACTTTCAAACCTTATGATACTATAATATATTATCAAAGAGTTTTTATTTTAATTAAAAATTATAATTTGATATCAATTGATTTATTTGGTTCTTGTCATAATTTATTAAATAAAATTCCTATTATTGAAAGAAAATATATTGAAATATTTAGAAATAAAATAATAAAAGGTGATTACTTAATAAATAATATAGTTAAAAAAAATGCAAGACCAAATTCTTTTTCGTTAGTAGAATCACCAATAAGAAGATTAAATAGATCAAATTCATCAATTAAATCAATAACAGAAAAAACGAGTATAAATGCAGATTTTTTTAGTGTTAATACTGAATCAAAAGAAAATGTTGGTTTATATAAAGAATTATTTTGGGAATATACTTCAACTTCAAGATTAATAAGTTTTGATATTGATAATATTGATTTTGGCTTAGTTAATTTTGGGAATAGTTCTGAACCTAAAAAATTAACTGTTTATAATAATTCTAATATATCTATTAAAATTAAATGGATTATGAAAAAATTATTAAATTTAACTCATTTTGGTCATAATACAAATAAATATGATGCAAATATTTTTTATGTTAATCCTGAAGAAAGTATTATTCATTCTAAACAATCAAGTAATTTTTATTTTTATTTTAAACCAAATAAATCAGAAGATTATTTTTATACTGAAATACCTTGTTTAGGAACAATAATTACATCAGAAATAAAAGAAAAGAAAAATTTAATCCCAATAATAAAAAGAGAAAAAACAGAAAAAAACTCGTTAACAAATTTAAGTAAATCTAAATTGTCTGATTTTGGAAGAATATTAGTTCAATCATTAGAACCTAAAAAACGTAAAAATCAAAGTATATTTAGATTACATAGTGCAGATTTATTTAAAAAGAAAAAAAAAAAAGAAAATTCATATTTTGCTCCTCCATTTTCTTTAATAATAAGTTTATTTGGTCATTCTTTTCCTTCAGATAATCAAATTTATATTCCAATGTATGAATTATTTCCAAAAGAAGAAATATATTTTCCTTCATGTGCTGTTTTTCAAAGTAAATATCAAACTTTAAAAATAGAAAATAAAGGTAATACCCCTTTATATTATAAATTTTCAAGTGATTCAAAAAATGTATTTAGAGTATATAGGAAAATTGGTTTAATTCCTATTAAAAGTTTTCATTTAGTTTGTATTGAATTTTGTCCTAGAAAACCTAAAACATATAAATTTCCTTTAGAAATTTGTTTTAATCATAATTCAATTAGTAAAGAAATAATTAATTTAAATGGAATTTGTTGTTCTCCTTTAATAGAATTAGAAAATATTAAAAATGAAATTTTTTTTCCTCCTTCTTATTTAGGTTTAAAAACTAAAAAAATTATAAAAATAATAAATAAATGTTCTATTACAATTATAGTGAATATTCATATTGATTATTCAGAAGATGGAATTTTAGAAATAGAGCCAAGCTATTTTGAAATGGAAGCTAATGTGGAAAAAAAAATAGAAATAAATTTAACTTCAAAAAAAAACAAAGAATTTTCCATAAAAGCTAAATTTTATGTTGAACAAGCTTATGAACATCAAAATGAAAATTTATCAATTTATTTTCCTTTATATAAAGAATCTCCTAAAAATATTAAATTTACTAAAGAAATAATTGTTAAAGGAACTGGTTCTAATGGTAATTTATCTATATCTCCTAAAGAATTAGATTTTGGAACTGTTAAAGTAGGCTTTCATAAAAAATTATCTTTTTCAATTTATAATCCTACGATAACTAATTTTTATATTAAAATAAAAACTAAAAATTTAAATGGTAAAATTATTGAAGTTAAAGATTTTAAATTGGATTTCATTGAAGGAATAATTAATTCATATTGTAAAAAAGAAATATCTTTAATTTTTTCTCCTAAAACAAGAGAATTTATTGAATTTTATATTAATATATATTCATCAGATACAATTAATCCAAATCAATTATATTTAAATCAAGAAAAAATAGTTCATAAAGAAAACGAATTAAAAGGTCAAATATATATTAAGGCAAAAGGTGATTTTCCATTAATTAAAATAGTAGATATAAGAAATAGTATTATTAGTAATAGAATATTATGGAATGAATTTAATATAGATGAAGCAAATAATGAATTAGGAAAGAAAATAACTGAAGAAGAATTAGCATTTTCAAATTCTAATTTAAATATAGATAACTTCATTAAAAAATTAAAAATAATAAAATTCAATTTTGGAAAATATATATTATTAAGTAATCACGATAAAAAAGGTCATCAACAAAATATATATTTAACATTAAAAAATAAAGGTCACGCAACATGTGAATTTTATTTTAGATTTTCAGATGATATTAATATAAAAAGAGAATATTGGATGGACCCAGTAGAATCAATTTTTCAAGATAAAGTAGAATATCATATATTAAAAGAACATATTTTTACTTTAGAACCAAAAAAAGGAAAAATAAATCCAAATGAATGTATTAACATTAGATTAAGATATAATATTAAAGAATTAGGTGTTCATACTTTAAGAGTTGTTTTTAAAATTGTTAATGGAAAATCAGTTATATTTGAATTAAAAGCTGAAACTATAAGTGAAAAAGTTGGTTTAGTTAATGTTCCTAAAAAAATTATTGATTTTTCTTATGTTCCTATTGGCTATAAAGGTTATATTGGATATCCTATTGAAGTAAAAAATATTGGAACTATTAGAGTTAGATATTCTTTAAATGAAAAACAAGTTTTTGAATTTAATAGAAAAAATGACAATTGTGAAATTTTCAAAATAGAACATAATAATGATATCATTAAACCAGGACATATTAAATATATTATTGCTTATTTTAGACCTATGACTAATAAATTTTATAAAATGGATTTAGAATTTATTTATGGAGATAATGAAAATAAATATAAAAAAAATATTACTATTCAAGGTATTGGATATCATCCTTATCAATTTACTCCTCCTAAAATTTTATCTCCTTTTGCAACAATGCCAAAAAATTTAATTTGTAATGAATATAATGGTGAAGTAATAAAAAATTGTGGTTTAAATATTGAAGAATTAGATTTCGGAGAATGTGCTTTAAATAAAACAAAAAATCAAACTTTTATATTATATAATTATTCACAGAATTATCCTTTGAGTTTTGAAATTTATCAACCTAAATTTATATTAAAAGATGAATTAACAATAACTCCAAAAAAAGGAATGATTGAGCCAAATAAATATAAATTAATTAAAGTAGTTTTAACCCCAAAAATAGAAAATTGTATTTATGAAGGAGATATTATAATTAAAATAAAATGGTCTTATGGAAATAATAATAGTATGTTTTTAATGAATAATATAAGTAGAGCTTCATATATACCAATGAAAAATAATAAATCAATAATAAGTACAACATCAAATCCAATAGAAAAAGAATATTTATATTTAAGAGTATTAAAAAAATGTAAAATAACAGATATAGATATTCGATTAGAATTTATAACTGAAGAAAAAGGAACTTGTTTTGTGGAAAAAATTTTACAAGAAATTTGTAAAGAAATATTATCTGATGAAAGCTTTATAAATGAATTTATAGAAAAAATTGATAATCAACCTTTAACTTTATATGATTGGACTAATAATATTCCTATTACAACTCAAAAAGAAGTTAGAAAAAATATTCTAAATAATGTAAAGAAAAAAGTGACCCATTATCACATTCCAGTAAATACTAAAAGAAGCACTAATTTATTAAAAGAAAAAAATCATAAATATCAAATTATTAATTCTCCTTTATTCACCGATTATAGTTTTAATAAAGTTGTGTTAATTGAAGAAAAAAATAATTTTGGACAAGATGCAGATTTAGAATTACAAGATAAATATGAAATGAATTTTTTAAAAAAATATAAATTAGATGTTGGTGAAGTTAATGAAAAAATGATTCTTGTTAATGAAGACACAAGAAAATTATTATCTGATTTAATTTTAGATAATACTATTTATAATATTGTCTCTGAAGCTGTTTATGGTCTTTGTGATTTAACTGAAAAACAAAAATTATTTTTCTTTAAAAATAAATAAATTTCAGTAAAAATTATAATTAAATTATTATAAATAAAAAAGATTAAAAATAAAAAAAACTTTAAAAAATTTGAGTTTAAATTGAAAAAAAAATTCATTTTAAAAAATATATAAAAAAGAGGAAAAAGGATAAAAAAAAAGGAATCAAAAGAAATAAAAAATAATATTTCTATTTATTTATTTTTAAATCGATCCAAATTCATAGGATTACTACTTTTAATCATAGGAGAAGGAGCTCTATAACCAGGACGATAAAATTTTTGAGTTTTATTCATATTATTATTATTTAAATGATTATGAGATTGAATCATAGGAGAAGGAGCTCTTTTCATTGTTTGACCCATAATATTATTTTTTCCTTTAATGTTATTTCTATTAATATTATTATTATTATTTTTTTCTTTTTGAGGAGCTGTAGAAGGTCTTTTAATTGGTTCATTTTTATTTTTTGAATTTGCTCTGTTTATTGAAATATAATTATTATTTGTATTTGAAGTGTAATGATTATAATTTATTTTCATATTTCCTGGTCTTATTATATTTCTATTTATTTGATCCGGTGTTGTTGGTTTTTTTATTAATTCTTTTTGAATTTTTACTGGTCTATTATTATTATTATTTTGCCTTGTAAATAATGGAGTTTTTGCCTTTCTTAATAAACTTGGATTATAATTATTTAATGGTTTATTATTATTAAAATTATTATTTGGACTTTTTTTGTTTAAGAAATTTTGATTATTATTTTTATTATTTTTCTTTGGATTATAATTATTTATTCCTCCTAATAAAAATTGATTTCTATTTTGATTATTATTATTATTATTATTATTATTATTGTTGTTATTGTTATTGTTGTTATTATTATTATATATATTTTTAGGAGGTTGATTCATTAAATTTCTCATCATTACATTACTTGGATCACTATCCGGAGAATAATCTATTACTTTAAATTTATTTATTGATTGATTTTCTGAGAAATTTTCATTGAAGAAATAATTATTATAATTTATTGGTTTTTTTCCTTGATAATTATTTTTAGCACTATTTGTACTTGAATTGCTATTTCTAAGTTGATTATAATTATTATTATTGATTTTTTGACTTGAAGAAGTTGAATTATTTATATAATTATTTAATTGTCTTTTTATTGTTGATGATGATATATTTGTACTTATTGAAGGATCATTAAAATCTTTATTATATATTTTAATATTATTTTCTGGAATTTGATTTCTTTTATTAATATTATTTTCATTATTATTTATTACATCAGGATTTTGAATAAAATAATTATTTATATTATTTGTAACAATTTGCTCATAATTATGAGTAAATATTACTTTGTTATTATTATTGTTATTTGGGAAATTTTCTTGTTCTTTTACTAAAGAATAATTTCTGATATTGTTGCTGTCGTAATCGTTAATATTTTGTTCAGGTGTATTAATAAAATTTTTTAAATTTAAATTTGAATTTGAATTTTTATCGTAAGTATTAGAACGTTTTTGAGGTTGAAAATTATAATTTTGTTTATTGTTATTATCTTTAACAAAATTATTAATTCTCTTTGGTTGTTTACTTTGATTATTATTTTGAATATTTCTATTATTAACAGGATTATTAATAAATTGTTGATTTTGTTTAACAATTTTTTGTTCTTTAATAGAATTATTAAAAGTAGGATTAGGTTGTAAAGATCGGCTCATAATAACATTATTATTTTGTTCATTAATATCATTATTAATATTATTATTATTTTTAGGTAAAGTCAAACTATTCAAATTCCCAATTTGTTCCAAAATATTAGAGTCTAATCCAAAAGTAAATTGATTATCATTATTATTATATTCTTCCTTCATAATATCTTCTTCTTTTACTTGTTGAATATTATAAATCCTATTACTATTATTATTACTTGAATTCCTTAAATTTCCATTACCAACAATATCATTATTATAATTATTATTGTTATAAATATTAATATTATTATTATAATCTCTTCCAGAAGGAACACTTTTACTTTTATTCTTAACACAACTTTTCCCAGGCTTCATTCTTAAATGATTAGTAATAGTTTTAACATCTTTCATAAGAAATAAATCTTTCTTTAAATTACAAGTAAATAAATAATCATTTTTTCCAAAAGGATTATTATCAGCCCAACCAACTTTTTTTTTTTTTTTATTCCTAAAATCACTTTTAACATTTTTATCAGAAGGTAATCCATTAACATAAGTATTTCTCATTAATCTTTCTTCTAAATCAACATAATTATCATCATCAATCCAATTTTCTTTTTTTTTCCCTTTGAAATTTTTATCTAATCTAATACCAAAATTATATAATTGTTCTAAGAAAAATTTAGGAATATCAACATCTTGTTTTTTACTTTGAATAAATTCAATACATTTTCTAAGAGACCAATTATATTTTTTCATTAAATATATAATAACAACAATACAAACCCTATTTTGTCCTTTTACAGAATGAGCTAATAAACCTTCTCCATTTTTTAATGAATCATCAATAAATTGAACAATTCTATTTGAAATTTCATCTTTTGAATCAAATAAATTTTGTTTTGGATTTTCACTCCAATTTAAAGTTAAATATTTTATTCCTATTGATTCAAATTGATTTATTATTTCAGAACCTGCGGCATTTATCATATGAGTTATTTTAAATTGAATTACTACATCTAAATTTGTTCCTGCTATTCTGTCTCCTATGAAGAAACCTTCACGCATTTTTGATATGTTTATTATTTCTGTTGTGTAGTCCATTATTATTATGAGAGTTTTTATATGTTTTTTTTTATTGGAATTTAATTTTATTTTAATATTATTATTTTTTTTATTTTATTTAATTTTAGTTTATTTTTTGTTTTTTTTTTTCGGGTTTTTTTTTAACGATATTTATAAATGTATTTTTAAATCTCTATATTATATTTTTTTTATTTTTAAAAAGTAAAATTATTATCATTCAAATTTCACTTATTGAACAAGATATACTCTAATAATCATTAAATGACATATATTTATTTATGAGGATTTTATAATTTTTAAATTTTCTTTTGTTGAAAATCTTCTTTTCATAATCTTTTCCTCTAAATTTCTTTTGGACTAACTATTTTTAATATAGAATTTAAGAAATAAAATTATTATCATCAGAGCCAAAGACAGCAAAAATTAATTGAATTTTTATTTAAAACAATATCGTTATAAAATTAATTTTCAATTTATTCTTTTTTTCATTATTCCGTTTTACTTATTAATAAGCTTATTTATTCTAATATTTTTTTCTTTAAATTTTCCGTTAAATAATTATTATCTAATTAATTGTAATTTGTTTTTATCTAATCTTTTGTGATAATAATTTTTAATAATCTAGAAATTTTTTTTGAAGAAGAATAAGAAATGAAATATATAAGATATTTAAAATAGTTTTTGATGGAATATAATATATATTTTATTTTCTTCTAACAATTAGATAATTTTTAAACTAAAAAGGAGTATTTTAATGTTTTTGGTTTCTAAACTTTTGTTTTTACTTATTGCTTGATGAATATTTAAAATTATTTATTTTATATTTATCAAATCCAATATACATAACAAAATAAATTCTTAGTTTCATTCATTGAAAAAATTATTTCACATAAAATAAAAAAATATAATATACTTAATTTATATTATCGTTTTTATTAAAAAAATTTTCCAAAACAATAGAAACTAGAAAACACAATATTAATATAAATATTTTATTAAAAAAAATTATACTTCCATTTAAATATTCACAATTCATATTAATATTTAATTTTTTATAAAAAAAAAATTTTATTTATCATATAAAAAATCAGATAAAGATAATTCTTTATTTTTATCTTTTTCATTAATAATAACTTTAGGTTTAACAAATAAAGTAAAAGGATAATTATCAACTTTTCTTAAAGGAACATAAATAATTTTATTATTTCTTCGATTAATTCTTTCTCTTAAATCAGTGATTTTTTTTTCTTCTTCCATTTTATTTTTTCTTGCATTTTCTTTTTTATGTTCAAAATCAATTGAAGCTTGAATTTCTTTTAAAATTGAAATATATTTTTTATTATTTTTATATTCTGAAAATTTATTAAGTAAATAATTGATTATTTGTTCAATGCCATTTAACATTTTTAATATTTTAACTTCTCTATTATTTGCATGTTTAACTTCATTGTCAATTTCTGTAAAATCAAATTCTGAAGCTTTAATTTTTTCTTTAATATGAATATAAATTGATTTTACTTTAATATATAAATTATCTTTTAATTTTTTTGGTATATCATTCATTGAATAAGTTCTTTTTTTTTTATAAGAATGTAAATGAACATATTTTGTAGTTTCTATTTTTTCTTTTTCTAATTTTGAATTTCTTAATTTTAATAAAGTTAATAATTTTTCTTTTTCTTGTTCTTCTTTTTCAATTTCAATAACATAATGTTCATATTTTTTAAATTCTTCAAATTCTTTTTCTAATTTTTCTTTTTCACTATATTTTTGTTGAAATTGTTTTAATAATTTTAAATTTTTATTTTCTTCATTAACAAACCATTCTTCAAATTCATCAATACTTCCAAAAATTAAATCATTATTAAAATCATTTTTTAAAGTTTCTTTTATATTTATTGGTATTTTTTTTTGTCTCATTTCTATTTGAAAAATAATCCATTTTTCAATTCCATTTTTAATAGATTCTTTTTTAGTAATTTGATTATTTAAACTATTAACATCTTTTAAAACTCTATTTAATTTAAAATTTAATTCATCATTTTTTATCCTTTCTTGTTCCATTTGAACATTTAATTGTTTTAAAGCATCATTATATTTATTAATAAAATTATTTTCTAAAGTACTTTGATATATTTTAATTTTTTCCATTGTTTCATCTAAACCTTTAATTTCTTTTTTAATATTTCTTTCAATTCTATCAGCAGCTTCTTTTCTAATTTTTAAAGTATATCTTGAAAGAATAATACTCTTAGTTTTTTCAATATAATCTTCGCTAGTGTCTTTAACTTTCACTTTTTCATTTTTAAAATTTAATGAATTTAATTTTTTAGGAGGAGAAACAAAATATTTCATATATAATTCTGATAATTTTTCTCTTGAGAATTTCTCATCACAACAATAAACCATTGTTGGAGGTTTTCTTCTAATCGAAGGAAGTATATTTCCTAATTTATCTGGTTTAAAACCAAATATTTCTTTCATTTTTTCCTTTTTAAAATCTATATCATCATTTGATTTTAAATTATCACTTAAAAAATATTTTATTTCTGATTCTTTTGTTTCTCCAATATCAGTTAAATATAATTCACTCTTTATTCTTTTTGGAGTCTTTTCTCTTGAAGTTGAAAAAGTTTTTGATTCAAAAACTGATGAATTTAAATATTTTGGACTTGGTAAATTATTTGGTAATCTTGGAGGAACTTTTACTTTTTGAAATATTATTTTTGAATTTTCTGCTGTTATTCCAGATGAATTGTTTGAATTTCTTAATTGTCTACTTGTATTTTTTTGATTCATTTTTTGGAATTATTTAAAAATATTTCAATTTGTTTTTTTTTCTTATTTTATAATTTTTTTAAAAAGTATTTTTTTTCTTTATAATAAAAATGCAATTATTTTACTTTTTGTTTGTTGTTTGTTGTAAAAATTTTTTTCAATGAATATTAAATTAAAATATTTTAAATAAAAATAAAATGTCTCAAATTAGTGATTTCGAAAAAATTTTTGTTTATGTTATAAATTATATACCAAAAAGTAATATAATAAATGGATTAATAATGTTTTTAAGAGTAATTCCTTTATTTTTAATAACCCATGATTGGAATATTCATTATAAAAATAGTATATCATATTATATTTCTTTTTACACAACTTTACCTTTAATACATAAATTAAATGCACAAACTATTTCTTTGGTATTTATAATATTTTTATTTATATATTCAATAATAAATATCTTTATATTTTTTAAACTTTTTAATCAAATTAAGGAATTTAATAAAATTTCAAATCATAAATTTTATCAAATTATATTACAAACAATGTTTTGGATTAATTTTATTTTTGCACCTTATAATTTTATGTTTTGTTTTGAAAATTTTTTTTGTCCTCCAATATATGATGAGACAGTAAAATACAAATTAATTAAGAATATGAATAATAATTGTAGAAGTCTTCAAAATATAATAATTATGATAGTTCAAATTATTTTAATACTTTATTTTATAATTATTAATCTTTTTTTTTCTTGTGTTATCGCAAAACCTTGTTGTTTAAGTACTTCAATTATCTCTACTCAATTAAATGAAATTAAATTTAAATTAGCTTTTTTTCCTTTATTTCAAAGTTTATTAGTTATTGATTATTATCTTCCTTTAAAAATATGTGTTTTTATAAAAGGAATAATAAGAGCTTTATATCTTTGGTATTATAAAAATTTTATTAGTAGTGAAAAGAGTAACTTTTTTACTAATAATACCTTTAGATTAACTATTATATTTATAGATTCAATGTGTTTTTTTTCTTGTCTAATTGAATATATTTATTTATTCGATTGGAATAATAATTTAGTTGCTTTACAAAAAAATAAAACCGTTGTACTTTTTAAAATAATAATGGAATTTATTATGTCTTTTGTAGTTATAGTATTATTTTTAAATCATGAAAGAAAAATAACTCTTCAAGTTTTTGATAGTAAAATTCCAGATAAAAGACCATATGAAATATTAAATAAAATATTTTATGTAATATATCATCCAGAAGAAAAATTTGGGGATGATTTGTTGTATGAAATAATAGAATATTTTGATATTATATTTAAAATTCATAAAGCAGAAAATAAATGCCTTAATTATCCTGGAATTAAGTGTTTTTGTACTAATTATTCTTATGAAGATTTTGTTAAACAATCTGAACATTTTTTAGAAATTGTGAATAATCTTAGAATTGGAGTAAGATATAACTATAAAATTTTGAAAATTGATTTTCCTATAATGTATAGATATATTGAGACTTTTATTAAAATTCAATTGACTATAAATAAAAATAATTTAAACTATGATAGTTTTCTATTAGGCCTTTCCTTTTTCTATACAATGTTTGATAAAAATTATAATAAAGGTTTATTTTATCTTGAAAAATTCTCAACAACAAAACTTTATAAATTGAATAAATTAATTCAATTACAGTGTAAATTAATTAAACAAGTATTATTAGAAGATTATCAAAATTATTTTACTTTTACTCCTGAAAAGAAATCCGAAAATTCTTTTAAAAAAATATATAAAATTTATTCTAAAATTTCAAAAGAAATAATAATAGAAAAGTATCTATCTAATGTATTAGATATTTTTATTGAATCATTACATCTATGTAAAGAAAAAGATTGCAATTTAAATAATATTTTTAAATTAATGAATCGATTTGACAAATCAATTACAAAATTAAATAAAACATTAATAAATACATATCTTTCAAATATAATAACATCATATCATTTATGCGCTAAATTAACAATTTTTTATTCATTTTTTTATCAAGAAAAACCAAAAAATATAAGTAAATGTTTTAAGAATATTTTTGAAATCACTTGTGAATATGATGATTATTCTGTTTTAATATTAAATGTTACAAATAATAATAAGAATTCTTGGAAATTTGTCATTAAATATGCTTCTGATAATTTATGCTCAAAATTAGGATATAAATTAAATGAAATAAAAAATAAAGAAATAA
>JAEEGL015571860.1_pt1 | contig 46666 bp, 46 predicted proteins | sample 9134231 | NCBI WGS metagenome assembly JAEEGL01 (sample SAMN16246548, study PRJNA631951) | gut metagenome | biome: gut microbiome; feature: rumen; material: fiber-attached | host: Bos | place: Iran: Karaj | collected 2018-10
AACTTTGCTTATGCCCACTTAGGTGTTCCACGACCTGCCTGACAAATAAGTAAAGCCCACGATTGCTCGCAGGCGTTTACCGCTTCACTAGTCAGGCTTGTTTGTGGAACTTCAAGTGGACAGTTAGAGCGAAAACGCTTTATAATATGTTATTTACTCTTTCTATTCTTTTATTGATCGGTATATTATTCGTTAAAGTTTATATTCTTTTTGTGGGTGAAATGTATCCGGTTGTCAAAAACTGAAACCGAATAGTTTACCTCTATCATCTTGGTCACTCAATGTCAAGAATTGTTCAGCTCTTGAGAATGATGATAGGATATTTTGTGGCACATCATCTTCAATTGATGAAAAAATATATTGAAGGTTATATCTTTGGCAATAGTTACGAGCTACTTGAACAAATAGTTCTTTTTTTCGATTGTCCAGACCTTCAAAAACGCCGTCGTGATAAACAAAGCGGAAGAATGACTTTGAACTATAGGTTGCCAAAACTGCCAAGTCAAAGGCTACGCACAACATCTTGTTATATGTGTTACCATAGCCTTCGGCTGTAGCCTCGGCTGTCTCATCTGGAGCGACATCAGTATAAAAATCCACATTGCCGGTCTTATTGGTTCGAACATAAAGCAGCGCACTAACACCAAATATTGTGCGAAAGATTTCGTTAAAGCAACGCTTAATAGTAGAAGGAATAACTCCATCCTGACACTTCAGTTGGGTCGTTATTTCTTTGCTTATCTCCTTTTGTTCTTGCTGCATCTTCTCTATCTCATCGTTAAGAGTTGATATGACATCTATATTACGCAGCTGTATCTCAAGTCGGCTAACTTCACCTTCTAATTGAGCAAGTTTTTTCTGATAGCCTTTAAATTTATGGAATGTGTCGCGGTCATGTAGCGAGGCAAGAGCATCACGACGTTGACGATCAAGTTCTTGTAAACGTTGTCGCACCGAACGAAGCTCCTCTTCTGTTGTGTTGGCTTGTTCACGTAAATAGAAGTTGCGTTCTTGTGTAACCTTCACACTAAACTGATATAGATCGTCAAAACTACAAGCCAGATTGTCAGGGAAATAAATATTAACTTCCTCATAAATTTGTTTCAACTGCTCCAAGTCGAAAGACGGAAGATTGGCTATTGAGGACTTGATGCGCTCTAAATCATAACTTAGCGCATATTCACGCGAGTTGAGTTCGGAAATATTACGTTCTATATTGTCAACCAGATTTTGACTGATTTGATGTTCCTCCGAGTAGAAGCTAAATGCATCTACTCTCTGCTGCATCTCATCGCGCTCACTCATTCGTAAGGCAAGAGTACTCTTTACTTTATCGTAGTCATCAGCATTTACCGACATTTCAACACTGATGGTTTTGCTTTTGGTTCGTAAATCATCAAGTTGTTCATCAAGTTCATATTTGCACCTCAGAGCATCACTATCATAGCCCAAAAGCTCGAAAACAACGGGTTTCCAATCCTTATGCTTACCGTTGAGAAATTTTCCCAACTGGAATACATTAATATAATCTTTTTGAGTGCGCAAAAAGAAAGATACTGTTTTACGATATTGCCAGTCGGGAAGAACATCAAAGTTAAGTTGAGTATTAAGAAACTCACGTGCCTTCTCTATAGGAACATTTGTTTCGTCCCAAGCGGTGTCTTCTGTGCAAATTATCGAAGCTTCACTATTCTTAAACGAGATACGTGTGGCCTGATTAACTGAACGACGGATAGTTAAATAGGAACCATCATTGATCATTATCTCAAGATAGAAAATATGGTTATCAAACAGCGGACTGTATTTTTTGAAAATATGACTCTTGTCAATATTCTTTAAGAGCATGAAATCGAGCACATCAATAAGAGTAGATTTGCCCAAATTATGAGAATCTTTCTGTACTTCATCACGCTTGGTCACTTTTCCTAATACGACATTTAATCCTTCATTAAAGGTCATGTTATGGAAACGACTATCATTTGAATATAATCTACTCAGTCTCATAATTGCACCAGATTTACAGAATCAGATGATGGTTGATAACTAATCTTACCCAAAGCATAAAGGAAACTCAAAGCTTGAACAAAAAGCAATCGGGCGTTGTCGCCAAGCGAAGCAGCAACATGGTTTTCCAAGTCATCATACTTCTGAATAGAACAGTTATACAACGATTTCAAAATCACACCGCCAATATTAACTACCGACAGATTCAAATTGGTATATTTATCGGGCATTATCATATTTCGTCTCTTATTCCTTTCTGCCTATATCGCAATTCCAATACATATAGTGTACGAACACCCTAACCAAAGCACGTACACGGAAAATATCTGCATTTGTATCTGCACCGCTAATGGTGTCGATAATAGTTTCCAGCATTTCTTTAAAACTGTATTGATCTGAGTGCTTTTGTATATATCCCCTCAAATCTGATGTCGTGTTCTTATACTTTATCAGATATTGAGCATTTCTAGGATCTTGTAGGAAGCACTCAATTGAGTGGAAAAACTGCAGGGAGTAGCTCTTGATATCACTGAAATATGCCTCATCAATATTATTCAACGCATTCTTCCTTTTCTTGTCAGCAAACTCAAAAGGGGTAGTTTCCTTTACAGGGCCAGTATCTATCCAACTTGTATTGCTACTGAAAAGAACTATTACATCACGGATGTCAGATTCATAGAACTGATCAGGAAGAACATAGCGTGTTAATTGATACTTCTTTATCATCTCTGGGCATTGTTCAACATAGCGAATCAAGTCTTCCAATCCTCTCACATCTGCATTCTGAATGCCTAAACCATTCTGTAAGTGCTGACATAACGCAGTATGTGTGACCCCTGGAAGTTTTCGATTAGTAAAAAGTATATAACAATCAAAATCTTGCCCCTTATCAGTACGCATCTGTACTAATCTCTCTATCTCATGATTGATAATACTCGATTGATTGGAGAAAAAAGAATTGTCTGCACAACTAGCATCGACTGTTGTTGTATGCTTTGCTTGTATGATAAATTTGCCACTCCACGGAGACATAGTGGACGGATAAGACTGAGCTGTCCCTTCAAAGAAGCCATCCTTTCCCCCATCTGGCCCCTTGGTAAAAGAATGGACTCCGATCCCCAATAAACTATTGCACAGATCAATAACGAGTCGTTCAAAGTCATCCTCACTAATATGATTGAAATCGTAAGATATCATTCTTTTCGTTCTCTTTTAATCTTGCAAAGATACATTTTTTTTCAAAAGGTGCGTCCCTTTCTTTAGAAAACAAATTAACACTGTCGTGTTATATAATACGCGAGAATAACACGTAAACTAAGGCTCATATATCTATTTGCGACCACTATGAAGCTTCCACAAAACTGTTTTTCTGTAGTCCACAAAAAAAGATTGATGCCATTTCTATGATGTTCTTTGTTCGTTTTGCAAAACATCGTTACATCTCTTCCCCCTTCTCCCTCATAAACTCATCGCAAACATACAAATCCCCATAAAGGTACAGGCCGGTGGATTTGTCGTGGAGGTCGGCGCAGGTTTGGCTTTCGTAGAATAGTTGCAGCGCTTTCACGGGCTCAATGTTCAGTCGTTTGGCTAGTTCTACCGAGATGGCGCCAATGCGGTTGCTCATGATAATCTCCTGTACAACAGGAGATTTTACTGGATCGTCAGATTGCTTCGGTTCCATCGAATATCAAATATTTGTCGGTTAATTCCTGCGAAAGCAGGCACATTTGGTTGTTAGGCTGGTGCTGAGACAAGCGAAGCAGGGCGGTTTCCTCGTCCATCAGACCTGCCATATAGAGGTTGACGGTATCAACTACTCGGTCGTTGGCCACCCCGCCTTCAATATAATCATAGTTGTCGGCCACCGGCTCACCCCGACGGCTGGCTACAATAAATTGCAACCAATCCCTATCGTATGCCTTGAAAACCTTGCAGCGCGCCTCAGCCAATACGGCATCGCGATTCAAACGATATCGGTTTATAAGAGGAGTGGTTTTCCTTCGGTCGGCCACCTGAGTGGCCCAGTCAACCGCCTGCTGGCGTATATCTGTAACATAAAAGCCCTGCCCGAAGTCCAAATTACGACGGCCGAATTTGCAAACAGGGAACTCTACCTTTTCGGTTCCTCCATGATAGACAATTATTTCACTCATCTTTTGCTCTCCCAATTGTTCATGCATTCTACCAATACTTCCGCAAGATTTTCCCTGCTCTCACTATGAAGCGTTTCGTAGTGGGGAAGTATAAACCGCTCTATCAAACCCACGCGCTTCATCCGTTGGTAAACTTCTTTGTAGGAAGTGTGAAGTGCCCTGGCGGTGGTCTCGATACAAGTGGCTATGAACGTCATAATTACCTGTGTCCTTGATATTTCAACCATATTTTTCATAACGCATCTTTCAAGACCGCAAAAATACAAATCTTTTTTCATTCGTTAAATCTTGAGGAAGAAAAAAAAGCTCTCACATCAAACTCCCAATAAGCCCGACAAACTTCTGAATATTCCCCTCCACACTGGCCTGCTCTAAGGCTGCCATGTACTCTTCGCGGCGCTCTATGGGAATAACCACCCAAGGGTAGCCGGCAGTCACCAATTGGCTGTTCATCACGAAGCGGGCGGTGCGGCCGTTGCCGTCCATGTAGGGGTGGATATAGACAAAGAAGAAATGCCCTAAAATGGCACGCACCAAGGCACTTTCTTCTTCCATCATCAAATCCGACAAAGCACTCATCGCATCCAACACGGCATCTGGATTCAATGGCGTGTGCATGGAGTTGCGGATATAGACCTGATGCCGGCGGTAACCTACCAGATCCGAAGCCTTCACGATGCCCGCACGAATGCATGGCTCAAATAGTTGGAAGTGCCAGTCTTGATGCCCTTTCACGTACAATCGCGCAGGTGCCTGTCCGGAGAAACAGTCGGATACACCCTGCTTCAGCAGCTCGTATGCCTGATAATACCCACGGGCGGCCAACGCATTCCTGCGCTCCTTGTCTGCCTCGTCTTTCTCGGGATCCCAGTTGCCGCTCCGGACACGCTCCAACAGCCCCTCTGTAATCTTATAGCCCTCAATCGACAAGGAGTGGTAGCTGTCTTTCACATACGTCGCGTCCATCAACGTCAACACCGATGCCACATCCTGCTGCACAGGTTTCACTTTTAATTTGTCCAACACCACCTCCCGCATCTGCCCCCACATTAGTCGGATGCGCGATGCGTATGGCGATACCGTGAATGTTTCCAACCGTATATCTTCCTCAAACGGGTTCTCTTCCGTCACCGTATGTCCTACTTGGCGCATCATGCGCAACAGCTCATCAGCCATCTCTTCGCGGCCGATGGAACGCAACGCGCCTGCCACGCGCCCCGCCCGGGTGGTGTGCCCTCCGTCAATAGCTGCCGACACTATCGGCGATACGTCCCGCAAACTGGCCAGACAGGTTCTTGCCTCCAACGCATCGTGCCGATAATAATCCGGTCCTGCCATCAGTAAGGCATACTCCATTGGATACAATCGTACCCCATAGCGCGGCTCTCGCACCACCTCTGGCGGCAGCACGGCTTTGATGTCCACAAGAGAGGTTCCGAAGGGTAGAGGCAGAATGTTGTTCTTTCCTGACTCGCTGCGCACTATCAACTGCTTGGGAATCACCGTTTTCCCGCTATGAAAGTAGAGTGAAAGTTCTGGCGAAAGACACCATTTCCCATCGAACCTACTATCTAAATAGGCCGTGATGAAACTCCAGTACGACACATACCATACTGTGGAATCGCCCTCGCTCCCCGGCGACGACGGGATATACCATCCCTTGATGACCATTTGCAGATACCCGCTGTTCACCAACCGCTCAGTATGCGTCCGTCCTAATGTATCCGCTCCCTGAATCACCAAGCTGTCACCATGTGCATCCTGATACTCCTTCAGCACCGCCAGCGACTCTGCCAATTTCTCCTGTATTGTTGCCATTCCAGTACTACTTTTGCTATTGTTAGTTTATTTTGATTTATTATTATTAGTTTTTACCGTATTGGTTTTATTAGTTTTTGACGCCGCAAAAATACAAAAACATTTATAAATCCAATCAATCGTGTATCAGGAATTTTAGTTTTTTTTATTTTTGCAGTCTTATTTGAACATACTATGATCGACCAAATTATCGCTTTCAACAAGACGTTCGTAGAACAGAAAAACTACGAGAAATACCTTACCGACAAGTACCCCGACAAGAAGCTGGCGGTGCTGTCGTGCATGGACACGCGACTGACGGAGCTGCTGCCCGCCGCGCTCGGACTGAAAAACGGCGACGCGAAAATCATCAAGAACGCCGGCGGCCTCGTGATTTCGGCCTTCGACTCGGCGATGCGCAGCCTCATTATCGCCATCTACGAGCTGGGCGTGAAGGAGATCATGGTGGTGGCGCACAGTCATTGCGGGGCGTGCCACATGAGCTACGACCACTTCCACCACGAGATGATCGCCCGCGGCGTGACGGACGAAACCCTCGATACCATCCGCCAGTGCGGCATCGACCTGCACCACTGGCTGGAGGGCTTCAAGGACACCCCGACCTCCGTCCGCAAAACCGTCGAGACCATCCATACCCACCCGCTCGTACCCAAAGACATCGTGGTCCGCGGCTTCATCATCGACTCCGAGACGGGAGCATTAGAGGAGATCGAGTAGGATTCAGGATACATGCCGGAGGCATGTGACGCGCCGCCAGGCGCAATAACACCGCACAAGCGAAGCGTAGTGTGGTGTTATACAAGAAAAAAAAGTACCTTTGCCCCCAAAAAACCACAAGCCAATGAAAACCACCCTCCACCTGCTGGCCGCAATGATGCTGTTGCTGGTCGCCTCGTGCCAGAATGGCACCCCGCAAGAAACTAACAATCCTCAAGAGACGGACACCCTGCAAGGACCCACCCTCATCATCGAAGAAAAGGACGGCGTTACGCTGCTCTGCCACGGCGACAAACCGCTGGTTTTCGGATGGGTGGACCTGGAAAACGAGATGTCCGCCGACCTCTTCCGCGGTTCCTACAACGACAGTCTGCTCGCTGCCCTGATGCCCACGGGCGCTTCCCGCTCGGCCATCAATGCCTACATGGCGATCGACTCCGTACACAAGGTGCTCTTCGATGCCGGACTGGGTGCCGACCGGGGCGGGAAGTTGCTGGAAAACATGAAAAAGGCGGAGGTGGATCCTTCGGGAATTACCGCCGTGTGCCTTACACACCTGCACGGCGACCATATCGGCGGGCTGCTGCTGGACGGCCGTGCGGCATTCCCCAACGCCACCCTCTACCTCTCGCAGGAGGAGTTCAACGCATGGAAAGACGGCGGACCCTTGGCAGCGAACAACGCCCTGTGGAAGCATGTGCTGGCCGCCTACAAAGGACGTATCGTCACCTTCCACGACGGCGAACAGCTCTTCGACGGCTTGGTGGTAGCGAAGTTAGCGCCCGGACATACCCCGGGGCACACCGTCTTTGAGGTGGGCGGCATTTGCCTCATCGCCGGCGACCTGCTCCACGCGCAGGACCTCCAGCTGGAGCATCCGCAGTTCTGCGCCCGCTACGACTCGGATCCCGCGCAAGCCACCGCCACCCGCACCCGCATCTTCAACGAACTGCGCAGCAACGGCCGCTATCTGGCAGGCGCGCACTGCTACAAGCATTTCATCAACCTCAAAGAAAGGGAAGAGACGGAGTAAGGGAAGACAACCTATTTTTGGTCATGCCGAAGGCATGAGATACGCCGTCAGGCGCAATTAATACCATACTGCGCCTAACGGCTTGTACGGTGTTAGGCACACTTCGTGCGTAACGCCTCTCCGAGGCTACTCCCCTATAAAAACATCGCCATTTTTTGCAAACCCTCCACGACTGTTATAGAAAAATCGTACCTTTGCACTTTCAAATATTAATACCCAAAATTATGGCCACAATTTACGATTTCAAAGCCCAGAACAACAAGGGCGCAGAGGTGGAATTGTCGCAGTACAGCGGCAAGGTCCTCTTGATTGTCAACACCGCCTCCAAGTGCGGTTTCACCCCGCAGTACGACGGGCTGGAAGCCCTCTACCAGAAGTACAAAGACCAAGGGCTGGTCATCCTCGGCTTCCCGTGCGACCAGTTCGCCAACCAGGAGCCCGGCTCCGACGAGGAGATCGCCGAGTTCTGCCGCCTCAACCACGGCGTGACCTTCCCCCTGATGAAGAAAATCAACGTCAACGGTCCGGAAGCGCACCCCATCTACGAGTACCTGAAGGCGCAGGCCCCGACCGAAGAGTACAAAGGACTGAAAGCCAAGGCCTCAGCGGCGCTGTTCAAGACCATCAGCAAGAGCGTGGAGAAAGACAGCGACATCAAGTGGAACTTCACCAAGTTCCTCATCTCGCGCGACGGCGCCGTCATCAAGCGCTTCCCGCCCACCACAGAACCCGCCGACTTCGAGAAAGACGTTCAGGAGATGATTGGGTAGCGCATAAAAACTTAACGCCACACTGCGCCTGACGGCTTGTGTGGCGTTATTTGTACTTCGTGCGTCACGCCTCTCTGAAGCAGAGACGAACTGAAGGGAAAATCATAAAATCCCTACAGCTGTTCCAACGCCTCCTTTATCAACGAAAACAAATTATTGTAACAATTCAGTCCACAACGGTCGCAGGTGTCTGTAAAGTGGTGATAGCCACCGTATTGTCCGCCCATTGTATAGATAAAGATGGCGGGACAGTGCAACGAGAAGAAGTAGTGGTCGCTGTTGGCGGCATTCGTACGCGGCTTCACCTGCGCGATATAGTGGTTCTCCTCATTGATTTTCACCATATTATTGTAGAAATCCGCCGTGTTCTTGCCATCGGAATTGACCACGGTGATTCCTTCGTCACCGCCGCAGAACATGTCGATGTTGACCACCATCTTCACCTTGTCGAACGGCACCAACGGATGATCCACAAAGTACTTGGAACCCTTCAAACCACTCTCCTCCCCGCTGAAAAACAGGAAAACCGTGGTGTAACGGGGCGGATTCTTGGCATAATGGCGGGCAAAGTCCATCAGGGCGCAAGTGCCTGACGCATTGTCGTGGGCGCCGTAAAAAACGACCGAATCACCCATGCAGCCCAAGTGGTCGTAATGAGCCGTCAGGATGACAAACTCGTCGGGATGGGTCGTTCCCTCGACGGAAAAACAAACATTCTGGGTGTGCTTGAGGTAAAATTCGTTGTGGAATTGGAGGGAGACTGCCTTCACACTTTTCGGAAACTTATTGCGAATCACATAGATATAGGCATAGTTCCGCTGAAAATCAGTGTTGCTCAGCCCCCAGACGGGAAGTTCGTCCACACCGACCAGAATGCCGGCACTCTGGAACGGATTGTTGAAGGTGAGCGAACGAAGTACCTTTTGTATCGCCGCTGCCGGAATATCTTTCTTGTGCTTCCACTTCACCCCGTCGATATAGACGAGGCTGCCTTTGAGCTGGGCAAGATGGGAGGTGACGAATTTTTCCAAAGCGGGCGTGTCCACCAGCAGGGAGGCATCGACACGGACGACGGGAATGTCATCGCGGTTCAGCGAGTGCGAGTACGGCGCGATACGGTAGTCCCAGAACGGGCTCAACTCCTTGCCTTTCACCGACATCGAGACCTTCCCCTCCATCTTGTGGGCTTTGGTCGTCCACTTCTGGAAACCGTTTTCGCCCAGCGGCATCGCACCGACAGCGAGCATCTGCTCTCGGATGTAGGTGGCCGCTTTCGTTTCACCGTCGTGCGCCCCGCCACGCCCGTACATGTCGTGGGAGGTCAGTGCGGCCAGATTCTTCCGCACGAAATTGGAATCCTGCGCCATCCCGACCGAAATGGCACAAAAAAAGACGACCAAAGCCGTCAGACAATAGCGTATTCTTCCCATTGGTCGTTTTTTCTATACATTAAAAACTTGATTCCCATTGCTTTGAGATGTTCAATGGCGGCCTCCCTTCCTTCCGGAAGCTCCTCCGACTTGTGGGAGTCGGTGCTGACCACCATCGGGATGTTGTACTTGGCAATCTGCGCGAGGGCGTAATCCGACGGGTAGTAGTCGGGACAGCGCCCTTTGTAGATGCCGCGGGTGTTGATTTCCACAATCAGCTGCCTACGGCGGATCAGCTCGATGCAGTGGTCCACCAGACGCAAGTACCACTCCTCCTCCTCGGTGAAATACCGTTTCTGATTGTGCATCTTGATTTTATCAAAATGCGCGATAATGTCAAAACGCTCGGTTTCAATCATTTCAAAACTCTGCTCCCAGAAACGGGTGACCGCTTTCTTCACATCGCCGCCGAAGAGGTCACGCAGCCCGTTGTCGTAAATCTCGCGCTTGGAGCCGTCAATGAACCAGATGGCATCGCTGTTTTCGGGCCGCACCAGATGCACCCCGCCGATGATGTAGTCCAAGCCAAACTGGTTTTTGAAATAGCTGAATGGCTTGGTCATACCCGGAATGAAGTCACATTCAAGACCATAAAAAAGCTGCAATGAGGGAGTTACTGCCTTGAAGTCATCTATCTCCTTCGTATATTCAGGAATCTGCTCCTCATGGATGCCGAAGTCGTTCTCGAAAGGCACCGGTGCATGCGACGAAAAACCGAGCTGGTCGTAACCCAACTCCACCGCCTTCTTCACGAAATTCTCTATCGGTTCCTTGCCGTCGCAATAGGTGCAATGCGTATGATAGTTCGTTTTCACCTTATTATCAAACAATTAAAAAGTATAATGGACCGAAATATTTAAAAAGCTATAATCAAAAAGGATATAGGGAGAATGATATTTGTTGTTGGCGAAGAGGAAAAAGCCGGGACGTGCGTCCACCTGCAGGGCCAGCGGGATGTTGTTGAATTTGTACTCGACACCGCCGATGGCGTTCAATCCAAAGACGAAATTGGCGCAATGCCCCCCCATATAACGGTTGTCCGTCTCCGAATAGTAGTAGTATTTAGGCAGGGAAGCGCCGATGTTCAATCCGCCGCCCACAAACCAGTAGAAGCCGTAGCCCGCGGAGGACTCGTACATCACATTGGGGTTGAACGACAGAATTGCCGGGACGTAATTGTTCATGTAATCCCACATGAAACGATATCCGAGGTCAAACTGGATGGCGAGGTGATCGGTCGGGAACGTCTTGAATTTCAATCCGTTCATAAAACCGACGGTTGTACCAACCGCGTTATCATAGGGAGCGGCATCAAAACGGCTCTGTGCGAAAGAGGAAACGGATGCAAGTACAATGAAGGTCAGGATAAAAACAATCTTTCTCATATCACTTAGTATTAAAAACGTGCAAAGGTACAGCGGATTTCACATACGAGAAGGCTCTCGGCGGAATAGTTATAAACAGCGGACATTTACAAATTTGCCGGTCATAGAAAGAAGAAAGCGGCCTTGAATCACTTCAAAGCCGCTTTGTGTTGTGCCCGGGACAAGAGTCGAACTTGCACGTCTCTCGACACTCGCACCTGAAACGAGCGCGTCTACCATTCCGCCACCCGGGCAGGGTTTATTTCAGTTCGTCAATCATCTTGACGAGGTCGCCTTTGCGTTGCAGGCCGACCCGCGTGTCCACCACTTCGCCGTTCTTCATGAAGACCAGCATGGGGATGTTGCGCACGCCGAACTGCATGGCGATTTCGTTGTTCTCTTCGGTGTCGCACTTGGCGATGACAACCTCATCCTTGTACTCTTCCGCCAATTCATCCATGATGGGTGAAAGTGCGCGGCAGGGACCGCACCACGTTGCCCAGAAGTCAATAATGACCAATTTGTCGCTGCTGATGACCTGTTCGAAATTGTCAGAATTGATTTGTAATGCCATAACGTTGGTGTTTTAAATGAAGCGTGCAAAAGTACGATTTTTTCTTTAGCAAACCTGATTTCCCGAAAAAAATATTACCCATGAATTTCAAACACTTACAAATGTTTATCGGTTTTCACGGGTAATATTCATTCATTTTTTGGGAAAACGTCCGGCGCTATTCCGCATTTTCCGTTTTTCCCTCTTCCTGTTTCGGAGTCTCCTCAAGGTCGATCAGCTTGTGCTCGACGAGGATGTTGTACCAAGCCAGCACCTTCTTGATGTTGGAAACATACACGCGCTCGCGGTCGTAGTTGGGGAGCACCTCGGCGAAATAGGCCTTCAGGGCATTGTTGTCGCTCATCTTGACATTGCACATACCGCCATTCTCTTTCTTGAAGATGGACTGAAGAACGGACTGAAGCGTAACATCCTCATCCTCAGTAAAAATCGAAATATTTTCCAGATTGGCCACGCCGTCGTGCGAAAAAGCGGGAAAGCGCTTGCCGTCCGCCAGCGACTCAACGATAAAACAGTTGTTTCCTTTTGAAACCAGCAGGAAAAGTCCACCTTTTCCCGTGATTGACAATACTTTGCTTAAATCCATAGTTCAAAATATTTGTGGTTAATAGTATTCGATTATGCGATTGACAATACAATAGGTGCGGCCGCCGGACTTGCGCAGACTGCGGGTCCAATTCCTTTGGGCGTCGTGGTTGGAGAACTCCGTCACCTCGTTGTCGCGCGACAGCTTGTTCTCATAGACCCGTTTCAGCAGCTGTCCGTTGTCGGCATACTGGGTGTGGGTGAACTCCCTGATCTGGCCGTCGTCGCGGTGGACATTGCGGTTGACAAGGTCGCCGTAGTTGTCATATTCCAGCGTCACGAACTTGAAAAGTTTACCGTCGGGGTCGTACTCGTCCACACGGACTGCCAGGCCGACCTCGTTGTTGCTGTATTTGCGGGTCAAGGTGTATTCGGAGACCTTCACCGTCATACACATCAGATTTCCGAAAGCATCATTCTGGTACAACAGCGTCTGCACCAAGGAGTCACCGGAAAAGCGTTCCTCCTTCACCCGATAGCCGTGCTCGTCGTTCTCATAGAGCGTGTGTTCGATGCAGACACCCGCGCTGTCGAAAAGCTCGTCCTTCACCAATTTGGCGTTGCTGTCGTAGTACATCACGCGGTTCGACATCGTGTCGCCGTCGGCGCTCACCTTCACCACCTGATTGAGCCAGCCGTCGGCACTGTACCGGTAGGAGACGACCGACACCAAATATTCCGGACGCACCGTGTCGGATCCGTCGGGAGAATAGAACATGCTGTCCGTCACCATCCGGACCTGCCCGTAGATATGCTCGCGCTGAAGATGGTTCTTGGCGCAATCCGGCACAATGGTGATCGCGGCACGGTGGCGATGGCAGCCGGCCACCAGCAGACAGATACACAATATAATAAGTGAACTTTTTATTTTCATTAGAGGTAAATGGTTCCGACAAAAAATCGGGCGGCAAAAATACAAAAATTGTCTGCAATCCCCAGAGTTAAAAATAATGAAAAATAGATGTACCTTTGCAGCCGGAAAAACAACGAGTTCAAATCCATGAAACAGATCACAAGAATCATCCTATTGGCGGTGTGTGTCGGCATGCTGGCACTCACGGCAAAAGCGCAGTCGTCATTCAGTATAGGCATCAAGGCGGGCGTCAATTTCAGCAACTACATATCCGAAAGCAACCTGGAAGCCGGCGCGGATGCCGGTATCTTTCTCCGGGCCGGACGAATTGTCTATTTCCAACCGGAGGTGCTCTACTCTTTCCGCACCTCCACCATCAACGCAATGGTGGACGAAGTGAAAGAGAACATTGAACTCAACGACCATTTCATCGACATCCCGCTTTTTCTCGGGTTCAAGCTTGTAAACAAGGAGAACTTCAACCTGCGGCTTTTCCTCGGTCCCCGCGTGGGGCTACGCGTAGGCAGCAGCTACTCCGACATCGACAGCCTGATGGGATATGCCCAATGGGGCGGAAGGATAGGGCTCGGCATCGACTTCTGGCGCTTCACCCTTGACCTCAGCTACGACATCTCCGCCAACAAGTTCAAACAAATGGACAATTCTTTCTGGAAACAAAATATGATGTCCGCCTCACTCGGATTCAAATTCGTGAAATAGACGCCTTGCCGTTTTTTTCATACAAAGAGACCTCTTTCCTCCATAATAATCAGATGAAAGATGTATCTTTGCAGCCAAAACCATCAACCCAGCATCTATGAAAAAATCAGTATTTATTTACTTGACGCTGTTTGCGTTATGCCTTTCTTTGTGCCAGAGCTGCCAGCACAAAAGCCAAAGCGACGGAAATGCAATCTACTATTGGCGCACCACCTTCCGCCTCGACGATTACGAACAGAATTTCCTGAAAACCCACAACGTGACGAAAATGTACGTCCGGTTCTTTGATGTGGACCAGAGCAATGACTACGACGGAATCCCCGTCCCCACCGGCACACTGCTCTTCGTCGACTCTTTGCCGCAGGGCGTGGAAATCGTCCCCACGGTCTTCATCACCCCGTCCGCCATCGCCGAATATCCTAAGTTCAAAGACAAACTCTTCCAGCGCATCAGCGCAATGGCAGAAGTAAACGGCGTGAAATTCAACGAGATACAAATTGACTGCGACTGGACGCAGGATGAGTCGGACGCCTATTTCGACTTTATGACCGAATTCAGGGAACTCCTCAAAGAAAAGGGCATCAAACTGTCGACCACCATCCGTTTCTCACAGCTGGCCGGCCGCGTGCCCGATGCCGACTACGGCGTGCTGATGTGCTACAATACCGGGGATTTCAAGGATTGGGAGGAAGACAATTCCATCCTCGACATCGATGACGTAAAACCCTATATGAGGGCCCTCAAGAAATTCAAACTCCCCCTCGCCGTCGCCTACCCCACCTTCTCCTGGAATCTCGTCTTCGACAGCGACGAGTACTTCAATGAAATACTGTACAACAAACCCGATTTCTCCGATAAAAAGAAATTCAAGAAAATCGACGACAACCGCTATGAAATTGTCCATGAAAAGAAAAGGGACTATGACGACTACGATCCCTACTATTGGGACGCCTACATCCGCCACGAAATGCCGACGGCAAAAGAGGTTCTGGAAGTGAAGGAGCTGGTTGAAAAGAACATTTCAGACTTCAACTCCCAGACCATCCTCTATCACCTTGATTCAGAAAACCTTTCAAATTATTCGAAAAATGATGTGGAAAAGATTTATCGTTAGTGTCTGCTTTGCCCTTGCCGTCCACACCATTTTCGGATGCATGTGGATAGAGACACCCATGGATGAACTTTATACGTTCAAGTCGTACAACATAATGAACAAAGGCGATTATAGTCCTTGGTACAGCTGGTACGAGGAGACCGAAAGCCAGCGGGCCGACAACGACGCCAATGTCGCCTTCTGGCACACCTACACCAAAGGGCAGGTGGACAAGATGTCCATCTTCAAGGCCCTGTACCAGCTCCCCCATTCCGCCATTGACAACGGCAACAACCCCTTCTTCGCCTACCTGAAGAAACAGCAGGACGAAGGTGCGCTGAACTACTGGCGCATCACCAAGCAATTCTCCGAAAAGAGCTCTGACCCATGGTATTATCCCACGCTGAAAGACCGGGCCGCGTTGCTGGAAACAGCCAACAGTCTGCGGACGGCCAGTCAGCAAGCCGCACAACCCGAACTGCGCGAACGCTACCTGCTCCAGCTGATGCGCATCACCTTCTACCTCAAAGAGTACACACTCTGCGTCCAGATTTGGAATGACAGGCCGAAGACCTTCAAGGATGCCGACATCCAGGAGAGCTTCACCAACTATTACGCAGGCGCCCTCCTCCGTCTCGGGGAAAAAACGGCCGCCGCCAACCTCTATGGAAGCACCGGCGAATGGAAAAGCCTCCGCGTCTTCCCCGACGACCTCGGCTTTATGGAAGAATTGTACGAAACTTATCCCAACAGCCGCGCCTTCGAGTTCTTCGTCCAGCAATTTGTGAACAAATACCAGGATTATCGTGACACCAAACAGAGAGACATTTTCAAGAAACTGGCAAACAGGGCACTGAGAGAGCAGAAGACCGACGACGCAGCCCTGTGGCAGTCCGCCCTCGCCCACATCGCCTTCCTTGACGGCGATGTTGCAACGGCCGTCGCCACGATAGAGGCGGCATCGAAGATGAAAGGCACTCCCATCGTCATGGAGAATGTGCGGATGCTCCGCCTGCTCTATCACGCCGCCGACAGCAAGGCCAAAGACTACGATGCCAAAATCGTCGCCGACCTCCCGTGGCTCATCCAGAAAGTCTATAACCTCACCGACGAAGAACGATGGGTCAACTGCGACGTGAAATGCCATTACCTCAACATTTTGAGAGTCATTACCCTAAAATATCTGGAACCCCACTATTCAAGCAACGGGAACCCCAATATGGCCCTCGCCATACTCAACGCTTACGACGAGGCCACCAAAGCCCCCTGCGACCGCGATGAAATCAGCCAAAACCGGAAAGGTGCTCCCAATACCTACAACTATGATTACAACACACACCTTTTCAGTTACTTGGACACCACTTCCATCACCAATGCCCAGAACTTCCTCGCCTTCGTCAAGTCCGGTGGAAAAACCGAACTGGAAAAGACGCTCATCAAAATGGGCTATATTAGCGAAAGTTTTATGAATGAGCTGATTGGAACGAAATACATGCGCATATCCGATTACAAAAACGCCATTGTCTATCTTCAAAAAGTACGACCCGGCTTTTTCAAGACCCAGAACATCTACAAATATCTGGCCAGAAATCCCTTCTCCGAATATTGGATCACCAACCACAGGGAACGGAAACAGTACGGCTCCTACAATCCCGCCCAAATTTACGAGAAGAATCCGTCCAAACTCCAGTTCTGCCAGATCATGTGCGAATTGGAACAGAAAATCGCCGAAAGCACCGACCCCGAAGAGAAAGCACAATTGAACTATGCTTTCTGCGTGGGCAGAATACAGTCATTCGACCATCTAGCCTGGGCGCTCACCCACTACCGGCAAGGCTTTATCTACACCGTGTTTGACTATTACTACGACTGCGACCTCCATGGCGGGACTGACCCGTGGGACTATTCCGTCTCCCTCACCCGGCAAGTACAATCCACCTATTACGACTTGCAGAAAGCGGAAAAACTCACCCGCAATCCCGAACTTTTTGCCCGTTGCCAATACCTGCAGAGCTACATCCTGTCGGATGTGTCTTTTGACAAAAAAATGCACTGCAAACTGAAGGAAGGTTTTTCCAACACCCAATTCTACCGCAACGAGATACGTCACTGCGACCGGCTGTCCGACTATAGCCATTGCGGTATCGAATGGTAAGGGTCACTTCTAAAAAAGTTCCTGGAGGGTCCTACTCATCAAACGGTTCCTCGCCGCTGTCCACAGGCATCTCCCTGCGTTTCTTGTAGTTGTTGATCTTGTAACTGACCGACAACGATACATTGAACCAGCCGCGGTCGCGGATGCTGACGGCATCGTACCCGTTGTTGTCACGATACATGTAGGTGATAATCTTCGATTTATAGGAGCTGACTAAGTTGCGGATGTTCAGGCTGACCACCAGATTCTTGTTGAGGAACGACTTTTTCACGCCCAAGTCGAGCGAATAGGAGCCGGAACGTCTGCCCTGGCCCACGCCGCCGCTTCCCCACCCCATGCTGCCGGTGGTGATGCTGGGGGCGCGGTAACGGAAGTTCACCTGGATCACCCAGTCCTTCGGGAGGTTGAAACTCTGGTTCAAGCGGGCGTTCCACGTCCAGTCGCGGGCAAGGTAGTCGTCGATCTGCTCCTTGCTGTCGATGATGACCCGGTAAAAGCTGCCGCTCAGCGTAATACGCCAGAACTTCCACAACTGCTGGCCATATACGAGCTCGAAGCCGAAATTCTGGCTCTTGTTGAGGTTGCGGTACGAAGTGAGCGTGTAGGTATGCGGCTCGCCGTCGAGCGTGTCACGGAAAATCTCGGTGAAACGGCTGATGATGTCGTTGCGCTGGCGGTAAAACGCGGTGAAGTTCAGCGACGATTTCTTGATGGTCATCAGATAGCCCAGTTCCACGGAATTGACGAACTCGGGTGTGAGGTCGGGATTGCCGCAGCGATAGTTCTGCTTGTCCGACACGTTGAGGAACGGGTTGAGCTGCCAGATGTTGGGACGGCTCACACGGCGCGAGTAGCTGACCTGCAGCGAGTGCTCCTTCGTGATGTCGTAACGGATGTGCGCCGTCGGAAACAGGTTGTAGTAGTTCTTGTAATGCACTTCGCCCGCCGATTTCAGGTCTGACTTGGTGTTGGCGATTTCACCGCGCAAACCCACCTGGATTTTCAACTTATCCCAAAATGAATTGGAGTAGATGAAGTACAAGGCGTTGATCATCTCGCTGAAAACAAAATGGTTGCTCTGACCATAATCCTGCCGCATGGGCAGAGTGTCGTTGCCCTCGAAATAGCGGTAATCCTCGCCAATGGAACGGTACGACAGCTTGTAGCCAGTTTCGATTCTGCCGCCCTTGCCGACAGGCGTCACGAAATCGACCTGTCCCGTCACGGTGGTGTTGTCGTCGAGCGTGGTGGTTTTCTGGAAGATGTCGATGGCGTCCACCGGGAAGCCGTACTGCTGCGCCGTGGTGTCGCGGCGGTTGGAATGGTTGCGGCTGTAGAAGAGGTCGGAGGTCAGCTCCATCCCCTTGGTTTCAAAGGTCTTCTTGTAGTTGACCGAAGCGGTGAAGTTGTGCCGGACATTGCGGTCGGAAGAGATCTGCGTGTAGTACTCGTGCGGGATCGTCTCCCCGTTTCGGATGCTGTCGTCGCTCACCGTCAGGTCGCTGCCGCCCTTGTGGGTGTTGTTGTTGTACGAAAGGGTGAAGCTGAGCGTGTTCTTCTTGTTGATGAACCAGTCGAGGCCGGTGCGGAGGCTGTGGTTCAGTCCTCCGAAAAGGCCGGTGTTGTCCTGCGATAGGTGCATGGTGTCGGTACCGAACCAGTAGTCGCGGTCCATCGTGCCGCCGTTATGGCGGCGATGCCCGCGGAGGTCGTAATTGAGGAACAGGTTGATTTTCCCGTAACTGTAGTTCAGGCTGATGTTGCCGCCGTAGCTGCCGAGGACGGGCTTGTTGCGGAACAGTTCCATGCTGCCCCGTGCGCTGACCATCCCGTTGAAGCCGCTTTCCCGCTTTTTCTTGAGCACGACATTGAGGATGCCGGCCATTCCGTCGGGTTCGAGACGTGCCGAGGGGTTGGTCACCACCTCGATGCTTTCAATCTGGTTGGCGGGAATCTGGTCGAGCGTGAGGTTGGTGGGGCGGCCGTCCACAAGGATGGTGACGTTCTCGCTGCCGCGCAGGGTCACATTGCCCTCCAAGTCCACGTCCACCGACGGGATATCCTCCAACACCTCCAGCGCCGTCGCGCCCTCCGCCGTGATGCTGGAACCCACGTTGAACACCTTCTTGTCGAGGTTGCTCTGCAGCATCTCCCGCTCCGCCCTGATCTCGACCGCGCCGAGCATCGTGGCCTTCTGGTCCAACTTCAACTGCTGCATCTTGTAAACAGGATTGTTCTGGCTCAACACAAAGGGCTGGGAATAGAAGGTTCTATAACCCATATAGTCGATTTTGAGGATGGAATGACCGAAGGGGATTTTGGGGATGACAAAACGTCCGTCCTCGCTGGTCATTCCGTAAGCCACGGTGGTCGAATCCTTCGCATTAAGGACGTAAAGGGTGGCGTACGGAATCGGCTTGGCGTTCTCGTCCACCAGACCGCCGGCAATCACGCCGGTCGTCGAAGTCACCATGGAATTCAGGTCCATTCCCGGCCGTTGTCCCGGGCGCTGTCCCTGCGGTGCACCGGGGGGAGGTCCCTGAGGGGCTCCCGGAGGCGGGCCGTCGGGCAGCTGGGCGAAGGTCGAAGCCATCGCCATCATGATGATCATCATTGCAATACAACGGGATACAATGTTTTTTTTCATGGTGATTTGATTAGATTGGTTTGTTTGTTCTTTTTTAGGAGACGCGGCATGCACCGTCTTTACATTTATTCTACTACCCCGGCCTACGGCCACCCCTTCTACATAGAAGGGGAATTCCACCTTTTACCTTCTACCTTTTACCTTCTACCTCATACCTTCTACCTTTTACTTTTTACAACAAAGAAATGAGCACGAACAGCCAGTGGGCAGCGATGCCGGCGAGGAGACCGCCGATGGCGTGCGCGGTGATGGCTTTGGAGATGAGCTGGCGGTATCCCATCGAGTCGAGCATGGCGGTGTGGGTGCTGAGGAAGCCGCTCCAGCACATGCCCATGGCGGTGAACACAGCGATGGCGTTGTTGTCGATGATGCCTTCGGCGATGAAGCGCGGGATCAAACCCAGCGCCGCTCCGACCGCACCCAACGCCGTAATCGGGAAGGAGATCAGCTGCGGGTGCTCAAAACCGAACAGCCACGTGAAGACCACCTGTATCTTGCTGGCGGCCCAAGTGATGGCCGGAACGCCCTCGTAGGAAACGCCTTCGTACTCGCCGTTGGCGCCGCTCGGGCCGAACGTCAGCATCATCACGATGGTGGAGATCACCAGCACGCCCGGAATGATGGCGAGGCCGATGCCCACGCCATCCTTGCCGCCGTCCAGAATCGAATTGAGGAAGCGCATGAAAACACTGCCCTCGCTCTTGAAGGAGATCTGCTGCTCGTCACCCGACTGTTCCGCGACAGGCTCCGTCAGCTCCGGGAACGACTTGAGCGTGAAGCGCTGCATCAGCCGCGTGGAGACGATGCTGCCGACCAACGCGCCGAACAGGCCCACAACCGCACCCGAGCCGAAACCCTGGCTGGTCATGAAGGCGACGACCACCAGTCCCATGCCGAAGGCGGTGCCAAAGTTGGTCAGCGACACCAGCTGGAACTTTTTGAAATATTGGCGGAAGTTCTTGTCCTTGGAAAGGGAGATGATGGCGGGGTTGTCGCTGAGGAAGGTCATCACGGCGCCCAAAGCGGCAACGCCCGGCAAATTGTACAGCGGGCGCATCAGCGGGCGAAGGATGTTCTCCAACAGACGCACCACACCGAACTCGGCCAGCAGCTTGCTGATGGCGCCCATCAGCACACAGATGGCCATGATGTAAAAGACCGTCTCCATCAGCAGATGGTAGGCCGTCTGCATGAAGGTGTTGAGCATCTTCGGCAGCGTCATGCGCCAGGCCAGCAGGCTGAAGAAGCCAAAAAAGATAATCAGGAAGATGACCGCCTCCACCGAGCGCTTGCTGGTGAACTTGAGCGGGTTCTTCAGTTTGAAAATCTTCTCGATTTTCTGGAATGCCGCCTCTATCGAGCGGGCATATTGTACCGTTTTTTTGTTGCGGATTTTCATTGTTGCTGTTGTTTTTTCTCTTGTAGATGTTTGAAGTATCGCAGAAAGTCAATGTTCCAGGTAATGCCGATGTTGCCGTTGATGGACTGGCTGTGTTCCAAATCTGCACACGGAGACACAGGGGTACCCACCTCCCATGAGCACGCACACAGCGGAATCTGTTCGGAAAAATTCACAAAGGCGTGGAGTCGCACCGACGGGCACTTGACCGGACGGTATTCAAGGCCAAGCCCGCAAAAATAACGGCCGTGCGCCGGCAGCATCATCGGATCCAGCACCTCCACCTCGGGATCAAGCACCGAAGGGATGTCCGCCCTGTTCTGGTCGTAACCAGCTTTTACAAAAAGATTTACAGACTTTATCCTGAAATCCATCCGCGTGGCGGCAGAGAAGTTGTCAAAGAAATGCCGGTCAAGACCGAAGGCGCGGTTCTGGAAATCAACATACCAACTCCACCAACCGAACTGCAACCTGTTTCCCAACGAAATATAATTCACGAATTTGCCCCGTTTCCTTTCAAAAAAATTGATAGAGTAAATGGTTTGGAAATGGGGGAATGTGCCGTACCACATCAAACTGTATCCAAGAAGCCCCTGCTTCCATTCACTGCCTGTGCCCGCATAGTGTACATACGGGGAGTTGGAAACCTGCAAAAGCACCTTGTTCTTCCCTTCCTTGTCCGTATAGCTCAGATGACCAGCCAATTGGAAACAATAGACATTGCCCCAAAAGCTGGTATAATAAAAGACGTCGATGGGCGATGCGTCGTACTCGAAACCGCCGATAGCCAGCGCCTCCTTTCCCACACGGACGGCCCAGCGGTCCTTGAAATTATACTGAAGGTACAGGAAGTCCGTATTGTCAAACAATGTGGATGCCCCTTTGTTCGCGATGATACGCTGACGGAAATAATATGAAAAGCCCTTCCCGAACTCGCCGCCGAGGCAAAGGTTGAAGTACTTGCCGTTCAGCCCGTAATGGACCGTATCCTGCCACAATTCCGGCCTATGGTCGAAATAAACGGCGTGATGTCTTTCGGCAATGACGTCAAAATCGGCGCGGACTTCCAGTTTCAGGGTAGTGAAGCGATGGGAGGTGCTGTCCTGCGCTCGGAGAAACGACCCTGGCAAAAGGGACAGAACAAGGCACAAGACAAGGAGCAACATTTTGTGTTTCAGTAATTTGTAGTTATTCATAGGTTGTTGAAAAAGAGGCGCAAATGTACGACATTATTATATATGTACGACCCCTCCCCTGCCACACTTTCGGTGAAGACGGAAAGAAAATCAACGACCGTTTTTTTCGGCATTTTGTCAGACAATTCCACTATTTCATCCGAAAAAACAAGGAACAATTCCACACATCAGCCCGATGCTTTTCTTTTTTTACAAGAAAAAAAAACAGAAGAACAAAATATAAATTATTAAAGAACAATCATTTACAAAAATATATAAAATCAGAAAAATAATTTTTTAAATTTGATGAAGCGAAAACAAAAAGGTGTATTTTTGCAGCCTCAAAATGAGCCCAGGTGGTGGAATTGGTAGACACGCCACTTTGAGGGGGTGGTGAGCGTTAGCTCGTGCAAGTTCGACTCTTGTCTTGGGCACATAAAAAAACTCGGAAATCGCTTTCCGAGTTTTTTTGTTCACGGCAACGGGAGATTGGCTACTCCCCTGTTTCGCCGGAAACGACCGTCGTTCCATCTTCACTATCGACCGTAACGCCATAGCTGTCCTCATCATAGTTGATGGTGATGACGGTCGGGGCGTCGCTGTCTTCGTCTTCGGTGATGACCGTGATGCCCGTATCCTCGTCATCGCCGAGGGTGATGACCGTCGTGCAGTCGGTGTCGGTCGGTTCGGAATTGCGGGCCGCCAACGCGATCCCCGTGCCGATGATGGCAAGGTTGAGAACTACAACCACCAATGCGGCAATTAACAGGATTTTATTTGTTTTCTTTTTCATAGTTTATTGATTTTCAAATTGTTTGTAAATTGATTCTATTTCATCCAACGAGATGTCAAGCAGGCGCATCTTTTTGAAGAGCCGCGGAAGCTCGTTGCGAAGGAAGTCGGCTTTCTGCTCGCCCTTCACCAGCTCCGGCGCGTCGGCACTCACGAAGAAGCCGATGCCGCGCTTGTTCACGATGACATTCTTGTCGGCAAGTTCGTTGTAGGCCCGCATCGCCGTGTTCGGGTTGACCTCCAGGGCAGCGGCCAGCTCACGCACCGACACGATGCGCTCGCCCGCCTTCCAACGCCCGTTCAGAATCTGTTCGCAGATGTAATCCGTTATCTGCAAGTAAATTGCTTTTTCTGTTCCAAAGTCCATACTATGCCTCCGTTTCTCTTAAACGTATGTAAGTCATAAACCAGAAGAACAGCGTGATGACGGACGGTACCGTATATTCAACAAGCGTCCCTATCCAACCCGGAAGGTCTGGAAGATTCACATCGTACCCGTTCAGGCGGAAGGCATAGCCGGCAGAAGAAATGACAATCACGTCGAGAAAGAAGATGGCAAAACCAAAAACGCAGGCCGTCAGCAGGGTTTTCAGGATGGCGTGCTTGCGGAAATAGAGTGACCCGAACAGCAGAGCGGAAATCACTGTCGTGAGTGCCAGCAGATTGTCACCAAAACCATTGAATGAAACAGCGGAAAGGTTGAATACATGATCCCCATCAAAGCCGAAGATGTCACGCACGAACGGAATGACGGCGATAAGGTTCTGCAACAGCTGCCCGAAATAATACCCGACGAATGAAGAGACGGAAAGCAGCAAGAAGTAATAAATATTAAGGTAGGCGATCGTCACCACCGTCTTCTCGGCAGCACTGGCGGGAAGCGTCAGGTAGGCCATTGCGCGGGGCTGGCTGGTCAGCATCTTGAAGGTGGTTCCAGCTAAGACCAACAGTACGATCACATTTATGAATCCCAAGACATCGTACTCTTTGAAAGAGGAAGACACCAATCCGAAGAAGGCCATGATGCCCGCAATCACGAGGGCAAGGCGCAGGTCTTTTGATTTGTTTTGCGCGAAAATACTGCGGGCCAAAAGCAGCATCCTATCTATTGAAAATTGTTTTTCCATGTCTCGTAAATTTTAATAATTTCTAAATAACTCTTTGATTTTCTTCTTGTTGGAGATGGCGGCATTAAACAGAAGTTCGATGTCAAGCTTGCACTCCTCGTGGTTCACGTTTTCGGAAACGGTGTAGATGCCGCGCAGCGTGTCCTCGGCGTAGAGAAGATTCTCCATCCCTTCGGTGCTGTCCACCACCTTGAACAAAAGCTTGTCGGTGATGACCTCGTTGGGTTCGGCAATGAGAATCTCGCCGCCGTCGAGCAGGATGATGGAGTCGATAAGGCTGTGGAGGTCACGGACCTGATGGGTGGAGATGATGAACAGCCGCGTTTCGTCGGCAGCCATGGCCATCACCTTACGGAACATGCTCTTGGAGGGGATGTCGAGGCCGTTGGTCGGCTCGTCCATCAGCAGCACCTTCACGTTGGTGGCGAGGGCGAAAGAGATGATCACTTTCTTCTTCTGGCCGTGCGACATGGCGGAGATGCGCTGGGTGCAGTTGGTCAGTTCAAACTGCTCAAGGTAGGCATCCATCTGCTCGCGGCTGAAGTTGGGATAGAAGGGCGCGAAGGTGTCCACGTACTGCCGGATGGTGAGCGCGGGCGCGTACATCTCCTCCCCCACAAAATACAGGTCCTGCAGCATCTCCGGGGAACGTTTGTACGACGGCTCGCCGAAGATCTCGGCGGTTCCGCTGTGGGCGAAACGCAGGCCGGCGATGATTTTCATCAGCGTGGTCTTGCCCACGCCGTTTTTGCCGAGCAGCCCGTAAATGTGGCCGCCCGCAAGCTCGAGGTTCAAATCCTTGAACACCGGAGCGATCTTTGTGTAACCGAAGGTTACGTCTTTCAATTGAATCATAACGGTACTTTTTAAATATTGTATTATTGTTCTACTTCGTTAGTGTATTAGTGAATTAATACAGCAGCAAAAATACACGTTTGTACCATTCATTGGAACATAAAAATAAAATTTTTTCTTGTTGAAAATCAGTAAATTAATAAAACAAGTGGATTTTTCTTGTAAAAAACGGAGAGATTTTTCGGAGAAAAAGAAGAGCGCAGAGCCAAAATTGAAGTACCTTTGCACCCCGATTTCAAAACCAACCTTCTTGAAAAAACGGATCATCATCGGCTCCATCATAGCGGTCCTGCTCATCACCGGCGCGGTTCTTCTGCTCACCAACAAGCAGAACCGTTTCGACATTCCTTTGTTTGAGAAGATTCTGCAGCCGAAAACCGAATTCATCCCCAACCAGAAAATCGACCTCACCACCACGGAGGCATACCGGATGCGCGACAGCATCTACAACGACTTCCGCAGCAACTTCCGGATGCACTTCCAGACCATCGGGCTCGCCTCGTTCGCCGACAGCAGTCGCCTGCTGCTCCTTTCCGAGCCCGCCCCCTACTTCGACACCGACACCATCCGCAGCATCTGCGCCAAATTCACCCACCACGTAGAGACCCGCGTCCACAAAATCGGCTTCGACGGCCGCGTCACCGACGTGATGATCCTGCTGGCCAACGCCACCGAAGAGAACGTCAACCACTTGGTGGACAGCCTCTCCAAAGCGTTGTACCTTTCTGATTACAAGGCAAATACAACTTCCCTGCCCGTCCGCCACCCGCGCAGCTACTTCGTGGACGACAACATCGACTACCAGATCACGCTGTACGAGTTCAACGACTGGTTCATGGAGAACGACGAGGCCTTCATCCAGCTGAAGGACACGAGCAAAAGTGTAACGGTGGAACAAATTTTTGCCGACAAGCTCACCGGCGTCTATTTCAGCAAGGTGCCCGGCTTCGTGGCGTGGGCCATCGCCAAGAAGAGCGACCTTTCGGAACAGCTGACCCACATCCGGCAGTTCACCCTCGACGCCGACCTGATCCTCGGGGCCCTCGCCGACTCCGCCACGCTGGTCGTCATCGGACGGGAACGTCAGGCGGCACTGCACGAGCTGCCGCCCCTCAACGTGGAGTCGATCCTGCTGCTGGCCTCCGTCACCGAGAAGGAACTTTCGCAAAGTCTGGACGTCAACGACTTCATGGCTGGCAAAATGGTGAGTGGCAGCGACTGGTGTCCCACCTACCTCAGCAAGGAACTGGAGAACACAGAGTTCGGCCATCTGCTCACCATCACCGACGTGCTGCTGAAGGACTGGTCGGAAAACGGCACGATACAGGAGGCGTACTACCGCTATCCGTCGCCGCCGCGCTTCCCGTTCGATCGGCCGCTGTTCCGCAAATTGGGACTTAACGAACTGGTTTACAACTGGAACACATGGAATGCGATGTACGCCATCGACATGGACGAAGGGTTCACCATCTACACGCTCAACCGCACAGGGTCGCTGCCCGTCTCCTACTTCAACTCGCCGGAACGGAGCGTCTCCATCGGGCGGCGATACGAGAACCAGGCCTACAACTATTTCGCCACCCTCGGCAACACCGACCTCGCGCGGGTGGTACAATATACGGCTCTTTATCAACTGTTTATGGACAACGGCATCACCTACTCGGGCGACACGCACCCCGCCTACCCCGCCAACAAGCCGTACCTGCTCCAACGCCCCACCAAGGAGCTTCTTAACTATTTCAAGAATCTGACAGACAAACAGATAGATCTTTTAGCCGACACCATCGCCAGCATCAACTTCACCGCGTTCCAGAAAGACCAAGTAAACAAACAGTTGCGGCAGAACGAGCAACGCTACAACTTCAAATACACGGAGGAGCAGACATCCAATATATATAAAGATGTAGCAAAGAACGCCCGCGACCAGCTCCGTCGCGACATTGCCGGCGTCAAGAGCATGCTGGCGGGGATGAACGAGGAGGACTTCAACTTTTTGGCGAAGTACCTCTCCTACCCGCGCGGGATGCAGGCCGCCCGCACGGCCACCTACAAGGTGATGCAGCAGGCGCGGCGGGTCAACAACCTGATGCGCACCATCGGCAAGAACAACCTCGGCATCATCGGCTTGGATTTGAAAAACGTGCGGAACTACTACGTCAACAACCTGGCCAATTCGTCGGCGCGGTACCTGAAAACGCCCTCGGTGATTGTCACGTACAACGACATGATGACCACGGGCGGGCACAACCTGTCGTCGGGCATCACGCGGGTACACTCGCTCACGGGCTACAAAGGCGGCGGCGGGCGGCCCACCTACGCGCAGGCAACGCCTCCCTCCAGCGGGAGCGCGCCGAAGCCCAAGCCTTCCGGCACGGCGCCGTCGGTGAAGTCCGGCGGCGGAGGCGGTGGCGGCACCACGGCGAAGCCCGCGGCCTCGGGCGGGAGCAAGGCGTCCTCGCAAGCCCATGCTTCCCAGAACATCCGGCCGCGCGGGGAGGTCATCAGCACCGCCCCGAGGGCACAGCGGGGTTTCTAACAGAAAAAGCGTCAAAAAAGTTGGAGATTTTTTTTCGCTATCTTATTGTCAAATAAGAATTTTTGTATATTTGCAGGCTTTTTCAAGTGGGGAAAGCATTCTTCAAAAATCGCTGTAACCTTTTCTGTGTCAAGGTTATAGTTGTTGGACAAGAATGTCATACTTGCGTGAAAAGCAAGAGAATTATTACCAAAACCATTTAAAAATGTCAGGATTAATAGGAAAAAAAATTGGAATGACTAGCATCTACGATGCCTCCGGAAAAATGGTTCCGTGCACAGTGATAGAGGCTGGTCCTTGCGTCGTAACGCAAGTCAAGACCGTTGAAAAGGACGGTTACAGTGCTATCCAATTAGGGTATGGCGAAAGAAAAGAGAAGAACACCCCGAAGCCCCTCATGGGCCACTTCAAGGCGGCGGGCACCACTCCGAAGATGATTCTCCGTGAGTTCACCCGTTTCGAGGAAGGCCACAAGAAACACTTCGGCGAAGTGATTGACGTGACCGTCTTCGAGGAAGGCGAGTTCGTCGATGTGAGCGGTATTTCCAAAGGTAAGGGTTTCCAGGGCGTTGTGAAGCGCCACGGTTTCCGCGGTGTCGGCGATGCCACACACGGTCAGCACAACCGCTTGAGAGCCCCCGGCTCCATGGGTGCATCCTCCTACCCGTCACGCGTTCTCCCCGGTATGCGCATGGCAGGCCAGACGGGCCATGCCAAGGTCAAGATCAACAACCTCCGCATCCTCAAGATCGTCCAGGAGAAAAACATTCTCGTAGTTAAAGGTTCTGTTCCGGGACCCAATGGTTCATATTTAATTATTGAAAGATGGAGTTAAGAGTTTATAAAATTGACGGCAGTGAGACTGCCAAGACGGTCACATTAGACGACAGAATCTTTAATGTTGAACCGAATGATCACGCAATCTGGTTGGATGTCAAGAACATTCTCGCCAACCGCAGACAAGGAACCCATAACACTCTCGACCGTGCCACTGTTTCCGGAAGCACCCGCAAGCTGAAGAGACAGAAAGGTACCGGCGGCGCCCGTGCCGGCGGCATCAAGTCCCCGACCATCCGCCACGGTGCGACGGCTTTCGGCCCCCATCCGAGAGACTACGGCTTCAAGCTCAACAAGAAAGTGAAACGCCTCGCCCGCTTCTCCGCCCTCACCTACAAGGCAAAGGAGAACAAGATCACGGTTGTCGAGGACTTCGCATTCGACGCCCCGAAGACCAAGGCCTTCGTCAACGTCCTCAAGAGCTTCAACCTCCAGGATGCCAAGACGCTGACCCTCGTCAACGAGAGCAACACCAACGTCTTCCTTTCCAGCCGCAACCTCCAGCGTTCCAAAGTGATGAGAGCCTGCGACATCAACACCTACGACGTGCTGAACGCCCAGAACATCATCATCTGCGAAAAGAGCGTTGCAGACATTGAAAAGATGCTCGGCGAATAATTGTCAAACACTTAAAAACTGAAAACATGAGCGTAATCATAAAACCTATCATCAGTGAGAAGCGTACGGCTGACGCCGAGAAGTTCAACCGCTACGGCTTCGTGGTCGAAAGAACGGCCACCAAACCTCAGATCAAGAAAGAGGTCGAGGAACTCTATGGCGTGAAGGTTATCCGCGTCAACACCCTCATCCAGAGAGGCAAGGACACCACCCGCTACACCAAGGCCGGCCTGATCGAAGGCAGCAAGCCCACCATCAAGAAGGCCACCGTTTTCCTCAGACCCGAAGACAAAATCGATTTTTATAGCAATATTTAATAAGAGATGGCATTAAGAAAATTCAAACCAGTAACTCCTGGGCAGCGCTTCAAAGTTATAAGCGCCTATGATGACATTACCACTGATAAACCGGAAAGAAGTTTATTATTGCCCAGACCCAGCACGGGTGGTAGAAATAATAGTGGTAAGATGACGATGCGCAACCGCGGCGGCGGTCACAAGAAGATGTATCGTATCATTGACTTCCGTAGAGACAAAGACGGCATTCCGGCGACCGTGCACACCATTGAATACGACCCGAACCGTTCGGCCCGTATTGCTTTGCTGTTCTATGCTGACGGTGAGAAGCGCTACATCGTGGCTCCTCACGGCCTGAAGGTCGGCCAGGTTATCGTTTCCGGTTCCGGCGTTTCCCCGGACCTCGGCAACTGCCTGCCGCTCGGCGAAATCCCCTTCGGCTCCATCATCCACAACATCGAACTCCGTCCCGGCCAGGGTGCCAAGATGGTCCGCAGCGCCGGTGCCTACGCACAGTTGATGTCCCGTGACGGCAAGTACGCTGTTATCAGAATGCCTTCCGGTGAAACGAGAATGATTCTCTGCGCATGCCGCGCCACCATCGGCACCGTGTCCAACATCGACCACAGCCTCGAAGTCTCCGGTAAAGCCGGTAGAAGCCGCTGGTTGGGTCGCCGTCCGCGCGTCCGTGGCGTTGTCATGAACCCGGTCGATCACCCGATGGGCGGTGGTGAAGGTCGTGCTTCCGGCGGTCACCCGCGTTCACGCAAGGGTCTCCCGGCGAAGGGCTACAAGACCAGAGCTCCGAAGAAGAATTCAAGCAAGTTCATCATTGAAAGAAGAAAAAAATAATTTAAAGAGATAGCACTATGAGTCGTTCATTAAAAAAAGGACCGTTTATTCATTATAAACTGGAAAAACGCGTGCTCGAAGCCCAGGCTTCCGGCAAGAAAAGCACCATCAAGACATGGTCACGCGCTTCTATGATCTCTCCCGATTTTGTCGGTCTTACCATCGCTGTCCACAACGGAAACAAGTTCATCCCCGTCTATGTCACCGAAAACATGATCGGTCACAAGCTCGGCGAATTTGCCCCCACCCGTATCTTCCGTGGTCACGCCGGTCAGAAGGACAAAGGCAAGAAATAGTTTTTTCTTCGATTCCACACCTATGATTATATCCAAGCGGCTGCGCAAACAGCCGCTTTTTTTGTTGCATTTTGCGTACCTTTGCACCCTGAAACTTTCCGTATGAAAAGAATCTGCTTTCTCGTTATCCTGACGGCGGCTCTGTTGTCGCTCCAAGCCCAGCCGATGCCGCGCCTTGACGCCGGCGACACCATCGCCATCGTCGCCCCCTCCTCCAAAGTGACACCCGAAGAGGTGGCTCCGGCGGTGAAATTCCTGCAAACCCAAGGTTTTAACGTCATCGTTCCCGACGACCTCTATGAGGAGAGCGACGGCTTTGCCGGCACGGTTTCGCACCGTACCGACCTTCTCCAGCGTTTCCTCGACCGTCCCGGCATCAAGGCCATCCTTTGTGCCCGGGGCGGGTACGGAGCAGTCAGCCTGCTCGACAATCTGGATTTCACGCAGTTCCGGAAGTGCCCGAAGTGGATCTGCGGGTTCAGCGACATCACCGCGCTCCACTCGCACCTGCATGTGCTGGGCTTCCCCTCGCTGCACTGCGCCATGCCCGTCACCATCCGTGAGGAGAACTTCGACAGTGAGTACAACGCCTCGATGGTGAAGGCTCTGCGCGGGGATTCCCTCCGCTACGACTTCGCGCCGAATCGTTACAACCATCACGGCATTGCCGTTGCCCCCGTGGTGGGCGGCAACCTGTCGCTGCTGTACTCGCTGTTGGAGTCAGCCTCGTCGATCGACACCGACGGAAAAATCCTCTTCATCGAGGATGTGGACGAGAACATCTACCATATCCATCGGATGTTGGTCGCCCTCGACCGGGCCGGCAAGTTGCGAAACCTTAAAGGACTTGTAGTAGGCAGCATGCGTAAAATCAGATTTGACGACTACTTTGCGGACAAAACGGTGGAGGAGGTGATTTTGGAAGTGTGCGGCAAGTACGGTTATCCAATATGCTTCGACTTCCCGGCGGGACACGGGGGCAAGAATCTCGCCCTACCGCTCGGTTGCCAAGCATTACTGGTGGTTGGAAGTGGGGGATGCAGCATGATCTTTGGTCTGACCTTTGAATAGTGGACTTTAGTAGTAGTCAAACCGCAGGTGCTTGACCGTCCAGCCCTTGTTGATGAGCTGCTTCAGGGAGTCGATGCCGATCTTGAGGTGCTCGAGGGAGAAGTTCTTGGTCACCATCTTGTCGGATTTCTCCGTTTTGATGCCGTCGGGGAGCATCGGCTGGTCGGAGACCATCAGCAGCGCACCCGTGGGAATGCGGTTGTAGAAGCCCACCGAGAAAAGGGTGGCCGTCTCCATATCCACGGCGGTGGTGCGGATCTTGCGCAGGTACTGCTTGAACTCCTCGTCGTGTTCCCACACGCGGCGGTTGGTGGTATAGACCGTGCCCGTCCAGTATTCGCGCTCGTAGTCACGGATGGTGGTGGAGATGGCTTTCTGGAGGTTAAATGCCGGCAAGGCAGGCACTTCCGGCGGGAAATAGTCGTTGGACGTACCCTCGCCGCGGATGGCCGCAATGGGCAGGATCAGCTCACCCAAGCCGATATAATTCTTCAGACTGCCCGTTTTCCCGAGGAAAAGGACGGCTTTCGGCATGATGGCGGTCAGCAAATCCATAATGGTAGCGGCCATCGGACTTCCCATCTGGAAGTTCACGATGGAGATGTTGTCCTTGGTCGCGCTCTGCATCGGGCGGTCCAGGCCGCAGACCTCCGTGTTCATGATTTCGGCAAAATGAAAAACATAATCACGGAAGTTGGTAAGTAGCACATATTTACCGAAATTCTCAACCGGAACGCCCGTATAGCGGGGCAGCCAGTTTTCCACAATTTCCTGCTTGCTGTTCATAATTTTATCACGCTGAAAAAAACGTGCAAAAATAAGACTAATTCATAGATAATTGCGGATTAAAAGTGTATCTTTGCAAACTTTTTTGGAAATATGGAACTCACAATACATTCCGAGAGCGAACTGTTTGAGGCCGGCCAGCGGCTTTTGGCCGAGTTTCCCGATTCCCGCGTCTTCTGCTTCTACGGGGAGATGGGGGCCGGGAAGACCACCTTCATCAAGGAAATCTGCCGCGGACTCGGGGTCAGCGACACCACCTCCAGCCCCACGTTCGCCATCGTCAACGAATACCTCACCGACGAGGACGAATCCATCTACCACTTTGATTTCTACCGAATTGAGAAATTAGAGGATGCCTACGAGATCGGCGTGGAAGACTACCTTTACAGCGGCAACTACTGCTTCATCGAGTGGGCGGAGAACATCGCGCCGCTTGTGCAAGACGATTTCATCAAAGTGCAAATCACGGTCGGCACCAACGGAAGCCGGACTATCAGCACGCAACATCCATAAGACCACGGCGACAATGATCATGGACGACAACTACACTCCCGAAACGCAGCGCGAGGCTGTCGGCCAGGAAACGGCCCACCGCAACTTCGCCGTCGGCTTCCTCAAAGGGAACACGCTGTCGCCCGCCAAAAACATCGTCATCACCCCGAATTGTGTCAAAAAACTGATCGACAACGAAATACCCGTCTTCATTGAACGGAAACTTGGCAAAGGGGCCGACTACATCGACCTCGACTATGCCGATGTGGGGGCGACCATCGAGGAAGATGCCGATGCCGTGTGCCGTCAGGTGCAAATCATCGTGCGCCTCTCCCCTTTCGCGCCCGCCGAACTGATGTCACTGAAAGAAGAATCCATCTTCATCACCCCGTTTTCTTTGGAAAAAGCAGACAGCGAAACCATTGCCGCCATCACCGAGCGTCGGCTGACCGCCATCTCCCTCAACCTCATCCGGAATGTGGACGGCGACGAATTCCTGCAAGACATCATCCAGACCAAAGAGGGACCCTGGGTCGCTTCAGCGGCATTGGGTAACACCATCCTTTCCCTCATTTTCCCGTTGGTCTTCAACGACAGTCTCCGCTACGCCCTTCAAGCCAACCCACTGTTAATCAGTTCCATCTACAGTTACAAAGGAATCATCACACATCCCGACGTCGCGGAACGCATCGGTGCGCAATACACCGACCTGTTGCTGTTGTGCTGACAATCATGTACATTCCCGCCACTTTTTCAAACCCAAGATCAAGCCATCATGAAAAAAATCACCTTTTGCATCATTGCCCTTCTGCTGATAATGGAAGGTGCCACCGCCCAAACCCGTATTACTTCGAAAGTGACGGAAGCCACCGTCTATCTGCAAGGAGCCTCGCTCACTCAGACCGCCGACGCCACCCTCAAAGCCGGAAGTCAGGAAGTTATTATCGAAGGACTTAGCCCCTATCTTGAAATCAGCAGCCTAAAAGTACACGCCAACGGGGTGCTCGTCGCCTCCAGCGAATTTTCACAGGATTACATCACCCCAAAGAAAGACAAAGCTCACATTGCCAAGTTGAAAGATTCACTGAATCTGTATGAACAGCAGCTTCAGACCACCAAAGACGAGCTGACCGTACACACCCATCTGCTGAAGATGCTCACCGACGGAACGATGAACAACATGTCACAAAAGGACGGCACCATCTCCGTGGCCGACATCAACGCCAATATGGAGCTGTACAAATCGAAAGCAGGCGCGTTGCAAAAGAGCATAGACCAGACAAACAAGAAAATATCGGAACTCCAGCAAACAATCCAACGGATCAACAAGCAGATCGCTCAGGATGAGACGAATGGGAAACTGTACAGCGGCATTCTCAAACTCTCCATCAGCGTGCCGAAAGCAATCACCACCACCTTTACCGTCACCTACTACACTGGCGTGGCTTCGTGGTCGCCCTGCTACGACATCAACATCGAAAATATGGAGGAAACCATCGCCCTGCACGCCAAGGCGCAGGTGCAACAGAATACCGGCCTCGACTGGGAAAACGTTCGGCTCACCCTATCCAACGCCACCCCCAACCGCTCCACCGTGGCACCGGTATTCTCCCCGTGGTACCTCCGTTTTAACCGCAGCAACTACACACGACTTGCGAAGAACGAGGCCATGCTAAGCAATTCAGTCACCTACAAGCTGGAAGAGTCTGCTGGTGTTGCATCAGTTGACGGGTTCATTTCGAGTGTACAGGGCGACAAAACCCCCGCCCCCCTCCTTATGAACGATTACATCGAGGAAGATATGCAGTCTGTCCACGTCAACTACAAAATCGCCGTACCCTACAACATCGACGGCAACGGAAAGACCCAGCTCATCGACCTGAAGGACTACACGGTGAAAGCCGAGTACAAGTACTATAGCATTCCGAAGCTGTCGGACGAAACCTACCTCGTGGCAAGCCTGTCCGACTACCTGAAACACAACCTGTTGCCGGGCTATGCCACCGTTACCTTCGACAACACCTTCGTCGGCAAGACGATGCTGAAACCCAACGTCACCGACAGCATCATCACCCTGACGCTGACCACCGACCCGCGCATCGCGGTGAAACGGGAGAAACGGAACGAGTTCTGCAGCACCAAGCACGTCGGCAACAGCACCACCGCCACCCAGTCGTACCTGATCACCGTGAAAAACAACCAGAACAAGGAGGTGAAACTCACCCTCAAGGAGCAGTACCCCATCTCCACAAACAAGGACATCGAGGTGAAAGTGACGGAAGTGACCCCGGCGGCCACCTACGACAAGAAGGATCTCGGCGTGCTGACATGGGACATCGTACTGAAGGCGGGCGAAACGCGCACCTTCACTGTGACTTACACCGTGAAGTACCCGAAAGGGGAAAGTGTGATGTAGGGGTGAAAACGTGTAGGATGCCATATTATGACATCCCTACAAATCCGCATTAAACATACAACAGGAAAATCGCCGGCTGCTTGTGCAGATCCAGCGGCTGCTTGCGCCACTGGGCAATCGTCTTGGTTTGGATGAATTCCTCCTCCGTGGTGAGGTTTGCCGCCACGCATAGCCGAAGATTCGGTGACAAAACCGTCAGTATCGAATTGAAAATATGATTGTTACGATACGGTGTTTCAATAAAGATCTGGGTCTGTTTACGTTTTAAGATATCGTTCTCCAACTGGTGAAGTTTACGCTCGCGGTCGGGCTGCTCGGCCGGAAGATAACCGTGGAAAGCGAAATTCTGGCCGTTGAAACCGGAGGCCATCAGTGCCAGGATGATGGAGCAGGGACCGATGAGCGGCACCACCTTGATGCCCAGACGGTGCGCCTCCGCCACCACGCGGTTTCCCGGATCGGCCACGCACGGAACCCCCGCCTCCGACAAAAGCCCAACATTCTGGCCTTTCAGACAGGGTTGCAAAAATTCGCTGACATTCAAATCCTTGGCGTGTTTATCCAAATGGAAGAAGGTCAGTTCATCAATCGGTTTCTGAATGCCCAACTGCTTCAAGAAGCGTCGTTCGGTGCGGACATCCTCCACGATATAAAAATCTATCTCATTAATAATCTGACTGTTGAAAGCAGGGAAAACTTTCTCGAAACCGCTTTCGCCCAGCGGTGAGGGAATCAGGTACAGGTTAGCCATTTGCCATGCATTATTTGAGGCTGCAAAAGTACGAATAATTGTAGTCTTTGACATTATTTTTGAGTATTTTTGCACCTCATTTAGAATAAAACGGATATGGTACAAATTGGCAAGATTGCCTTAGGCGAAGGGCTGCCCATCGTGGTGCAGTCGATGACCAACACGTTCACGTCGGACGTGGAGGCGAGTGTGGCGCAAGTGAAACGGATGGTGGCTGCGGGCTGCGAGATGGTGCGGCTGACGGTGCCTTCGATGAAGGAGGCGGAGTCGCTGCGCGAAATCAAGCGCCGGCTCCGGTCGGAAGGTATTGACACACCGCTCATTGCCGACGTTCACTTCCTGCCGGAGGTGGCCGAGGCGTGCGCCGCTTTCGTGGAGAAAGTGCGCGTGAACCCCGGCAACTTCACCGACAAACGCAGCTTCCGTCAGCTGGACCTCACCGACAGTGAGTACGCCGGCGCGGTGGCGGCGATGGCACTTCGCGCCAAACCGCTGTTCGAAACCTGCAAGGAACACGGAACCGCCCTCCGTATCGGCATCAACCACGGCTCGCTCAGCGACCGCATCGTGAGCCGCTACGGAAACACGCCGTACGCCATGGCGCAGTCGGCGATGGAGTGGGTGGAAATCTGCGGTCACTATGGATTCCACAACGCGGTTTTCTCGATGAAGTCGAGCAACGTGAACGTGATGACCGAAGCGACGATGCTGCTGCTGAAGCAGATGCGCGAGGCGGGCACCGTTTATCCGCTGCACCTCGGGGTCACCGAGGCCGGGGCGGGCGACGAAGGCCGCGTGAAATCAGCAGCGGGCATCGGGGCGCTGCTGCTCAACGGCATCGGCAACACCATCCGCGTGTCGCTCACCGAACCGCCCGAAAACGAAGTTCCCTTCGCCCAACTGCTGACCCGCCTCACCGAGGAGAAAAACCGCGTCACTTCCGACCTGCACGACGGCCGCCTTACTCTCTCCTACGACACCGAAAACCGCCAGCAGTGGATGGCCGTCACCGCCGCCCATGCCGGTTACGAACATTTCCAGAACAAGCTGAAAGACATTGAAATACGCAACCGTTTTTTCACAGAAACGGAGTGCCGGCACCTCGCCGATCTCATCCTGCAGGCCTGCCGCATCAAGATGACCCACACGGAGATCATCTCGTGTCCCTCGTGCGGCCGCACCCAGTACGACATCCAAGGCGCATTAGCCAAAGTGAAAGCCCGTTTCAGCAACTATCCGAACCTCAAAATCGGCGTGATGGGCTGCATCGTCAACGGCCCCGGTGAAATGGCCGACGCCGACTATGGAATCGTGGGCGCCTCACACGGCAAAGTGGCCGTCTATCGCCAAAAAGAACGCCTCACCCAACCGATGGAGGTAGATGAGGCGCTGAATTATCTGGAAAAACTTATTACCAGTCCACGAGGCACGCATCCAAGTCGCGGGCGATGGCGGCAGTGTCCATTTTCTGGCCGATGAAGACCAGCTTCTGCATACGGTCTCCATACTCGTCGTCCCAGTCGGCGCGGAAGGTGGCATCGCGCTCCATCAACAGCTGCAACTCGTCGGGCGGCAGCGTGGCGAACCATAAACCGATGTCCTTCAACGAAATCTGCTTGCCGGCCTGCTCAAACATATAGCAGCTGTCCATCTCGTTGCGGAAGTAGCAAATACCTTTGATACGGATGACATTCTTGGGTATCTTTCGCGCCACGAAGTCGTCGAAATCACTGAGACGGAAGGGTTTGCGACGGTAATAGACGAACGTGCCGATACCGTACTCCTCCACCTCTCCCCCGTCATGGTCATGGTGGTGATGGTGATGATGCCCGTGTTCATGTTCGTCGTCATCGTCATCATGGTCATGGTGGTGATGATGTTCTTCTTCGTGATGATGTTCGTGCTCGTGCTCTTCTTCTTCGTGGTGGTGGTGATGCTCTTCCTCCTCTGGTTCTTCCTCCTCTGGTTCTTCCTCCTCACGATGGGCTTCAACCTCCCGGATCCAGGTGGCCGATGCTGCCACTTGGTCGAAGTCGAACATTTTGGTATTCAATATCTTGTCAAAATCCACATCCCCATAGTCACATTCAATAATCTGCGCCACGGGCTGCAGGGCACGCACGATTTCCTTTACCCGGCCCAATTCAGACGGAGTAACCTCGGATGCCTTGTTGAGAAGGACGATGTTACAGAACTCAATCTGTTGGATAACCAAATTTTCAATGTCATCCTCCTCAATATTTTTGCGCAAAAGGTCATCGCCGCAACCGAATTCATCCTTCATGCGGAGGGCATCCACCACGGTGACGATGCAGTCGAGCACCGGAATCCCGTGCTTGGTGAAGTCAGGCCCCATCTGCGGAATGGAGCAGAGGGTCTGGGCAATCGGCGCGGGTTCGCAGATGCCGCTGGCTTCAATGACAATGTAGTCAAAACGCTGCAGGGCAAGAATATCCTGCAGTTGCTGCACGAGGTTCATCTTCAAAGTGCAGCAGATGCAGCCGTTCTGCAGCGCCACCAGACTGTCATCTTCCTGATTGACGACGCCGCCCTTCTGTATCAGGTCGGCATCAATGTTGACCTCACCGATGTCATTGACAATCACGGCAAACTTGATGCCGCGGCGGTTGGTGAGAATACGGTTGAGAAGGGTAGTTTTGCCACTGCCGAGATAGCCGGTGAGCAGCAGTACGGGAGTTTCTTTTTTCATTACTTATTGGAACCAATCATTTTCAAGTAGTTAATCTCCTCTTGCGTAAGGAAGCGCCAGCTGCCACGCGGCAGGTCTTTCTTGGTAAGACCGGCGAACACGACGCGGTCGAGCTTGACAACCTCATAGCCCAATTTCTCGAAAAGGCGGCGCACGATGCGGTTGCGTCCGGAGTGGATGGTGACCCCCACTTCGTCCTTGTGGTCGCCAACATAGGAGATTTCGTCCACCTCCATCTGGCCGTCATCCAGTTCAACGCCGTCGGCAATCTGCTGGAAGTCCGCGTGCGTCAGGTTTTTGTTCAGGGTGACGTGGTAAATCTTATAGACGTTGCTGCGGGGATGGGTGAGTTTCTTGGTCATCTCGCCATCGTTGGTGAAGAGCAGCAGCCCCGTGGTGTCACGGTCAAGCCTTCCTACCGGATAGATACGCTCCTTGCACGCCCCTTTCACCAGCTGCATCACATGCTTGCGATCGAACTCATCATCCATGGTGGTGATGTAGTCCTTCGGCTTGTTGAGCAGAAGGTACACGGGACGTTCGCGCTGGAGGATGGTGTCGCCAAAGCGCACCTCATCGGTGGGTTTCACCTTGAATCCCAGCTCGGTAACCACGGTTCCGTTGACGGAGATGGCGCCGGCTTCGATGAGGGTGTCGGCTTCACGGCGGGAGCAGACACCGGCATTGGCGATATACTTGTTGAGGCGGATGGGCAGGCTCTGCTGGTCCTGTTCCAGCGAGCGCACCTTCACCTTTTCGGGTGAGGGACGGCCCTCGCGGCGGCGCTTGGCCACGATCTCGCTCAGGATTTCCGACTCGGCGGTCACATCGCGGCGGCGCGGGCCCTTGTCGGCACTGCGGCCGGACTCACGGCGCGGCCTTGACTCCCCGTCGCGGTCAAAGTTGCGGCGCGGGCGGTCATCGCCGTCACGGTCGGGACGGGATTTCGTGAACGAGCGTCTGGGCTTGTCCTCCCCTCTCCCCTTTCCGAAAGAGCGGCGTTTATCCCCGTCGAAGGAGCGTTTTTGGTCGCTGTCGAAGGAGCGGCGGCCTCCCGTGCGTCTGGGGCGTTCTTCACCCTCTTCGTCGTCGCGGGAGCGTGGACGGGAAGGTCTTTTCGGAGCAGAAGTGCGTCCGGAGCCGCGTCCACCACTCGGTTTATCCTTATGGAAAGTTCTCTTATTCTGAATCTTATCGCTATCAAACATATCTCAAAAAATTTGCGGCAAAGATACACGATTTTCGCTATCCTTTCGCGTAAACCCTTAAAAATAAATCACAAAAAGGCGGCCTTGACAAAAGCCGCCTTTGTCCATCCCCTATCGGGAAACTAAATCATCATGTTCGGCATGTCGTCCTCACCGAGCTCTTCGCCACGGGTGCCGACACTGCGCTGCAAGGATGCCACCAGTGAACCGATCATCTTGGTGAGCTCCATCAGCTGTGAACGGGAAGTTTCTTTTTCTTCAGAATTTACAACTCCTTCATTTGCTGCAATTTCTGTATAAACTACACATTCACGGACCGCACTTTTGGCCATTTTCAAGTAATAAACAAACTGCGCCTTGTTGCGGGCGGAGCCTTCCGCTATATTCAAGGCAATGGCTTGCGCGGATTTGACGAAAGACTCCGCGATCGTCTTACGGTAAATTTCTGGAACAGAATTGATTGTAGAGTGAACCCAATGGATATAGTCAAGGGCTTTGGCATAAATTCTTAAATCTTCAAAACGGAAGAAACTGACATTGTTTTCTTGTTCGCTCATAAATAATTATTGTATTGCGTTAATTAGTAAAAAACGCGGCAAATTTATACAAAAATTTCAACATCATTTTTTCTATAAAAAGATTTCTTGGCGATTTAACTGAAAAAAATAGAGGTTTCAAGGGGAATAAGACCCCTTCGACCATTTTTCGCCATCACAAATCGGAAATATCCACCCAATTTATAACAAATCCTGAACGCTCCATCTTGCGGAACCAGGTCATCTGCCGCTTGGAGAACTGGTGGATGGCCGTGTTCAGTTTTTCAAACATCTCCTCCTTGGAAATCTGATTCAAAAGATACATCGTAACGAACTTGTACTCCAATCCATATCGAAGAAGCTGGTTCACGTTCGCCCCGTTTTTTATCAACGAGTCCACCTCCTCGATCATGCCGTTTTCCAGACGCTCCTTCAGGCGGCGGGTGATCTTGGAACGGATCATGTCGCGGTCGCCGCAGAGCCCGATGATGACAGAGGGCACTTTTCGCGTAGCGTCCTTCCATTCAGGATGTTGCTGGTAGTAATACTCGATTTCCACTGCCTTGATGAGCCGCGGACGCTCGCAAGTGTCGGTATGGTTGTGCAACGCCCGGAACGACTTGAGGATCTCGGTCAGCTCCTCGTCGCTTTTGGCCGACAGTTCGTCGTAGAGCTGCGGGTCGCGGGTGATGGGGGCGAGACGGTAGCCGCCGAGCAACGCCTCGATGTACATGCCGCTGCCGCCGCACAGCACGATTTCGCGGCCGCGGGCGCGGATCGCGTCCATCGCCACGTAGGCCGCCTGCTGGTACTGCGCCACGTTGTACTCCACTCCCGGCTCGGCAATGTCGATCAGGTGGTACGGAATCACTTGTCCGTCAACCATATAGTCATCCAAGTCCTTACCCGTCCCGATGTCCATGCCCCGATACACCTGCCGCGAGTCGGCACTGATGATTTCCGCACCGAAGTCACGGGCAATGCGGACGGCCAAGCGGGTTTTCCCCGTCGCCGTCGGTCCCAAAACGGTGATGATCTCATCGTCCCGCTTCAACCGAATCAAGCGGCAAACATCATCGTAACCCTTCAGCTTATCAGGCATAATCTTCTATAAAACAATCTACTAGTAATGAAAATTACTTCCTCCGACAAACTCCCTGATGATGGAAACGCCCGGAATGTTCTTTTCAAGGATGGATTCAAAATAGGAGAGGAATTTCAGCAAACGGCAAGCTTCGGCGTACTCCGGCACCGTCTCGGGCACCTCGTTCAGCACAGGAACAGCGTAAGGTTTGAGGATGCCCATTTCGTAAATAAGGGCGGTGTTGATCATGTCGTCGGCGTTTTCCTGATAGGGAAAGATATTGCGCACCTCGCCGTTACGCACACTCTGCCAGCGCTTTAACGTATCCAAAGCGGAATAGCCGCGGTACTTGTGGTCGCGCACGATACGCCGTATCAGACGGTTGTCGCTGGTCGGAATCGGGTTCTGCGAGTCGATGGAAATCGAGGTGAGGGCCGATACATATATTTTATATTTGGCCTCGTCGGGTATGGAGGCGGTGAGGCGCGGGTTCAGGCAGTGGATACCCTCCACCACCAGAATGGAGTTCTCCTCCATCTTTATCGTCTTACCCTCCCATTTCTTGCTGCCGGAGGGGAAGTCAAACCTGGGCAGCGGCATCTCCTTGCCCTCTGCAAGCCCTGCCAAAGTCTTGTTGAACAGCTCCAGATCAATGGCCTCCAAAGCCTCGAAGTCAAGGTTTCCGTTTTTGTCGAGGGGCGTTTCATCGCGTTCCACGAAAAAGTCGTCCACCGAAATCTGCACCGGCTTGTAACCCAACAGCTCAAGCTGCACCGACAGTCGTTTGCAGGAGGTGGTTTTTCCAGAGGAGGACGGTCCGCAAATCAGCACCATCTTCACTCCCTTGCGGGCGGCAATATTGTCTGCAATTCTTGCGAAATTGCGCTCCAGATTGGCTTCCGTCAAATGGATGAGTTCGGTAATGCTTCCATCCAACACCTTGTCGTTCAAGTCCATGACATACGGCACGCCGAAACGGGTGGCCCAATCCTTATACTCCTTATAAACGGAGAACAATTTGGGCAACGAGCGTGTGGCGTTAATCTTGTCGGGATGGGCGCGCGACGGGGCCTTCAGCAAAAGTCCGCTTTCGTATTTCTCTAATCTGAAAGAAGTTAAATATCCCGTGGAGGGCAACAGAAAACCGTAGTAGTAGTTGATGCAGTCGTCCAGCTCGTAAATGCTGGTGTAGATGCGGCTCCGATGGCGGAACATCTTCTCCTTTTCATCCATCCCATGACTACGGTACTTCTCAAGTGCCTCGGCGGTTGGAAGTTCCACACGCTTGAACGGAATATTCTTTTTCACCAATTCCATCATCCTGTCTTCCAAACTTCTGGCCAGCGCTTCCGTCACTCCGTCTTTCAATCCGTCCAAAGCGCAGTATTTCCCGCTGGAGATGGAGTGCAGGATTCGCAGTTTCACCCCCGGAAGGATGTCCTTAACCGCCTTGAAAAGAAGAAAATAGAGCGAACGGCAATACATCGCATTCCCATAAATGGACGTGATGTCAAAAAAGTCGATCTGCGCCGGCTTGTGGATGCGGTAGGTCAAGTCGCGGACCTTGTTGTTGACCAAAGCCCCCAAAATGGGGTGCGTCAGCTTCACATTCTCTGACTTGGCAATTTCAAAAATGGAAGTTCCAAAAGGGAACTCTTTCTGCGTCTGTGTGTTAAGGCAAGTGATGGTGATCATGATTAGGGGTTAATTAGGGGTTAGTTTTTAGGGCTTAGTTTTTAGGGCTTAGTTTTTATCTTTTCAGTTTTCAATTTTCCGTTTTCAGTTCTCAATTTTCCGTTTTCAATTTTCCGTTTTCAATTTTCCGTTTTCAATTTTCCGTTTTCAGTTTCCCCGCGAGGAACTGGCCGGTGCGGGATTCTTTCACGTTGGCGACCTCCTCGGGCGTGCCGGCGCAGACGAGTTCACCGCCCGCGTCGCCCCCGTCGGGACCGAGGTCGATGACCCAGTCGGCGCACTTGATAAGCTCGGGGTTGTGCTCGATGACGATGATGGAGTTGCCTTTCTCAATCAGCTGGTTAAACGCCTGGTACAGTTTGTTGATGTCGTGGAAATGTAGGCCGGTCGTAGGTTCGTCGAAGATGAAGAGGACATTCTGCTTGCTGTTGCCTTGCGATAGGAAGAACGCTAGTTTCACGCGCTGCGACTCACCGCCCGACAGCGTGTGCGACGGCTGCCCCATCTTCAGGTAGCCCAGTCCCACATCTTGCAAATACTTCAATTTCGTTGCCGCATTGACGGCGGGGCGTTGCGCATCAGGCAGTCCCTCCAAGAACTCAACCGCCTGATTGATGGTCATGTCCAGCACATCGCTGATGTCTTTTCCGCCTACTTTCACCTCCAGAATCTCATCCTTGAAGTGCTTGCCGTGGCATTCGGTACATTCGAGGTCCACATCTGCCATGAACTGCATGCTGACGTGGATGACGCCTTCGCCTTCGCACTCCTCGCAGCGTCCGCCGGGGGTGTTGAAGGAGAAGAAGGCGGACTTGTATCCGCGCTGCTTCGACAGCGGCTGCGAGGCGAAAAGCTCGCGGATGTCGTCGTACGCCTTGATATAGATGGCGGGATTGGAGCGCGACGACTTGCCAATCGGATTCTGGTCCACGATGATGACCTCGGAAATCCGGTTGAGGTCGGCGTCAATACGGGTGTGCTTGCCCACTCGGTCGCTGCCTGCGCCGAGCAGTTTCTGGAGGCCCGGATAGAGGATATCCTTGATGAGTGTGCTTTTGCCGGAGCCGCTGACACCCGTGACAAGCGTAAGCACCTGCAGCGGGATTTTCACCGTTATATTCTTGAGGTTGTGTTCTTTAGCGCCGACAATTTCCACATAGTTGCGCCATTTGCGACGGAGCGATGGCACCGGCAGGCAGCGGCTGTCGGGCGCGTCGGGATGCTCCATGCCGCGGATGTAGGCGGCGGTGAGGTCATCCGACTGCTGCATCAGCTGCGGGAAGGTTCCGTGGAAGACGATTTCGCCGCCCAGTCGTCCGGCGCGGGGGCCGATGTCGATGATGTAGTCGGCGGCACGGATGATTTCCTCGTCGTGTTCCACCACCACCACGGTGTTGCCGATGTCGCGCAGCTGCTTCAGTACGCCGATCAGCTGCTTGGTATCGCGCGGGTGCAGTCCGATGCTTGGTTCGTCCAGCACGTACAGGGAACCGACGAGGCTGCTGCCGAGCGAGGCGGCGAGGTTGATGCGCTGCGACTCGCCGCCCGACAATGTCCGCGACGAGCGGTTGAGCGTGAGGTAGCCCAACCCCACATCCATCAGGAAGGTGAGGCGGTTCACCAGTTCAACCAGAATGTGCTTGGCGATTTTCGCCTCGTTGGCATTGTCGAACTTGAAATTGCGGAAGAAGTCGTAAAGGTCGGAAATCGGCACGGACACCAGTTCCGTGATGGATTTCCCTTTCACCTTCACGTAGCCGGCCTCGCGGCGCAGGCGCATTCCGCGGCAGTCGGGACAGGTAGTGCGCCCGCGGTAGCGGCTGAAAAGCACGCGGTATTGGATTTTATATTTCTGAGTGTCAACAAATTCAAAAAACTGCTTTACCCCATAGACCTCATGGTCGGGATCGCCGTTCCAGAGCAGGTCGTACTCTTCGGGCGTGAGGTCGTCCACGGCGCGGTGCAGCGGGAACCCCAGCTTGCTGGCGGCGCGGATGAACAGCTGCTTCCATTCGCTCAGTTTCTCGCCGTGCCAGCAGGCCACTGCATCCTCGAAGACGGACAGCGACGGGTTGGGGATCACGAGGTCGGGGTCGATGCCCTCCACGATGCCGGTGCCGCCGCATGCGGGACACGCCCCGTAGGGACTGTTGAAACTGAACAGGTTGAGCGACGGCTCCTCGAACTTGATGCCGTCGGCCTCCATATTGGCGCTGAAAGTCTTCTGCCGGCACTTCTCCTCTGCCTCTGTCTGGATGACGCAGATGCCTTTCCCTTCGGTGAAGGCCGTTTCTACCGAACCGGCCACTCGCGCCTGCACCTCCGCCATCGAACCCGCCTTGAAGCGATCGACCAGCAGAAACAGCGCGTTCTGTTTCACCTTTTTCTTTCCTTTTGGAAAATCTTCAATATCAATAAGTTCTTTTTCATAAACCAGACGGCTGTAACCCTCTTTGGAGAGGATTTCCAGCTGTTCGTCGAGCGTGCGGCCCGCAAGGATGACGACCGGAGCCATCACATACACTTTTGTATCAGGAGCAAGACCTTCGATGTGGCGAATGACGTCGGTGACGGTTGAGCGGCGCACCTCTTCGCCGGTGACGGGCGAGTAGGTGCGTCCGATACGGGCGTACAACAGTTTGAGGTATTCGTATATCTCGGTCACGGTGCCGACGGTGGAACGGGGGTTGCGCGAGATGACGCGCTGTGCGATGGCGATGGCGGGCGGGATGTTCTGGATGGACTCCACGTCCGGCTTGGTGATCTTGCCCATAAACTGGCGGGCGTACGAACTCAGGCTCTCCACATAGCGGCGCTGCCCTTCCGCATAAAGCGTGTCAAAAGCGAGCGACGACTTGCCCGACCCCGACAGGCCGGTGATGACCACCAGCTTGTTCTGCGGAATCTCCACGTCCACATTCTTCAGGTTATTGACCTTGGCACCTTTTATTAGTATCTTATTTTCAAACATATACGATTGAAGTCTTCCTCAGAAAAATGAAGCGCAAAGGTACGGAATTTATGGGGATTTCTGCAATTGAAATAAAAAATGTATCTTTGCAGCCTCAAAAAAGGAAAAAGCATTCGCTATTATGAACACTCGTGACAGAATAGAATACCTTGTGGTTTTCATTGGTGAATTTGCGCATCATCACCACTTGAGTGTTCGCAGGACCTATCAATACCTCCGGCAATACAAGGCATTGGATTTCCTG